>ENA-UOXV01003632-UOXV01003632.1-marine-metagenome-genome-assembly--contig:-NODE-3632-length-18487-cov-7.860948_pt1 | contig 18487 bp, 22 predicted proteins | sample MGYA00238165_ERZ766961 | MGnify/ENA primary metagenome ERZ766961 (study PRJEB28924, sample SAMN03173240) | marine metagenome | biome: Marine; feature: Water; material: Subsurface seawater | place: North...
GTCCACTTAGTACGAGAGGGGTGGGGGGGGGGGCACCGAGGCTCCGAGCTGGAACGCAGAGCGCCACAGCGTGCCGACGTTCTCCTGCGTGCGCGCCGTCGCCGCGCGGTGGGCGCCGCGCGCGGCGAGGGGGCGCCGCGCGGCTGAGATTTTATCAAGGGTCATTGATATATCTGACGGGGGCGCGGGGACGCGGGGGCGCGCCTCGGTCTTGGCGCCGACGATGCCGATCTGGAAGAAGCCGTCGTCCTGGGCGCCGACCGCGGAGGGCGGCGCGCGGTTCGCCTGCAGCAGCTTCACGTCGACGCGCCGCGCGGCGTCCTGCGCGAGCGCGAAGCGCGCGCCGCGCTCGAGCGGCTGCCACGCCCGGAGCGCCTCGTCGTACACCGCAGGGACGACGTCGTCGAGATTGATGCCGTCTGCGGCCAGCGCCTGCGCGGTAACCGCCGTCATGGACAGGGGCGCGCGAACCGCGGGGCAGGAGCGGGGGCCGCGGCCGCACCGCGAGGACCCGCTCTGCAGGGAGCGCGAGCTGCTCGTCCTCCCCCAGGACGATCCGCACCAGCCGCCCGTCACGTGTCAGCTTTCCGCCCTCGAAAATGTACCGCACCCAGACATTCGTGCGGCCCTCGCCCGGGTCGACTGGCGTCGGGGAGAGAGGATACTCTGTGTCCTCGAATCCGGCCTGCAGAGGCGCACAAGCTTGTCGTGGCGAGCGTTGTGAACCGCCCTGCCCAAGTACCACGTCCGACGGTGTGATTCCATGCATCTGGGACCCTCGACGGGCGCCCAGGGCCTGGAGAGAGCTCAGGAGGAGAAGCGGCGAAAGGACCCTCGCTCGTGTTGCGGTGCGACGAGGGGAAGAGATTCCCGTGATCTGGCGATCAATACCATACCCTCTGGTATGACAAAAGACTGGGGGAACAGCTCGACAATGCAGACTGAAGCACATCGAAGCACTTGCCGGCGCATTGCCCGACCCGACAGGCCGGGGGTCGGCGTGCGCCCCCATGGTTCCCAAGCAATCGCAAACAGATTTGAAAAACTTTCAAATCTGTTTAGAAAGTCTCGCTAGAGGGCAGAACACAGCCGCGTTGAGCAGCGAACGAAGGGCGAACTTCGCCCCCCGCCAGTGAGCGGCGCGGCGCGGCGCGTTCGCTCACAGATGGACATCTCGGATGGTGCTATCCCTCTCAACTGCCACAATCCCACTCCCCCTCTTCTGCTCGGCTAGCCCAGCACCATGCAAAACGGCGATTCCAACCAGCGGTACCGTGAGCGCCGGAAGCGGCGCTGGGGCTCTGGCGCAAATTTGACCCTCTTGTGAACTGCAGTGGAGAGGAAGTTGAAAGAGCTCAACCAGCGAGAATCTGCTGGGAATAGCACGGTTGATCCCCTGCCCCAGGCGATGGTGGAGTTCGCAGTGCAGAGGGCGAAGGATGCAGACAGTCGCCTGTAGCCCCCGCTAACGGGTGCGACGAATCTCAATTCTATACAGGATTCTGCTTTCGACGACCTGGAGCATCGTGTTCTTGACAAAAACATTGCGGACGACGAACTTGGTGCGCTGCTCCCGCTCGCGTCTCCGCTCGCTGTGAAGGGAACCAGTGCGAGAGCTCATCTGCTGTGATTGCTGCGAGCCCGCAGTTCGAATCGTTCGTTTGCTGCTAGACGAGCAAAACGGTGTGCTACGATGGGTTACGAGAGAACTCAACCGCGAACTCTGCCACAAAAACAAAGACAAGTCTCCTAGTAAAGGCCTCAAGCTCCTTGAAAAGGTTGGTGCTCTCCTGTCAAAATGTGCCCCTCGAGGCCTCAAGAGCCGATGTAGATTGCACTGATGCAGTTCTTTGTTGTGTCGGTTTGACTAGGCTGACACGACAGCCCCATTCTTTGGCAGATGCTCGATGAGGTAGCCGGACGAGATGGGCTACAGCACCGATTCTCAGCGAGTGACTTGTCAAACTTGATCCGTATCAATGAGATCTGCAGGCGCACGATGAGGAACAGTGAAGTTTCCAAAACTTTGGCGGAGTGCTGCAATGTCGTATTGGCTGCATTCAGGGTTATCGCAGGCCAGAGCCCCTTGGAAAATCGAAATGATCAGAACGACAAGCAACTTTTCCAGTCATTATACCAGCGTTTGGTTTTTTCAACGACCAGGACAGATGTGAAAACATCTCCCGCGGAGCAACGAGACCTTGCCAAGGTCATGATTGCCGTTTGTCAGTATCGTTGCACAACGGTCATGACATGGAGTGTTAAACGGCATGAGAAAGACTCTTCGGACAAAAGTGCCGAAGAAGCACTGAAGGAAATCATAAGCATGATGCTGGGAGATGCTCATGATCCTAAGCGGGTAATGGCTGTCACTGGGGCGATGGAGCTGCTTACTGAATGCCTCAAATTACCTGGTTTCAATCTCCCGGTGGATCTAAAACAGACTGCATATGGGGAGATGGATAAACACATTCGTTCCGTAAAGAAGCTTTCACAGGAGTCGAGGCCACGATACCATGGGCTCATCGCGGCACTGGAGCTCCTCGCAGAGCACGCCTTTGAGTTCCAGAACTTCTTTCTCACACAGAACCAAGATCTGGGAGCACAGAACCACGATCCGGGAGAGATGTAATTCCCAAAGATTTTATAGGCTCAGCAGCTTCTCTCATCGGATATACTGATGCGATGCCGTGTTCTGCAGAGAGGCACTGACTGCATGTTGCGAGAGCAGGTGTGAGAGCCTGCTGTTTTCATGTCTCCAAAGGAATAAAGATGTTGAAAAGAGTGGTCGTCGTGCGTTGGAGGCATGGCTGGATGTCATGAAGCACTTGCTCCTTTCGAACGATGACGACCACATGAAGGTTCTCCTAAACAATCTGCTGCATGCCCATCGGGAGAAGAAAACTGAAGATGTGAAGACAATAGTACTAGTCATCCGGGGTTACTCGCAACTCGCATCACCAATCAAAAAGCTTCTCGGGGAAGACAAGCTCCTCGAGGTCTGGGTAGAGTTCTCCAATGTTGTCACCGAAGCGCTACATCGAGCGAAGGATCAGTCCAGCGAAGATGATGGAGGGGATGATCAGTTGAACAGCATAATGCTCCCAGATATCACAATCGCTTATGGAGACATTATTCCAACCATAGTTGTGAGCTGGCCTTCCACCTTGGCAAGCTTTCCTTTTCGCTTCTGCAACGCTCCTATGCTGCCACTAAGTGAATTCGCGCTTGGCTGTGCTGCACAGGTGGTGCAGGACGCAGAGCTCAAACTTCTTGTGAATGTCAGTAATTTGCTCGTCCAGACATACGCGCAATCTCTCAAGTCCAGGAAATGGATGATTCCACGAGCATGGGCGTACCTGCTGTATTCCCTTTCCTGCCGTGATTGGGAAAATTCTACAAGTCCTGCGCTCGAAAGATTTGTCGAGCAAGCTGTGCTGCCAGCGCTGAATTTGAGCATCGAGCCCGTCTATTCGGAGAATGTGGCGGCTCCGGGTTGTGTTCCGGAGAGTGAGCAATACGACCAGCCCTGCGTGCAGTATGCCAATCTTTGGCGACAACTGGCGAGCAGCACGACGTGGGAGGATTACATCAAGCGTCGCGTAGTGGATGAAGAAAAGGCGGATGTGCCGCGTCGCTGGGCGGCAGTGAAGGCGCGTTTCTTCAGCCAAACGTATCATGAACTTGCGTGTATCACTCGAGGTCTCGACTTTTCTTTCATCCCTGAAGTGATCGAGCTGGGCGACGGTGGCCAGCAGCAGGTAAGGACAAGGTCAATCGACGCCTGCACGCTACTGCTTTGTTCATTTGCCACGTTTTTGAAGATACTTATGCCTTGATTTGGTTGGGTCCAGAAAGCTGCGCGGGCCAGTGGACATGATCATGATACTGCAAGTGATGGTAAAAACCTCGAAGGGTTCCGCCGATCACACCAGGAGACATTAAATGACAGTAACATGGACATGGATGCCCCTGCGCATTTTCAAGGAGTGGCTTTGATTCAAGCGCAGGTCCACGCTCGCCCTTGTAGAGTCGTCGGGTGACAAGGAGGATTTTACTGATTCACCAGTAAATGTGACTACGGTCCTCGGCAGGCGGCAGGGATGAACGGGACAGAGCAGCCACGGGAGGTGCAAGACATTCACAAATTTCTCAACCTCGTCACCTTTGCGCAGATTTTATTGAATGACGAGGCATGTGCTCATCTTTTCAGGCCCTCAAAGTTGGTGTTTTGTAGGATCATGATGAGTCTTGCACAACAGCATACTATCTTCTCTGGATTTCTCAAGCTTCTTTCTGCTGCGATGCGTGTCAATGATGGAAAGAAGCCTAGTGGCATGGTAATCGACGAGGAGCAACACGAAATCAGCGCCTTCCGACAAGAGACGCGAACATTTGCAGTTGAGATCATTCGGCGCAGCAAAGGATGTTCTGACGACCTCGAGGCATCGTGCTACGACTTTGTCCTGTCTGTCTCTTTGGACGTACTAGACCCCGAGACGCAGCTTCCTGCGCTCATAGCAGCTCTCAAGCGTGGTGTGACTTATTCGGGCATGGCTGCAGGGGCCTTGAGATGTCTCGAAGGCTGGGTCGAGAGAATCGATGAAGTTGGTCACCTACTCCCTGAGCTTCTCCCGCTCCTTGATTCGTACTTGGTCACGTTTGACCCGGACTCTGCCGCCTCAGAAAGGATCGGAGCGAAATCCAGTGTGCGCAAGAGAAAACGGGGTCTTTCCTCCGTAAAGAGACAGGCCCGGGGAAATTGGCTTGACAAGGACGCGCAGGCGTTTCCAATTCGGGTCGTCCAAATCCTCGCAAAGCTCGGAACCCATGCGACCTCACTCGCTAGGATCGAAGACGGGTCTGAGTCAACGGTGAAGTTGGATGTGTCGAAGGTTTTGGGTCTCAAATACGAGTTCAAAGGAACTGGTGGAGGCAATGTCGAATGCGACGTGAAGGTCGATCGGTTGGTTGCGCGAGTGGCTCACTTAGCAGAAACTTCAGCTGATCGTCAGATCAAGGTGACTGCCGGCGAGCTCCTTTTCGCTCTGATGACTCTCGCAATCAAAAACCATAGTGAGAGTAAAGATGAGGAGAGGGAGAGTTATCGCATGATATTCAAGGGCCTGTATCCTTCTCTGATGCGACTGTCGGTCGACGGTGATCTCGTCGAACGATTTGCTTCACGATTTCACGAAATGATTCGCTGGTTCTCAAGCCAGGCGGCTAAAGAGGAACGTTCGATCCCGGACGCAGAACACATCCTGGAGGCAATCTTTGATGGGCTTGGTGAAATTTCAAACCCGAAACTGCGCGAATTTGCGTCGGAAAGCCTCTTGCTTTACGCGGACTGGACCCTCAAGGGGCTTGCAGGATCGGATCAGAAGGTTGAAAATGGTACCGCTGTCAAAACGCTGCTGCGTCGCCTTTACGGGCTCTTGAGCCACTCAGATCCAGGAAAACGCATTGGTGCCTTTCGAGCAATTGAGCGGCTCGTAGTTGCGCTCTCAAGAGAGGCGCACTGGCCCATTGCAGACCAGTTTCTCTTCGAGATGATGCACAGCGGAATTCTCTCGCTGCGTGCAGCTCACGATGATGACCCCGCTCTCGAGACGGAAAAGATTGGGCGCGCTGCTCTAGAACGGTATGTTCTGCATTGATTCATGTACAGTGCCGACTGGCACAAATGTGTGATGGATCTACCTCTCATGGGTTTTATTGGGCGTGCGTAACGATCAGTGCCGACCCGTACGCAGGTGCAAGAAACTTGTGCTAAAAAACACCGCGAAAATGCGTGAGCCGCGGGAGGGAAAGGATAAGAGATTAGGTGTGAACAGATGGCCCCGGCGGGTTCATGAAGATCTCAAGCACTTTGTTGAGTGGGTCTGGACGCTGTGCGGAGATCGACACCGTCCAACCCGGCGGTATGCAGTCTTCCTGATGCATAACTTTTAACTACCACTGAGATGTTTTTTATCATCAATGTCTAGTGCAGAAGTTGTCTTCGCAAGACTTACTCATTCCTATGAATGATAGGTACGCGCAGCAGCTCTTTCAGGTTCTTGCAGGCAATGTATACGATTCATGCAAAAGTCCCAAGGAATGGATCGCTAAATGGCTTGGAAAAGGCCATTCTCAGGCAACAAAGTTACAGGATATCTTTGAAGGGGGGCTTAGGTCGCTTACTGAAGGAGAACTGAATCGAAAGAAAGTGCTTGCAATCATTGCTGCACTCGACAGCTATCACTGGATGATGAAGGGATTCTATGCCGATCCCACCCAATTTCTGGGCGACTCATCACAACTTCCTTGCGCAGTCGAGAATTTGGTCGATTCAATTATGATGCGTCAGGATGAAATGCCTGTTACCGGTTTATCGCTAGTGGATCAGACTGCCTTACGCGTAGAGGAGACGAATTTCCTCTTCAATCTATTTCGTCTCGTGGCAAAGGGCCGCCAATCGTACCCTCCTAACTCGGAACAGCGTGCCAACTTGGATAAGCTGATGCCAAGTCAAGCATATAAGCTACTGCTGCTGTGCCTAATCGCACCTTCGGAGGTAGGACTTGACCCTTCAAATGTTGTGCTGAGACAGGAAATTCCGAAATTGCTTCCTGAGATGCTCAGAGAGATGGGGAATTCTTCATCAAAAGCAATAGGCGACCTTCAAAGGGCGATTGGAAATCTTCAAAGGGAGAGAAGAGATTTGTCGCTCGCTCAGTGGGATGGAGAATCGTTGCTGAGGCAGCCCAGCTCTGCAAATATTCGCTTTCTCGAGGGCTACCTTTTACTGTGTGATAATAGGTTGATTAACGAAAAGGATTTCGAAGTAGGCCCGAAGCTGTTAAAACGTCTCGTTGAAATTGGGCCAGGGCGTATCTCTCCAGCAGCACGGGATGTGGCTTCCTTGCAGCTCAGATTGGCACTACGCCTGCACAGAGGCTGCCGTCCGAAAGAAGTCAGCGAAAAAATCTTTGGGGGCCTTCATCAATTCGGTGCAAGCTGGAGCCTCCAGCGTGAGTGGCAATTTTACAACTCCTTTCCATCTGAGTTTGACCAGTTCCTGGTGGAGGCTGAGCAACTGAACCAAGCTGTATTTGATCATCTTGGGCGAAGGCATCACTGCGGCCGTATTTTGAAAAGCATCTTGAAAACTGCGAATACCGTGGATGATTTAACGTTCAAGAAAAAGGTACTTGGTGCAATTGTTGATCGCGGAGCAGATACAATTGAGAAACTATCGAGCGAATTTGACTCAGACGACCAGAGTGTCAAGAAAGGCATCGAAATCCGAGAACAAGCGAGGTTGCTCTCAGGTATCCTACTCGAGATTCTGCCAATGGTGTGTGAGTACGGATCTGAAGTACCCTCGCAAGATCTTGGTCTGGCTCTCTCAAAAGCCGTGCAAAAACTTCAGCGAGGGCTGGAATCGGAACGCTTCCGGACAGGGGGGGCATCTCTGCTAACGAAATTTTGCAGGACGTTGCCTCATTTTCTTCTCCTTCCGGAGAATGTACTTGGCAAAGAAGAGAAGAAAAAGATTGTGAACTGTTTCTCGACAGCTTTTTCTCAATTCATCGACCCAGATGCGATCAATGTGGAGGAATCCTCATCAAAAGCTCTCTTTGAGTCCCTCTTGACCATCATCGAGCAGAGTCACAGTCCGCTCGTGCTAAGACTCATTCGAGATCAGCTTAGTGCTGAGGGTGCTCAGGCAGTCATCTTCATGATCCGTCCAGTGCTCGACACCTTCGTCCATAATCTTTCCACTGAAGACACGCGAGCTCTTCTTGAGAAGGTTCTTGATGACTATCTCCTCAAGTGTAAACGATCAAACAGCGACAGATGTAACCCAGTCACTCTACGTAGGCAGCGATTCGTAGTTCGCGAACTCTGCCGTCTCCTCACAAGGAAATTAGGGTGGGCTGATGTTCTTGAAGTGATCCACTGCAGAGCCGATGAACTGTTGGCGTTGCTTGACGTGAAAAACACAGACCATGTCATGGTCCACACAAATGCAAAGATTTGCGTCATGCTCGTGCTGCAGGCTGTGTACTCTGTGGCAAACTACGAAAATGAATCAGAGAGAACAAGTCTCAATGAACTAGCAGGCAAATGGACTAGCAGGCAACCTCTCACGAGAACTCTTCTGAAGGAAATCAGCGCCCAGCTCCAGCAAATGGAGAAGTTGAATCAAGTCCGTGATTCTTTGCATTCGGAGCTGTTTCGCGTGTACCGTTGCCTCCTGTTGAGTACATCAGCAATCCTCGTGGCACGGACGCAAAAGAAAAGCAATATATTCACCTCGGTGAGTCGTTGGCCTGTCTGTCACCCAGAGACGAATTTTGCACATTTGACATCTCTGTTGCATCATGTCCTTACAAGTGATGAACCTGCAAACAACCGGTTTCAGGTAGCAAAACAGTGTCAACTTCATCTGCAATCATGCATGGTGGAAACCGAGACATGGGGACTTGATAAAGAGACACCCTTCCATGAGCAGGTCTTTTTCCAAGATCAAAACTTGCCCTGCCAAGTCGAATTAATTCTCAAAGGCGTCTTGAATGAAACACATTTCGCCACTGCTTTCCTTACAGATCAATTCTTCCTTCGAACATGCAACCAAAAAGCAGCGGACGCGCACGGAGTCACAGTCGCAAATGTCACAGAGCATTGCTCCACTGACCTTCACTCAGAACAATGCAAGCAAGATGCTAGAAACAGACACTGCAGCGTCCGTAATTCAAGATCCAAGTGATCGGCAGAAGTTGTCGAGCGTACAGGGTTCCGATGCAGTGATCTCGGAGGGCAACATTCCGATTGAAATGGACCCCATAAATCAGCATGAGTGCATGGTACATATATTTAGCCTTCTAATGTTTCTTCCGACTGTAATTCTCATCAACCGCCAGCACTTTTGATGGTTTCCTGACCATTTCGTTTTGTGCGTAGATGCCCATGATGGCTTGGCTCCGTGGATCATTTGTCCACGGAGATCATAATCCCTTCAGCGCACTGATCGAAGTCCTGAAACCCATGGAAAGAGAGACAGATACGTTTAATGACGAACAGTCACAAATCGCAGAGGAAATAATCAAGAAGAAAAAAGGCCTCCAAGCAAGGTCAACTACCCTCATTTTCTTGCGGAAGTAAGCATTCATGATGCAACTTGTTTCTGTCCTAGCAAAAATGAACCTTGATTCCAAGTCATCTACCTTCACTTTAAATTTTCAATCGCAGGCTTTTCATCGTTCGGATGCTCATGAATCTACGTGTCGCTCATTCCGAAAGCGAGTGGCGGGCACTCGCTTTCATTTCTGAGTCTCCGGATCTTGCTGATGCTTTCTTCATGGAGACCGGGGAGTCGATTGGGGTGGCTTGTGAGCTCTGCGATCAGCATCTGTGCAGAAATTCCCATGGCGAGCTCTGCGATCAGCATCTGTGCAGAAATTCCCAGCATCTGTGCAGAAATTCCCATGGCGATGGGAGGTTTTCGTACATGTTGATGGAAATATGCGATTTTTGGTTGGAACTCATGCACGACAACGATGGCTTGCGTTCGAGGCTTGGCAAGCACGCCGGATGCTGGATATTTGTCCAAAAGCTGGTGACAATTTTGTCCGGTGGAAATCGAACCTTCGTTGAGCCTGGCAGCTTTGCTCGACTCAAGGTGCGATGAGTTTTCTTTGGCGTAGAAATTTAGAATCGGGTTCTGGCTAGTGTTTTGCTCCGTTGAAGTTCCGCACTCTACCCCTTCAGGACCTGCTCCGTGCGTGGAGAACGTCGGCAGATGCGTCTCAAGTTGCGAATTGTTTCACGGTTTTGAGTCAGAGTCTACGACAAGCTCGTGAAAAACAGGACAAGAATCGACTGCGGCGTGTCCTCAAGATTGCGAATTTTTTCCTTTCACATGAAATTGAGTGCCTGCATCAGGAACCGAGACCTGGGTTTCAAAAAATCAAAATTGAAGTTCTGGTGAGCCGCTCGCGCAACCAACCGAACCTTTTTGAAGAAGCTTGCCTGGTATTCGAGGCCAAACTCGCGAGCAACCAAGCAAATCGAGGTGGAAGTCTTGGCGTTGCCGGCTCTACAGATGACTCCCCCGTCCAGTTGGCCTCCCGCCTCTGTGGACGCTCAGTCGAATACGGAAATGAGTTTCTGAAAACGGCTCAAGGCGATGGGGTGGAGGCACAAAAAGAGGCCCTGGATAGCATGTTGAGAGGCATCGAATCAGCAATCAAAAAGTTGGCATCCCCTCAGGGGCAACCTGATCATCTCGTCGTGGTCATGCACATGCTCTGCGCCGGTTGTGTCTGGCTTTCGAAACTTTGCTACGAAAGAGCAAAGATGCGTATGGGATTACCACCACCGTACACGGAGAACGTGCTTGAAGTCATAATACGGTACCATCGAAAGCGCTCTGAGGTCCCTTTGCGATCTTGTAAGAGCCAATCTGGTCTTGAGGTCTAACTGAACACTTTTGGCAGTTTTGTAGAGTGTCTTCACATTGAGAGTGATCCTTGTCGAGCCAAAACTCCTGTCGAGGACAGACTTGCGAGACTTATAGTTTCAGAATCTGAAGAGAGCACTGCAGCTGCAGACGACCAGTCTCACAAAAAAGACCGCGAATACATCATGATCAGGGATGAGATTATGGCGACCATTCTTTCATATTTTGAAAGCTACTCTGGCAGGGTGCGCATCGCCGCGATTCGACTTCTGACAGGTAGTGCACAATAGCGATTTGCAAAAGTCCTGTGTGTTTTGCATTTGTGAGCAGGCCAAACTCTTTTCTCAGGGTAGATACGCCATAGCTACTCACTTCGCTCTCCTGAAAACGCTTGCAATCGCACGGTCAGGCTATCAGAAATTCAAACCCGAGGAAGCGAGAGACGTCTTTGCAAAGATTTCGAAATTCGAACAGTCAGCTGGGATGTTGGGATTGAAGCTAAGCACTGGATCATACCTGATTTCAGCTGAAGAGATCTTGGATTCTGATTGTTTTCTTTCACCACAAAAGTTCCAGCGGGACGAGGCAGTACGGTTTCACTTTTTCCTACTTGTTCAGGTCTGTAGCAAGTCCACGAATGTCCGACCTAGAGTACCAAACTGATGCATTTATTGAATCTTTTCTGAGCGATGCAGGACATGTGGATCACCCGAAAAGATGTGCTAGATGAAACGACAAGGAAAAATCTCCTAGGACACCTTGTGCATGGATTCAAGGACAAGTCGCGGGACATACAACGGCACTGCCTGGACTGGTGGAACCGACATGTTCTTGTGGACGTTCCAGTTTCTCGTCTGGAACAATGTTGTGTCGATCTGCTCGGTCCGGAGACGTCGGGTCCCAACCGTCATGACCATTGGCTCGGATGCACAGCATGGTGAGGCGACTTCCTTCATGCGTGCGAAAGCCCTCCTTAACGATTTCAAAATCGTCCTCAGTAACAGTCTTTTGCGTCGGCTTTCGCAGGTTTTTATTGCAGTTGGATCATAAGATCTTTGAGCGCAAAGTGGCTGAAACACCGCTGAAGCAAGTGGAGTTTCAGAAAAGCGTGATCAGCAAAAGTACGGTTGGTTGCTCGATCCCGATGACTCCAATGTTCGCGCCAGTGACAGGTTCTTTCTCGCAGTCCCTTGCTTTCGACTCTACAGCTGATCAACAATCTCTTGGATTTGGTGGAGGTATACTGGCAACGCAAGTCAGCCAGGAGGATCGTTCTATGGATGAGGATGTTTACCTCGAACAGCAAACTCTTCAAGCCAATCAGACTACGGTTCGTGTGCGCCGGGCTGCCCGTGTTCCAAAGTCCACTCCGCAGCAATTGTCCCGCGGAGCCGGAGGCTTTGCGATGCCGTCGGCCAGGAACGTGAAGAAACGTAATCAAGGCAGCGAAGGAAGAGCAATCGCAAAGCAGCAGGAGATCAGACTGGATCGAACCGAGGCGAGGAGGAAAGCAGAGATTGCGGAGCGGCGACAAATCAGATTCACCCGGGAGTACAGACAGGGAGAGGTGCCTGATGTCGAGATCACTTACGGCGAAATCGTCAAGAAACTTCAAGACATTGTCCTTCTAGACTCGGGGGTCGCACGATTGACGGTCGGGTCGATGGTTGCTTCCTGGGATGACGCGGTTTTTGATGACGCAGATGTGAAAAGTAGGCTTAAAAACAGCTTGGATGCTCTTTTTGAGGCGGTGACGGATCAAACATCGTCTGATATGCTAGAGACACTTCTTCATGTGGCTTCAGCTGCAGATATACACATCAAGCCTCAGCATGTCGTTGACGCAAGCAAGAAGACAAACTCATTCTTCATCGGCATTCAAGCGCTTGAGCGGCAGGCCACTTTGGAACAGCCAGAAGAGCAGCGAAAAGAAAAACGTACTCGCAACAAAGGTCCAGGAGGGCGAGCGTCTGCAAAGCAGCAATTTTTAAATCCAAATTTTTCAAACAGCAATTGGGCAGCACTAGCAGATCTTTACGCAGCATTAGAAGAAAATGACATTGCGCTTGGATTGACTTCCAAGTTCACAAAGTTTGAGGAAACGCAAGATGCGCTCGAACTTGAGCTGCAGGGAAGACAACTGGAAGCACTGGAAAAGTGGTCGTCAGTGTTTGAAAAAGACATCCTGGAGACAGAAGGTCAGTCCTGGCCAGAACACACCATATCCGGATTGATAATTGAATCAGCGATTTCGCAACGATGCTGAGTTCTTACTTGTATCTTTCTTTCAGAGTGCGGGGTCGAGATGGATATGTGCAACCACGGAGTTATGAGAACAATGCAGCGACTGATGAAGTGGGAAGACCTTGAGGAATTCATGCATGGTATGATCGTGGATGATGGACACACAATTGATTCCATGCTCTGGGAAGCTCGTAGCGAGTATCGCAAAGTCTATATGCGCTGCTTGATCGGAATCAATTGCGGAAGAGACTGGCATAGGAAAAACGAGCTGCGCCGTGGACTTGTCAAGGTTCTAACCTTTGTCCTGTCACCTGACGTCCGTTTTCAACGTTTGATTCATATCAAGGAGTCCTTGATGTTAGATGAACCAACGAAGTTCCAGTAGTATGGAAATTCAACGATCCCTTGATGTGGCTTACCAATTCTTCCTCTAGGTGCTTGGAGAGGCATTGGAGGACGATACGAAACAGAGTAAGGTTCGAGAAGGGGCCCTGTTCGAGGCTGCCCTGGCCAAGACTCTGAAGGACTCGAAGGGCTGCAACGAGGCTCGAACATTAATCGAGGAGGAGTTCTATCGCTTTCTCTCAGACTGGAGCTCTTCCAGCGACGCAGGAATGGTCGCGAAGCGCAACAAATTGCGGAATTTGCAATCGTTCTACGAGCTTCAGGAGTACCTTGATCTGCCACTCGTAAAGGGTGAGTTGCCGAGCGGTCACGCCGGGGTTTTGGAAATCGTTCCCCCATCGTGGGAGCGACGTCTTCCCAGCAGCCAAATCCGTGACAGGTACGCTACTTGTTTTGGGTATACTCCTCGCTGCATGGTGATTGCGTGGTTTCAAAACCATTGCGGCTGTGGTTCTGTATCGCCAGCGCGACTTTAACCACTGCAATAAGTAGGGGGAGTTGTACGGCAGTGTGGACGCATGGGAGTTTCTGCTCAACTGCCGTCTCGCTCTCCTTGATCATCTGAAAAGTCGTACAAACGAGCACTATGACGTCATCGATGGTTCCCAAACCCGATCCGGTGCCTCAGCACAGGGGATTTTGTGTGCGCTACAGAATTTTTAGAGCAGAGTGGGCCTAGACTGATGCACTTGAGCTTACAATCATAAGTGCTCAGGGAACAAGCGGAGAATCCACCTCGCTCTTTCGGCACTTGCGCGTCGAGAAGGGAATCTAGAGGTTGCCGAATCTCAGCTTAAGCAGGTATCTCAATCAGAAATAATGAGGCAACTAACGAACTCAGCACTGGTAAATAATTACCAACGAGATTTCGTGACTCTGTCATGAGTTCGACAGGCACGTTGTGGTGCCGACGATCAAGAGGGGCAAGTCAGCCAACTGAAGCTCGAACGAGAAAAGCTGAAGCATAAATTGAAGATTGGCGGTTTCAAAGAAGATTCAGTGAGCTTTGCCAGGATCGTGGACGACAAATTGAAATCGATTGAGCCCGAGCTGACTCTTTCCACGCGCACGAAGGCTCTACTTGCAGACATCAGGCAATTAAGGTTTCAAGGGCTGGTCGAGTCAAAGGAACTTGAAGAATACAAGACAGAATTTGAGCGAACACGCGATGGTTTGAACTGCTTTTTGGATGATCCAACCGTAATCTCTTCGCAAAAGAAACGTGGGAAAGCAAGTATGCAACTGGCGCGTTTTTGCGACGCAGAAATCCAAAGAGGGGCCCTTAGCCAGGTGTGTCCTTCGCTGTTGGCACTCGCTGTTGGCACGAGATTTGTGCCCTGCACGAATCTCCTGTCCCATCTCGAGAGCCGGCAATTCTGCTTAATTCTGATTTGTCTCCTGAATTACACGCAGAACTCGCTGGAGGAGTGCAAGACTATGTTTGTTGAGCAGCTGACCAGCGCCATGCAATGTGGCATTCCGGAGGCGCAGGTGCCTGATGGTCCACGCTTTATCGTTTCAGGGGCTCTTAGGGCTTGTCAGCGTGAACGATACCATTTGTTGCGTTGAACCGACGATCATGTTCCATGGCAGGAGCACTTCATCCGCTGCCTGGAGCTCGTAGCTGAGCCTGGCTCGGCATGCGCCGCTCGCTTCCGGAAGAGCCATGCTGGCAGGGTTCCGCTGCGGGCTGCCCTCGCATGGCTCCCGCAGGTGCTTTCAGTGCTGTCGCGCAGAGATGACAACGACGACGTCGTTTCGGCCTTGGAACCCGTCGTCAGCAGAATCGCCGAAAAGTTTCCGCAGGTCACCGAGCCTGACCTGTACCCGGCCAACACCGCCCGAGCAAGAAAAGCCATGGAACTGATGAGATCTCAAAATACCCCTGTCCAGACCTTGTATTTGGCTTCGTTACCGCTAAAGAATGGCTTATTGAGACGAAAAAATCACTCTCTCAACAAAATACTTGATCGTGTGGATGCAGAGGCTCAGCGCGCAAAGGTGACCCCTATCAAGTGCCTACGTTTCAATTTAGGTAGATAATGCGCAAGCTGTGGAATGAAGGTCAGGTTGTGCACTGTCTGAGAGGGACGGGCATAACCTTTCTTTGGATGCCAGCTCGACGACTTCTGCAAGGCTCTTCGACATCTGCAAGATCCATGCATCCAAGTAAAGGACTTTTTGTATATGTTGACGGAGAAAATCTCCCATCGACGACAGGATCAACCCAATCTCAAAATATTTTCAATCCGTCATGGACAACCACCTAAATCGTAACCTCCCGCTCGCAGGAAGAATCCGATGACTTGGCGGACTGCAAAGATTGGTGCATCGAGTTTTATGATGATTTCCTTGATGAAGATCATCATGGGCGAAGTACGCTCCGCCAAAAGTGTCATAAGGATCTCATGCAGCAGCGATTCGGGAGACTCGGAGGAGAGCTGCAGAAGCTCAAGCTACAGAAGATTTCGATTCTCGATTTGTTGGGGCTCGAATGGTTGAAGAAATTTCTGGAGGTGCGAGCCCAATCCTTTCCCTTTTCGCTGCTTGCACGTCAAGAGTTTGCGTTGGATGCATGTAGATAACATTTTTGGTGTGCAGGAACGTGTGCAGGAACTGAAAAAGAAGAAGTTGCTGGAGCCCCTGCAGAATAAAGCCAAGAGTAATATTCGGCACCTCTCAATTTTCCTTGATGAGTACGATGGAGCTGCTTCGAACCACCGTCCAATAATCATTCCTGGTCAGCATTTGGATCATCCAGACGCCGAAACGGAAGAGGAGTAAGTGCCTACCGATGCAAACCCAACTAATTTGGTCGACAGCATGCGTTTGTACCGGTTTCATCAATATCACAAGGCTAATGTGCAGCCGGTTCGCTCTCTTACCTCTTTCGGACCTGTAGGTTCGATACTCTGGTTTCTTGCGATAAATCTCTAAACACAATGAATAGTATCCGTAGACCCTGTCGCCTCAAGATGCGCTCGTCAATTGGGAAGGAGTACTGGTGGCTGGTTGAGTCCACCCAACATGATCTTGACTGCCTGCAAAATATTCTTTCCAGATCTACAGAATCCATCATTTTGTCTCCTGATCATCAACAAAAGACATCAAATGCTGTCGTTTTGGTCGCAGGTGAAAGGTGGGGAAGACCTACGTCAAGACGAACGGATTCAGCAGGCTCTCCGAACCATGAATTTTGTGCTTCGGCAGGATCAAAAGTGCAGGCAAAAGTATCTCATGATCAACACCTATGTTGTCGAACCAATCAGCATGCGCACGGGTCTATTGCAGTGGGTTCAGGACACAACAACTTTTGAAGGTTTGATCGGAAAACTGGAAACAAACTTCGCCGAAGCTCCGAAAGATGTGAAATGGTTTAAGGAATTCATTCACTCCTCGGAGCAGAGTGATGGAACAAAGCAGAGCGATCGAATCGCCGCAAGGTGGACAAACTCAGCTCTTCATGGGCCTTTAGACATCTAGATACTCCAACGATCGTCCCTTTCACATGACGTCCGTTTGCAGCCCTCTTGACAGACATGCAATTCCTCTGATCATTTGAATCGTTTTTGCTGGCAGGGTCGAGGCTTTCAAGAATGTGAGCAGTATGAATACGAATCATCTGCGGAGCGCGCTAATGAGCAAGTCCGAGTCTGCGCGGGCGGAATTCGAGATCCGGAGCCGCTTCGCCCAGACGCTGTCTGTCATGAGCATCTGCCACTACATACTTGGCATTGGTACGCTGCGTTTCTTGTCAAAAGAACGGGAAGGAACGCTCTCTGGCAGATCTGCCTGATTTTTTTTGCGTAGGTGACCGCCACCTGAGCAACACGCTCGTGAAAGGAAACGGAGAGCTCGTTGGTATCGACTTCGGACACGCATTTGGCACAGCGACGCAGATCCTTCCAATTCCAGAACTGATACCTTTCAGGCTCACGTCGCAGCTCCTCGGGGTATTGTCACCGCTTGACGAGAATTCGCTGTTGAAGCGCACAATGATTTATGTGACCACTGCTCTGAGGCAGAATAGGTTGCTCCCCTCGACATGAAGCGGTGTAGAGTGGTGCGAGAAAGCTGAACGTCATCCTGGGAAGTCCACTGAATCCCGTTGGATTTCAGGGAGCTCCTCAAGCAAACTCTGCGTATTTTTATCGACGATCCCACCCACGATTGGCAAAAGTTTGCAAATCAGCAGGAACGTCTAGTCCCTCTTCTTTTGGAACGAAAATATGTGATCTTTCTGTGAAGCCCTGCTTAGGGGATTCCAGAATTGGGCGGTGCCACGCTGTGAGAGCCCAGTTTGTGGCATTTGTACAGGCCAGAAACATCAACAAGACCGGAAACATCAACAAGACCGGAGAGGAGGAAACCAACAAGAAAGGAGAGGAGGAAACCACCGAGATCAGCAAGAAAAAGTGGGGCATTTTGTGCGCAAAGCTTGATGGCGTCCACCCGACAAGAGTGCGTCTCGTTCCAACTGAAAGTGTTTGAGCTTGGAAATTGCGCAAATTGAATTAATCTGTCCCGTGACAGGTCATGCTGGACGATCTCGACATCCAGACACACAAATACCTCAGAGAAAGCAAAGTCGTAAAGGTCCGTAGCCCGCATGGCCTGAGTCCCCCCGTGCACGCCGTCCGCTGGTCAGCGGCTGGTGTGATTCGCGCCCTAGACCCGACCTTTTCTCTGGCCGGCTCGAACGCTGCACCGACGCTGCCTGAGTCCTGGGTTGTTTCCAAAGGATCTCATCAAAGGCGAGTACGACGAGTCCCGCAAGGGTAAGTTTGAGAAACTTGTCAAAGAAGGCAAAGAACGAAATCCTCTTTCAGCGAGCGAGCAGGTTTGGCTTAGAAATGCAAACCCGTCTCCCTCCGCAAATACCTAGCGCGCTACCATGGCGTCGTCACGGCTCTTATCGGGTGTTGACAGGTTAAAGCTCTTGTGTCACACGCACGGGATCCTGGGGTCCTCGCACACACGTTCCATGGGTGGGCGCCCTGGAAGTGAAGTTCATGAGAAGTAGGAGCGGTTCTAGGGGAAGGCGCTCCTGTGACGCCGAGTGCGATTTCAATACAGTAAATGAAATTGCCCGTTGGGGAGAAGGGCAGATTGGATGCCCAGTGTTTTCTTAGGAGTGTGACGCTTGCAGCGGTAGCACCACAAATCTTTTCTTGCAGGTTTTACTTGAAAGAAACCGTCAGAAGTCCTTTGTAAAAGTACCTGAAACAATGGAAAGTGGTCAGCAACTATATATTGTATGTCAACTGACGAAATGTAAGTAAGCCACACTCTCGTGAAATAGGCGTCGGTGCCAGCACCAGAGGTTATAGGCGACGAGAAGCGAGGAATCTTTCGTGGTGATACCTTCCACTTCAAACATGGCTGTTT
>ENA-UOXV01003636-UOXV01003636.1-marine-metagenome-genome-assembly--contig:-NODE-3636-length-18473-cov-11.771256_pt1 | contig 18473 bp, 16 predicted proteins | sample MGYA00238165_ERZ766961 | MGnify/ENA primary metagenome ERZ766961 (study PRJEB28924, sample SAMN03173240) | marine metagenome | biome: Marine; feature: Water; material: Subsurface seawater | place: North...
TAATTCATCGTGCAATTCATAAATGGGATGCAAAGATTATAGAGTTTCATTTAGACTTAGAAGGCAAAGGAGAAGAATTTAACGCAGGTCATTGCTGGTTGCCTCATAATATTGAGCAAGTTATTAAGCAAATTAGAGATGTGGAGAAAATAGATGGACATGGTATTAAAGAACCAGTGCCTTCTGAATTATCCGATCGAAATTGGCGCACTGATCCCTCAGACGGATTAAGACCATTTAAATCAATACGTAAGACATTTACTTCTAAATAAATAATAAATGTCAAAAATTTTATTAGTTTGTTACGTAAGCCCCAAGATAGGCTTGGGACATTTATCAAGACTATTAGCATTAGCACAAACTTTAAAAAAAGATAAAAAAATTGTTCCAGAGTTTTTAATATTTGGAGATTTAATTAAAAAAGATGAACTAAATAATTTTAAAGTGCATAATTTTTCAGCTGATAGTAATTTTGCTTTAACTATTGAAAATTTATTAAAAAGCAATAATTTTAATGGAATAGTATTTGATATCTATTCAGGTCACAATATCAATGATCTTTACAAACTATTTTCACAATTAAAGCAGCAAAACATTTGTATAATTAGCATAGATTGTTTAATTGAATATTGTGATGTTTTAGATCTTATTTGGATACCATCATTTAATTTTGATATTATCAAACATAGCAATTGTAAGAGTTTATTAAAATCAGGTTGGGATACATATCTTATTCAAAAACGTCTTTATCATAAAGAATGGAGACCAGGTTCAAAAATACTAGTTTTGACAGGTGGAAGTGATATTAAAAATCTAGGAAAAACCCTTCCAACTCAATTAGATCAAATATTAAAAAATAATTCAGAAGTTCATTGGGTTAAAGGACCATTATCAGATGATCCTATTCTTCCAGAAAAGAAAAAATTGAACTGGATTATTCATGATTCGCCTCAACAACTTGACGAACTTATTGTTCAAAGTAATTATGCAATAACAGTATTTGGTATATCTTTTTTTGAGGCATTGCAATATGGAATACCAACGGTGGTATTTTCACCTTATGATAAAAAAGACAATGAAGACCTCAAGGCTTTATCTAAAGAAGAAGTTGCTGTAGTTACATATAATTCTGAATTTGCTGTTAAAGAATTATTAAAGCTTATGATTGATGATAAAATGGCAAACAAACTTTCTATCAATTCATTAAATAAAATGTCAATAAATGGTGCTAGTAATTTATCTAAAAAAATATATTCATTAATAGAAACTAAATGAAACTTTATTATTTTAAAAAATCAATTAAGGAAATTTATTTAAAACTATTAAAAAAAATATCGTGAAAAAAAAAAAATTTGCATATTTATTTTTTCATCTAAATTTATTTTTTTCAGCTCTGTCAGAAAAAAAAAGAAATGAAGTTATAAAAAAATGCTATTGGCCATTATTAAATTTAATTGATAAATCAGATTTTAACATTGGAATTGAAATTACGGGTTGGACTTTAAATGAAATTAAAAAAATAGATGAAAAATGGATAATTTTTTTTAAAAAGTTACTTAATCAAAAAAAAACTTATTTGATTGGCTCATCTTATACTCAAGCAATTTTTCCACTTATTCCTGATAAGGTAAATCATTTTAATATTAAGTATGGAAAGCAGATTTATAAAAAAATCTTAAATCAAGTTCCAAAAATTGCTTACGTTAATGAGCAATGTTTTTCAAAATCAGTGGTAGATTTGTATAAAAGCCATAAATATCAAACATTAATTATGGACTGGGATTGTGTAAAAAGTCATATAAATAGAAAATATAAATTTTATCCTCAAAAACTAAAAGGTAACAAAAGTACAATCAATGTAATATGGAACTCTTCAACTAATTTTCAAAATTTTCAAAAAACAATTCATTCTAAATTAAGTAAATTTGAGTATTTTGAACTTTTTAAAAAAGTAAACACATTTCAAGAAGGGATCGTAAATATTTATGGAAGTGATGCAGAAATATTTGATTTTAGATTAAAAAGATTTGAAAATGAGACAAGTATTTCAAATAAAAATCCAAGTGAATGGAAAAAAATTTATGAAGTATTAAATCAATTTAAAAAAAAGTTTATTTTACTAAATCTTAATCAGCTAAACAAAATTAGTTTTAAATCTAAGTTTCAAAAAAATTTAATTGATATAACTTCACTTAAAAATAATCTTCCAACAAAAAAACAAAAGAAATATAATCCTTTGAGGTGGTATGTTGGAGGTCAAGATAATTATACAATCAACACAGCATGTTGGAGAATTTATTTAAAGAGTAAAAAAAACATTAGTGTTCTAAAAAAACTTTGTTACTACTGGAGCAGTGATTTCAGAACTCATATTGAAAAAAATCGTTGGAAAAAAATTTTCTTTCAAATAAAAAAAGAAGAAAAAAAATTTTACAAAAAAGACTTTGTAAATGAAATTTTGCATAAAAAATTTAATAAAATTAATTTAAAAATAAATAAGTATTTATTAGAAGATAATAAAAATTCTATTCATTACAGTGATGCAAAATATTTTTTTGAATTTGATAAAAAAAGAGGACTAAGTTTAAAATCTTTTGGTCTAATTAAAAATGGAACGCATTTTTCTTATTTGAAAAAATATAATCAAGGACATTTTTATAATGATAAACTTAATGCAGATTTTTATAATGGTCACAATGTAGTAGAAAACTCAACTGTAAAGTTCTCTGATTTAGATGGAACAGGTGATATTAAAATTATTAAAAAGAATAATTTTATAATCTTTAGTAATAAATTTTATCGAAAAAATATTATTGATCTTCAAAAAAAATGGTATTTTGATATTCAAAAAAAAATATTATATTTATATAATAAAATTGAAACTTCAGATGTTAATTTTCTAACAATTAGATCTGGTTATTTTAATATAAACCATAAAATATTTGACTTTAATAAATTAAAAGTTTCAACTAAAAATGGTGGTTTAGAAAGAGAAGTTTTTAGTTTGAATGGAAATGAAAGTTTTTTTCATGACGAAGCTTTATCATCAAAATTTTCATCTCAAAATTGCTTTGGAAATACAGATGGTCATATCAATTTTAGCGATAGTAAAAACCAAGTAAGTTTTAAAATTTTTAATGAGGTGGGCATTTCTGCGCCAATGTTATGTTTTCAAAAAGATATTAATAATTCTTATTTTTTTAGACTTTTGACATCTTTTAAGGAAAGTAATGATGTTAAAAGCTCGTCTACAAACAAAATTTTTGAAAATTTAATATCAATAAAAATAAATTAAAAATTATAAAGAAAACAATCTAGCATTATTAAATATATTTGATGAAAACGAATCAGCTTGGAAAATTTATCTTTATAAAGTAAAAATCAGTTAACTATATTGAATTAGTTGAATAGATTAACTTATGAAAAAAATTAATTATAAATTTTTACCAAAGGAACCTAAATGAAAATATTAATTACAGGTTCAGCTGGTTTTATAGGTTCTGCACTTTCAATTAAACTTCTAAACAAAGGTCATAAAATTATAGGTATTGACAATCATAACGATTATTATGATGTTTCTCTTAAAGAAGAACGTTTAAAAAGGCACATAAATAACTCAAATTATAAACACTTTAGAATAAGCATTGAAAACCGAGAAGCTATAGAAAAAATATTTAATGATGAAAAATTTGATGTAGTTGTAAATTTAGCAGCTCAGGCAGGTGTCAGATACTCAATTGAAAACCCTTTTAAATACATAGACTCAAACTTAGTTGGTTTTGCAAACATACTTGAGGGCTGTAGACATAATAATGTTAAACATTTAATTTATGCCTCTTCAAGTTCTGTTTATGGTCTTAACACCAAACTACCTTTTTCAATCCATGATGGAACAAATCATCCAGTAAGCTTGTATGCTGCTACAAAAAAAGCCAATGAATTAATGGCTCATGCGTATAGTCATTTATATAATTTACCAACAACAGGCTTAAGATTTTTTACAGTATATGGTCCTTTTGATAGACCGGATATGGCTTTACAAAAATTTGCAAGAGCAATTATTAATGATCAGCCAATAAATATTTATAACAAGGGTAATCATCTGAGAGATTTTACTTATATTGATGACATTGTTGAAGGGGCATGCAAAGTCGTTGAGAAACCTGCATTTTCAAATAATGATTGGGATAGTAATAATCCTGATCCAGCAACTTCTCGTGCACCCTATAGAATCTATAATATAGGTAATAATAAACCAGTTAATTTGATGGATTATATTTTAGCATTAGAAAGTTCACTTGGAAAAAAGGCTAAAAAAAATTTTTTAGATCTTCAACCAGGTGATGTGATTGATACTTATGCTGAAACCAATGATTTTGTAGATCGATTCGAGTATAAGCCTTCTACAAGTATTGAAAAAGGTATAGCTATTTTTGTTTCATGGTTTAAGAAATATAGCAATGAATAATAAAATATTAATTACTGGAGGAGCAGGTTTTATTGGTTTTGAATTATATAATTTAAAGACAATTTTTATAGAGCCAGGATTAATAGAGAAAAGTTGGTTTTGGTGGCAACTCCCTAATAAAATTAAATGGCATGCTGCATCTTTAATAAATGGCGGAACAAAATCTATAATTAGTTTGGTTATCAAAAATAAATCTTGAATTGTGAAGACCTTTAAAAAAATTATTGACTTACTCACCCCACAAGAGAGTGGTCGTTTTATTCTTATTTTAATAATAGTTTTAATCTCTGGTTTGTTAGACGTGTTCGGGGTCGCCTCAATTATGCCATTTATAGCAGTTTTGTCAAAACCAGAGCTAGTAGAAACTAACACAATCTTGGCTTCTGCTTATAAATTTTCTCAAAATTTCGGTGTTAATACAACTAGTCAATTTTTGTTTTTGTTAGCTTTATTTTCATTCTTAACACTAGTCTTTTCAATGGTCTTCAAAGCACTAACAATGTATGCGCAACTTCGTTTTGCTGTTATGCGAGAATACTCTCTTGGCAAACGATTACTCGAAGGATATGTGCGTCAGCCTTATGTTTGGTTTTTAAATAGAAACAGCGCAGAATTAGGTAAAAATATATTATCTGAAGTTAGTAGATATACAAATTATTGCTTACTTCCAATGGTAAATATCATTTCCCATTCTATTCTGGCAATTGCATTAATCTCACTAATAGTTTTTATTAATCCAACGGTTGCATTTGTTTCTTTTACTGTTTTAAGCGGATCATATTTTATTATATACAAATCAGCTGGTGTTATCCTTGAAAAGATTGGAAAAAAAAGTTTTCGGTCTAACGAAGATCGTTTTGGTGCTTTGCAGGAACTTTTTGGTTCCATAAAAGAGCTAAAAGTGAGAGGATTAGAACAAACTTATATTGACAAATACTCTACATCGGCTCAAATATATGCTAAGGCATTAGCATCATCACAACTTATTTCCCAGTTACCTAGGTTTTTTATAGAGGCCATAGCTTTTGGCGGAATCATAATATTGGTATTAGTTCTTTTAAAAAATAACAATGAATTGACTTTGGCACTACCTACTATTGTCTTATATGTTTTTGCAGGGTACAGGCTTATGCCCGCACTACAAGCAATATATCGCTCTTACGCCGATCTTCGTTTTTCTAATACTGGATTAAATGCACTACACAAAGATATAATGAGTTTGAAATCGAAAAAAACCGAAAATAATAATTCAGGTTTGATTTCTCTTAAGCAAAATATTGAATTAAAAAATATTTATTTTACTTATCCCAATGCCATTCAGCCAGCTTTAAACAATATCTCTATGACCATTCCTTCAAAAAGTATCGTTGGTTTAGTTGGTAGCACAGGCAGCGGCAAGACTACTCTGGCCGATACTATTTTAGGCTTATTAGAGTCTCAACAAGGAACGTTAACGATTGATGATAATTGTATAGACAATAATAATCGGAAGTTGTGGCAAAAAAACATTGGTTATGTTCCTCAGAATATTTATTTATCTGACGATACGGTTTTGGCCAATATTGCCTTTGGAGTAGAACCAGGCAATATAAATGATGCCGAAGTATACAGATCCGCAAAAATTGCAAATATCCATGACTTTGTAATTAATGAACTTTCTGATGGTTACAATACTATAGTTGGTGAGCGAGGAGCTCGTCTATCAGGAGGTCAACGTCAGAGAATAGGTATTGCAAGAGCCATGTATCATAACCCCCAATTATTTATTTTTGACGAAGCTACTAGTGCATTAGATAGTATTACCGAAAATACAGTTATGGAAGCGATAAAAAAATTAGGTAAAAAAATTACAATTATAATAATTGCACATAGATTAAGTACAGTTCGTGATTGTGAAAAAATTTTTTTACTTGAAAAAGGAAAGTTAATAGACGAAGGCACTTTTGAAACATTGGTAAAAACTAACAAAAATTTTAGTTCTATGGTAAAAAAACAGTAACTTAAATTAACTGATTAAAATTTTATGAATAATTTCAATAAAATTAGCAAATGTAGAATAAGTGGATCTAGTAACTTAAAAACAATTTTAAACCTGGGCAATCAATCACTTACGGGAGTATTTCCAAAAATATCCAATCAAAAAATTACTAAAGGACCTCTTGAACTGGTATGGTGTCCAGATAGTGGATTGGTACAATTAAAACATTCTTACAATCCTAGTGAGATGTATGGTTTAAACTATGGTTATAGATCCGGTCTCAACAATTCAATGGTTCAACATTTAAAATTTAAAGTTGATCGGCTAACAACAAAAGTGAAATTAGATGATTTAGATATTGTATTGGATATAGGAAGTAATGATGGAACATTGTTGAATTCATACAATAACAAAAATATTCATCGAATTGGCATGGACCCTACGGCCGGTAAGTTTAGACAGTATTACGATGAAAATATTCTTGTAATTGAAGATTTTTTTTCAAAAGACAAGTTTTTTGAGTCTTCAAAAAACAAAGCAAAAATTATTACATCGATTGCAATGTTTTATGATCTTGAAGATCCTTCAACTTTTGTACAAGAGATTTCCGAAGTATTAACTGATGATGGAATTTGGCATTTTGAACAAAGTTATTTACCCACAATGCTTAGAATGAATTCCTATGATACCGTGTGTCACGAGCATATTGAGTATTATTCATTAAGTGTAATTTATAAGCTTCTTACCAAGCATAATTTGCGTATTATTGATGTTGAGCTGAACTCCGTAAATGGAGGAAGTTTCGCTGTTACAGCTGTTAAAGAGAATTCGCTTTATTTAGGAAATGGTGAGATAGTAAATTGGTTATTGGAACAAGAAGACCGAATGGGGCTTAATACATTAAGACCCTACCAAGCATTTGCTAAACGTGTGTCGCAACACCGAGAAGATTTAAGAAATCTAATTATTGGCATACGAAATGCTGGAAAGTCGGTAGTTGGTTATGGAGCCTCTACCAAAGGTAATGTGCTTCTTCAATTTTGCGAACTTGGCCCATCTGAAATTTCATGCATAGCCGAAGTAAATCCTGAGAAGTTTGGAGCGTATACACCAGGAAGCAATATTCCAATTCTTTCTGAAAAAGAAGTTCGAGCAAAAAAACCAGACTATATGCTTGTCTTACCATGGCATTTTAGAGATGGGATATTACAAAGAGAAAAAGAATTTTTAAAATCAGGGGGGAGATTAATATTTCCATTACCCGAAATAGAGATAATATAATTTTTTAACAATAGTTATGTAAAATTATAAATGAAAAATGAATTTATCATACTTCTAAAGTATTATGGTAAAAACTAAATAATGAAAAATAAATTTTGTTTTATGTTAAAAAGTTTTTTAGGTGACCTTCAATATGCCAAAAGACTAATTCAGACTTTTCATAAATTTAATAAAGATAACATCCATATGTTTGTTGTGGTACCAAAAGACGATGTTAAAATATTTCAGCAAATTGAAAATCAAAATAATATTTCAATCTTAGATGAGACGAGTATTGGATTGGAATTAGTCACTGATAATAGTGTTAGAGGCATTAGACCAGGATATATTAACCAAGAACTAATAAAACTTGGTTTTTGGGAAACTGGAATTTGTGATAATTATTTTTGCATTGACTCTGATGCTGAATTTATAAGAGATTTTTATATCAAGGATTTTATGTATGATAAAGTTACTCCATACACAGTTTTAATTGAAGACAAAGATCTCCAAGTTGATCGAGAATATTATTATGCTTTTTGGAAAGGTAGAGAAAATAAGTTAAATAAGATAAAAGAATTTATAGACTTTCGAGATCCAAGATCCTTGACCTGTCATGGCAATACAACTTTTAATTGCGAGGTACTAAAGTCTTTCAAGAAAGATTTATTGAATAAAAAAAGTATTAATTATATAGATATTTTAAAGATTTCACCCTATGAATTTTCTTGGTATAATTTCTGGTTACAAAAAACCAACATAATTCCAATTAAAGTTATAGAGCCTCTTTTTAAGTGTTTTCATTTAAAAAAACAACATACAGATTATATAAACAGAGGAATTACTCTTGATGATATTGCCAGAGGTTATTTAGGTGTCATAATTAATAGTAACTATTCACGTGGTTATGGAATAGTTTCTTACAATACTAAAAGTCCTTATAAAAAAAAATTCAATTATTATTTAAAATCAATTAAACGTAGATTTGGTAAAGATTAATATTTTATATTATGATTTTTATTTATGAATTAATATGTAGACAACATAGTCATGAAGTTTGTAATGCTGGATTTCTAGATTTGTTTTGTAAAGCATTTCCGAATGAGAAAATTGTTTTTTACTCTCACGAAACACATTTGCTGTGTGTAAAACATGAACTGTATCTAAATAATAAGTTAAGAAAATCTAAAATCAGTTTTAAGAAGATTTCGCTTCCAAATCAAGAAAGTCTTTGGTCTTTTTTTGTTAGATATTTTTTTTTTCTTAAAGAGAAGAAAAAATGGGATAAAAAACTGAATGATAAAATTATTTTTTTATCATATGACAGATCTTTATTAAAAATTTTAAAGTTACTTTTTGGAAAAACACCACAAGCTAGAGCTTCTTTGTTACTAGTTACGCATGGAAATCTAGAATCTATAAATAAAAGCAGATCTTTTACCAGCCCTCGTGACAACTTCATAAATCCTGAATCTTTTTTTGTTAGGTTGATTGCCAAGTTTACTCGTCCATTAATTTTATTGACATCAGTTTTTAGAAGAGCAGTAAAAATTTTGCTAAGAGTGACCAGTATTCCTTATTTGTTAACACTTCCTAATTTGAAAATTTTGTTGAAATCTTTTAACCCTGACTTTTGTAGATATGTACTTTTATCTGAGCACATTCAGAAAGAATTAAATAATTATAAAGAACTCAAATCATTGAATACATCCGTTATTCCAATGCCCGTAATTATGAAAAACATGAATTTTATTCCAATTAAAAAAAAAATTATTTTTGGAATTATCGGATATGGATTGCCTAGCGCTCTTGAGAAATTATTGCGCTTGTTAGATTGCAAACATATTTCTGGTGATTATGAAATACGCTTAATTGGTATGCAGCCTTCTTTTTTTAACAAATATTCAAAAGTGATTGTGTCAAGATCATCCGTTAATTATAATATTTTAACTCGAAGTGAGATGGAACAAGATATAAAAGATGTAAATATGCAAATTATACTATATCCAAATAATTCATATGAATTATCTCAATCACTTTCAATTTTTGAGGCCCTAAGATACAATAAACCCATTATTCATATAAATAATCCATGTGTAAACTTTTATAACGATTCAAAAAATCCTATTGGATTAAAATGCCAGACATTAGAAGATATGGCTAACACTATAAAAAAATTAGTTGACAATAAAAATTACACCTCCAATTTGCTTAAAATTTTTGAAAAAAATCTTATGAGTGTGCGCAAGCAATATAGTATAGATAGTTCTATTGCCCGTTTAAAGTTTATTTATGAAAATATAGATAAAAAAAAATCTAACTTTTGAAAATGAAATTAAAAAGAATACTTTATTTGATAAAATGTTTATTTAGAGTTTACCCCCCTCTTGCTAAACTAACAATACCATCCTCTTTCAAAAAAAATAAACAAATTTTTTTTTTAAATAAAAAAAATTCAAAGACTATTAAGATTTGTTTTCAACTAGTCCAGAATCCTTTTTATTTCCTGTTATTTGGAAGATTAATTTGCGAATTGCAAAAATATTCAAGAGTTGAAAATAGTGTAATAGTCAATCAGGGTATTAGCGGAAGTATCGGTTTTAATTTGATAACTGAAATACAAAGATCGGCCCCAATTGCTTGGATTAAGACAATGCAGTGGGAGAGGGCTTATGGAAATACAATTTTACCAAAAATAGCTTATCGAAGCTCAACTTGGCTTCATCCTTTAAAAGACCTAGATTCATTGCTAGAGGCCATTTTTTTATGGAAAAAATTTAAGAGGACGATAATCAAATCATATTCCCTAAAGTATTGTAAAATTGAGATTGGCGATTTAATTGTGGACACCTATTTGAGGTTTCGACCCTCTCCTAAATTTATAATCAGCGATTTATTTGTGCTTAAAATTATCTGGCAAGCTATTCGCGACATAAAAAAATCAGAAAGGTATTTTGTAAAAGAGAAGCCAGATTTTTATTTTTCATCCTACTCAACATATATTGAGCATGGAATTCCAGTTAGAGTAGCAATTAAAAATAATATAAATACATATACTTTTGGAAATGTGCAAACATTTGCAAAGAAGCTTACCAAAACAGATTATTACCAAACTGCTAATTGCGATAAATACAAGGGGTTATTTAGTTCTTTGTCACACAAAGAAGAAAAATTAAAAAAAGCAGAATTTCAGCTGAATCGTCGTTTATCAGGAAAAAATGATGCTGCAACTTATTACATGAAAAAATCAACTTATTCTAATGATTCAATAAATATTAAATTTAAGCAATCTTCTGTAGTAATATTTCTTCATGATTTTTACGACAGTCCCCATGTATATAAAAATTTTATTTTTATAGATTTTTGGCAATGGTTGATATTTACAATAAGAGTTCTTAAAAAAAATAATATAAATTTTTATATTAAGACTCATCCAAATCAAATTGCATTAAGTGCAAAGGTAATTAAAGATTTGAAATTATTGATACCGGAAGAACACTGGCTTCCAAGAAATATAAATACCAAGCAACTTGTTGCTCTAGGAATGATATGTGGTATCACTGCTTATGGAAATGTAGCTCATGAGCTTGCTTATCTAGGAGTTCATAGCATTTGTTGCGCTAGACACCCGCATCATAGTTTTGATTTTTGCAAAACTGCGAATAGTAAGAAAGAATATGAATTCTTTTTAAAAGAATATTATCATCCACCAATTTCCAAAGTAAAAATGCGAAAGCAGGCCTTAGCTTTTTATTATATACACAATTTACATGGAACGTCAGATGATTTGAACGTGAGATTTAAATTTTTAGAACTAGTTAAAGCTTCCAGGTATGTAAAAATTTCGTGGCCAAATTTTTTTTCTAGATTGGATAATTTAATACGTACTAATTTTTTTAAAAAGTTTTGTAAAAAAATAATTTTAAAAATAAATTAATTAAAATTAACAAATATTACTAATTATCTTGGACTTTCTTTAATTACTTTAAACACACACGAGGCCTTCAAAATTGTTTAATCATAAATTAGGACGCACAATTTGTATCAATATATGAGAGGAAAAATCATATTGATTATTAAGTTGATAGATAAAAATGTGATTTAATTTAAATATAGAGACGGTCATCGTCGAACCGAAATATTTTTCTTAAAGTAAAGCTAGGACTCTAGTAATATTTACAAATCTGACTGTAAATCTTTATGAAATTTTAAATAAGACACCAAATATCTTTAGAAGATGAAAATATTAAATTATAATGTATGTTATTATGAATATAGAAATTTTTAAAAAAAAAGACCAAAATTTTTTAATTATAATTTTATTCATCTCGCATAAACTGAAGATTTTGGACAAATGTAATAAACTATTTGAGCTTAAAGAGAAAAACCTAATAAAGATAAGATGATTAGACTGATTACAAAATTTGTTATATCAATAATATATTTTATTTTAGTTAAAATAAAATATATTAGATCAGCATCGCAAGAAGGTGAAGATCTAATTATTGATAGAATCTTAAAAACTAATAATATTAAATTTAAAGATATATTTTATTTAGATATTGGAGCAGGACATCCAATTAAATATTCAAATACTTTTTATTTTTATTTAAGAGGATCAACTGGAATTACAGTGGATGCGTTTAAAAAAAATATTAGTTTGCATAAAATCTTTAGACCAAGAGATATTTCATTTAATCTTCTTCTTGGTGATAAAGATGAGTATGTTGATTTTTTTTTATTTAAAGAATCGGAATTAAATACATCTAATAAAATAAGACTAGATGAACTTAAGAAACAAAATATTTATTCACATTCATCAATAAAAATTAAAAAGGTATCAATAAATAACTTTATAAAAAATAATATTAAGGAAAAGTTGAACAAAGTAAATTTCTTAAATATTGATATAGAAGGTGGGGATCTTGAAATAATTCAATTAATAGATTGGAATATCCTACAACCAAAAGTAATTTGTGTTGAAATTTTTACAAAAAATATGAACGAAATATATGAGAGTGAAATCTATAATATTTTAAAATCTAATGGGTATTTAATGAATTCTAAAATGATTAATTCAGTTATATTTATTAAAAAATAAAATAAAAAAAACTAGATGAAAGTTATTAAATCCTCCATTAAATATGCTCCAATTATTATATTTACATTTAATAGAATTAGACATCTTAAAAAAACAATCAATTCATTAAAAAAAAATAAAATTTCAACTCACTCTGATTTAATAATTTTTTCTGATGGAGCAGCTTCGGATAATCAAAGAGAGTCCATTAAAAAGGTAAGAAATTATATAAAAAAAATTAATGGATTTAAAAGTTTAAAAATTTATCATAGAAATAAAAATTATGGTTTATCAGAAAACATAATTAGTGGGATATCAAAAGTTTTTAAAACATATCATAGTGCAATAATTTTAGAAGATGATCTTTTATTAAATAAATTTTTTCTTAACTATATGAATGACGGGCTTTTAAAGTATAAAAATACTAATCATGTAGCAAGTATACATGGATATATCTACCCTATTCAATTCAAAAAAAACATCCCAGAGTATTTTTTTTTAAAGGGTGCTGATTGTTGGGGTTGGGCCACATGGAAACGAGCGTGGAAAAACTTTGATCGAAATGGAAAAAGATTGATTAACAAAATTGACCAAAAAAATCTTAATAAAGAGTTTAACTTTAATAACAGCTATGATTATTATCAAATGTTAAAGAAACAAATTTTAAGATTAAATAATTCTTGGGCAATTAGATGGTATGCTTCTGCATTTTTAAAAAATATGATTACTCTATATCCAACAAAAACATTTGTAAAAAATATTGGTGCTGATGGCTCTGGGACTCATGGAAAAAGTAACAAGAAATTAAATTTTAATAATTTTTCACAAAGAAAATATAAATCAATTAAAAAGATGAAAATAAGTTTGAATGAAAATACCCATGCAAAAAAATACATAGAAAATTATTTTAAAAAAAATTCAGAATCATTCATTAAAAAAAAAATAAAAAATATTTATTTTATGAAAATTATCTACAAGATTCTTCCAAGAAATTTGATTAATTTACTTAAAAGTTTTATGTAATTAATTTTTTAAACAAGCTACGAATACAATGTACTCTTATTATTTTTAGCGAAAATTCATATAGATTTAATTTAATGATGGCAATCCTGACTATCCCTTAATTTGTTGAATAAATTTTATGTTTTATCTATCAATATTAATAAAAAATAGTGTTTTAAATTATTTTATGTTAATTTTTTTAAATAATTTTTTATAAATATAATTTAACCCAACATCAATGACAAAAATAATTCCAATACCTGTTTTTAAAAATATCTCTGGTTCTATCTCGGTAGTAGAAAAAATAATCCCATTTAAAGTTAAAAGAATTTATTTTATATATGGTATTAAGGGAACTAGAGGCGGCCACAAACATAAAAAAACTTGGCAATTTTTAATATGTTTAAATGGTAAATGCACATTAAACATTGTCAGCAGCAAACAAATAAAAAAGACTTATTTGTTAAATTCAAACAAAGGAATTTTGCTTAAACCTAGCGATTGGCATGAAATTAAAAATGTAAGCAAGGGTAGTGTTATTGCAGTCTTAGCCTCAGAACTATATGATAAGAAGGATTACATAACTAAAAAATAATAAAATGTTTTATGAAAACTTAAATAAATCTAACAGCATATTTTATAATACTTTTATAAAGTCTCTTAAAAAATTGAATAAAAAAGATAGTTATATTCTTGGTAAAAACCTTACTGAATTTGAGAATAACTTTGCAAACTACTTGGGTGCAAATCATTGCATTGGTGTTGCCAATGGATTGGATGCACTTACTATGAGTTTGAAATCATTAAAATTACCGAAAAATTCTGAGGTTTTAGTTGCATCTAATAGTTATGTTGCTTGTATTCTTTCTATTTTAAATGCAGGACTAAAACCAGTTTTAATAGAACCTAATTTAGAAACATATAATATTGATCCAAATCAAATTAAAAAAAAGATTACAAAAAAAACCAGAGCAGTATTAGCAGTTCATTTATATGGTAAAAGCTGTGAGATGGATGAAATAATTAAAATTTGTAAAAAAAATGATCTTTATCTATTGGAAGATTGTGCCCAATCTCATGGGTCAAAATACAAAAATAAAAGTACAGGCACCTTTGGAGATTTTGGATGTTTTAGTTTTTATCCAACAAAAATTTTAGGAGGAATTGGTGATGGAGGTGCAATTACATGTAAGAAAAAAAAATATAAAGAATATCTTTTAAAATTTAGAAATTATGGTTCAATAACAAGGTATAAAAATGAAATTATAGGGCAAAATTCAAGATTAGATGAAATTCAAGCTCTATTTTTGAATATTAAGTTAAAACACCTAAACAAAATAATACAACATAAAAGAAAGTTAGCAAAAATTTATTTTGAAAATTTAAGCAATAAATTTATTCTTCCAAAAGTGGAGTCATATAAAAAAGATACCTTTTATATTTTTAATGTAAGACATCCAGAAAGAGATAAACTTAAAGCGTATCTTGAAAAAAAAAACATTATGTCAGATATTCACTATCCAATACCACCTTATAAACAGAAAGCTTTAAAAAAAATGTTTAATGGCAGTTTTCCAATTTCAGACGAAATACACAATACAACATTAAGTTTACCAATATCATTTGCACATACTAAAGAGCAAATCTATGAAGTAACAAAGGTTATGAATAAATTTTAATATGAAGGGAATAATTTTATCTGGAGGTCTTGGAACAAGATTGTATCCAGCAACTTTTGTTACGTCCAAGCAGTTATTGCCGATATTCAATAAACCAATGATTTATTACTCTTTGTCCACATTAATGATGGCAAATATTAGAGAAATTTTATTAATTACTACAGCAGTAGATCTAAAAAATTATAAAAAATTATTTGGTGACGGATCACGAATGGGAATGAAGATAACCTATGCAATACAAAAAAAACCAAGAGGATTAGTAGATGCTTTTCATATAGGGGCTAAATTTGTTGGGAAAGAGGATGTATGTTTAATTTTAGGAGACAATATTTTTTATGGAGATGGATTTTCAAATTTACTAATTGAGTCAAAAAAAATTGTTCAATCAAAAAATAATGCAGTTATATTTACATTTCCGGTAAAAAAACCCTCTGATTATGGAATTGCAAACATTGTAAATAATAAATTAGTTTCTTTAGTAGAAAAACCAAAAAAAACTAATAGTAAAAATGCTGTAGTAGGTCTTTATTTCTATCCAAATTCTGTAATTCAATTAGCAAAAAAAGTAAAACCATCTAAAAGAAGAGAATTAGAAATAACTGATTTAAATAAAATATATTTAAAATTAAAAAAAATTGAAGCAATACAAATGGGCCGAGGTTATGCATGGTTTGACGCTGGTTCAGTAGATAGCCTACATGAAGTAAGTCAATTTATTAAATCTATAGAAAATAGAATGGGTTATAAAATTGGATGTATCGAGGAAATTGCCCTAAATAATAAGTGGATTACAAAAAACGAGCTAAAAAAAACAGGAATATTTTCTTGTAGTTCAGAGTATGGACTTTATGTCAAATCTTTAACTAAATGAAAAATATTATTGTGACAGGGGGTGCTGGATTTATTGGATCAAACTTTATCTTACAAAATATTAATAAATATAAGATTATTAATATCGACACATTAACTTATGCATCCAATCAAAATTATTTGAAAAGTGTTTCTAAGTCAAAAAATTATAAATTTTATAAAATTAATATTTTAAATACAAAAAAGATTATAAATTTGATCAAAGAATACAAACCAATATATATATTTAATTTTGCAGCTGAGTCACACGTAGATAACTCAATTAAAAATTCTGATAAATTTATTAATACTAATATTTTAGGAACACATTCTTTACTGAAAGCAGTACTGCATAACAAAAAAATTTTAAGTACAAACTTTAAGTTTATCCAAATATCTACAGATGAAGTATTTGGTGATGTTAAAAAAAATTATCTGAGCAAAGAGGGCGATAGATATAACCCTAGCTCACCATATTCAGCAAGCAAAGCTGCCTCAGATCATTTAGTTTCATCCTGGGGCAGAACATATAATATTAAGTATAATATCACATATAGTAGTAATAATTTTGGACTTAATCAGAATAGGGAAAAGTTTATTCCAGTAGTTATTAATTCAATTATTAAAAATAAAAAAATTCCCATTTACGGAGATGGAAAACAAAAAAGAGACTGGATATATGTGGAAGATAATACTAATGGCATCATTAAAGTAGCAAACTATGGCAGAATTAATGAACACTATAATATAGGTTCTAACTATTCATTAACCAATATCGAATTAGTAAAAAAAATATGCAATATATTTATTAAAGAATTCCATTATAGTAATAAAATACTTAATTTAATAAAACATGTAAAAGATAGACCTGGTCATGATAGAAATTACGGTCTTGATGCAAGAAAACTCAGAAGGTTAAATTGGAAATGTAATTCTGACTTTAATCATAGTATGAAAAAAACAATTGCATGGTATTTAAAATAAACTAGCAAGTGATAAATTTTTGTAGTTACTTTGATAAAAATTACCTAGCAAAATTTCTTAACTTAAGATCTTCTTTGGAGAATTTTAACTTTAAGTATACTTTTTATATTCTTTGCTTAGATGATTTTTCTGTCAATTTTTTTAAAAAAAATAATTTTAACAATATAATAATCATAACACTTAATGAAATTGAGAATGAGTATAAAGAGCTTCTAGATATAAAACAAAATAGGGAAATAATAGAATATTATTTTACTTTAAGTCCCTTTTTACCAAAATATATTTTTGAAAAAAAAGGTATTAAGCAAATTTCTTATTTAGATAGTGATTTTTATTTCTTTCAAAGTCCAAAAAAAATAATTCAAGAAAATATAGACTGTAGTGTAACACTTATTCAGCAAAATGTTGATGAGAGGTATGGCAAATACAATGTTGGATGGATAAATTTTAATTTTGATTACAATGAAACAATAATTATTGTAAATGAGTGGGGTAATGAATGCTTAAATGAATGCACAGACATCCCAAATAATAATTCCTATGCTGATCAAAAATATCTTGATAAATGGGTTACGAAATTAAAATATCTTAGAGTTTTTCAACCAGAATATACCTGTTTATCACCCTGGGACTCTAATTCAGTCATAGAAGAAAATAAAGAATCAATGATTGCATTTCATTTTCATGGTCTTGAATTATATGAGAGTAATTTTACATCAGGTTTTTACCAATTTAACAAAAAGAATAATCAAAAAATTATAAATAGAATTTATATTCCTTATATTAAAAATTTAATTTCAATAGAAAAAAAATATAATCTAAAATCTTCATCAATTAGACACCGTAGAAAAAAAATATTTACTAAGTTTTTAATTATATTAAGAAATATCAAATCTAGTATTAAGAAGGTTTACTACAAAGACTATCACTCATATAAAATACGATAATTTTAAGGATGCATTTAATTTATTTTTAGATTTGTGAGTATAAAGTCTAATTTTAAATAATTGGTTTATAGAGGTGAGTTAACATGATAAAAAGATTATTTAACCTTTAATCTATATAGATAAAGAATTAATAAAATATAGACTAAAATATAAGATAAAATTATTTGATACGAGGCAATTTTAGTAAATAAATTTACAGAGATGGGAATTAGAATTAAAGATAATA
>ENA-UOXV01003637-UOXV01003637.1-marine-metagenome-genome-assembly--contig:-NODE-3637-length-18473-cov-6.753773_pt1 | contig 18473 bp, 21 predicted proteins | sample MGYA00238165_ERZ766961 | MGnify/ENA primary metagenome ERZ766961 (study PRJEB28924, sample SAMN03173240) | marine metagenome | biome: Marine; feature: Water; material: Subsurface seawater | place: North...
CATGAATGGATGCGTCACCAAACCTATCGATCGTGCAGAATTGGCCCGCGCCATCAACACGGCGATGAGCGAAGAAATTAACACCCCCATCGTGGATGATGCCTAAAAATCACAGGCCCAACTATATTAGACGTACCTGATATATTCGCGATCTTGTGAGAGTGATGTGTTTCGCCTCAGCGACGCCACAGTCGTAGAGTTCCAAGATGGCATGTATTCTTTTAGTCGAAGACGACGTTGATCTGCGGCTCAGCTTAGCAGGTATTCTGGCGCGTGCAGGACATCTCGTGATTGAAGCCAGTGATGGCGAAGACGGCTTAACGAAAATCGCAAAATGCAACCCGGATGTCGTGATCAGCGATATGATCATGGACGGGATGGAAGGTATTTCGACCGTGCTCAGTATTCGGGGCATCCATCCCGAGTTGCCCATTTTGGCGATATCCGGCAGTGCGATGTATCTTAACCACGCCGAAAAACTAGGGGCCAACGCCAGTCTGCAAAAACCGTTTTCGTCGCAAGCATTCATGGGTGCTGTGGACGCTCTTTTGATGAGCCCTGTGCAGGCCTGACCTCCACACCTTGTAGCGAACCCACATCAGGCTAATCTATATCTCAACGAACAGGAGATCATGATGGCTGAAAAATTATCTGCAGATGCGCGCACCGATGCCATGGCAAACTTGGACGGTTGGTCCGATGTCGACGGTCGCGACGCGATCCAAAAAACATTCACATTCAAGAATTTCAATCAGGCGTTCGGCTTCATGAGCCGCGTCGCCATGATGGCCGAGAAAATGGACCACCACCCAGAATGGTTCAATGTCTACAAGACCGTGGACGTAACCTTGGCAACCCACGATGCGGGCGGCATCACAGAACTGGATATCAAACTCGCCACGTTCATGAACAAGGCAGCCGCTTCTACTTAATTGTTTTTTTGAGTTTGTTCAGCGTGCCGATAAACGTGCTGCTGGGCACGGCGAAGCCGGTGCCTACCAAACCTTTACCTGAATTCGCCGAATGCACCGCCGCGAGCTTGTAATCTTTTCCATTTGTTGAGTAAACGATTGGCGAGCCACTATCGCCGGGCACAGTTTGGCAGCCATGTTCAAGAACCTTCGGAGCTTTTCTGAATCCAAGCATCAGACACTTTGGATGCGCTGTCAGCACCTGCCCGCGGTCGCCGCTGTATCCGGCCTGCGTGAACACCGTGTTCTTTTCTCGGAGTTTCCAGAATACATCATCGTTGTAGGGCGCTGGTTTCAAAATTCCCGTCGTCGGTGATGGGTCTTCCTCCAACACAATCAATGCCCAATCGTGAACAATAGTCTTTAGAGTCGGGCGTGCAATTGGATCAAATTTAGGGGCAGGATGAATTTCAGCCGCTATTGAGTGAAAAATGTATTCACCTCGATCTGCCCCAGCGACAAAATGCAATTTGTCCGGGGCCATAAATGTTCCCGAAGCCTTGTGCACCAGACAATGCGCTGATGTTACGACGATCCGGGGCGCAACCACACTTGCAGAACAATGCCCACGTCCCGCGCGGTTGAACCGCCCGATCGCTGTCCAAGGATACACCTGGGAATCCGCTTTGACGCGCTTATCCCCCGCACCGAAAACACTGCGCGGTTTATATTTGTAGTCAGTGGCTTGAGCGTTCACCGACATTGGCGCGATCAAAAGACCGATCATGCCAAATGCAATCAAACAGGCCCTCATCATATGGGCTGCATCCGAAGCGCGCCATCCAGGCGCACGACTTCGCCGTTCATCATCACGTTGTCGATCATATGCATCGCAAGCTTGGCGTATTCTGCAGGGTCCCCCAGCCGTGATGGGAACGGCACACTGGCGCCCAGGGATTCCTGCACTTCATCGGGCAGACCAAACAGCATCGGCGTGCCAAAAATACCGGGCGCGATGGCCAGAACCCGAACCCCCTTGCTGGCAAATTCGCGCGCGGCGGGCAATGTCATCGATGCCACGCCCCCCTTGGATGCCGCATAGCCGGCTTGCCCGATCTGGCCTTCGAACGCGGCAATCGATGCGGTGTTGATCACGATGCCCCGCTCGCCCGTATCCAAGGCATCCAGTGCCAGCATATCCGCCGCTGCCAATCGCATCATATTAAATGTCCCGATCAAGTTGATGTTGATGATTTTGGCAAAGGCTTCGAGTTCTTGTGGGCCGTTCCGCCCGACAATTTTCTTGGGCGGCGCGATCCCGGCGCAACATACCAGCACACGGGCGGGGCCATTTTTTTCACGTGCCTCGGCAACGGCAGCTTCAGCGCTTGTCGCCGATGAAACATCACAACTGATGGCGATCCCACCAATTTCATCCGCCACCACACCAGCGGCCTCGGTGTTTAAATCCATCAAGGCGACCTTGGCACCCGCTGCGGCCAATGCACGGGCCGTCGCGGCCCCTAATCCAGATGCGCCCCCTGTAACGATTGCACTGTGACCAGAAACGTCCATATCAATATCCTATACTGCGATGACATAAGATATGTACCAATTGAGAAGGGCAGCGACAACGTGAGCCGCACACCAGAGGAAAATGAGAAGATCGTGAACGACGGTTTTAAAGCCAAGGCCAAGAAAACCCTGGGGGTCATCCCGTTTTCCGAAGAAGCGGTTGCGGCCTATTACTGTGCCACCGACCCCGACACACCCAAACGCGTTAAAATCACACTGATGGGGGCATTGGCGTACTTTGTTATGCCGATTGATGTGTTGCCCGATTTTATCGCGTTATTGGGGTTCACCGATGATGCGGCGGTTTTTTGGATGGCCTGGCGGGCGGTGCGCGGAAACGTCTCGACCGAGCATCTAGAAAAGGCAAAGATGTTTTTGGGGAAGCATTCGGGGAACAACCCCGACACATATTAGTTTGAGGGGGATCACATGAGCGCACCATTATGGACGCCCAGCCAAGATCAAATAGACGGCGCCAACATCACGGCATTCAGAAAACAGATTGAACGCGATTGGGATACGACCCTGCCCGATACCGCAGCCCTGTGGTCATTTTCCGTCACCGAGTTAGAGAAGTTTTGGACGTCTGTTTGGGATTACACAGGCCTCGTCGCTGAGACGCGTGGCGAGCGTGTTCTCGAGGACGGACATAAAATGCCGGGGGCAAAGTGGTTCCCGGACGCTCGTCTCAGCTTTGCCGAAAACTGCCTGCGCCGACGCGACGATGGCGAGGCGATGGTGTTCATCGGCGAGCAACAGTTGATCCGCCGCCTGAGTTTCAAAGACGTCTATGAGCAGGTGTCCATCACCCAACAATTGCTGCGCAGTTATGGCGTCGGCGAGGGCGACCATGTTGCCGGGTATCTGCCAAACATGCCCGAAACCATTATTTGCATGTTAGCGGCCAATTCGTTGGGCGCTGTATGGTCATCGTGTTCACCCGATTTTGGCAAACAAGGCGTGCTGGACCGACTGAGCCAGATTGAACCCAAGGTTTTATTCTGCACGGATGGGTATTGGTACAACGGCAAACGCCACGACGTGCGCGACAAGACCGCATCCATCGCAGCCGAATTACCCAGCTTGGTGAAAACCGTGATGTTGCCCTATGGCGATCTGGATGCCGACATTGGCTCCATCCAAAACGCAGTGACCTTTGCCGACGCGACCCAGGACATCACGCCCACAGATGTCTCGTTCAAACAACTGCCGTTTGATCATCCGCTCTATATTATGTTTTCCAGCGGTACCACCGGCGCGCCCAAGTGCATCATTCATTCACAAGGCGGCACGCTGCTAAAACACGCTTCCGAACAGCCCATTCATTGCGATGTCCGCAAAGATGACCGGGTGTTCTTTTACACCACGTGCGGCTGGATGATGTGGAATTGGCTGGCGACCAACATCGCCTGGGGCGCGACGCTGATCTTGTATGATGGCTCGCCGTTTTATCCGTCGGGTGAGGCGATGTTTACGCTGGCCGATACAGAAAAGATGACCCTGTTTGGCACATCAGCGAAGTTTATCGATGCGTTGAATAAGGCTGCACTTCGCCCCGTTGACACCCACGATTTATCCAGTGTGCGGATGCTGTGCTCGACCGGTTCCACCTTGGTCCCCGAAGGCTATGATTACGTTTATGACGCTGTGAAGCCCGATGTGCACCTGGTGTCGTTTTCGGGCGGCACGGATATCATGGGCTGTTTCTGTGGCGGCGACATGACCCGGCCAGTCTGGCGCGGGGAAATCCAGGCCCGGATGTTGGGGATGGACGTTCAAGTCTATGACGAAGAAGGCAAACCGATGCAGGGCAAAAAGGGAGAGCTTGTCTGCGCCAAACCTTTCCCATCGGTGCCATTAGGGTTTTTGAACGACGAAGGCGACAAGCGCTTTCATGAAGCCTATTTCGATATGTTCCCAAATATTTGGACCCACGGCGATTACGTCATGCTGACTGAACACGATGGCATTGTGATCTTTGGGAGGTCCGATGCCACGCTGAACCCAGGTGGCGTGCGAATTGGCACGGCGGAAATTTATCGACAGGTTGAAAAACTAGAAGATGTGCAGGAAAGCATCGTCATCGGCCAAGATTGGGACAACGATGTCCGGGTCGTCTTGTTTGTGATCTTAAAAAATGGCGCGACCCTGGACGATGCCCTCAAAGATAAGATCAAAGTACAAATCCGAGATAACTGCACGCCACGGCATGTCCCCGCCAAGATCATCGCTGTTGACGATATCCCGCGCACCAAGTCCGGCAAGATCACCGAATTGGCGGTCCGCGATATCGTTCATGGGCGGGGCGTGAAGAATAAAGAAGCGTTGGCCAATCCCGAAGCATTGGCCTTGTTTGAGAATTTAGAGGCGCTTAAGTCTTAAGCCGGATCGCAGCTTAAATCTCGATATTGGCAACCGCACGATACATCGCCTGCAGCGCACCGGGGGCGGCGCTGTCGCCCATCTTGGCTTTTTTCTCGAGCTGATCGACGCAGGCTTCGGCAATGGCGCGAAGTTCGCTGACTTCCAACTCAGCCAGAAACTGATCGGGATTACTGCGAAGTGCCAAGATAAAGGGGTTGCTCATACATCGATCTCCTCAAGCGGGGCCGTACGTGCCAAGCGTGACGCTGTTTCACGTGCTTCGCCCAGCAGCCATTCATAAAACAAACGAACCTTGGGGCGTTCTGCACCGAGCATCGTTCTGGTTACGTAATAGCTGTACGAGGCCGTTAACGCGAGATCAAAAGGTTTCACCAGTACGCCTGCCAATAACGCATCCGCGACCAAAAGATCGCGCCCCAGCGCCACGCCCTCGCCGTTGATCGCGGCCTGCATCACCAAATTGGAATGCGAATACCCAGGCCCACGCGTGGGATCAATATCGGCCACGCCTGCAGCCTTCAGCCACATGTTCCAATCTTCGGGCATATCATCATGGATCAGGTTATGACCGCGCAGATCTTGCGGCTTAACCAGGCCATCGTTCTTTTGCAAAAGTTCAGGCGCACAGACCGGGAATATTTTTTCGGGCATTAATTTTTCGGCAATGAGTCCCGGCCATTGACCCAAACCATAGCGAATGCCGATATCGATACCGTCGCGTTCATAATCGACAATCGTATCCGACGTCGCCAACCGCACATCGATATCATCATGCTGTGCACGAAATTTTGCCAAACGCGGCATCAGCCATGTGGCCGCCAAGCTGTCCATGGTGGACACGGTCAGAATACCCGCCTCGTCCTGGCGTTTGATTTTAGAAAGCGACGAATCCATGCGATCAAACGCATCGGTCATATCGGGCAATAACATCTGCCCTGCACGCGTCAGAATCAGCGATCGATTACGCCGTTGAAATAATGGCATACCAATCTGTTCTTCCAAGCCCTTGATCTGATGCGAGATCGCCGCCTGGGTCACCGCCAATTCGTCCGCAGCGCGCGTAAAACTAAGGTGGCGGGCCGCCGCTTCGAAGGCCCGCAACGCATTCAATGATGGGAGTCGACGTTTCATATTTTACTTATACCCGGCTTTTCCTCACATTCAATAATTTAACTCATCATAAATGCTAATATGTGCCATTACCGATCCTATAACACTATGTGTATAGGATTTTTAAATTGTACCCGTAACATTCGCATAAGATTATCTAATTATAAAATGAATTAATGTCGTTTGTCGCACACACCGTCTCGTCGTATTTAGGATGCATGGTTGGCTCGCGTTATCGGACACCGGGCACCAAATAGGAGACACGACATGACACAGTACTTAAGAACATTCCCCTTGGCCGCTGGCGCTGTACGCGATGCGGCTCATGCCTTCGCCGTAGCGGCTTTTTCGCTGCCTGAGCGTGGTGTTGATGTGCTGGTTATGTGGGAAAAACGCTTAAAGGATCGCGATGCACTTTCGCACATGAAATACGGACAACTCGAAGACATGGGGATTTCCCCTGAAGACGCCCTAATCGAGAGCGAGAAGCCTTTTTGGCGCTCGTAATCACCCCATGTCTTTGAGCCCTCTAACGAGGATCGAAAAACCGGTCCTCGTTTTTCTTTTTGAATGCTTTTAGACTCGCACCACAGAATTGATACGCACACGACTGACCCAGGAGATTTTGAATGCACGACCACTTGACCATGATGGCGCAGCACAACAAATGGGCGAACGCTCTTATCTCTGAGGCGATTTCGCAAATATCCGAAGACGACTACCTCAAGGAGCGTGGTTCGTTCTTTGGCTCAATCCATGGCACCCTGAACCATTTGTTATTGGTTGATCGATTGTGGCGGGGCCGCATGATCGGCAAGCCCTATCCAGCGGATAGCTTGGACCAAATTGTTGCAGAAGACCGCGACACTCTTATCAAAGAACGTGCCGCCGAAGACGATATCTTGATAGATTTTATTGCAAGTTTTTCGCCGGACGATCTTGAGGGCGAGATCAGCTACTCATCGTTGCTCGGATTTTCTGCAACCGACAAACGGCGCACCATCTTGGCGCACATGTTCAACCATGCGACCCACCACCGGGGCCAAGCACACGATCAATTGTCGCGGGTTCCGATGGATCCGCCGCCGCTTGATTTAATGATTTATCTGCACACGCTGTAATAGCAGAAGCTACGTCCTATTAAAGGACGCAGTGCTTGGCAAAATCAGCAGCCTCATTGGCGGACCAGTCACCTTTTGGCTTTTCTTTCATGTCCGCACACCATGCCTCGGAGCCGACTTCGGGTGCGCATGCCGAAAGAGTGCCGACAATGGCAAGGAGCGCAAAGAATTTCACGCATGTAGGGAAAATTGCTTTCATAGGGCACTCCAAATTCTAAGACCGCCATATTCGTATGCTTTTTTGGTGCTGGCAAATGTGGAATCCCACAATCTACAATAACAATCCTACTTGTTATACATGGTCATCATGGTTGAAAACCCGCCCGCTTCAGAAATCTTGATTACAAGTGCCCTTACCGAGCGCGCGAGAAACGTTCCTGTGTTTGAACAGGATAAATTGGGAAAATTTCTGGGCCAGACCGAAATTACCTCGGCCGATATTGCGGGTAAAGATATAGACGCCGCATACCAATATTGGAATCACGTTCGGCGCGAACAATTTGCGCCTGCACGTCGCGATATAAAACTGGACGAACTGCCGCCAAAGCTCATCCCGTCTGTTGCCATTGTAGATTTCGTCGACGACCCCATCGACTATTTGTATCGGTTTTTTGGCACCAACCTTGTCCAGGTATCCGGCATGGAATTAACCGGCAAACGATATTTCGCTGATAAGGTCAAAGGCTATGGTTTTGTGAACGAAAAACTGTTTCCAGAAATGATCATACGACGGGAGCCTTTGTTTCACATTGTCAAATGGCAATCGATCCGAGACGTCTCATACGAAACGACATCCGTTCGCTTGCCGTTGTCTGATGATGGAAAAACGGTCACCGGGTGCATGACCGCAAATGCTTGGGCATCTTTGTTAAACCCAGACAGAACGCGTCCTTAAGCCGTCGATTTAATCACCATCAACGACACATCGTCATTCGGTGCAACAACGCCACAATGGGCGCGCCAATCGTTTAATACCTGTTCGCAAATAGCATAGCTACCGCGGGCGTGGGCACCCCGGATCGATTGTTTTAAACGCTCCATCCCAAAGCGCTCGCCAGCAGCATTCTTGGCTTCGCGCACACCATCCGTATAGGCCACCAACAACCCACCCTTAGGGATTTCGGCTTTTGACGCGACGTAGTGCCACGTTGCATCCACACCCAGCGGGATGCCGTCGCCATCTAATTCGGTAAACGTATCGGTAGCGGGATCAAACAACAGTGCGATCTCGTGGCCTGCAGAAATCCAGGTAAAGGCGCGTTGTTCGGGTTTAACGCTTGCGAAAAACAGGGTCAGGAAACGACCGCCCGTACTATCGGCAGACAAGTCCGCATTGACGGCTTCCATCAATTTACCAGCATCGCTTTGGTGGCGCATGTGTGCACGAAGGGATGAACGTGCCGCAGCCATCAGCAATGCGGCCCCGACACCATGCCCCGTGACATCACCAATCACCGCAACCAATCCCTTGCCGTCATCCAGATCGATAAAATCTTGGTAATCTCCGCCGGTCTCGTCGCAGTAAATCGTCTCCCCTGTTATGTCGAACCCGTCGATGCTGGGCGCAGCCTGTGCGACCAGGTATTGCTGGATTTCACGTGCACTATCCAAGTCACGTTTGACCCTTATCCGGTCTTCCAGTTCAGGGACCATCGTATTGAAATCAGATGCAAGTTCGCTGAGTTCATCGCGATTGTTATTTATAACCCGAACACTGAAATCACCTTTGGCAAGCTTTCCAGCAGCCCTGTGCAGATCACGGATGGGGGTCGTCAGGGTCTTGGCCGCTGCCAGTGCCAACCCGACAGCAATCAATCCTGCAATCGCAGCGACGATCATCGCGGTCCGAACCTGATCCAATATCGCCTTCCCAACCACGGCTTCTGTCTGATACTCGGCAATGGTGACAGTGGATTGCGGCTGAACGACTGCGAAATGAAGCTTGCCCCCGGCGATCGCGACTAAAGGCCTAAATGACCAAACTTCTTGGGTTTTACCCCGCGTTACAAATTCCAGCCCGCCAACGTCAGAGCGTATATCACTCAGCAGTTTCAGCCATACATCATCACCTTCGAAATCAAGCGGCTCAATCCCGTCCAAGACTTGCCAGGAAGATATTTTGGGCGTGTAGACCGCTAACTTGTGCGGAAATAAATTGGGGTGATCATTCGGCACCACGATCAAATAAGCCGATGCATTGGTTGGGATCGATGCGGCTGAAATCGATGAATCCAGAAGCTTCTGCACCGGCACGATGGTCCGAAGCGCACCTGCCAAATCGCCATGCGGCGTAACCAAGGGCGACACCGCAAAAAGCTCTTGGAATCTTGGTTGCTCTGATCCGAACCACTGCGGTTCTAATCGCTCTAGCGTTTTCACATACCAATCGCGCTCTCGGTGATCGGCGTCTTCGACAATGCTGCCACCCGGATACCAGACCGTAACACCTGCTTCTAATGCAAAGCTACTGGCCCGAATCGTGCTTTGATTTCGTAAAAACGACGTCCGCGCGACATCACCCAATCCCTCTAACCGTGCTAAAATATTGGACGCTTCGGTCGGGTTCGCGTCGACCTCAAAACGAACGTTGCTCCGCGCCAAGTTCATGCCATTCGCACGGTCCTCAAGCATCTCTTGGGCAAAGGGTCTTGCTTGCGCACCTGCCACCATGTCGGCATTGGGACGAAGAACCAAAAGGCGGGTGATCTCGGACGCATTGCGAACGGTCTCCGCCAGCAGTTCATTCATGCTTTCCGTTAGCGCGGCGACACTAAGGTCTGTCGCACGTCCCAGGTCTTCGGTGATGCGGATGGACAAAAGTTCTTTGCCCCGGTCCGTCAAATCGCGGCCCAGTTCAGCGGACGACCGCGCGTAGATCCACGACGTCACTGCCAACGGCACAACGACGACACCGACAAAACAAATCGCGAGTTTTGGGCCGATCTTCATCAGGTGAACAACCCTGACATCAGGCGTCAGAATCCGTCAGTGTAACCACCACTTTGCCAGTCGATTTACGTCCCGCCAACGTATCCAGGGCTTTTTGAACATCTTCGAGGGGAAACACATGACTGACGTGCGGTTTCACTTTGCCTTCGGCGTACCAAGACATCAGCTCGGCGAATGATTCTTTGACCAGCGGGGGATCAAGTTTGCGATGCGCACCCCAGTAATACCCGATGGCCGTGATGTTCTTTACCAACAGAATATTTGCGGGAATTTGCGGTACCGTGCCGCTGGCAAACCCAACAATCAAGATACGCCCACCCTGAGCTGTTGCGCGTAACGTCGCATCGAACACAGACCCACCGACCGGATCATAAACGGCATCAGCGCCGCGACCATCCGTTAGTGCCTTCACCCGCTCGCGAATATCTTCGGTCCGGTAATCGATCAGTTCGTCCGCACCGTATTTTTTGGCAATCGCCAGTTTCTCGGGCCCGCCTGCTGTTGCAATCACACGGGCACCTAGAACCTTGCCAATTTCTACGGCGGTCAGACCAACACCGCCCGCCGCCCCATGAACCAACAAGGTTTCACCCGCTTGAAGTTTCAGCTTGTTGACCAAGCCAATATGCGACGTGCCATAAACGATGGGGAACCCCGCTGCTTCGACAAAGGTCATCGCGTCGGGCATGGCGACTGTATCTAATTCACGCGCCACAGCTTCTTCGGCAAATCCGCCATAATCGACGCACGCCATGACACGGTCCCCAACCTGAAGACCGGTTACGTCAGATGCGACCTCGGTCACAAAGCCAGCGACTTCCAGTCCCGGCGCGAACGGCAGCTGGGGCTTCACCTGGTATTCACCTTTGACAATCAACGTGTCAGCAAAGTTCACACCCGCAGCGCGCACCTGAATTCGCACACATCCTGCACCCAGATCGGGGCTGGGTAATGTGCCGACACTCAATGGTCCTTTATTCTCAAAATCGTGACAAACAGCAGCGCGCATTCTATGGCTCCTTCTTGCAAACCATTCGATGGTCTGAAATGTTCCAACAATCGGTCACATTTTTAATGACCGTCTATGGTCATATTTCTTTCCATGACCGTGGTAGGTCATGGTTTATATGATGACCGTGATGGGAACAATCAAATCGCGCTTTTGAGTGCGGTCAAGTTTGGGCAAGCGTATGCGTGGTTTTTTTGGTATCGGCGTTGAGGGTATTTCCAAGGAAATGAACGTCGGCAATTTATTTCGAACCGCCCATGCGTTCGATGCCAGCTTTGTCTTTACCGTGGCGGCCGCTTACACACGACGCGGCGGCGGCAAATCTGATACGTCCGATTCGATGGCACATGTGCCATTCTATGAATTCCCGAAACCCGACCAATTGATGTTACCCCAAGGATGCAAACTGGTCGGCGTTGAATTGTTGGCTGATTCCGTAGAACTGCCGAGCTTCCATCACCCGCCGCAAGCTGCCTATGTGATGGGGCCCGAGCGCGGTGAGTTATCGCCCGAAATGATCGCCCGCTGCGACCATATTTTGAAAATTCCAACGAAGTTTTGCGTCAATGTCGGTATCGCCGGGGCCATCGTCATGTATGACCGTATTTTGTCGGTTGGCCGGTTCGCACCGCGACCAACGCGGCCAGGCGGTCCCATCGAAGAATTACCACCGCCAACACATGGTGGCGTGAAATTCCGCTCAAGTGCTGAACAGTTCCGTCGCCCCCCACCCGAAAGCTATAACGCTTAAGCTTCTGACGCGATCTCTGGCAATGTCGAGAACGCGGGAAATGTCACCGTTACCCACGTACCGGTGCCTTGGGTGCTTTTGATGCTCACCTTGGCGCCGCATGCATCGGCGAGTCCGCGCACGATTGACAGGCCAAGCCCCACACCCTCGTGGGTTTGATAGGGATCTGAATGCGCACGGCTGAAAGGCTGCAGGACCTTATCGACTTGTCCTTCGGGTATACCAATACCGTTATCTTCGACCGCGATAATCGTTTGTCCGTTGGCGTCTTGGTCCAGATGCACACTGATCTTGCCGCCCTCTTCGGTAAACTTGACCGCGTTCGATAATAGATTGGTCAGAATTTGCTGAACCGCCCGTTCATCACTGCTTAAAATTTCATCTCGCAACGAAGAATTCAGTTTTAGCGTAATAGATTTTTCGTCCGCTTTCGTTCGCACCAGATCAAGACACCGATTTGCGAGAGCTTTGATTTCAATATCTGATTTCGCCAAATCCCGCCCATCGGAATCTAGTGCCGTCAGCGCCAGCAAATCCTCGACCAATGACAATTGTATGTTTCCAGCATCAACAATCGTTTTGGCATAATCCACGTAGCGTTCGTCACCAATCTTACCGAATATTTCGGCCTCCAACATTTGCCCGTAACCGATGACAGCGTTCAGTGGCGTGCGAAGTTCGTGGCTCATATGCGCCAAGAACATGGACTTGGCTTCGCTCTCGGCGCTGGCCTTTTGCGCTGCATCAACCAATGCAGCGTTCGCGGTCTCAAGTTCTTGTGTCCGCTGATGAACGTCTTCTTCCAGGCGACCGCGAATGCCCAGCAATCTGTCTAATGCCACAGCCAAGGCCAAAATGGCTGCAACACCGATCAGGCCCAAGACCATAAATCGGTCAAAAAACTGACTGCTTGCGGGCAGGTCAGGATATCCATAATCAAAAACCCAAACCCGATTGCCCAAGACTATCTTTTCGTGATGCACCAGTGTTGCCGGCGTAAACAGCGTTTCTGTTTCGTATACTGGCAGCATGTCTTCACCCGTCTGATCGGTAACGCGCAGGGTAAAACGGGTGCCCCCATGAATTTGCAACAGGTCATTGATTGCATTGTCCGGTAGAAAACTTGCGGCAATGAATAAACTCCGCTCGGCATCTTCTGGCAGGTAATACCGCATCCCCATATCCCCGCCAGTCTTAACAGCGCCGATAATCAGCACTTTGACCGCGCCTGGGGTTGTCGCATCAGCGATACGTGTCGGCGGCGTCATATGCGGCTGAAATGCCATAAGTGAAAGTTTAGCGATGCTCATTCCGACCGGGTCAGAGGCCAAGTCGTATCCCAGCATACTTTCGCGGTCCGTGGTGCTTTCGACATAAATGGCGGGGGCGTAAATCTCGCGCCCAGGCACTTCCTTGACCATGGTTTCACCGTACCCGATGGTCGCCCGCACATATTTTCGCGCATCCAGGGCTGCGGCAAACATAGGTAACTGATCACGTTTGATAATCGGCATGACCGAAATGCTCTCGACGTACTTCTTGTCCTCTAACAGATTTGATCGCGACACGAACCTGGAAAACTCTTGTTCGCTCACCAAGTCGCTAGATTCAAAAAAAGCACCAACACTGCTGACATTATCGATGGTCGTGGAAACAACGCGGCGAACATCTTGGGTAAACACGGACGTTTCCGCACGCAAATCGGCCATCAGTTGCTCTTCGGCAGATTCACGGAGTTCAACTGCAAAGTCTAATAGGATAATGACCGCGCCAACTGCCACGGCATACAGGACAAAACGGGCAATCCCGATTTTCCGCACGCTTAACCTCACTCAATAGTCCGAAAGACGTGATTTGTCTTACAATTAGCGGACTATCGTGGGCTAAAGTCGTTTACCCGGCAATACGTATCATCCCCGCCTCGTCACCCGCCGCGTTGGGTATCTTCGGGGCCAGGTGTGCGGCAATTTTGTGCCGTGCGGCATCATCAAGAAAGCCATAACGGTCCAATAACCATCCCATGGCCACATCGGCGGCCCGTTTGGCGCCGTCTTCGACTTTTAGGACGATTCCGAGCCCTTTGGACGGGACGATGGCGACATGCACGCCCTCGGCGCCCGCCTTGGTGGCGACCACGCCTTTGAGTGCGTTCATCGTATCCGTATCAAAGCGTGCACGACCTGCCACCATATAGGGATGCGCCATGCCAGCAGCCAAAATACGTTGGATTGCGTGGCCGCGTTCTTCGCTTACACCCACTGGGGCCGCCATGCGTTGTGCGGCGCGGGCCAAAGCCCCCAAGGACATCCCGTAAACAGGTATCCCACAACCATCAATGCCCCGGCCCGTCCCGACCAGGTCTTCGCCACCAAAATCGACCAAAATATCGTGCAGACGCTTTTGCACCGGATGATCTGGGTCCAGGTATCCCTTGGTCGGTTCGCCCAAATGCTTTGCTGTGGTCAAAAACCCAGCGTGCTTACCCGAACAGTTGTTGTTGAGGCGCGTTTCGACTTCGCCGCCCGCAATCATTTCATGTGCAATCACTTGGTCGTATGGAAGATGCGCGCCACACGCCAGATCACCCTCGCCAAGACCCATGCGTCCCAACCAGCTTGAAACCGCCGCCACGTGTTCGCGCGCACCCGAATGAGACGCGCACGCCAGCGCTGTTTCTTCGCCCGACAAAGCCCAGGCATCTGCAGCGCCCAATTCAACCAATGGAATACCCTGCATGTATTTGATCGCCGAGCGCGGATACATCATCAAATCCGCATCGCCCCATTGCTGAACAATGCCAGAGCTGTCCATGGCGATGGCGTGCACCCGGTGCACACTCTCAACCATCGTGCCCCGCGTGACTTCGCAAATCAGTGGATCGGTTTTTGCCATTTTATTTCCCCCACAGCCCCACATACACAGGGCCATTTCTTACGTAATTAATGTATAATACGCCGAATTCGCCTTGCGACAGCGCCGCTGTCCGGTATATCACCAAAGCTATGAATAACACGCGGTTTCCACGATATCTCCTCCTAAGTGCGCTGACGGGCTTGATGCTCGCCACTGCGCCCTTATCGGCCCACGCCCAAGCCAAAGCTGACTTCCTCGGCGCGTTCGGCAATTGGGAGGCGTACAGCACCGACGCGGGCGGTAAGCTTTGCTATATCGCGGCTGTGCCAACCAAATCCGAAGGCAAATACACGCGCCGGGGCGATATCTTTTTGCTGGTGTCCCATCGCCCGCAGGATAACTCGACCGGCGTCGTCAGCTTAGAAGCGGGATATTCCTATGGCCCAAAAAGTAAAATCACGGCCAAAATCGGCGGAAAATCCTATGCGATGTTCCCAGATGGCGGGCATTCCTTTGCCTACGAAGATGCCCCGCTGGTCAACGCCATGATCCGGGGCAGCGATATCGTGATCCAGGGCACATCCAGCCGGGGTACACTGACCACCGATACGTTTTCGCTGACCGGATTCACCGCGGCCTATAAAGCCGCGTCAACAGCCTGCGGTGTGAAGTAAATGACATCAACGACCGAACCCCGCGATACATTGTTAGATACAGATATTTTACCCGTGCAATGCCCGCGCTGTAGCGAAGCCCAAAACACCCTGGTCGGCACCACCGATCCTTTTGCCCTCGATGCGAAAATTGGCTGTATGGTCTGCGGCTACACATTCGGGCCCGGCGAATACCGGGAGCTATTGGGCAAACGTCAGGCCGCATTTGCGGGCTTGCAGGTTGACCTCGGATAACCCATCTGAGGGGCTAACATATAGGCCTGGATAAGGCCCAGGATAAGGGATGGAAAAGCATCCCGCTGAATGATACATACCCGCGCTATGACTGACATTTCTCGCATCCGTAACTTCGCTATCATCGCCCACATCGACCATGGCAAGTCGACGCTGGCCGACCGCTTGATTCAGGTCTGCGGTGGCCTCACCGAGCGCGAAATGAAAGAACAAGTGCTCGACAACATGGACTTGGAGCGCGAGCGCGGCATCACCATCAAAGCCCAATCGGTGCGTTTGGAATACAAAGCCAAGGACGGCGAGACATATATTCTGAATCTGATCGACACCCCCGGCCACGTTGATTTCTCTTACGAAGTCAGCCGTTCGTTGGCCGCGTGCGAAGGCGCGTTGCTGGTTGTCGATGCGACCCAAGGCGTCGAAGCGCAGACATTGGCCAACGTTTATCTGGCGATTGATAACGACCTGGAAATCATTCCGGTCCTGAACAAGGCCGATTTGCCCGCCGCCGAGCCCGAGCGGGTCAAAGAACAAATCGAAGAAGTCATCGGCTTGGATGCGTCCGAAGCCCTATTGATTTCAGCCAAGACCGGCATGGGGGTCCCCGATGTCCTCGAAGCCGTCGTTACCAAAATGCCACCACCCAAGGGTGATGCAACGGCCCCGCTAAAGGCCCTGTTGGTTGATAGCTGGTATGATGCGTATCTCGGCGTGATGACGCTCGTGCGGGTTTACGATGGTGTGCTCAAGCGCGGCATGAAGGCGCGCCTGATGCAGTTGGGCACGGTCCACCAGCTTGACCAAGTCGGCGTGTTCACCCCCAAACCCATCAAGGTCGATAGCTTGGGCCCCGGCGAAGTCGGTTTCATGACCGCCGCCATCAAGACCGTTGCCGACACGTCCGTGGGCGACACGATCACCGAGGATAAGCGCGAAACGGCCGAACCCTTGGCCGGATTCCAGCCGTCGATCCCGGTGGTGTTCTGTGGCCTGTTCCCCGCCGATGCGGGGCAGTTCGAAGATTTGCGCGACGCGTTATCCAAGCTGCATTTGAACGATGCCAGCTTCCATTACGAGGCCGAAAGTTCGGCGGCCCTTGGCTTTGGGTTTCGCTGCGGGTTCTTAGGGCTACTGCATTTGGAAATCGTCCAGGAACGTCTGGAACGTGAATTTGATCTCGACCTCGTCACCACCAGCCCGAGCGTGGTCTACAAGATCTATCTGCGCGATGGCAGCATGCTCGAAATGCACAACCCAGTCGATATGCCAGATCCCACACACATCGAAAAAATCGAAGAACCCTGGATCAAGGCGTCGGTCCTGGTGCCCGATGAATATTTAGGTTCCGTCCTCAGCCTGTGCGAAGAACGTCGCGGCATCCAACAGGAACTGACCTATGTCGGCAACCGTGCGATGGTGGTCTATCATCTGCCGTTGAACGAGGTCGTGTTTGATTTTTACGACCATCTGAAATCCGTATCGCGTGGCTACGCCAGTTTTGACTATGAGCTGATCGACTATGCCGAAGGCGATTTGGTCAAGGTCTCGATCCTGGTCAACGCCGAACCAGTCGACGCGCTCGCGTTTATCGCACACCGCAGCCATTCCGAAAGCCGGGGCCGCCAAGTGTGCGCCAAGCTCAAAGAATTGATCCCGCGCCAGTTGTTCAAGATTGCGGTGCAAGCGGCCATCGGCGGCAAGGTGATCGCGCGCGAAACCGTCAACGCCATGCGCAAAGACGTAACCGCCAAATGCTACGGCGGCGACATTACCCGCAAAAAGAAACTGCTGGAAAAGCAGAAAAAGGGTAAAAAACGGATGCGCCAAATCGGTAATGTGGAAATTCCACAATCCGCATTCTTAGCCGCGCTTAAGACGGGCTCGGATTAGGCCCCCTCACCTAACCTCTCCCCCTACATTGGCCCGCGCCAATAATTTGGCGACAAAGGGGAGAGGGATAAGATCGAGACACATATATGCAGGGTCCCTCTCCCACATTTAATGGGGGAGGGGACAGGTGAGGGGGTCATTCCCCTCGTGGTTTCACAAATTCCGGTAGCGGCTTGATCGGGTCTTCGTCCAGGGCGTCTGGGTCATCCGATATCCCTATGGTTCCCATATCGCCATCGCCGCCATAATCGTCGGGATCATCCGGTTGGCGTTGGAACAGATCGACGACATCATGGTTTGGTAATCGGTCATCGGTGCTTTGATCGTCGCCTTCTTCACGGGCCCATTTGCGGGCTTCGCGGGCCAGATCGTCATACAAAAACAACGACGCTTCGTGTTCTTGAAGTTCCAGGGCAGCATCGGGGGTGAGCACCCGGTTAGGACGGCACATCCACGATAAGATCACTCCCGGCAATCCCAATAACAGCCACGCCGGTACCGACAAAAATGTCAGGATCACCGGATCCCATAATTGGGGTTCCAGCGCGCTGATCCGGACCGATGCAATCAAATACGCACCCGGCCATATGGATTGCCAAAGCTCGGCGGCAGACAGCATCCATCCCGCACCGCCCGGCAGTGCGCGCGCGATGGTTTCTGCGGCAGCGCCCGCAAAGGCGGCCAGCAAAAGCATCCAGCCTATGTAAAATCCAAATCGCATCGACGTATGATGCCCCAAATTGGTTAACGGCGTCTGTTAATATTTGCTGCATCCTAGGGGGATGAGTGGAATGCTCAATCCCTGATCGATAGGTGCCAGGAGTTTTTTCATACAGACAGGCTCAGCGCGCGCCTCAGGGCTTGCCCAGAGGCAGCACCTCGGGTACTTTCCGGCGACTTTCCGCGGAGGGGTGGCCGAGTGGCTTAAGGCGCACGCTTGGAAAGCGTGTGTGCGGGAGACCGTACCGCGGGTTCGAATCCCGCTCCCTCCGCCACCCACCCTATAATTTT
>ENA-UOXV01003640-UOXV01003640.1-marine-metagenome-genome-assembly--contig:-NODE-3640-length-18452-cov-7.000870_pt1 | contig 18452 bp, 16 predicted proteins | sample MGYA00238165_ERZ766961 | MGnify/ENA primary metagenome ERZ766961 (study PRJEB28924, sample SAMN03173240) | marine metagenome | biome: Marine; feature: Water; material: Subsurface seawater | place: North...
CCTATTCGGTCGAACTGTGCGGCGGTACCCATGTGCGCCGGACGGGGGATATCGGTCTGATCAAAATCGTGCATGAGGGTGCGGTGTCAGCTGGCGTCCGACGGATCGAGGCGCTGACCGGACCGGATGCGCGCGCGTATCTCGAGGCGCATGACCGGTTGCTTCGTGATGCCGCGGAGACGTTGAAATCCACACCGGAATCCGTGCCTGAGCGGGTTGCGCAACTTCTTGATGAACGACGCAAACTGGAGCGCGAACTGACCGATATGCGCCGCAAGTTGGCCGCTGGCGGCGGCGGTGGAAGCAGCGCAAGTGACGACAGTAAGGATATTGGTGGTGTGAAGTTCGTCGCACGTGCGCTCGCCGATGTTCCGCCCCGTGAACTCAAGAGCCTTGTGGATGAACTCAAGGATCAGATTGGGTCGGGTATTGTCGCCGTCGCGGATGCCTATGACGGGAAGGGTTCGATTGTTGTCGGTGTGACCCCGGACCTTGTGAGCAAGATCAGTTCCGTTGACCTCGTGCGTATTGGCGTTACGGAAATGGGCGGCAAGGGCGGTGGTGGACGCCCTGACATGGCTCAGGGTGGCGGCCCGGACCCAACGAAGGTGGATGCAGCGCTTGCGGCCATAGAGGCAGACCTGAAAGAGAAACTGACCGCCTGACGCGGGCGCCGGGAGAGTTTGAATGCGATTTGAAGGCACCGAAGACTACGTTGCGACAGATGATCTCCAGATCGCGGTCAATGCATCGATTACACTCGAGCGCCCTTTACTGGTGAAGGGGGAGCCAGGGACGGGTAAGACCGTCCTCGCCCACGAGATCGCTGAGGCGCTCGGTGCGCCGCTGATCGAATGGCATGTCAAATCCACGACGAAAGCCCAGCACGGTCTATATGAATACGACGCTGTGGCGCGTCTGCGTGACGGTCAGCTCGGTGATGACCGGGTGAAGGATATCGGGAATTACATTGTGCGTGGAAAGCTCTGGGAAGCATTCGAGAGTGAAACGCGCCCGGTTCTTCTGATTGACGAGATCGACAAGGCGGATATCGAGTTTCCCAATGACCTTCTGCTCGAGCTCGACCGCATGGAATTCCATGTTTACGAGACCAAGGAGACCGTCGCGGCGCGGCATCGTCCGATCGTGATCATCACGTCGAACAATGAAAAGGAGCTGCCCGACGCGTTTCTGCGGCGATGTTTCTTTCACTACATCGCATTCCCCGATGCGGACACGATGACCCGTATTGTTGATGTGCACTTTCCCAAGATAAAACAACGTCTGTTGCGTGAAGCGCTGACGTCCTTCTACGATTTGCGCGATGTTCCCGGGCTTAAGAAGAAGCCTTCCACGTCCGAACTTCTTGACTGGTTGAAGCTGCTGGTAGCCGAGGATATCGCGCCCGAAGAATTGCGCACCAATGACCCGGCCAAGCTCATCCCGCCGTTATATGGCGCGCTGCTGAAATCGGAACAGGACGTACAGTTGTTTGAACGGCTGGCCTTTCTGAACCGGCGTGAGCGTTCGGGAAGCTAGGCGCCGGAACGCGGGCGAGACCACGCCATGTTCGCAGAACTTTTCTATACCCTCCGCAAGGCCGAAGTGCCGGTCTCGGTGCGCGAGTATCTCGACCTCTTGTCTGCCATGGATCAGGGTTTGGCCGAGTATGATGTGGAGGAATTCTACTATCTCTCTCGCGCCATCCTGGTGAAGGACGAGCGTCACATCGACAAGTTCGATCAGGTCTTCGGACATGTGTTCAGGGGGCTGGAGCCGCCGGAATTTGATGATGAAAGCGCAGAAATACCCGAAGAATGGTTGCGCAAAATGGGCGAGCTGGAACTCTCTGAGGAGGAGAAGGCGCAGATTGAGGCCATGGGTGGCTGGGAGAAGCTGATGGAGACCCTGCGCGAGCGCCTTGCCGAGCAGGAGAAGCGCCATCAGGGCGGGAAAAAGTGGATCGGGACCCAGGGGACCTCCCCCTATGGGGCGAACGGATACAATCCTGAAGGTGTTCGCATCGGCCAGGAGGGCAATCGCAACAATTCGGCGGTCAAAGTCTGGGACCGCCGCGAGTTCAAGGATCTCGATGGTGACACCGAGATCGGGACGCGCAATATCAAGGTCGCATTGCGACGTCTGCGCAAATTTGCGCGGGAGGGCGCGGCCGAAGAACTCGATCTTGATGACACCATCAATTCGACGGCCAAGAATGGCGGTTGGCTCGATGTCCGGATGGTGCCCGAGCGCCGCAATGCGGTGAAGGTACTGTTGCTGTTTGATGTTGGCGGCTCAATGGACCCGCATGTGAAGATGTGTGAGGAGCTGTTTTCGGCCGCAAGGACCGAGTTCAAACATCTTGAGTATTTCTACTTTCACAACTGCGTCTATGAATCGCTGTGGCGCGAAAACCGGCGCCGTCGCGCTGGCGGGACGCCGACATGGGATGTGCTGCACACCTATCCGGCGGACTACAAATTGATCCTTGTCGGTGATGCGACCATGAGTCCCTATGAAATCGCGCATCCTGGCGGCAGTGTGGAACATTGGAACGAAGAAGCTGGCGAAACATGGCTTCGTCGGCTGGTGCGCACCTATCCCAATGTTGCCTGGCTCAATCCGATGCCTCAGGATCGATGGCGCTATTTCCCGACAATCGGGACCATCAGCGAGATCGTTGACGGTCGGATGTATCCGCTCACGGTCGAGGGGCTGGACAACGCCATGCGTGGATTAAGTCGTTGATTAAACAATAAAAAATTAAATATCACAATTCTATGGAATGAAATCCGGCAACGTGGTGTTTATCTCTTGCAAGTACACGCAAACACAATGATACCCACAGGAGCCAGACACATGTCTATCACCCGCATTCTCGCCGCCGCCAGCATCGCTTCGATTGCCTTCACCGGTGCCGCGCTCGCACAGACCGCCACCAATCCTCAGAAGTCCGCTAAGGACCAGATGATGAAGGAAGAGATGATGAAGAAGGACGCCATGGGCAAGCACGGTGGCGATTCCATGAAGAAGGACGCCATGGGCAAGGATTCCATGAAGAAAGACGCCATGGGCAAAGATTCCATGAAGAAAGACGCAATGGGCAAGAAGTAGTCTCTTTACCCCATCTATTGGCCCTTCGCGCTTCTTCCGGATGAGCACTGAGACCAAGCGACAGGCTGTGGTGGCGGAAATTCCGCGCCTCCGCCGGTACGCGATTGCGTTAATGCGTGATCGCACTGAAGCCGACGATCTTGTTCATGACGTCGTGCTGCGTGCCTTGGACAAGCTTCATCTGTGGCGCGAAGGGACCAATATGCGGACCTGGTTGTTCACAATCATGCACAACCTGCATGCCAATGAGATGCGCCGGCGCAGCCGGATGCTTGATGTGGTGCCGCTTGATGCCGCACCACCGCGTGCGGAAGCTGCCGGACAAGAGGCCGCTGTAGAGTGGTCAGAATTGTCGGGCGCCATGGGAGGCTTGTCCGCCCTGCACCGTCAGGTGCTGTTACTCGTCGGCCTTGAGGGCATGACATATGCCGAGGCCGCCGGTGTTCTCGATGTTCCCGTCGGGACTGTGATGTCCCGCCTGTCCCGTGCCCGAGAGGATCTTCGCCGCAAGATCGATGCAGGCACGCAAACCGCAACCATACGGAGGGTGAAATGAGTGAGGATCGTATATCCGATAGCGAACTCAATGCGCTCGTCGATGGTGAGCTCGACCCCGCCCGTCAGGCGGAGATAGAGATTTCGCTTGCGGAAGACCCCGATTCTGCCCGTCGGGTGGCGCGCTACCGGTCCCAGAACGCCGGTTTGCATGCGCTTTACGATGATATTCTGCACGAAGATATTCCGCCCAAGATTGCTGCTGCGTTTGAAACGCGCCGATCTGGTGTGCCGCAATGGGCCGCGATGGCTGCCGCAATCGCCCTGTTTGTGGTGGGGGCAGCGGGTGGCTGGATCGTGCGGGGAGAAGCCGATGTGGAGCCTGCCCAGCAGGTTGCGGCCGGTCCACCAATTGATACGCAGGAGCTGATGGTGCGCGCCTCGATGGCCCATGTGGTGAGTCATGAGGATGAGCTGCACGCGGTTTCAGCGGGAAGCAAGGCCGAGGTCGGTGACTATCTGGCTGATCGTATGGGCAAACCGGTTCGTGTGCCGAGCCTTGATACGTTTGGCTACCGGCTGGTTGGAAGTCGTGTCCTTCCCGACACCAATGGCCCGGCAGCGCAATTCGTCTTTGCCGATGAAACCGGCAAGAAAGTCTCGCTTTATGTGCGTGGCGAGCAGGCCGACGGCGTTGATATCACCTACGCACTCGCCGATGATCTTTCCATGTTCTATTGGAATGATTCCGGCAGCTCTTATGCAATGGTGACGCGTGTCGATGACGAAAAGGGCCGGGAAGCTCTTCTGACAGCCGCCAAGGCGGTGTACGGGCAACTCAGCCAGTAGCTTTTGTGCCCATTTGCGCAACGTCATGTTACCCGCGCGCAACGGAGTTGTGCGTGCTTCCCCTTTACAGATCGCAGCGTAGCAAGCATACAGTGCGCCGAATTCGGAAATCTCGCCCTGCGGACCCGCGGTTGGCGATTATCCTGCGGAAAACCTACGAATTATCCTTATGAGGGCGCAAATGATTGACCTGATGTCCATCGCAAAAATCGAGGCCGCTGGTGGCGACCTTTTCGGAACCCTGGATGGCCTGTATGAGCCGACGGATGTCCGTCCCGAGGGCTATCCTGATGCTGTTGTGTGGCAGGGCGGTAACTTTGCCGGAGACGTGAACCCCGTCGCGCATTCGATGACAGATGCCTATGCGTTGCTCGGCACGATTGCTGCGATCGACGTGCTTGGCCTGCCATTTTATGCGGTGCCGATGTGGTCCCAGTATCGCCATGACACCAAGCTGGAATGCCTCGCCTGGTTCGGCAATATCCCCGCCACGTCGATCAAATGGTCCACGGCCGGTGATGCCTATGTAAACGATGGAGACGGCTCCAAGGTTGTCGTCATGGGCAAGTCGGGCAACGCCCCGCTGCGCACCCAGGCTGGCGTATTCTGTAACGTTCGCCCCTATGGGCCGATCACGGTCGTACGTTGCATGCCCTGCCTGCCGTATTCACAGGATCGCCCGAAATTTACGGTCAATGCGGAAACCGGGATCGTCCACACCGAGATGAATTCCCCGGGTGTTCAGATGGCCTATGCCAATCGCCTGTTCCTCAAAATGGTGCATGAAAGCGGCAAGCTTGGTCGTGTTGCGATGAAGCCGACTCAGGCCATGGAAGACGGCATCAACGCCGGTCTGCATGCCTGGATGCTCGAAGGCACCAAATTCGAAGTCGGTCGCAAATATGCGGTGAACCCCTATGAAGAGCATCGTGAAAGCATCGACAAGATCGTTGCCCTGCTGCCGGATGACTTCAAGGACGGCATGGAGAACTGGGGTGGCCGCATCGAGCAGCATATTGCCGATACCAACTATGGTCTGTTGCTGTGGGATTTGATCGAACAGCAGGACTGCATTGTTCTCGCAACCGATCTTGACGGTGACCGCCTGACTGATCTTTTGGCCGATGTTTCCGATCCGCTGCGTGCCTACAGCAAACGCGTTGCCGAAAAGCTTGGTCAGGATGTGAACACGGCCGAACTGTGGTCCGACATGGGTTACACGACCGGCAATGGGCGTGACATGACTTCGGTTATGCATCGCATGTCCGGCCCTCCGATTCACGAGCAGACCCTCGGTTCAGCCGATGCGATGCTCCTGCGTCTTCTCGACGGGGACGAATGGGTTGGTGGCACCAAGCAGCCTTACGATCCGCGCATTCACTTCGTGCTGATCCGCGATGCTTATCTGGATGCCAATCCGGGCAATGAGAAGCTGGCGGCATGGCTGGACAGCGCCCTCGACACATTCGACGAGGTCTATGCCGGTGAGCGTCCGGGCTTCCTGGATGGCTACGCCAAGTTGAAGGAAGCGATTACGCCCTGGGGTGAATAACGCCGAGCGGGTCGTTTTCTAAAGTTTGTCACTGGCGAGGTTGCCTGACGCAGAGGCCTGTTGTTCCAATGCGTCGAGCGCCTCTCCGGGTGTCCCGACATAGGTCGTGAGCGCAACGTCTGCTGGCCGTGCATAGTTTGCGGCGGCCATGTCGTCGATCAAATTGCGCAGGCCGTCCCAGAATCCTTCCGTGTTCAGGATTGCTATGGGCTTGTTGTGCAAATTGAGTTTGCGCCAGGTCACGATTTCAAAGAATTCTTCAAGCGTCCCCATGCCGCCAGGCAGAATCAGGAACCCATCGGAGAGCTCGGCCATGCGCGCCTTGCGTTCATGCATGGTTTTGACGACTTCCAGATTCGTGATCTTGGAATGCCCGGCTTCCTGATGCATGAGAAAGTCAGGAATGATGCCGGTCACGTCGCCGCCGGCATCCATGACAGCGTCAGCGATGGCGCCCATGACACCAACGCCGCCACCGCCGTAAATAAGCCGGATATCGCGCGCCACCATCATTTTTCCCAATTCAACGGCAACCTCCCGATGGGCCTTGGGGCCGTCATTCGAAGATCCACAGTAAACACAGATTGATGAGATATGGGGCATGGTTTGGAACATCCTTTATGTCGGCGGGCATTGATTGCTTAGAATCATCACCCGTAATACGTTGATCATATAACAGGAATTTTTCAAGTTGGGCTTGTGAACCGTTCTTTCGTATATGGCGGCATCGCTGTTCTGGTGGTTGGTATTATCATCGGCGCGTATCTGTTTTTTCAACTGCCCGAGCCAGATGCCCCGGTTGCAACGAGCGCGCCTGCCGAAACCGAGACGACAAGTACGGTCCCGGCCGAGCCTGCTGCACCAACCCCGGTCCCGCCCTCCTTTGATGTTGTCCGTGTCGATGAGAACGGAAATGTCGTCATTGCCGGGCGCGCGACGCCGGGTTGTGAAGTCATTGTTCGTGATGGGGACATCGAAATCGGCCGCGTGACAGCGGATCGTGCGGGGGAATGGGTGCTCGTTCCGGAAGTGCCACTGGCCGCAGGTGAACGTCAGTTCTCGCTGTTTGCTGAATGTGAGGGCGCCGCACCTGTGCAGGCTGAACGCGTGATTGCACTGGCTGTACCTGAACGGGATGGTTCGGTCGTTGCTGTTGCCGTGCCACGTGAAGGCGCGGGAGCTGCCGAGGTGCTGCAACGTCCGTCACTAGCGGGTGCGCCGGTGGCTGTTGGTGCCGTTGACTATGATGATGGCAACACCACACTCTCAGGCGTGGCAGCGCCCAACAGTACGGTTCGGGTTTATCTGAACAACGAACTGGTTGGAACGGTTCAGGCGGATGAAAGCGGTCGCTGGTCCTTGACGCTGGACCGGCAGGTGTCGCCGGGCTCCTATAACCTTCGGGTGGATCAGGTGGATAGCGACGGCCAGGTCGTCGCGCGCTCAGGAATTCCGTTTGTACGTGCCGAACCGCTGCGCAATTTGCCGGCCGGTCGGGTTGTGATCATCCAGCCAGGTGATCACCTGTGGCGGATTGCCAGTCAGCGTTATGGGTCAGGTTTTCAGTACACGCTGATCTACGATGCCAACAAGGATCAGATTCGGAACCCGGATCTGATTTATCCGGGCCAGGTCTTCACGCTGCCTGCAGCGAAATAGACCCGCGACAGAATTCCTCTATTCCGCCGGTGCGTTGGACGCCTTGGGCGTTAGGTTTGACGTGTCGGAGCGGTTGGCGCGCCATGTCACGAAGTTCTCTCGGGCCATAAGCGCGCTTGGTGTGATGAAGAGCGTGAGGACCGTTGCGAAGGACAATCCGGCAACAATGGCGGTAGACAACTGAACCCACCATTGGGTCGAGGGGGCACCAATACTGACCTCCCGGCTGACGAAGTCGATATTGATCTGCAACACCATCGGCAGCAGTCCAAGCACTGTGGTCACCGTTGTCAGCACCACTGGGCGCAAACGCTGGGCCCCGGTCAGCAGAATGGCGTCTCGCGGTTTCTGCATCTCTTTGCGCAATCGGTCATAGGTGTCGATCAGAACAATATTGTTGTTCACAACGATGCCGGCGAGGGCAATCACACCTATCCCGCTCATGACAATTCCGAAGGGCTGCCCAACGACGAGCAAGCCCAGCATCACGCCGATTGTCGACATGATCACGGCGGTGAGGATCAGCAGTGCGGAGTAGAAGCTGTTGAACTGGGTGACAAGGATGATTGCCATCATGAAGAGGGCGACCGCAAAGGCCTTCATGAGGAAGGACTGCGCTGCTTTCTGTTCTTCGTCTTCGCCGCGAAACTCGACATCGACACGCGGATCGAGTTCTGCCGTTTCCAGCCAGGCCCGGATCTGCTGCACCTTATCGTCGGCGAGAACGCCCGGGAGGATGTCGGAGCGCACGGTCATGACGCGAATGGAGTCGACCCGGTTGAGTTGGCCGGTCCGCAATTGTGCGGTCCGTTTCACGAAATTGCTGATTGGGACCATGCCTTCGGAGGTCTGAATCCGAATTTGATCGAGCTGCGCAATGGTCCTGTCGTCAGTGGGATAACGCGCGACAATGTCGATTTCCTCGTCGCTGTCATCCGGTCGGTAATCGGTCACCTTCATGCCGTTGGTCACGAACTTGATGGCGTTGCCAATCATGGCCACATCGGCACCGAATTTCGCGGCCTCGGCGCGGTCGACTTCGATTTCCCATTCGATGCCGGGCAGGGGACGGCTGTCCTCGATGTCTTTCAGGCCCTCCATCCCGTTCATAAAGGCACGGACCTTGCCGACTTCCTGTTCGAGGATGTCCGGGTTTCGCGAGCTAAGCTGCACCTGAACGGCTTTTCCAACCGGTGGTCCGGCTTCCTCTTTGCGGGTTTCGACAAAAATCCCGGCGAGATCACTGGACCGAGAAATGACATCGGCAAGAATGGTGTCTGCGGGGCGTCGCTGATCCCACTCGGAAAATTCCAGATTGATGGTGCCGATGACGTCCTCGGCGTCTTCGTCGCGGATCGGCAGGTTTCCTGACAGGGAATAGATCGAATCGAATTCTCCCCGCTCGTCCTGCAGCATGAGAATGCGTTGCTCGACCTCACCAACCAGGGCGTTCTTTTCGGCGACCGAGAGATTGCCGCGTGCATGGATTTGAATTGCGGCCTGTTCGGGCTCAACTTTCGGGAAGAATTCAACGCCTTTTCCCAGCGCGCCATAAGCCATCCAGGACCCCACCAGCAGCGCGAATGCACATGCAAGCGCAATTGCGGGCCGGCCCAGAACGGTGTTGAGCGCCCGCACATAAAGACCCGTCGGGCCCTTGATCTTGGCGATGTCGAAATTCTCTTCGCCTGCCAGAATGTTGGTCTGGGAATCGACAATGTTGGTCTTTGTGGCTGCGTTGCGATCAATGAATTGAACCAAACGATTGCCGATCCATAATCCCCCCGCGAGTCCGGCAAGGGTAAACAGAACCGCAATGATTTTGCCTCCTGCCCCCGTTGGTTCGCCGAATGCAAGGCTGGCCAGCATCTGGCCAATGGATGACAGGAGCAACGCCCCGATGCCCGCGCTTACGGCAAACACGACCAGTCGCGAGATGAATGCGAAATTCGCCCCCAGAACGGGCACGAAAATGAGTGCCATTGCGAGCGAGGCGGTCAGTGTGGCGACCAGTGTGATCGGCAAGAACTTCATGAATTCGCCGACGATTCCCGGCCAGAAAAGCAGCGGTGCGAAGGCGGCGAGGGTGGTGGCGGTCGAGGCGATAATTGGCCATGCCATACGTTTGGCGGCCATAGCATAGGCGCGCTGGGGTGGTTCGCCTTCCCGCAGCTTTCGGTCTGCATACTCGGTGACGACAATGGCCCCGTCGACGAGCATACCGACGGCCAGGATCAACGAAAACAAGACCACGATATTTACCGTCAGGCCGAGAGCGTTGATCACGAGGATGGCGGTCAGGAAGGAGCCGGGTATCGCGATCGCGACAAGTATGCCCGAGCGTAATCCGAGTGCACCGACAACCGCGATCATGACCAGCAATACCGCGCTGAGAACATTGTTCTGCAGATCAAGCAGCATGGTGTTTACGCGAACAGACTTGTCCTGCGAGAAGGTGACGTTCACAGCTTCGGGCCAGGTGGCGCTTTCGTCACCGACGATTTCGCGGACACGCTCAATCGTCTCGATGATGTTCTCACCGGTGCGTTTGGAGACTTCGAGAGAAACGGCGGGTTGTCCATCGACGCGCGCAAGGGTTTCGCGGTCCCGGAAGGTCCGGTGGACTGTTGTCAGGTCGCGGAAGGTGACAGTCGCGTTATCATTGACCTTCACCGGCAAGTTGAGGATATCGTTGACGTTCTCGATCAATCCCGGAACCTTGATCGCGAAACGTCCCTGACCAGTATCAAGAGAACCCGCAGCGATGAGCTGGTTCGAGCGCGAAAGAAGTTCGAGCAGTGCGGCTGGATCGACGGCGTAGCTTTCGAGCAGACCCGGCTCGACGAGGATCTCTACGAGCTCATCGCGGTCGCCGCCGATTTTGGCTTCGAGCACGGGCGGGATGGCTTCGACGGCGTCCTGCAGGTCACGCGCCAGTCTCATCAATGTTCGTTCAGGAACGTCACCCGAAAGTGTGATCACCAGAATGGGGAAAAGGCTGAGATTGACCTCGTTCACGGTCGGTTCGTCTGTGTCGTCGGGCAGTTCGGGGCGGACCAGGTCAACTTTCTCCCGGACATCGCTGATGGCTATGTCGGGATTGAAGCCGGCCTCAAACTCGAGCACGACGTTGCCCCCACCGAGATAGGAGGTGGCGCGAATCTCCTTGAGACCCTCGATGGAGCGCATTTCAGCTTCCATCGGTCGAATCAGCAAGCGTTCGGCGTCTTCAGGCGAGATGCCGTCGTGATGCATTGAAACGTAAATAATCGGAATGTTGACGTCCGGTTCGGCCTCTTTCGGGATCGCCACGAAAGAGAAGGCGCCGGCGATCAACAGCAACAGCAGTGTTGTCAATACGGTCCGGGACCGGTTCAGCGCTGCATCGACCAGGCTCATGAAGGACTTCCCGCCGCGATGCGGGCAGCGCCATCAATTGGTGTGACTTCTTCGCCATCGATGACAAATTCCTGTCCGACCGTGATCAGGCGTATCTTTTCGGGCAGTCCGCCGAGCCAGATTCCATCCGGCTGATCGGCGATGATGTCGACGGGTCGAAAGGTGACCTTGTTGTCTGGTGCGACCGTTTTCACGCCCACAATCCCGTCATCGTTCAGTGTGAGGACAGACGGGGTGACGAAATGGGCCATTGTGGTGCTTACCGGGATCTGGATATCCGCCGTTAACCCGTCACGAATATCAAGATTGGCATTGGGAACCTCCAGTTCGACACGATAGGTGCGGGTGGAGGGTTCGGCGACGGAGGATACGAAGCGGACCGTGCCGGTGTGTGTTGCGCCGTCGATCAGTGTGACCTTGCCGCTCATGCCTTCCTCGATTTTTGAAATCTGGCGTTCGCTGATGTTGCCAACGACGAGGATCGGGTCGAGGTCCACCACCATTGCGGTGACATCGCCGACTTTGACGTAGTCACCTTTTTCGACATGTCCGGCTTCGATAGTCCCGTCGAAGGGTGCACGGAATGTGGTGCGTGCAATATCGATGTCCATAAGCTGCACAGCCGCCCGGGCGGCATCAAGACGTGCCTGTGCACCGGCTTTCTCGGTCTCGGAGCGGAAACCCTTCTCGGTTAGTTTTGCAGATGCATTGTATTCGATCTGGCGTTGCCGGAGCGTTGCGCGGGCTTCTGAAAGTTTTGCGGGGCGATCGTCGGGGCGGATTTTGGCGATCGGCTCTCCGTCCGCCACACGTTCACCGCGCTGTTTGTAGATGTCGGTGACCTGTCCCTCGGTTTCTGCACGAAGTTCTACCTTTCGTGAGGCCTCTGTACGTCCGGTAACATCAACCGTTTCGGTCCGCTCGATTGCTGCGATATCTGCCACCCGCACCTTCATGACATTTGTGACAGGTTTATCGGTTTCGGCTGTATTTTCGCCGTTGGTCTCGTCGGAGCCGAATTGGCCTGTCAGGATCCAGCCGACCGCAAGGACGGCAAGAACCAACGCGGTGATGACGGATTTGTTCATGATGTTCTCTGCTCTACTCGGCAACAGTGCGTTGGGGGACAAGTGAGGAACCGACGAGCTGGTAACGATTTTCTTCGAGGTAGTCCGCCATGGCTTTTTGCACCGCTGCGGCAAAACCATTCAGGAAGGCCTCTCCGGCGGACTCAAACCCTGTTTCCGCGCGCGCATCGGTGCGTGCAATAACGCCTTCGATTTCCTTGAGGCGTTCGTCAATCATCTGTTCAACCACGGATGGCGGCAGAATGTCGGCAAACAGCATGCGGAACAGGAAATCAGAACGTGTTTTGTCGGGTTCGGTGGGTTCCTGAAGAGCGCCCAGAAGTGACATCCGGCCATCTGCTGTCAGCTTGTAGACCTTTTTGTCGGGTCGGCCTTCCTGGGCAAATTCGGTCACGGACACAAGTCCGTCTTCCAGCAGGCGGGACAGCGCTGGGTAGATCGAACTGTAGCCAATATCCTGAATATGCCCGAAAGGCCCACTCTCCACGGCTTTCCGGATTTCGTAGCCTGAGGCATCACCCTGGCTCAGCACTGCCAGACATAACGTTTTTGCGTCCATGAAAGCCTCTGTTTACCACAACGATATGTATACAATCCCATATGATATGGATCGTGACAATATATATCGTATTGTAATATTATGGTGCGAAGAGTTGCTTCCCTAAATGCCGTGCGAATACCTGATGTCATGAAATATCTGGAAGGGCCGTTCGGAACGGCGGTTATCAAAGCAACGGAGAAAGTTGGCTGGGGGACTAGGATTCGAACCTAGACTGGCGGAGTCAGAGTCCGCTGTCCTACCATTAGACGATCCCCCAACGGGATAACGGCGCGCTGTTTATCACAACTTTTCAGGGCTGTGTAGGCTTGGAAGATGAATTCACACGATATCGCCTGCTTAATCCAAAGGGCATAACCTATCTGAGCGCCAAACCCGGCCTGTTCGGGGGGCATCGGCGTACAAAAATCTACGGTCGTCTCGATTGCAGAAGCGCAAATGTGTGGATTGCCAAAGGCCATTACACACCGCACCGGGTGTTTTTCCGTGACGCGCAGACAGCGCGATCTGCCGGTTATCGGCCTTGTGCGGTCTGTTTGCCGGATGAATATGCGCACTGGAAAATGACATCCGCCAAAATCTGAAAGCCCTGCCGGGGTTCGCTGCTTGAGTTCATGCACAAGCCGTGTAGATTCAGGGGCTTCGGCGTTTGTGGCCGAATTCGGTAAGTGAGGCTTTTGTGCGTGCCAATCCGGCAGATCAGAATATTGGATTGAAAGACTCCCGCCCTCAGGGACGGTGGTCCCACACCTATGCCGCGCTCGACCTCGGCACCAACAATTGTCGCCTGCTTGTTGCCAAGCCAAATGAAAGTGGGTTTCGCGTCGTTGATGCGTTTTCGCGGATTGTTCGGCTGGGTGAGGGACTGGCTTCCTCCAACGCGCTTTCGGAACATGCCATGGATCGCACGATCGAAGCCTTGCGTGTATGCAGTTCGAAAATTCGCCGAAACGACGTCACGCGGTTGCGTGCTGTTGCCACAGAAGCTTGCCGACGTGCCGAGAATGCGCACCTGTTCGTGTCCCGGGTGCGAGACGAAACCGATATTCAGTTGGAAATCATCGCACCTGAGGAAGAGGCAGAGCTCGCGCTTGTCGGATGCTCGCCATTGTATGACGCCCCCGAAGATCCCGAGGCCTTTGCCTTGCTGTTCGATATTGGCGGTGGCAGCACTCAGATTACCTGGCTTTCCTTATCAGCCGGGGATCACCCCAACGGAGATGCGGATACAAGCATCCTTGGGTGCATCTCCATCCCGTGTGGCGTTGTGACCTTAAGTGAAAAGTTTGGCAGTGGTGAAGATGCCAACGGCCATGTGTCACCCGAGCGGTATGCAGAAATTTGCACTTATGTTCGTGAACACCTGGCACCGTTCGATGCAAAATTCGGAATTGGTGCGCATGTGGCCAAAGGCGCGGTGCAGATGGTGGGGACCTCTGGCACGGTGACAACATTGACCGGTGTGTTTCTGAAACTTCCGCGTTATGACCGCGGCCGCGTGGATGGCCGCGAGCTTGAGTTTGGACAGCTGGAAGGCGCACGCGATACCTTGCTGGCGCTCGATCGGCAAAATCGGGCTGCGCAACCCTGTATCGGAGATCAGCGTGCGGATCTGGTCATCGCCGGTTGTGCGATCCTTGATGCGATTTGTGACCTTTGGCCTGTTGGTCGACTTCGTGTGGCCGATCGTGGTCTGCGGGAAGGTATTCTTCATGGCCTGATGCGTTCTGCCGATCGCGAAGCCGCGTCGGCCGGGGACTAGTCCAACCATGGCAGGGAAACGGAAGTCGGGTGGCCGTCAGGCGCGCGGACAGGATGGTTCGCGGATGACCTTTGAGCGGGTGAAGACCGCGCGGGGGCGCAAGCTCTCATCGACGCTCTGGCTGCAGCGTCAGCTCAATGACCCTTACGTGCAGGCGGCCCGGCGGGATGGTTACCGCTCACGCGCGGCTTACAAGCTGCTCCACATTGATGAACGTTTTGAATTTCTCAAGCCCGGACTTCGCGTGGTGGATCTTGGCGCTGCGCCGGGCGGTTGGACGCAGGTTGTGGTCGATAAGCTGCAGCCCGATGAACATGACCGGAATATCGTCGCGATCGATATCCTGGAGATGGAACCGATGGGCGGCGTGCAGGTCCTGCAAGGTGATATCGAAGACGAAGCAGCAGTGGCCGCGCTCCATGAAGCCATTGGCGGACCGGTGGATGTGGTGCTCTCTGATATGGCCGTGGCGACCACCGGGCATGCCTCGACCGATCATCTGCGGACCATGACGCTGGCGGAATCGGCCTTTGCGTTTGCGTGCGAGGTCCTTGCACCTGACGGCGTCTTCGTCACCAAGCTGTTTCAGGGCGCGGATGAGCCTGCGCTGTTCAAAGCGCTTCAGGGCCGGTTTACGAAGGTGCGGCGGTTCAAACCCAAGTCCAGCCGGGCCGACTCGGTGGAATTGTTCCATGTGGCGACCGGCTTCAAGGGGCCCGAATAGCCGTAATTTTCGATGCCCTATGCGGAATGCTTGTCGGTATGAGCGGGATGTGTATATAAGCCCCGTCAACTCTCGATCCCGACAAGGCTTCGGTTGACATGGAAATCCTCGACGCACTGACCTTTGACGATGTTCTTCTCGAGCCGGCAGAATCCCGTATTCTGCCCTCTGATGCGAACACGTCGACAAAGCTGACCAAGAACATCGATCTTGGTATCCCGCTCATGGCCGCGGCCATGGATACGGTGACCGAAGCCGAAATGGCCATCGCCATGGCGCAGGCCGGCGGTTTGGGGGTCATTCACAAAAACCTGGAACCCCACGAGCAGGCCGACGAAGTACGCAAGGTGAAGCGGTTCGAATCCGGCATGGTGGTGAACCCAATCACCATTCACCCCGATCAGTCTCTCGCTGACGCTCTGGCCATCATGGACCGCGAATCGATTTCGGGTATTCCGGTTGTCGCGCGCGAAGGTGGCAAACTTGTTGGTATCGTGACGAACCGGGACGTTCGGTTTGCCGAAGACCCCTCTCAACCCATCGAAGAACTGATGACCAAGGAATTGGTCACGGTCGCCGAGGGCGCAGATATGGGGCAGGCCAAGCAGCTTCTCCATCGCCACCGAATTGAAAAACTTCTGGTTGTCGACGGTGAGAATCACTGCGTCGGTCTGGTGACCGTCAAGGATATGGAGAAGGCACGGGCCTATCCGAATTCCTGCAAAGATCCGCAGGGAAGCCTTCGGGTGGCTGCGGCGACGGGTGTTGGCGATTCAGGTTTCGAGCGCGCCGAAGCGCTGCTGGATGCTGGTGTGGATGTCATTGTTGTCGACACCGCCCATGGTCATTCGATTGGTGTGATCGAACAGATCAGCCGCATCAAACGCCTGAGCAACCAGGCTCAGATTATTGGGGGCAACATCGCCACTGGCGCGGCGGCTTCGGCCTTGATCGATGCGGGTGCCGATGCACTCAAGGTCGGGATTGGCCCCGGTTCAATCTGCACCACGCGTGTTGTGGCCGGGGTGGGTGTGCCGCAGCTGACAGCGATCGAAAATGTAGCCAATGTCGCTCAGGGTCACGGCGTTCCCGTGATCGCCGATGGTGGCATCAAGTATTCCGGTGATCTGGCCAAGGCAATTGCCGCGGGCGCGGATGTCGCCATGATCGGCTCGCTGCTGGCCGGCACGGATGAGGCACCCGGTGAGGTGTTCCTCTATGAGGGGCGTTCGTACAAATCCTATCGGGGGATGGGCTCACTCGGCGCCATGGCCCGCGGCTCTGCCGACCGTTATTTTCAGGCCGAAGTGTCTGATTCCCTCAAGCTTGTACCCGAGGGCATTGAAGGTCAGGTGGCCTACAAGGGCTCGGTCATGACGATCCTGCACCAGCTCGTCGGTGGCCTTCGTGCATCGATGGGGTACACCGGCAACGGGACCATCCCGGAAATGCAAAAGAATTGCCGCTTTCTGCGATTGACCAATGCCGGTCTCCGCGAAAGTCACGTGCATGATGTGGCAATCACCCGTGAAGCGCCGAATTATCGGCAGAACGCTTAGCTCCTCGCGTCAAAGGCGCATTTCAGTATGACTCCGTCTGCGCGGGTAGCCGCGACCATCGAGATTCTCGACGAAGTGGCCACCGCGAATGCGCCGGCTGACGCCATTCTTGCGAACTGGTTCCGCACCCACCGATTTGCGGGATCCAAGGACAAGCGCGCAATTCGTGAGCTGGTCTATCGCGATCTGCGTAAGGGTGCATTGTTGCGCTGGATGAGTGCGACGCTGGACGCGGATCCGCAATCCGCACGTGTCCGCACGATTATCGCAAGCGAGCAGGAAGGTGCCGGCACGGCAGTATCCCGCTTTGACGGCAAAGGCTACGGTCCTGAGGTGTTGAGCGAAGCCGAGATATCACTCGTTGAACGTCTTCACAGCACCGACAAGGCCCCGATGCCAGATTGGGTGCGTGCGGAGTGTCCTGAAGAGCTTTACAGCCTGCTGGCAGCCCAGTGGCCGCAAAGCGTGCAGGAAGAGGCACAGGCACTCAACGAACGCGCACCGGTCGACCTGCGGGTCAACACCATGCGTTTGAATGTCGAAGCCGCACGCGCGGCGCTTGCCGAAGCCGAATATGAATGTGTGCCGACTTCGTTCAGTCCGATGGGGTTGCGCGGCAATGCGCATACGAATTTCTCGGGTCTGGAACCGTTTCGGAAAGGCCTCGTCGATCCGCAGGATGAGTCCAGCCAGCTTGTGACCATGATGGTGGATGCCAAGCCCGAGATGAAGGTGATCGATCTTTGCGCCGGCGCAGGCGGCAAGTCGCTCGCGCTTTCGGAAATGATGCAAAACAAGGGTGAGATCGTATCCTGCGACAGCTCGGCTTCGCGTCTCTCGCGTATGGAATCGCGTCGCGAAAAGCTTGGCGCGGCCAACATCCGGACATTGCCGGTCGAAGACGGCGTCGTTCCCGACGGTCTGGAGAATTGGGCCGACCGTGTGCTCGTGGACGCGCCCTGCACCGGCAGCGGAACATGGCGACGCAGTCCGGAGCTGCGCTGGCGGACAACGCCGGCCGATATCGCCGCCTACGTGGCGACCCAATCGGGTTTGCTGGCAACCGCGGCGAGCATGGTGCGCCCGGGTGGCCGCCTGATTTATGCTGTGTGCTCGATCTTTGATGCTGAAGGCCGTGACGTGGCTCACGACTTTGAAACCCACAATGCCGGGTTTGCCCGGGTGCCTGTTGCCGATGTTCTGGGGCCGGAGCTGGGCGGGCGCCTTAAGGCGAAAGGTGACCTCGTGCTGACGCCCCATCGCCACCGCACCGACGGCATGTACGCCGCCGTGTTTGAGCGGATCGCCTAGAACGCTTGGCCTAGTCTGCCTGTGGCGGGATCGCGCCGGACTGAACGGCCAGCAATTTCCAGCTTTCACCTTTTAAAATAAAGGATTGAATATCTGATGACAAACCCACTAGCCAAAAAATTAGCAATCCCTCACGTGGAAAGTCCTTTTTTTGAACGATTTTTTGATGCTGAACATCCCTATTATAGTTATGCAAAAGCCATGAATAGAAATGGATATGCCATAATTGTGGACTGCTAGCGTAGATGGAAAGATTAACCTAGTAGTGCGCTACGGAAGCAAGCCTTTGGAGTTTGCTAAAGGTAAGAATGCCATCGAACTAGCTAGCGAATCTGAGATGGCTGATACGCTGCGTACGTTGCGAGAGGCTGCTGAACTAGG
>ENA-UOXV01003651-UOXV01003651.1-marine-metagenome-genome-assembly--contig:-NODE-3651-length-18418-cov-5.214725_pt1 | contig 18418 bp, 15 predicted proteins | sample MGYA00238165_ERZ766961 | MGnify/ENA primary metagenome ERZ766961 (study PRJEB28924, sample SAMN03173240) | marine metagenome | biome: Marine; feature: Water; material: Subsurface seawater | place: North...
CCTTCTATATAAACTTTATTGCCTTTTTTTAAGTATTGTTCCACAATCTTAACTAATCCCGGTCGCCAAATTGAAATGTTATGCCATTCAGTTCGTTCTTGTTTTTCACCATTTTTATTGCTGAAAGATTCAGAGGTGGCCAATGAAAAACTGGCGTTAGACCTACCTTCCTCGAAATGCCTTACTTCTGGATCGCGACCAAGGTTGCCTATCAAAATTACTTTATTTACGCTTCCAGCCATTTTATTCGAGTTTCAACAAATTTAGGAATTTCTAGCTTTCAGAAATGTATTTTTCCATGAGTCTTGAAACTGGAAAATCCTCAAGTTTTGATATAGGAAGAATTGTTGAATGTGTTATTTCCGGAAGCTGATCAACCTCAATTTCAATAAAAGTACAAAATAGAATTCGATGACTCAATACATGCTTAATGGATTCCTTTATCGATGTTATGTTGATTTTTTTAGAAATTAAAGAATAATCATTTTTAAATTCGGTAATTGCTTCTTCAGTACTTGTTTCTTTTAAATGTTCCAAATTCGGAAATTCGTAAAGGCCTCCCCAGACACCTTTTTTTGGTCTTTTTATTAGAAGTGTCCTGTTTTTTGATTTCAAGAAGAAAAAATAGAGAAAACGCGTTTGTTGTTTTGTTTTGCCTTTTTTGAATGGGAGTACATCAATCCGTTTTTCTTTAAAAGCTAGACATACATTTTTCAATGGGCAGCTATGACAATCAGGTGATTTAGGTGCACATTGCAATGCTCCAAACTCCATAATAGCTTGATTCCAATTACCAGCATGAGCTTTAGGTAATAATGAATTGGCCAAGCTTTTAAATTCTTTACGACCGGTTAAAGTGTCAATCGGAGTCGAAATTCCAAATAATCTTGAAAGTACTCTAAATACATTTCCATCTAAAACCGCCTGATGTTCGTTGTATGCAAATGATGAGATAGCTGATGCGGTATAATCACCAATACCCTTTAATTTCATAAGCTCTTTATATGAACGAGGGAAATTACCAGCATCATGTATTTGCTTAGCTGAATAATGCAAATTTCGAGCTCTAGAATAATAGCCAAGCCCTTGCCATAATTTCAGAATATCATTTTCATCAGCAAGCGCCAATGATTTAACCGTTGGGTAGGTCTCAGTGAATTTGTAGTAGTAACTTAGGCCTTGGTTTACTCTAGTTTGTTGAAGAATTATTTCAGAAAGCCAAATTTTATAAGGATCTGAAATGCCTCTCCAAGGCAGATCCCTTTTGTTGATTTCGTACCACTTGAAAAGCTCTTTTTGAATGTAATTTAATGCCATATTTGAACGTAACGAATTTATATACAACTATTTGTTTTTTGTATTATTGATTGTTATATATTTGCGCCCCTGTAAAAAATGGGCAAAAAACAAAGATAACAATCTATATATTAATAACATAGTAAAGAAAAAAAGATGACTAAAGCGGACATTGTAAACGAAATTGCAGAGAAAACGGGTGTTGAAAAACAATCAGTTCAAGAAACTGTAGAGGCGTTCATGAGTGTAATTAAGGACTCAATGACAAAAGGTGATAACGTTTACTTACGTGGTTTTGGAAGTTTTATCATTAAGAGAAGAGCTGAAAAAACAGGAAGAAACATTTCTAAAAACAAGAGTATTATTATTCCAGCACATAATATTCCTGCATTTAAACCATCAAAAACTTTCGCTAACGAAGTGAAAGAAAGTGTAAAAGCATAAGTAGTGAAGATTACACAGGGTAAAATCATTGCAATTACTCTGGTAGTTGGTTTGGGGGTTATGTTAGCCTTTCTGCCTAATAAACTTAAAGAAGAGGCACCGATTGAGGAAAGTAACTTGTCCACTGATTCTAAAATAGAAGAAGCGGTTAAAATTATTACTCAAGGTACGGATTCCCCGATGAAGGGTATTAAGTTATTAAAGGAAGTGATAGCCGAAGAGCCTGATAATGAAAGCGCATTATATTACCTAGGAAACTTTTCAATTCAATCTGGGCAATATGAAAAAGCGATTATAAGATTTGAAAACCTGGTTAAGGTTAATCCAGATCACTACGAAGCAAGGTACTTACTTGGTTATTCATTTGAAATGATGAAAGATACAAGTAGTGCAGTTAAGAATTATGATTTTGTTGCTAAATCGGCAGGTAACAAGGAAATCAAGAGACTTGCCGAAGAAGGAATTGATAAATTAAAACATTGAGATATGCCAAGTGGTAAAAAAAGAAAAAGACATAAAATCTCTACCCACAAGAGAAAAAAACGTCTTAGAAAAAACAGACATAAGCGTAAGAAGTAATTTGAAAGGGGGCGATGCGCTCCCTTTCAATCACTTTTTTTAGTCTTTAGTTTACTATTATTGTGAACAAGGAGCTCATTATTGATGCTTCTAATGAAGAGGTCAGAATTGCCTTGCTAGAGGAGAAAAGCTTAGTTGAATTACACAACGAAAAGCCTAATAACCAGTATAGTGTGGGTGACCTTTATTTAGGAAGAGTCAAGAAAATAGTTCCAGGGTTGAATGCTGCATTCGTAGACGTGGGATACGAAAAAGATGCGTTTTTACATTATCTGGATCTAGGACCTCAAGTTAGGTCTCTACAAAAATATTTGACAGGAATTCGAAAAAAAAAGAGTAAAGAAAAACTTCTTAGTTCTTTTTCTTTTGATGAAGACATCGTAAAAGATGGCAAGATTGCAGATGTACTTACTCAAGGACAAGAAATAATTGTTCAAATTGCAAAAGAGCCAATTTCAACTAAGGGTCCAAGAATAACTTGTGAGCTATCCTTGGCTGGACGTTTTCTTGTTTTAGTACCCTTTTCTGAAAGAATTTCTATTTCAAGTAAGATTGGAAATAAAGCTGAAAAAATCAGACTTAAAAGTTTAATCGAAAGCATTAAACCAAAAAACTTCGGTGTAATAATTCGTACGGTAGCCGAAGGGAAAAAGGTGGCGGAGTTAGATCAAGATTTAAAGGACCTGGTTAGCCGATTTGAAGGCTTACATGAGAGCTTGCAAGCGGCAGTCAAACCACCATTAAAGATTTTAGGTGAATTAAGTAAATCAGCGGCTTTCTTAAGAGACATGCTAAACCCTACCTATAGTGGTATAGCCATCAATAATAGGGTATTGCATGATGAAATAAAGATTTATTTAAATACCATCGCTCCTGAGAAGGTGGGGATTTTAAAGTTTGTTGACAAACAAAGAATTTTTGATCATTTCGGAATTGAAAAACAAATCAAAAGTTTATTTGGGCGTAATGTTACTATGAAATCTGGCGCCTATCTAGTCATAGAACATACTGAGGCTCTTCATGTGATTGATGTGAATAGTGGGAATACTGCTAAAAAGGATAAGGACCAAGAGTCAAATGCTCTAAGAGTAAATATTGAATCTGCGCAGGAAGTTGCTAGACAACTTAAGTTGCGGGATATGGGAGGAATAATTGTAGTTGATTTTATTGATCAACGAAAGGCTGAAAATCGAAAAGAACTCTTAAATAAGATGAAAGAGTTTATGAAAGATGACAAAGCCAAACATTATATCTTACCTCCGTCAAAATTTGGATTGGTGCAAATTACACGTCAGCGAGTACGTCCTGAAATGGATATAAAAACTTCTGAAACGATTTTTACTGCTGATGGATCGAAGGAAGTGAGAGCAACGATATTGCTTATTGATGATATTGAGAATCAACTGAACGATATATTAAGTGCTGGTGCTAAAAGTATACTTATTCATTGTCACCCATTTATTAAGGCTTATTTCCAACAACATAATTTTCAATGGAAGTGGTTAAGAAAGAACATGAAGTGGATTAAAATAACAGCATCCAATTCACTACCGCTGATGGAATATCACTTTTTGAATGAAAAAGGGGAAGATTTAAGTCCTAAGAATTAATTTAGCTTCGGCTATGATTAAAGGCAAAAAGTATTCTTTAAAAGAGGCTCGCTCTAAGATTTTAGCATACTGTGCTAAAAAGGAATGCAGCCATCAAGACGTTCGGAAAAAGCTTAAAGAATGGCAAGTCAATTATGAGCATATTGAAGAATTAATTTGTTATTTAATTGAACATAATTTCTTAAACGAAAGTCGTTTTGCATGCTTATATGCACGAAGTAAATTCAATCAAAAAGGTTGGGGCTGGGTCAAAATCAGAAAAGAATTACTATGTAAAAACATTTCTGATTATTGTATAAATGAGGCCTATAAAGAGTTAGATAAGAATGATTACCTTTCAAAACTAGAAGCCTTGATGATAAAAAAGAAAGAAGGTTATTCCGGAAATCATTTGGTTGTAAAGGGAAAGGTCTTTAGCTATTTGGTTCAAAAAGGGTACGAATACAGTTTGATAACAGATAAATACAAAGAATTATATGATTAATGCAGATCAATTAAATGATGTTGCTCGGCGCCTGGTTGCGTTAAGGGGGCATCTTTGACTACGATAGCCTCAAAGAACAAGTAGAAGATGAAGAGCAGCAAACGTTAGCCCCAAGTTTTTGGGATGACCCAAAAGGAGCAGAGATAATATTAAAGAAGATTAACCAAAAGAAATTTTGGGTTAATAGTTACAATAACCTTCAGAATCAATTAGAAGAACTTCAAATTTTAAAAGAGTTTTTCGAAGAGGGAGAAGGAACTGAAAGGGAATTAGACCTTGGTTTTGAATCTTTGATTAAAAAGCTCGATGAAGTTGAGTTTAAGAATATGTTATCTGGCGAAGAAGATTCTCTTTCAGCTATAGTAGAAATAAATTCGGGAGCTGGTGGAACTGAAAGCCAAGATTGGGCAGAAATGTTGCTTCGTATGTACGTTATGTATGGCGAAAAGAAGGGCTATAAAGTTCGGATATCTGAAAAACTAGATGGTGATGGTGCAGGTATTAAGTCAGCAAGGATTGAAATTGAAGGTGATTTTTCGTATGGTTATCTTAAAGGTGAAAACGGGGTTCATCGTTTAGTTAGAATCTCTCCTTTTGATAGTCAAAGCAGGAGGCATACATCTTTTGCCTCGGTTTTTGTATTTCCGATTGTTGACGATAGTATAGAAATTGAAGTTCATCCCAATGAAATTGTTTGGGAAACATTTCGATCTGGTGGTGCCGGAGGACAAAATGTAAACAAGGTTGAAACTGGCGTTAGGTTAGAACACAAACCAACTGGACTTATTATTCGAAATACAGAATCACGGTCTCAATTACAGAATAAGGAAAATGCTATGCAGCTCTTAAAATCTAAACTCTATGAACTAGAAATTAGAAAAAGAGATGAAGAAAAAGCGGCAGTGGAAGGTTCTAAAATGAAAGTAGAATGGGGTAGTCAAATTAGAAATTATGTAATGCACCCTTATAAATTGGTTAAAGACTTAAGAACAAATTTTGAAACTACAGATGTTCAATCGATATTAGATGGTAATCTAGATGCATTTATTAATGCCTACTTAATGGAGTTTGGAAGTTCGAAAGGAAAAAAAGATCTGGAAACTTAGTAAAAACCCAAATTTGATTACCTTATCAAGTGAATAGCTCCTCTTAATTCTTTTGTAGGAGCTGAATTTACATTGTCGATGAAATCATAATTTGAACGATATGAAATACGATAAATGTAAACGCCAATAGGTAAGGGTTCGCCAGTTTTAAAGTGTGTTCCATCCCAAGAAACATCTGAATTATTGGTCTCCCAAATAACATGTCCAGTTCTGTCAAAAACCTCTAATTTAAACGTAAGAAAGCTTTCTAAAGAAGTTACTCCCCAAAGCTCATTATCTCCATCTCCATTTGGTGTAAAAGAGTTTGGAATCCACATTTGGCTACAATCCTCAAAACGGGCATATACTTCGTCAATATCTGCTCCACAATCATTGGTTAAGGTAAGGGTGTAAAGTCCCGTTGTTCTTGCATTTAATACACTGTCTTCAGAGTCATTTTGCCATAAATATTTAACTTCCAAAGAGGAAGATCCATAAAAATTTGGATTTAAAAGTAAAGTCTCACCTACACATAAAGTTGTGTCTGGAGTTTGAATTCCAAAATCAATTTTTGGGAACAAATCTTCACGTATACTAACTTCTGTTGAGTCATAGCAAAAAGGACTCTCAAAGTAACGTGTAAAAACTTGGTATTTCCCAGGCTGAGTAATTAATTGAGAAGTAATAGTTGTGTCAGGAAATGTATCTGTAGGCGTCATTACAATGGTATTCATTAGAGAATCGTCCTTACCGGCAACGTCAAATACTTTATACCACCAGTAATGAACATATCCAGGTTTTTGGGCATCAAGATTAATTGAAGCTCCACTGCACAATAATGTATCTCCGCTCCAATCAATGTTAGGTTTTGAGATTTCAATTACTTCTTTTTTTCCGATATTACTACAGCCTAATACATTAGTGACAGTAACAAGGTAGTCATCACCTTTAGTCACAGTGATTTTACGAGTAGAATCACCAGTTGACCAAACAAAAGATATATAGCTAGGGTCATTTGCTGGGTTAGCATCCAACTCCTCACTAAAAAACCTTTGAGCAGATTCACAATATTTAGTTTTTGCAAAAACAACAACTGGTAATGGAATTTCCGAGATTTTCACTTCATCTGTATTTTGACATCCATTAATATCTGTAATTCTTACTCTTATCGTTGATGCTGTATCTTTTACCAGTAATATTTGACCAGTAGTAGGCAGAATTACCGGAGCGCCAGTTTTAACCTCAAACCATTCATATTTAACAAACCCTGGTCCTGCATTTGCAAGAAAATTAAATTTATCTCCAGAACAAAATGCAGTATCAGCTCCCAAAGAAACAGTAGGTAAAAAATTGGCATTGATAACAATAGTATCGTGCCCATTACAACGATTGCTGTCAGTAACTATAACCGAATAGGTTCCTTGAGCTGTAACCGTATACTTTCGGGCCACAGTTGAGTCTCCATTAGGACCATTAAACCAGTTGTAATTACTATAACCTGCTCCAGGGTCTAAAACTTCATTGATGGGGGTACCGGCGCAGAATTCTTTATCAGGGCCTAAGTTTGGAATTGGAAGTAAAAACTTAGCAACTACTTTAGTGTCAGATCCTTTACAACCATTTTTGTCAACTACATTAACCGAGTAAGAACCGGAAGCTTTTACAGTTAATTTTTGTAAGGTGTCCGTTGTCGCTGAACTCCATAAATAGCTTTGATAATTTGCACCAGCATCCATAATGATAGAATCTCCATCACAAAAACCGGTATCAATACCCAAGCTGATATTAGGTAGAGTATCGTGCATAATGGCAACACTATCATTTGCTCTACAAGTTGTTGTTTTATTTATTAGAGTAACATAATAAGTAGTGTCTTTTTTGACCCACATCGAATCTAAAGTTCCGAGGTTTATTCCGCCCCAAATTTTTGTGAAATTAGTGTCAGGGTTTACTCGAATTAGAATACTATCATTCTTACATATAGTAGAGTCAGCTGTAATGTTTACTATCGGTAAAGTATCAATTCCAACTTTTATCGAATCCATATTGATGCATGTGTTTGAATCACGAATAGTTAACGAATTTGTACTCGCCGTTTTAACTATTAAGGAGTCATTTCCTTTCACAAATAACCCACCATTCCATTTATAAAATAAATTAGTGTCAGTTAAGTAGTTGTGTAAAAAGACCGAATCCATGATGCAAATATTGGTGTCACTTGAAATTCCATTTCTTTTTAGGTTTACAATGGGCAATGTGTCGTTGTCAACTTTAATAAAATCTGATGTTCCACAACCATTGGAATCCGAAACAATTACACTATAGCTCTGAGGGTTGCTCACTTTTGTAGATTCAGTGGTGTCCCCATTTGTCCAATATATGGATTTATACCCACTTCCAACTTGAAGAGTAATTGAATCAAATTGACAAATTGAAGTATCGTTACCTATATTTATTACAGGTATTGTATCCCAAAGGACTTTTACTGTATCAAACGCGGGACAATTATTAGTGTCTCTACCAAAATAGAAATAAGAACCATTGGTGTCAACAGTAGTTGAGGCGTTAATGAGGGTGTCCTGATATATTATCCATTGATGGTAATTGAACGCATTTGGTCCGTTTAAGATAAAAATGGATCCTGCACAAACTGAAGTATCACTTCCAATATTAATTACAGGTAATGCAACTTTAGTAACTTTTCTATTTGAAGAACTAGAACATCCTCTCAAATCAGTCGCTTTTAACGTAAGCGATATTGTAGTGTCAGTCTTGTAAACACTGCCAGTAGTGTTATCTTGCCATACATAAGAATAAGTTGAGTTTGTTTCATTTGGTTTAATTATGGCAGTATCTCCTGCACAAACTGTAGTATCATTTCCAAGGTTGAAAACAGGAATAGAGTCTACGACTAAAGAGAAGGTATCTGTAAATGAGCAGCCATTAGAATCAGTTTTTTGCCCCCAATATTTACCTGCAAAAATAACAGTGTCTGTTTGCCCAGTTTTACCACTACTCCATAGGTACTTAAAAAGTCCGGCACCAGCATCTAAAACTTTGTTTGAGTCAGCGCATATCGTATCTGTTGTTCCTAAGGAAAAAGAAGGAAGTGTATCTATTTGAATAAAAGAAGAATCTATTGCTGTACAGCTATACCTGTCCGTTACAGTAACTTTAATAAATGTCGATGCGGATGGCGAAAGAGAAATAGTATCAGTTGTTCCCGAGTTTGACCATGCATATGAATAATTCGAAGAACCTTGTTTTGCACTAACTGAAATGCTCGCAGAATCGTTTTTACAAACAGTGTCGTTTGTGTTGGTTAAAGACATGCACAACGAAACTTTAATCACTGCTGGAAGATTCATGCTACAAACAGTATCATTCCATTTTCCCGAATCTGAACCAGTTACAAAAAGTTGAACGCAATCATCGTTTGCGCCAATTCCATTAGGACGTCCACTTTTCCAATTTTTAAAAAGAGTATCAGTTTCGTCAGTCCACACAAAGCGACCATTAGTCGCCTTATCGTTTAGTCCTATCCAAACTGACCCAGTAATTCCTTTGCTTGCGGCCCATTTTGTAATACTATCATTTTCCGCTTGTGAATGAATAGAGGTTAAGTGCGCTCCTAAATTTGCAGCCCATTTTTCAGCGCTATCAGCTGTCACTGCATTTGGTAACAAATAGTATAGGTTGCAACTATCACTCGCACAACCTAAGAATGTTGCTGTGGGTGTAAAAGCACCTGTAATTGAAGTTAAATTACAAGAACTCGTTGCTTTTTTACATTGAGAGCTAGCGTTTTGAGGGAAAAATGTAATTAATGAAAAAATTAAAACTAGCGCATAAAAGCCCTTCGTTTTATAGGCTTTTCGTGCCCCAAATAAATCTAAAGATTTAGGTAAAATTCTGTTCATCCCTGCTAATCCGCTGCGCCCAAAAATACTAAACATAATCACAATTCCAAGTTGCATTTTTCAATAAGAGATTCTTACTTTTGATTCAACACTAAATAATAAACTCAATGAATATTAAAATATTTCACAACCCTAGATGCAGTAAGAGTAGAGAAACTTTAAGTATAATTACCTCTACTGATACTAAACCCGAAATTATCGATTATTTGACCAATCCTCCAACTCAGGCTGAATTGAAAAACATAATTCATAAACTAGGAATTAAGCCTTACGAGTTAATTAGAAAAGGGGAGGTAATTTTTAAGGAAAAGTATAAAGGGAAAGAACTAAAAGATGAACAATGGATTGCAGCAATGATTCAATTTCCTAAGCTAATTGAAAGACCAATTGTAATAAAAGGAGATAAAGCAATTATAGGTAGACCCCCAGAATTAGTAAAAACGTTGTTGTAAACAGCGTTCTAATTATTACTGTTCTTGATGCTTATCTACCTTAGGGTTGTAGCTAAATGTTTCAATCAATTGCATTGTTATCCAATAGGGCAAAAAACAAGATAAAAAGATTAGTGTAAAAAAGGCGCCGCCCAAAACAACCAAAAGAAAAAGAACTGCTAGAATTTCCATCAACGTATAATTTTATGCGCCAAATTTAGGATAAAACATTTTAGAACAAAGGCTTTTTTACAATTTAGGCTTGGTCTAAATTTGTGTGTTCAATAAAGGAATGAATCTTTTAATTAAATAGGCGAATGAGTTATAGAATAGAGCACGATACCATGGGCGAAGTGCAGGTCCCTTCTGATAAATATTGGGGAGCTCAAACAGAAAGATCAAGAAATAATTTTAAAATTGGAGATAGCAAGCAGCAAATGCCAATTGAAATCGTACACGGTTTTGCTCATTTGAAAAAAGCCGCTGCTCATACAAATTGTGAGTTAGGAACTTTGAGTGAGGAAAAAAGGGATTTAATCTCTAAAGTGTGTGATGAAATTCTTGAGGGTAAATTTGATGATCAGTTTCCTTTAGTTATTTGGCAGACGGGTTCTGGAACGCAATCAAATATGAACCTTAATGAAGTAATTTCTAATCGTAGTCATGTGTTAAACGGAAACACTTTGGGTGTGGGTGATTCATTAGTACATCCTAATGATGATGTAAATAAGTCACAGTCATCAAATGACACATTTCCTACAGGAATGCACATCGCCTGTTATAAATTAATAGTTGAAACAACTATTCCTGGCGTTGAGAAATTAAGGGACACATTAGATGCAAAAAGCAAGGCTTTTATGGATGTGGTTAAAATTGGACGAACACACTTAATGGATGCCACACCTTTAACACTTGGTCAAGAATTTTCTGGCTACGTATCCCAATTAAATCACGGAATTAAAGCACTTAAAAACACCTTGGAACATCTTTCTGAGTTGGCCTTGGGCGGAACCGCTGTTGGAACAGGAATTAATACTCCTGAAGGGTATGCCCCATTAGTTGCTAAAAAAATCGCGCAGTTTTCGGGGCTTCCTTTTATTACTGCTGAAAATAAGTTTGAAGCCTTGGCTGCTCATGATGCTATTGTAGAATCCCATGGAGCTCTTAAACAATTGGCAGTTTCTTTAATGAAAATTGCTAATGATATAAGAATGTTAGCTTCGGGTCCTCGAAGTGGAATTGGTGAGATAATCATCCCTGCAAATGAACCTGGCTCGTCAATTATGCCCGGTAAGGTGAACCCAACACAAGCTGAGGCCATGACAATGGTTTGTGCTCAAGTAATTGGAAACGATGTGGCTGTTAGTGTTGGTGGTATGAATGGACACTATGAATTAAATGTGTTTAAGCCTTTAATGGCACATAACCTTATTACCAGTGCAAGACTAATTGGGGATGTTTGCGTTTCTTTTAATGATAATTGTGCAGTTGGGATAGAACCAAATCATCCAATTTTAAAAAGAAACTTGGATAATTCATTGATGTTAGTTACTGCTCTAAATACAAAAATAGGATACGAAAAGGCCGCTAAAATTGCTAAAACGGCTTATAATAATGGAACTACATTGAAAGAAGAAGCTGTTAATTTAGGGTATTTGACTCCTGACGAATTTGACGAATGGGTTGATCCTAATAAAATGATTGGATCAATTTAATAGGATTGTTTTAAATCATAAAAAAAGCTCCATGGATCCAAGGAGCTTTTTTTATTTAAAATCTATTGTAAAAGTACAACCGGAACCTAATTCACTTTTTATTTTCAATATGTAGCCCAATTCTGTTACAAATCGCTTAACAATCAAAAGCCCTAATCCATGAGACTCCTCTCCTGCACTAGGCTGTGAACTTATTTTTGAAATATCATTGGTGTTCAGTAAAAGTTCAATTTCCTTGGGAGTTAAACCAGGCCCACCATCTTTAATGTGAAGGGAAGTAATGTTATTAATCGAGCTGCTAGAAAGAAATACATTTTGATTTGGATAAGTATATTTAATGGCGTTACTCATTAAGTTCTCTATAATACGGGTTGTTTTTTCAGGGTCAGGTAAATCTAGAATACAGTTTTTATCAATATCATTAATAATTTGAATTGATTTCTTTTTGGCTAGAATATGAAAGTTATGAGAAATGCCATCAATAAAGTCGAACAAGTTTTGATTCTTCAACTGGATTAAGTTTTCTTTTTTCTGATGAGCAACAACTATTTTCGAAATTAGTGAGTAAACTCTTTCAATAGACTGGTTAATCGTGGAAATATACTCTTCAATATCCGGTGGGATTTTTCCGATATCTTTTAATTCTAATTCTGTTAATTCTATTAAACCTTTAATTTGATCAATCGGAGATTTTAAATCATGAGCAATCATTCCTACTAAAAGTTCTTTTTCTTTATTTATTGATTTTAGATTTGAATTGACGAGTTCAGTTTTTTCTTTTGCTTTTCGTAAAACTTCTTTTTGGAAGAAAATTTTCTTTCCGTTTTTTTGATTTTGATACAATAACCATACTACTAATATGACCAATAGAACCATAAACATAATGGCAGTTAATAGAATTTGATTGAAACTTTTTTCACTCTCAAGAAATGCTTCTTGTGCCTGGTTTCTCTCTTTTAAGGCAATCATTTTGCCCTCGTTCTCAGCTTCTAAGCGTGCAAATGTTAGGTCACCCAGTTGTTTGTTAATTTCAACGTTTACAAGGCTGTCTTTGAGGGTTTGAGAGAGTTTTTGGTATTTAAATGCTGAATCATAATTATTGTTTAATTCATACAGATACGCTAAGTCTTCACACACGCCATGATATACTGGCTTGAAGCCTTCTTCTTTTGCCCTATTCCCGATTTTTTTAAGTTCGACTATTTGCAGCGCTACGTCTTCATTATTAGCGGCTTTAGTAGTTGCAAGGTTCCACCTTACTTTTAACATTCCGCTCTTGTCTTTTAATTCGGTTTTGTATACCAAAGCAGATTTGTAATGTTCAGCGGCAAGATTGAGTTTCTCTTGAGCCCGAAAAACATTGGCAAGGTTCATTTCATTATTACTTAACCCAACAATAGAATTTTCTTTTTTGTTTAATACAATAGATTTATTGAAGTAGAAAATTGCCGAGTCATATTGCTTCAGATGCTTATGAACTATGCCGAAATTATTATAAGATATCGCTTTCTTTTTATTACTAAGATCAGCTCCATAGGTTCTAAGACTTAGCCTGTAGTAACTCATTGCTTCATCATATCTCCCTTGTTTTTTAAACAGTATGCCAATGTTGTTATATGAAGACGCAATTCTTCTAGAATTATCCAAACTATCAAAAATATTAAGTGCTTGAAAAAGTAGTTTACTTGAAGTTTGGTATTCTCCATAGCTCAAATTGATTAAGCCCAATCTATTAAGTAAAATAGCTTCTTCGAATTTACTGTCCATTTTGTTTGCGAGGTCAATTCCTTCATTGCAAAGTCTTATAGAAAATTCTGGACTAGAACGTTTATATTGGTTGGAAAATTTTCCGATTTCTCTCAATTTAAGGGAATCGTTTTCAATTCCGTTTATTCTTATGAGGGTACTATCTGTCGGTGAAAGCTGCGCCCTCCCCATAAAAGTGCATATTATTATAAGCAAAAAGGAGTTTATAAAGCGCAGGGTAAAATTCATGTCTTATTTTGGGATAGTTCCTTTACGAGCCCTTTAATTTTTTGTTCGTCATTTTTATTACAAATAAGTAATGTGTCTTCAGTGTCAATTACAATTAAATCGTCGAGCCCTTGAATAACAATTTTTTTGTCAGGATTCGATTTAATTATTGAGTTGTGGGTTTCCCTTAAAAAATGATTTGTGCCCAACGAGGCATTTCCGTTATTATCCTTGTCTAATTTATTATATAGCGAGCCCCATGTTCCTAAGTCCGACCAGCCAAAGTCACATAACATTACGTCAATATTATCTGACCGTTCCATAACACCATAATCAATAGAAATATTTTCACATTTTGGAAAGTTAGACTCGATGTATGCGGCTTCATTTTTTGTATTTAAATCTTCTTCACCGGATTTAAAAATAGACGCAATTTGAGTTAAATGGGTTTCGAAAGAATTAATAATAGTTTTAACATTCCATAAAAAAATGCCGGAATTCCAAACAAAATTTCCTTGTTCCAGATATTCTTCAGCTTTTTCAAGACTCGGTTTTTCTCGAAATTGTGTCACTTGTTCAATATTGCTTTCAGTATTTTCTCTGTTAAACTCAATATAACCATAACCTGTATCAGGTCGAGAAGGTTTTATTCCTAATGTTAATATTCGATTAGACGTTACATGCTGGAGGCCTTGTTCTATTCGAGCAACAAACTCCTCGGTATCAGAAATAAGATGGTCACTTGGGGCTACTACAATATTTGCCTGATCATTAATGCCATTTATTTTATAACTGGCATAAGCAATACAAGGAGCAGTGTTTCTCATTACAGGCTCACACAATATTTGAGCATCATGCAGTTCCGGCAAATGCTCGTTTACCATTGCCTTGTACTTTTGGTTGGTGACCACATAAATATTTTCTGCTGGAATGAAAATATTGAAACGTTCAAATGTTTGTCTAATCAAACTTTTGCCAGTTCCCATTATATCCAAAAATTGTTTTGGTTGTTCTTCGCGACTCCAAGGCCAAAACCGACTTCCAATTCCACCGGCCATTATTATACAATAGTTGTTACTCATAAAATATTTTTCAAAGCCAAATTACGACAATTACAGTGGAATTACTTCTGCGTTTTGATGAACTAAATAAAGTTTACCTGTATTTACTTCTTTACAGAGATACCGAGTCCTTTGCAGCTTGCCTCGTGTAAATGTTTTCTTACCCAATTTAAATATTGAATCATCAAAAAGCGTCTTTAAAAAAGGAGATTTGAATTCAATATCCTTGTCATGTCTTCTCAACGCCTCGTATAGTTTGGTGTCGGAAAATGTACTTGCCTTAGGGTTTAAAATGTATTTTTTAATTGAAGGAACTAAATCAACTGGAAAAGAGCTGTTTCGTAATTCATTATGCAATAAGAGAGCAAATGCTGTTTTCCATTCTTGCCCATGCGGAGCAGCTTTTCTACCATATACTTCTTGGATTTGCAAATGTGCAAATTCGTGTAAGAAAGTAATTAAGAAAGCAAATGGGTTTAAAGTTCCATTTACCGTAATGGTATGATGTGAGACTTTTCCTTGAGGTGGTCGGTAATCGCCAAATTTAGATTTACGGTGTTTTGTAATTTTTAATAAAAGGTTTTTACTTTGAATAAGCAAAAGCATCCTTTCTGCCGTGTTTATGGGTAGATATTCTTGTAAATCTAAAATTTGGCCTCTCATTAACGTTTTTTGTAGCGGGTTTTCTTCTGTTTTTGCTTTTTCCCAAAGGTGGGGCAGTCACAGTCTTTTTTGGTTCCTTTACATGACTGGAGGGCGGTTGAGGATAATGTACCGAGAAAAAGAATTAATAATATTTTAGAAATATTTATTTTCATTGGTCGCAAAATTAGGGGAAACTATTCAAGTATTAGATTTGCAACTCAATAATGAAGACATTATATCATATAGGACGCTATACACTTTTCCTGAAAAAGGTATTTGATAAGCCGGAAAGGAGAAAAGTGTATTGGGGTCTTTTTGTAGATGAAATAATTAAACTTGGAATTGGATCTATAGGAATTATTATTGTTATAAGCGGATTTATGGGAATGGTAATCACCATTCAAACCGCATCTCAAATTGATGGAAATTTTATTCCGGATTATTTGGTAGGATGGACTACTCGTCAATCTGTTATTCTTGAGTTTTCTACTACCATGCTGTCTCTTATATTGGCAGGGAAAATTGGCTCAAACATTGCCTCAGAAATTGGAACAATGAATGTAACTGAACAAATTGATGCTCTAGAAATAATGGGAATTAATTCTGCTGGCTATTTAGTGGTTCCAAAAATTTATGCGTTTATGTTTATAATGCCATTTATGGTAATTATTAGCATGTTTACAGGAATTTATTTTGGATATTTAATTTGTGAATTGACTAGTATTATATCACCCGAGCAATATTTAATTGGTCTTCAATACGACTTTCGACCTTTTGATGTAACCTATTCAATGATAAAAAGTATTGTGTTTGCCTTTTGTATCTCGTCTATTTCGGCTTACCATGGATATTTTGTAAAAGGTGGCGCACTTGAAGTAGGTGCGGCAAGCACCAGGGCAGTCGTTTACAGTAGTATTGTAGTATTGGTTGTGAATTATTTACTTACTCAAATGCTTTTGATATGATTGAGGTAAAATCATTATATAAATCGTTTGGTGATAATGATGTTCTAAAAAATATCGATATCCTTTTTGAACAAGGTGTTCCTAATTTAATAATTGGGGCTTCTGGATCAGGTAAAACTACACTAACAAAATGTATTGTGGGTTTACATGACCCTGACGAAGGAATGATTTCCTACGACGGAAGGATTTTCAATAAAATGAACCGGAAAGAAAAAAAGGAAATAAGGAAAGAAATTGGATTTTTATTCCAAGGAAGTGCTCTTTTCGATTCTATGACGGTTGCTGAGAATATCATGTTCCCTCTTCGTATGTTTTCACATATGAGTAATAAAGAAATGTTAGATAGAGTTGAATATTGCCTTGAAAGAGTTGATCTAAAAGGAACCAACAATCTGATGCCAAGTGAACTCAGTGGTGGAATGAAAAAACGAGTTGGAATTGCCAGGGCAATATCATTTAAGCCTAAATATTTGTTTTGTGATGAACCCAATTCTGGTTTAGACCCACATACCTCGTTAACCATTGATAAGCTTATAAAGGACATTACTCATGAATTGAACATAACTACCATAGTTATTACTCATGACATGAATTCTGTACTTGAAATTGGTGAACGACTGTCTTTTATTTACGAAGGCAAAATGCTCTGGAAAGGCACCAATAAGGAGATTCTTAGAACCGATTGTATTGAATTAACTGATTTTATTTATGCCTCTGAATACATGAAAGAGGTACGCCGCCATTTAATTGGTGAATAGCTAAAAGAGCTTCTTCAATTTTCTTTACTTAAACTTCTAAATTTTACTTTTAATTCAATTATACATAACCCGTAGAATGATTCTTCACTAAAAATATAAGGCATAAAAAAAGGGAAGTTAAATTTGAACTCCCCTTTTACATTTATAGTTTTATCTAGTTGTTTACTCAACAACAACTTTATAAGACTCAGTTTTATCTCCATTACTAATACTTAAGAAGTAAACGCCATTGTCGTTCAATTTAACAGTAGTAGAGTAATTTCCATTAATATCAACGTTGCTAGAATAAACAGTTTGTCCTAACATGTTCTTAACATCAATAGTATAATTTGCGTTATCTGCATTTACCATTGAGATTTTGAACGTTCCATTATTTGGATTAGGGAAAATGTTCATTTTGTAGTTAGATCCAAATGCTTCAACACCCAATACGGTTTGATCAGCATTATAAGGCAATGAACCACTACATCCTTTTACATCTTGAACAGTAACAGTATATGTTCCTTTTGTTTCTTGATTAGGTCCAGCTCCATGTCCAATTGATATTTCACCAGTAGAAGAATTTGCAGTACAAGTTTGACCTGCAGAATTTTTCCATGTGTGAGAATATCCACCAGTGTTACCACCAGTAGTAGAAGGAATAATAGTTATTGTTCCTTTTCCAGGATTTTCTGTTACACTACCAGTAGATAAAACAAGAGGTGCAGGTTCTGCCACAACAAACGTATCTAATAAAGTACAATTGTTTGCATCAGTCAAAGTTCCATAAACTGTTCCTCCAGGTAGTCCTGTAATAGTACTTCCAGATCCAGTACCAGTACCAGTCCAAGCAACAGAAACAGTTCCAGTTCCACCGGCCGTAGAAATAACTACAGATCCATCTTTATCACCATTACAAGTAACATCAATTACATTTTCAGTAGGTACCGATAATGGAGAAGTAGCTCCAGTAATAGTATATGATTTAGTTTGCTTACAAGGAGGAGTTCCATTATCAGTAACAACTACTGAATAACTACCTGCTTCAATACCCGATAAAGTTGAATCACCAGTTAAAGTATCACCATTAGTATTCTGCCAAAAGAATGTATATCCTGGTCCTGCAAGTCCGGCAGTTAAGCTAAACTTAATTTCACCTTCTCCTTTTCCTGCACAAACTACATTTTTAGTGCTTTCACCAGAAATTGCTGGGCCACCTGCATCAGATACATTAGCTGAAAATACATCGGCACAACCATTAGCATCAGTAATAGTTACTTGATATGAGCCAGAAGCTAAATTAGAAACAGTTTTACTAGTAGGTGTACCAGTAATTCCCCAAGCATATTTATATGGAGCAGCACCAGTAGTTGGGTCTACAGCAGTTACTGTTCCATCTACACTTCCACAAGCAGTTGTAGCTGTGGCAGTTGCGTTACCATTTAAAGCAGGGCAAAAGCCAGGCTTAACAT
>ENA-UOXV01003656-UOXV01003656.1-marine-metagenome-genome-assembly--contig:-NODE-3656-length-18401-cov-19.553472_pt1 | contig 18401 bp, 13 predicted proteins | sample MGYA00238165_ERZ766961 | MGnify/ENA primary metagenome ERZ766961 (study PRJEB28924, sample SAMN03173240) | marine metagenome | biome: Marine; feature: Water; material: Subsurface seawater | place: North...
TATTATCCCCTAAGGGTAGCATTACCAGAAGGCTTGGCCTTCTGGTAATTTTTGAGAGATTAAACATGGCGGGTCTTTACTCTATTAAGGGGTTGGGGGGGCCACTTAATATGATATCTTGTTTGAGTAAAACACTAACTATTTATTACGGGTTTTGACCCATAGTCGAGTGACTGATGGAGTGCTTTGTTGATTTATGTAATTCTGATTTCGTATATAAAAACCCGTGTTTAGGTTATCTAGAGTGTTTAGGTCCTGTATTTGCGAGTAGTTTATAAAATTAAAAACTCTCTGTATTATAAAACACAGTAGAATCGAGGCAACTAGTCCAAAAAATAAACTGAAATTAATTAGGAAAAATTCAAAACTGTTTGATAGGAAATACAGATCACGGAGGGTGTTCAGATCAGTAACCTCATTAGTATTAAAGAGTTTATAGTAATCTAAGTATGAAGTTTTAAAAAATCAGGATCTCGATAAATCATTACCTGCGACGCTATCAACAGGTTGGGGTAGATAGTAGTAAAATATGAGAATAAACTGAATAAATACTAAACTGATAAAGAAGAATTTTGAAGAGATGTTAAAGCTAGATTTTTGAAATAGAAAGGATGTAAAGTGTAATATGAAAATAAAAAATACTAAACCCACACCCAGATCGATAACCCATAGGAACCCTATAAACAGGTCTGAATCGTTTATTAGGGCAAAAATACCAATAAGTATAAGGTATATACCACCTGTGTATAAGAGCATTGTTAGGTTCGTATGTGTTATGTAGAAAAAAACAGATAACAGAATTAGTAGTTCTAGGATAAAAACGTCTTTAAATAACAAATATAAGATTTATAGGTAAAGTTAATAGTAAGAGTCGAACTTACAACCAATAAAGTATGAATTTATTGCTCTACCAATTGAGCTATATTAACATTTTTTGAGAATCTATGGGAATTGCACCACATGTAGTATAGGGTATGAACCTAACTAAGCACTAGCTGTAGATTCTTCAAATTAGATTTTTACTAATTTAAAGATAAGATAATAAACAATATACTTACATAGACCTCCTAATATTGAAATTTTTTCAGCCTATGTGTATAAAAAATTGTAATCTTCAATTTGCTTCTAAAAAAAACGGCCAAAGGAGCTTCTTACTTTAAATATTCTTCAGTAATTATCTCGTCGCGATTTAACATTCTAACTTTGCCAAGTTTTTGACAATTAGTCTATCATTGATCACTCTATCTCAGTCCTCTCGTACTAAAGCAAGGGTTTGGTGTTTTTTTACTTAACAGCAGATAGGGACCAAACTGTCTCACGACGTTCTGAACCCAGCTCGCGTACCATTTTAACGGTAGAACAGACCGACCCTTGGAAGATTATTCTCAACCAGGATATGGTGAGCCGACATCGAGGTGCCAATCAACTCCGTCGATGGGAACTCTTGGGAGTCATTAGCCTGTTATCCCTGGCGTACCTTTTATCCGTTAATCGATAGATTTATCAATAAAAACTATCGGGTCACTATGACAGGTAAAAATTTTACCCTTTAAAAACACGTACGTTTTTAAATCAGATTAAGTTTGATCCATTGGAATGATCACATGGTATACATGTTTTACAAAATCATTGCCCACCCCCGTTACTTTTTAGGAGGTCACCGCCCCAGTGAAACTAGCATCCTTACAAATTTGAACTAAAGTACTTAATACTATGTCGTTTTTGAAGTTCTTAACTAAAGATTCTAATAATCACGGTCATAGACAGATCTACCGTAAAAAAATAAAACGCTAAAGTAATATAAGGTTCTAGTAAAGGTGCACAGGGTCTTTCCGTCCCGCTGTTCAGTCTAGGCATTTTCACCTAGTATTCGGGTTCACTAGATTATAATTGGAGACAGTGGGACAGTCGTTACACCATTCATGCAGGACGGAACTTACCCGCCGATGAATTTCGCTACCTTCGGACCGTCAGAGTTACAGCCGCCGTTTACTTGGGCTTAAGTTAATAGGCTTTACCTATAACTGTTCACCTTTAAGAACTGGGCAGGTGTCAGACTTTATACTTCATTATTAAATTTAGCAAAGTCCTGTGTTTTTGATAAACAGTCGCCGTCCCCTCTTTTTAGATACTCTATGAAGCTAGAGTCCCCCTTCTCCAGACGTTACAGGGTTAATTTGCCGAGTTCCTTCAATTATATTCTTCTATCACCTTAGTATTTTCTACCCATTCACTAGTGTCAGATTTAATACGCTAACCGGAAAAGGTTGTCTTCGTTAACTAACCATCCATCAGTCTAAATAACTTATAGACGTCCACTAAAAATTTTTCTAGTTCACTATTGTACTCTAGAGTTTAAACTCTTAACATGTTAACCTTAGACTTTATAATAGTTCATATACTCTTCTACTACTCAAAGAAGTTATCGGGGGCTAAAATACAAAGTAAAGTCGGATTAGTGGTATGCTCATTAAACTTACGACAATTGTCTTTTTCTCAGAGGACGAATATATTGCTGCCACAAAGGATTTCCCTTTTTGTGAAACTCTAGAATTTACGGTGAATGAGATTCTCAAAATCACATTTTTACGTTACTATCGCTAACATAATTAATACTGGTTCCTCGAACTAATCTCACAATTAATCTTCAACGGAATACAGAAAACTCCACTACCAATAAAATTTCACAGATTCGGTTAACAGTTTAATACCTCTACATTATCGGAATAAATATAATTCAATATAGAATATCGTTATATTATACTAACTTAATGAGTTTTTACACTTTCTTTAATGAATGGCTGCTTCCAAGCCTATCTCTTAAGTAGTTTCTCATATTTATACCTTCTTACTTAACTGTTATTAGGTACCTTATCTCATGATCTGGGCTGTTTCCCTCTTGACATATCACCTTTGCGCGAATATGTCTAAATCTACGAATTGATAATACCTACATTATTAGTTTCTCGAAACATAGTCAAATTTACAATCACTGTGTATAAAGATTACTTTACCGTAAGTACAAAATCTCGTAGTCGTTACTAAAATAATTTTCGTGGAGAACCAGCTATCACTAGTCTTGATTGGCCTTTCACCCCTAACTACAAGTCATCCCAGAATATTGCAACATTCACGGGTTCGGTCCTCTACTACGTATCAACCTGCTCATAGTTAGATCGACTAGCTTCGGGTTTAATAAGTATTACTTTTAATCGTATTAACTACGCCTACCATAAGTTAAGCTTGCAATACATATTAACTCGTTAGCCCATTATGCAAAAGGTACGTTATTACTTATGCTTTAACAGATGTTACATTAAGTTTCAGTAGATATTTCATTCCTTACGTGCGTTGAATTTTCACCATTTCATTCACAATACTTTTTACTATCGAAACTAAGTGTTTTTGCTTTAGAGGTTGATTCCCCTATCTTCGATCATATAATTACATTCTACGACCTACGTGCTTGAAATAAAACACTAAACTTTTGAGAGGTTTATTCCAGTTATTTTAGTTTTTAAAAATATTTTTTAGTAGTTTGAGGCCTAGGTTAATCAGAAGGTTGTAGAACAGTATAATATGTCGTAGACTTAATAAGGAGGTTATACTTTGAGTTTTCGAAGCAACGGTTAGTAGGGGTCTTATTGAGAAGGCTGCAAATACGCCGTACATCCACAGGTAATAGAAATCACCTGAATCAGCTAACTCAAAACCGAACTTTTCAGTAACTAAAAAACCAAGAAAACCAGCTAATATTACGGCTGCACCCCCAGAGACTATGTCATAACCAGGGGTACGGGAGTATTTTAGTTTCGTGTACAGACGCTCCTTACGTAAGAAGTTAGCGTTGACTAGGAAAAGTAGTGGGTTAGAGGTTGAGCTTGTGTTAATTGAATGTGACGAGGCTAACACCTTCTTAATATTGTCTATATAGAAATTCCTTAACCCCATATTCTTTATAAGGAAATTCTCACGACCTAAAGAGCGGGAGTATTTAAGGTAGTACTTCTTTACATCTTTACGGTGTTCAGGGTCTACAGGCTTAAAAAGGTCTGTTTCTACGTAGGTTTTTAGGGTACCGGGGGTGTTGGTGTTTATTGTAAATTTTTGACTTTGAGTGAATATGTTAGACGAGTGTTTAGATCTCAGGTTAGTTGTAGATTTTAGATATTTCGAGGCCAAATGAACATTTGCTAGTAAGGGTAGTGTGTTATTTTGTTGAATAAAATTAACTGCCCAGTAGCTGGGAGAGTTAAGTTTTTGGGGTTTTTCAAAATCTAATATAACATGGTTTGTATTACGCATCTAATGAGAACAGCGGGACTCGAACCCGCAACCCGTAGGTTAAAAGCCTATTGCTCTACCGATTGAGCTATGTTCCCTTTCCTATAAACACGTTAGTATTCACTTAGTTCCTATAAAATTTTAATAACACCTGAATAGTTAATTACGGGTGTTTTTCGTCTATACTTAGTAGACCTACTTATGTTTTTACAGATCGATCATACAGTTACGGCTTTATATAAGCTATAACTAGGTCAGGCGTTTATTAAATTCACGAGAGACTTGAGAGTACTACCCACCAACAATACCGGTTGGTTAGTATTTTGCAGTTTTGATAGGTTTTGTGAGAGTTGAATACTGAAATTAGTCAGGTTGTAACTATGTCTACGTGAAATTAATTTAATATACCGGGTTGTATGTGGGTTGGTTACTAGTTTACGTGATCATAGGTTACTAACTTTTGTAGACGATAACAATTATAATTTAGAGCACACCTAACCTCTTTACTAAACCTAATCAACCGGATTGGTAGTTTCGGAATTTATAACTATCTACGTCTTTCTTTATAGAAACAAGGAATCGTATAAAAAAGAGCTGTGAGAAGATCGAGTTAGCGTTAATAGGTAGAGCAAGGTCGACTGTTTTTAGGCGAGATCCAGAAGATACTAAACCTATTATAAAGAAATTATTATTTTTTAGGTAGTATATTGTTTTTCCGTGATACAATATATCTATAACAAAACTTACGTTTAGATTAAGGAATTTTAACTTTTTGAATAGTAGGTTACCATAATTTACGATTTGTCCAGGTTTGAAAAAGATTAACGGTTTTATAAAGCGTCATAGGTTCTGTAGGGGTGAGTCACTAAAATGTAGCCAGTTTAGCGAGGAGACCTCTTTGATAAAAAAACTGTTGGACAAGGTTATGAATTTAATGTTAAAATAGAATAGGTTGAAGCAGAGGTAGTAGAAATTTTTTCAACGAGTGAAGATTTTATCAATGCTTTCTGATATCTTAAACTGACTTGATGAATAAAAACCATACTTTAGTCTAAAGTCCTTACCCATAATATTAGTAGCCCTACCTATAGTAAACTTAAAAAATACACGGAAAAGCTTCAACATTCTGTAGCTATTGTCCTCATAATTCAGTGTATTACTAGCACTAAGGGGAGTGGTTAGGGGTTTGAAGCTCTTCGAAATATTATAGACCGGTGCAGGTTGTAGGCGCATTTCCGTAGTGTTCTGAAGCTTTGATACGAAAAGAATTTTTGTAAAAATTTCCCCTAGTAATAAATTTAGATTGAAGTAACGAATTAATAGTGGGTTGTTCAATACTATTAAGGTAATATAGGTCGTAGGTATAAGCAACTTAACACGCTTCGCCTTAAACCTGTTGTGTTTAGTTCGTAAATCTACTTTTCAGATTTTTTTCACGGGTAAATAAGGGGACTCGAACCCCCAACCTCCAGAGCCACAACCTGTTGCTCTACCATTTGAGCTATATCTACCGTTTAGCTTCGACTAAGAAGACTTTTAATAAAAATGTGTTACTTTAGTATGAGTGCGTTAATCGCTAGGAACGTTAAGACTAGTACTAAACTACTACTAACAAAACCATAAATTATTGAGATTAGGAATAGACTACTAATTAAGAAGTTGTTAACCGAGGATAAAGAAATATAACGATAAGAGTAACTGTAGGTGAAGTTAATCATATAGAAGAAGGAGCAGGAGGTTAAGAAGTATATGTAAGTATTAATGTGGGTTGACAGTTTAACCGGGATGGTTAGTATATAGAAAATCATATGCTGTTTAATAACAGTAAACGAGTTTCCTGATATAGCGTCTATGGTCGATACGTAGTTGAATATTACAAGGAGGAGGAGTTCACCAAAGAAGAAGAAGAAGCATCAGAATGAGAATAAGAAATAGGTTGTTAGTCTCGAGGTCACACATGTGAACTGGAATTTAAAGGCATAGGTTAGTACGGATAGACTTGAATCCTTATGACCAGTGGCGCTGAGTAAAATTAGCTGCTTAAAGTATCTGAAGTCTCAATTAGGTGAGTAGGCTACAATAGAACCTTTCTTAGGACCAAACATTACTAAAAATACCAACATAAACATATATATAGGCGTAAAAAAGAAACTTACTAATCAGCAACCCCTAACAAACAGCGACAGGAAATCATCCCTAAGGACTTGGAATAGTAAAAACTCTTTACCTAAAAAGCCTGCGGTATAAGGTAAACCGGCTAAGTTAAAACATACACCTGTTAGTAATACAGCGATATCAAAGGAGTAGAGGTAGGCTCCACCCATTTGACGCATATCAGTGTTTCCGCTAAAAAAATGGACGGTATATCCGACTAGTACGAAGAGGAAGGCTTTGTTAAGTGCGTGTATAATTAAGTATATTAAAACTTCCTCATAACAACAGAATCCACAACCACAAACAAGGTAACCTATTTGGCTGATAGTTGAATAGGCAACGAGTTTTTTTATATCGTTCTGAAACGTAGCGGTTATGGCACCGAATGATAAAGTTAGTGCGCCAAATATTGCTAAGTAATAATTCGTGAACACAGTAAATTCAAACAGAACAGAGAAACGAATTACAAGGAATACACCCGCAACAACAAGTGTTGATGAGTGAATAAGAGCTGATGCAGGGGTGGGAGCTTCCATAGCATCAGGTAACCATACGTGAAAGAAGAATTGGGCAGCCTTTATTGCACCTGAGGTAACTAAAGAGAAGGAGAAGAGGGTGATAAAGTGGACGGCCGTATCACCAAAGAATATATAATGGAATGTTAGGAATGGTGTTTGTGTAAATATTAAAGAGAGATCAGTAGTATTATAAGTGTTTATGGTTAGTAAGAAGGAAAAAAACATGAACATATCACTTATTCTCGAAAAAACAAAAGTCTTAAACGCCGCTTTTACACTGTAAATACGGGTTGAGTAGAAGTTAACGAGTAAGAAAGAGAATAAACCTATACACTCCCAGGAAAACAGAATTAAGAAGTAGTCATAACAGTAAAATAAAAATACAACACTGGTTGCAAAAAGATTAAGTAGATAGAGGAGTCGGTTAATAAAGGCTTCCCTATACATATACTCAACACCAAAATATAAAGCAAACATTGTTAAGGTTAGTACCAGGGAAGATGCTATTAAAGCTAAACTATCGATACAGAAAACAAAGTGGGAATCCACTAAGTCAATACAGAAGAATCAGCGACCAAAATCTACATAGGTTGAATAGCCGTGTATGAGAATCTGATAGAGCTCCATTAAAGAGACTACGAGAACAGAGGAGAAAGTTAATAAGGAACCATAGAAAGTACCTATAGGTCCTAATCAACGTTTGAATAAGAAAATGAATAAACAGTGAAGTATTAGAGCTAAGGGAGCAAAAGTTATAAGGTTGTATAATACAAACAAAGCCGCACATTTCATAATTCTCTAAGGAGTACGGGGGTGATTTAATAGTTAGTGGTAGGGAAATAGAATTTATTTAGAAAAATTAAGAAATTAAAATTATCAGGTTTTACTACAAAACTGTATTTAAGTGAGAAGTCGTTTTTGAAACCTACATAATTAAAAACTAATATAAATATTATATAAAATATAAAACTGTCGTTTATTTTTTTATGAAACGGGAACTCAAGAATCTGAAAAGGTGATAGTTCGTGCGGTGAGTAGGTTGTTAACTGTTTAGGGTGTAGGGATTTGTACTCGGATAAGGTTGGGTTAGGTTGGCGAGAGAATCCACGTAATATTAACCAGTAAAACATGAAATAGTTACCTTTGCTTGAGTTTAAGGTCAGCACGCGGTTATCGCTATAGGTGGTTGATTTCCTTATGAAGGCTCAAGATTTATTCAGAAAATACTTATTTGTAAGGTTTTTTATAAAAAAGACCGTATTAGACCTCTGTAATGAACTAATTAGTAATGAATTCATTTTTAAAAAAATGAGGAATACGCGGTAAGTATCACGTAGTATAGTACCTAGGTACTTTTTAGTTTTTGTTAGAAAACCTTTTGTTTCGAAATTCTGTACTACAAAGCTTAAGATGATTATACATTAAACAAGGTACTGTTTAAGACTCTAACTATATTGGTGCCTAATTTTACTTAGAATATAATCAACTTGTTTAGTTTAAAGTTATAGACTAGGTTGACTCATACAACTCAAAATATCAAATTTAGTGATTGAGTGGTCGGCTCTAGTACGTTAATTAGTATAGGTCAGATATCTGACCCCGAAACAAAGGTTTGAGAAAGATTTGAACCCGTCACTACGGATATGAAGGTTTTGATTGATTCCGATGTCTCAGTATTTGTGACGAAGTTACAAGGTTTCTCGCACATAAATAGACCCGTAGTTGAATATTTAGAAAACTCTATAAGTTGATTGTTTAGAGACGCGTACGACATTGACCCAATTGACGACCCACACATAGATCAATCCGATAGACTAAGGTTTGAGGATAAATAAGATAGTATTACTAGGCCCAATACTAGCTTATGGTATAAAGAAGTCGTACTAATACGTATAACTAGGAGGTAAAGCAGTAGTACGCTTAATTGAAAATTTATACAGAAATAAGTAATAGCGAGAATGTGGAGGTTTTTAGGTTTAACTAGTATCGATAGTAGGTAGATAATTAACAATAGTATTAAGTTATCCATACTAAAAATGTTAGAAGTGTTTAGGATATTCAACCCGAAGTAACTTCAGCAGAAATCATTTATTAAGATACTAAAGCTAAGGAGGACCTGTAAAGAAAGAAGTAGATAGAATAGGGGTTTAGTTGGACGGGCGTGCTTATACTTATTTTGAGTAAAGATGTACAGGTTAATATATAATTTGCCGAGATTACCCACACGTGCAATAAAGACGATTATTAGAAATAGAACAACTAATAAGTTAAATTGGTCTGGACTAATGAACCAAACAACCTTGGTGCCAAAGTTATGAGACACTAGTCTAAAGTTTAACTGTACAAAGTAATATAGTAGTAATCCGGTAAGTACGCCTATTGTGGAGAGTCGAGAACTAGCATAAGAGTTCAGTTGGTTAGGTCGAACATGTATGGTCCAGAGTGTGAAATAGAGTATAGACAAACCCAGGACTTCGGAAGGGTCCCAATTTCACCACCCACCCCATGAACCCTCCTGTAAGGCTCATCAGCTACCTAAGTATAAAGTAAAGAAGAGGTTTAGTACATTGAGATGTAGGTTGCCGGCGGTAGAGGAGTTATAGTTGGAGGCAAATTGTTGGCGTCAAGTAACTCTAAAATTACTGTAGTTAGAAATTGGGTAAGTTAGGACTGATACGAAAGTTAGATAAAGTAGGAACGGGTGGAACTTATTCACACTATTACTTAGTAGTTGGTTGAAGAACATACCCGAACCCTCTACAAAGCAGGAGAGGTTATTTAGGTCCCAGTATAGTAAAAATTCACATAGGAAAAATAGCAGAAGAATATTTGCTAAAAAGTCCAGGTATACGTTATTTAAGGTTTTTGTATTAAAAGTGGTCAGTATGACAACATATATCAGTAGAAATAGGTATAGGTATCATGAATTTGTTCATAAGATGTAGTATAGGTTAATGAAGAAGTCGTTTAGTTGTGTACGTGAGTAAATGTCGACAGCGTCGAAGTTGAAGGAGTTTAGATCTGTAATAGAGTATAAGTAGAAAACCAAGACTAAATACTTTGTGTTTTTTGAGGAATATTTCATAAAGTTAAGTGTTATACCTACCTTAATATATTAAGGTAGAGGTTGGGGTTTAGTAAGTGGTCAGAACTTACGACTTTGATAGTGGTAAATATTGGGGAATGTGTTAACGTCTGACGTATTAGGTTTTGGATTACGTAAAATGAGTTTAGGTTGTTAGCGGTATCTTCTACCGAGATAAGAGCAATAATAAAGCATAACACTAGGTATAATAATTTAGAGTAATAGGTTGTACAATGAGTAACTATTGTGGTACGATAAAAAGAGCGGGGGTAGTATAGAGAAGATATTAAATGATAACCAGCCTCCCATGAAAAAAATTATAAAATGTATAGCCGAAATAACCAGGTGAAGGTATTCACAAAGAAATATGAGCAGTAACATAGGACCGTTATACTCTGTCGAGTACCCGGCTACGACCTCCGACTCTGTTTCTGCATGATCAAAGGGGGCTCGTTTCGACTCAAGAAAAAGTACTACTAGAAAGCAAGAGGCTAAGGGGGCGTATATTACTATGTACCAGTAAGAGGATTGTGAGAGTATAAAATCATGGAAATTAGCAGATTGGGAACTAAAAACTAATAGGGAATATAGTACAGTAATAAATATATCTAGGGATATCATGTGAACTAGACCCCGTATAGTACTTATTATAGCATAACGTGATTGGCTTAGTAAACCGAGTATAGAAAAAAATATATTTGATAGTAATATCAGTATTAAGTGGTAGAGGATCATGGAATCGACAGAATCGACGAGAAACATGGATGGTCCTCATATAAAGTTTAGAGAAAAGAGTAATTGGGAAGCGAAGAGTAGAGAAAGGAAAATTGGAGCCATTACGGAAGCGGGTCTAGGGATTATAAAAATCTCTTTAGATAACATTTTAAAGAGGTCAGCGACAATCTGAAAAGCACCGTTACGACCCATCAGGGTAGGACCCATACGCCTCTGTGCAAAAGCTAGGAGTTTACGCTCAGTCAGTATTACGAATAAGGTTAGGAGAACTAAAAGAAAAGATGATAATAAGGCTAATTCGTGCAAAGTCTAAAAATGATGTACTACATTACTGAGACGCTAGTGAATAGTACAAACGTGAGTAAGAACATAGTCAATATAGTGAATATTAACGTATTTAACATCTCACTAACACTACTGGACTCGAAAATAAACAAATTGTGGGCTACTGTAATTATATTATTTATATATAAGTAGACTACAGCCTCGAACACTAAGCGTTCACTGAATAAAAATCCTGTGTAGATTACAAAACGCCTAACCCAGGCATCGGCTGTTTTTTTCTGAAGGAAATCAAATAAGAAGCCATCCTGCCAAACTAACTCACTTCTTAAGTAGTACATGGGTAGTAGTGTGATTCGGGTAAGTGCGTAATTTCATATAAAAGTTTTTAAACTTAGTAGGTTTCGGATGAGTGAATAATCTATCAATTTAATTAACAAATGTTGATAATAAATACAACAATTAGTTATTGGTTGTGTTCCTTTTAGATCCTTTTAGGTTAGTTTTTAGTAGAGTGGGTTTAGCACACCTTAAGAAAGTTTGACTGAATTGGAAGATATAATGGTCAAATAAATCCAAGTGGTGTAAGAATCAACCTAGGTATAAGTATAGGTATTGGTATGAGAATTTTACTCAAGGGTTACCTACGTAACCACCTTCAGGTTCGTAGTAGTAACGACCACAAGGTAACATACTAGCAGTACAGTATAAGGAAGACATGAATAAGATAAAGGCGCTGGTTTGGATAATTGAGTTTTGCATAGGTATAGTAGATACATATTTATTGAAAGTGTTATAGAAATTGTAGAATATGGGTAATATAGCTAGCATTACAAAGAAGAGTCCAAATCACATTAGACCTTCGTAATGAGTAGGTGCTATTACTAAGATACCCATGAGAGGTCTAAAGTACCAGTGGGGTGCTACTCCGTAGAAACGGATTTCGTCTAATTCTGAAATGTTTCATCTTTCGAAGAAAAAATAATTAACTGTTGCTCCGTTAAAATGGTGGAAGAAGAAGTAGATAAATACGAAATTTACTCAGTATCAGGCATCCTGAATCTCTTTTAGGAATGCGTCATAGAATCAGGAGATATATGAACCTGATCTATCCTCGTACGTATTTTCACCACTATCAGTATCTCAGGATTCGTGACAGAATAATACATGCATTTGTACCAGGTATAAGTAATATCAGGGGGTAAAATAATGGAGTACCATTAGTCGGGTTAGTTGATCTGTATTTAAATGTTTATTAGTGAAAACAATATAATAAGTCTTATATATGTTGTTCATTAAAGATCAAAACACGTTTGCTATTATTGTTAGAGTTAAATCACTTAGGTGAGAAGCACTTAAGGAGATTCCTAGAATAATAATATAATGGAAGAATAGGAAGGCGTAACCACCTAACATTCAACCATCAGATTCAGATGTGATGTAATTTTTAATATAAATTTTTTTCATTATGTGCATATAGGATAGTACCATTAAAGAGTCTACTCCCCTAACATGCATATAAAAAACTTCGGCACCGAATCGGGTATCGTTGAACATTTCTTCACGTAATTCAACAACAAGACCGGGCTCAGGTATATAGTATCATCCTAGGAAGAAACCAGATAGTAACTGCATTACTATAGCTAACAAAAGCATAAAACCTATAATAGATGTTACGCTTGAGAAAGGTAATAGTAATCGGTTTACAAAAAAATTTAGGTAAGAAAAGATCATTGAGGATAAAGAAACTAGGTTTCAGGTTCAATTTGAACCGGCGTCAATATTTTGGAAAGTGGGATGATATCCCCATAAAACTTTACGTATAAGGCGTCCTTCTAACATTAAGTATAGTTAATCGGTGAAGATACTATTCTTGTCAGTAAAGAGCATGCCTCTCATAATCTATATTTAGGCTTGTTAGTAACACTAGGAAAAAAAGTGTTAATAAAAGGAGATCGTACAAACCTGTGAAGGTAAACCCTGAAACGAAGGGGAAAAGAAAAACCAGTTCGATATCGTATAGTAGAAAGAATACACATATTAGTAAGAACTGTATAGATACTTTTATAGGTCGTTGGACTTGTGGTTTAAAACCACATTCATAAAAGTCACGACGGGAGGCTTTCATTAAACCAAAACGTCTAAGGACATCCTTGTATGAAAGGAAAGTTAGAATATTGTATAGCACTGTTGTTAGGACAACTATAGAAATTATTATTAAAAATACCTCAAAATCTCCCATTAAATATAAGTAGTGAAGACTAGACGTTTGATTTTTTTGTTACTAAGAAGTTATCTTCTTTGTATGAGGCACTAACAGCATGTACGTCAAAAGTTATGAGGTAAGAAATATAGAAAGCTAACCCTAATCGCCCAGCTTCCTCAATAGTAAATACTATGAATAGGAATAATTTACCCCACAAGACAGAGTATAGAAAAAAGAAGTCGTTTGAGAACCCGTTTTCATCCTCAAATAAGAATGATCTGTCATCATTGTTATCTAAGGTAAAAAATAGAGTACCATGGATAGGTAGAAAGAGTTCGGTGAGGTATTCGTCGTCGTCGAAGTCACCTACAAATATATAGTAAGAATCGAGTACATCCTCAATAGAATCGTAGACGTTCATACGGAAAAGTAGGATGTAAAAACGGAATACTAAGGAGGCGCTGTTGATCATATCGTTTACAAATTGTTTGGTCATAAAAACTACGCTTCGTCCTTGAGAAACGGAGGCTTCAAGAAATGAAAAGTAGTGGATTGAGTGTTTATAGAATAAGTAGAAAATTATAAGTGTAAAAAACCAAATGAAGCTGCTATCGACAAATTCTATAATCTCCTCTTGATCATCGTCAAATACCATTAAAGTAAATAATCAATATAACATAAAGAATAGGATAGTCTGTAGTACTACTTCAAATTGGATTCTTATTTCACGTGAAACGGAGAAGAAATAGTAGTATCACCTTGAAAAGTGGGCTGTTACGTTGTTAGTTCACTTTAGTAGTAGGTTCGTAGAAGAGAAATAGGCAATGAATCAAGAGTAGAGAGCAAAAAGGAGGAAATAAGTTACACCTTCACTAGAGTAGAAGTTGAGATTGTTTGTAAAGGAGTCGAAAGTTGCAGTAGGTGTACTATTAATAGTCTTTTGTTTGTAATAAGTTTTTACAAACTCGCTAAACATTAGGACTAGCTCCGGTGATACTAAAACAATATTACTATACATATCTTGATAATGTGACTGAAGAGAGGGTAGAAGGGTGATATTAGAATTTACTACTTCCACAGCCATGTCATTTAAGAATGAGTGGTATAGTACTTGAGACTTGTATAGGTTGCTTTCAAGTAGCATAACATCAAAATGTGTTAATTTAATAGGTTTATCAGTGTGAATATGTTGGTTAATAAAAGAGGTTTGGAACATAAAGGAGATTAGAGATCAATCAGCGGTGACTAGGTCTAAGACAGACTCTCTATTTAGTGAGTCAGTGAGTCACATTTGATCTGAAGAATTATAAGTTGAGATTCATTGAATATCACTAAAATTAGTAAAATTGGACATTAAAAAATTAATAAAAGATTCAGATTTGGAACCCCATAACACCTGTAAATGTGTTTATTGTAGTCTTGTGGTGGGTAACTTTTAGGCTGACTTCCGAGTGCGATGTCTTACCTACGCGGTAAAGGATTGAGCGTTTTCTTGAATTTCCGGCCACACTGATTTTACCTTTAAGTTTTATCTTGAGTCCTTTAACTTTTAGGTCAGCAAAGACGTAATAGAAGTGTGTTAGCATTAGATATTTTAAGAAGCGGAATATGGACCTAGTTCTTCAGAATGAAATACGGAGTATTATGGCCTTTAGCCATGATCCCATAAGTTTAGAATCTTTGTAATAAAAAGATAGGTGTATTATATGTAAAGCCTCTTCCATAAAGAATTTATGACCTAGCATACGCTCATAAAAACTCATTCGGGGGATTCATGATCGATATCTCGCGATTCAGTCCTGTTTGATATTTTGATTGACAAACGGGTATATCTGAAACATACACTTATGTCCGGATATGTGCTCAAAAAACCTTATCAAAGTGTTATAGTATCAAGGTATTATGTTCTCGTAGAACTTATATGAGGAGAAAAAATCAAAAGACTGCCTAGTAATAAGCTTATTAAAGTAGTAGCTTGGGTTTAAGTTATTATATGTGCCTAACCCCTCGATGCCCGCTATCCGATTGGTTGATCAGGGGACGAGTACTTTATTGAATGTTTTTAAAGTTAGATTATCGTTAGTGTTGGGCTGCAGTTTATACTTAAAGAAGAAGGGGTCTGCCAGCATTTGAAGATAATGGTAGATTGTGTAGTGGTGAAAGATGTCTTTGTGTGGACTAAACAGGTTTAACTTATCAGTATTATTACGTAGCAATATAGTCCCTATAGAATCGGTTTTGTGATTAACCGCATCGGCGACTAGTCTTACTACGGTTCGTGCGTTAGGGTTATATTTCCTTAACTTGACTTTGAATTTGTAGTTTCTGAACTTCCTGCGGAGTAAGTTTTTAGTTCGTCGAGAGAAGGGGGTTGGTGGATAAGTTAGGTGTTTTCTGTTTCCACGGTTTGTTTGGTTGAGTTTTAAAACTAGATTACGTAGGTTAGTGAAGTTTCCTGTAGAGCAGATCCCAGTACCTAGTCTTTTATAAAGTAGTAGTTTGAGGTTTTTTACAAGACCTTTTTTCAAATTAAACTTACCTACTAGTTTGGTTTTGGGAGTTCGGGCGAATAGTGGGTTAAAATTTTTTAGTAGTATTGACTTTCTGTGTAGCCTGTTTAGATCATCAAACCAACCAAGTGACCCATAAGTGGGATATTTAGACTTGGTGAAGAGTTTAGTTTGTTTAATATTGATAAACCTCCTACTACCCATATCTGAGAAAAAAGACGAATTATTTAGAAAAGATTCATAGTCAATACGTGTTAGACTTATTTTTGTAGGATTTTTAAATTTAAGAGTGTTTATATTAGTTAAATAGGATATTAATAATGCATAAGTTTTTAGGTGTTGAGTATTTTCTGATGAAAGAGGCCTTTCGTACAGGTTAATATTATTAAGGTCGGTGATTAATTCCGGATGCCCGGGCCTACTGTTTAAGAATAGCTTCGGTGTAGTGGGTAATAAGGTACTTAACGGTGAGATGTTATGCGTAAGTTTGTAATCGAAGAGGAGGGTTTTTAATTTCAAATAATCAGGTGAGAGATCCTTTAGGGTTAGGTTAGTATGTGTTTTTTGGTTTAAAAAAAGGACCAGTGTAGGTAATATAAAAGGTACTCGGTCTGTAAAATATACTATGCTTCGAGGGTCGGTATGTTTAATCCTGAACCGATTAAATGTCATAGTTGATGAGGCACGGACTAACAAGCTTTTTAGGAATTTATTTTTCCTAAAATTAATGAGGGGGGTTTTTAGTGAGAGTTTGGGCTTTTTACTTAGATTGCGAGAGTAGAGTAGTTTACTACTTTTCCTTAATTTTAGCATTACAAGGATAGCAGGAATCGAACCCACGCAGGCGGTTTTGAAGACCGCTGTTCTACCATTAAACTATATCCCTTTTTTTTCTTAGTCTGTAAACTTTCCTAGACTTGCACTAGCTACGGTTAATTATTCAAACATTATCGAGAATACAAACTAGCCAAACCAAAAAGGCAAGCGATTTGGTGACTTTATAAAAAAAGAATTTAGAGGGCCCTACTACCCCGCCAAGTATTGAAACGGCTTGGTCCCAACCTAATTTGATTAGCTTTCCGATTCTCTAAATATTGCGATAATAGGGCCAAGATTTATTAAAAGCTTTACAAAGGGTTTCGCTCACCGCTACTACCCTCCTTTCAGTTGATATTTAATTAGTAGCTAGTAAGATGTTTCCCTTCACTACTGTATTATTATTTAGATTACTTTTCCACGCCATTAACATTATTAAACTACTCCAAGTAAATATCGACGCATACGGTCGTTAACCACTTAGTATCAAGGCATCCCCTTAATGCTTAGTTATTCTTATCTTTTAAAAAAACTAGTAACGTAGGTTATATAACTACTACAGGTATTAAATTATAAATTTATAACAATATAAAATGTGTGTACTCCAACAACAGGTTCCCCTACCATTACCTTGTTTCAACTTCGCTCAAATTGCCATACCCTCCTTAACTCTCAAGGTAACTTAGTTTTTAAGATTAAATAATTTAACTTAACATTTAAGACGCGGTTAATCACTTAAATACAGGACAGGTACCTAAACTCAAAGTAAGTAAGATTGAGGATTGGTTCCTGGCAAGTAAATATCCTAACGCATGCAAACTAAATTAACTCGACAAATGTCCAGCCGACACGACTCTTCGAGCGTGATGGGCGGTGTGTGCAAAGTTTGACAGATCATTCACCGCAACATACTAATTTGCGATTACTAACGATTCCGACTTCATGTAGGTGAGTTACAACCTACAATCCGAACTTTGGTAGTTTTTAAAGTTTCGTTTCAGCTTTCACCGTAACTTCTCATTGTTTCTACCCTTGTAGCGCATGTGAAGCCCAGCATATATAGACCATAATGACTTGACTTCTCCTCCTCTTCCTCAAAGCCGATTATTTAACTAATTCCCGAGATGTACTGTAACCCTAAATAAAACTTAACTTCGCGGTTGGCAAAGTCTAGTTTAAATCTGTTTTAGAACTCAAGCATAAGGTTTCTTATTCCCGTAGAAATCATGAAACCCTAAGCGTATTAGGTAGATAAATCTTCGTAATACGTAAGTATGTGTACGGTACACCGAGTACATGTATGACACATAAGTGCGAGTAAAGGTAAGCTTTTAGGTACATACTACTTATATACGTGCTTTACTACTGGTAGCAGGCTTCGCTTAGAGGTCTACTCACATGTAAACATGTAAGCTTAACTCTATGCAAGATAATACCAGTAGTCCATCCGGTTTTAAGATACAAGTTTAAAAATTTAGGCACGCAAGTAGTGATAGATAAATTTTAATTATCAGCCGTGCCATCTATAAGTAAATTCTCTAAAACTCTAATTAAGCTCCTGATAGGCTTAGTAATAAGCTGTTTACAGAAGTAACCTTTAACAGAAGTATTAAATTTATATTTACTTTGAAGGTTTCGTTCGTTGAGTAAATGAATATAACATTCTACAACACGAGCTGACGACAGCCATGCAGTACCAATTTAAGTCTTTACGTTTTGAGCCTTTAGATTACACATAAAAGAACTTACAATACACTGGTAAGATTAGGCGCGGATTATCGAATTAATCCACACGCTCCACCGTTCAAACA
>ENA-UOXV01003657-UOXV01003657.1-marine-metagenome-genome-assembly--contig:-NODE-3657-length-18400-cov-6.156446_pt1 | contig 18400 bp, 18 predicted proteins | sample MGYA00238165_ERZ766961 | MGnify/ENA primary metagenome ERZ766961 (study PRJEB28924, sample SAMN03173240) | marine metagenome | biome: Marine; feature: Water; material: Subsurface seawater | place: North...
ATTTGACAGTTATAATTGATAAAAATAATTTTCAACAAACTGGCTCTACAGATTTTATTTTAAAAAATGATAAATTTAAATCAAAATGGGAAAGTTTCAACTGGGATGTAGATCAAATTGATGGTCATAATTATTCTCAAATATATAACACAATTAAAAAAAAGAACAAAAATAGGAATAAATTAATTATATGTAATACAATAAAAGGAAAAGGAGTTTCTTTTTTTGAAGGAAATAATGATTGGCATCATAATGTTGTATCATCACAGCTTTATAAAAATGCTTTAAAAGAAATCAAACAAAATGATTGATACAAATTTAAAAAAAAACCTTCTAATTTGGTCAAAAATTGGTTTGCGAGCAGCTTTTGGTTTATCCTTAATAGAATTAAAAAAAAAATATAAAAATTTTTTTGTTGTTTCGGCAGATGTTTCGACTTCGGCTGGTTTAGATAGATTCAAGAAAATTCATTCAGAAAGTTACGTTGAAACTGGCATAACAGAGCAAAGTATGATGGGTATTGCCTCAGGTATTGCATCTGAAAATTTACCAGTAATAACAACCACTTTTGCTCCATTTCAAACCTCAAGATGTAATGAACAAATTAAAGTAAATCTTGGATATATGAAAAGCAATGTTTGTATGGTTGGTATTGCTAGCGGTGTATCACTTGGTATGTTAGGTTATACACACTGTGCTATTGAAGATGTTGGGGTATTAAGATCTATTCCAAATATAAAAATATTTAGCCCTGCAGATTGTTTTGAGTTGTATAAAATTCTAGAAAATTTTTTACAAAATCCTAGCCCCACATACTTAAGGTTAACAGGTAATAGAAGTTCTTCAACCTTATACAATGAAACATTAAATTTTAATATAGACAAGCCAACAGTATTTTTAGATGAAGGGGATATCACATTAATAACTACTGGTAGTATATTAAAAAATATACTTTTAGCTGTAGAAGACCTAAAAAAAAAAGACCTTAAATGCAATATTTTACATTACCATAATATTAAGCCATTTAATAAAAAAATATTATTTGATTATATAAATAAAAGTAAAATAATTTTTAGTTTTGAGGAACATAATATCATAGGAGGATTGGGTAGTGCAATTTCAGAGGCAATGTCTGAAATAGAAAATTCACCTAAGTTAGTTAAAGTTGGAATACCAGATACTTATGATCATTCAGGAACTTATGATGATTTATTAAAAAAATTTGATTTAGACGCAAATGGTATTTCAAAAATTGTTGTTGAAAATTTTAAAAATATTTAATAAATACTCCTGATGAATAATAGCGAGAGATATAAAAAAACCTTTATAAACTCATTATCTGTAGATAAAAATTTAGACTTAGAAAAACTTAAATATAACGACATACAAGAGTGGGACTCAATCGGCCATATGTCTTTAATATCAGGATTAGAGGAAGAATTTAAGGTAACTTTTGAAACAGACCAAATTATAAATTTTAGTTCTTTTAAAAAAGGAAAAGAAATTTTATCTAAACTAGGGGTAAAAGTTTAGTACAAGATTTCTTTCTAATGTATTTTAATAAAAAAAATAGTTTTTTGCATGGAATAATGTTTCATAATTTTCATGATAATAAAATTCATCCTTATAGCCAAGGATCTTTAGATAAATTTGATCTTAAAAAATTAATTAACTTTGTTGGCGTAGAAAATATAGTTAACCCTAATGAATTTATTCAATTAATAAAAAATAAAGATTTTAATTTAAAAAAAGTTTGCTTAACATTTGATGATGGTATTTTATCACAATTAGATATTGCACTTCCAATTTTGAATAAATATAACTTAAAAGCATTTTTTTTTCCGCATACAGCGATATTTATAAATAAAACTGATAATCTTGAACTTTTTAGATATTTTAGAAATTCTAGCTATAAAAAAATTGATAATTTTTACAATGATTTTTTTTCATCTACTGGAAAAAACCTTGATCAATTTTTTTTGAAATACAAAAAAGTTATCAAAATAAAGAAAAAAAAACACTCTTGTTATAGTATTAATGATATTAAATTTCGTCTAGTTAGAGACTTTATGCTAAGTAAAAATGAATATAATAAAATAATGTTTTCACTATTTAAAAAAAAAATGTTTAATTATAAAAAAGTATCAAAAAATTTATTTATTAAAAAATCACAGCTAAAAAAAATATATAATTCTGGTCACGTAATTGGACTTCATAGCCACACACATCCAACAAGAATTGAAAAAAAAAACTTTAATGAACAACTATTAGAATATAATAAAAATATTTCACTACTGTCTAAGATATTAAATATAGAAAAAAATGATATTAAATCTGCAGCTCATCCATCAGGTAGTTATAATTCAAATACAAAAAAAATATTTAAGTTAAAAAAAATTCAATTAGCATTTAAGGAAATCATGACTAAAGATGATAAAACACATAAAATTAATAATTCAATTTTTGAAGTGGCTAGAGAAGATGCTTCAAATATTATGGCAAATTTAAAATGACTAAAAAAAAAACTAAAAACTTAAATAGTGCAATTTTGTATGATAACAGTAATATTTATCAGTCTATTGAAAAAATTAATCAATCAAAATATTTTGGATTTCTTGTTATTTTAGACAAACATAAAAAATTAATTGGTACAATTTCTGATGGAGACATTAGGAGGGCCTTACTTAAAAGAGTTAATTTTTCATTAAATATAAAATCTATAATGTGTAAAAAACCATTGTCATTGAAAAAAAAAGATTACAACATGCCAAAAGCAAAAAAAATATTGAAGGATAATAATATTAAATATCTACCAATTTTATCAGATGATAATAAATTAATAAGTATTATTAGTTTTAATGATTTTTTTTTTGAAAATGAAAAAAAAATTTCTCAAGATATTTCAATTGTCATAATGGCAGGTGGACTAGGAAAAAGATTAAGACCAATAACAAATAATAAACCAAAACCTTTAGTTAAAGTAAATAATATTAGTTTAATTGAGCATGTAATTGAGCAAATTAAACAAAAGGGATTTCAAAATGCGAAAATTTTTATAATAGTTAATTACTTAAAAGAACAAATTATTAAATATGTTAAAAAAAAATTTAAAAATTTAAAAATAATCTTTGTTGAAGAAAACAAGATGCTTGGAACTGCCGGAGGTTTATGGCTTATAAAAAATAAACTGAAGAAGGATTTTTTTTTAATTAATGCAGATATTTTTGGAAATTTACCGTTAGATACCATGTTAGATTTTCACGTAAAACACAAAAATAAAATTACAGTTGGAACAACTCAACATAAAGTTCAAATTCCGTATGGAGTACTCTTAAAAAAAAACAATAATTTTTTGATTAATGAAAAGCCAAACTATTATTTTGATGTTAATACAGGCATTTATATAATTAACCAAAAAGTGCTCTCTCTATTAAAGAAAAAAAGAAAAATTGACATGAATGAAGTGATAAATTCAGCAAATAAAAAGAATTTAAAAATTAGTCCATTTCATTTTTATGAAAATTGGATTGATATTGGTAATATAGAAAAATTAAATTACGCTAATTCAAATTTTGAAAAATTTAAAATTAAAAACTCTTAATATAAATAAATTAACTTTTGATTGCTTTACAAAAAATTTTTGGTAATTAAACTCTATGAAACCCTATATAATTGCAGAAACAGCTTGTGCGCATGATGGATCGATCAATCGACTTAAAAAAATGATAGACAGTGTCGGTTTTTCAGACGCTTCTGCTATTCAATTTAGAATTTTTAAAAGAGAAAGTACAATTACAAAGTTCCACCCTGAATGGAACGAAAACAAAAAATTAGAGATTTCTTTTCCAAATTGGAGGAATATTTTTAAATATGTAAGAAAAAATTTTCCTAAACTTGAGATTATTTCCTCTATCCCAAGCTTATATGAGCTTAAATTTATAAAAAAAATAAATACCGATGCTTTTAAGTTACATAGTGCAGATCTAAACAATTATGATCTTCTACGAGATATGGCAAAAATTGGTAAAAGAATAGATCTAAGTGTGGGAGCGAGCACAATTGAAGAAATAGAAAATTCATTAAATTTTATAAAAAAAATAAACCCTAATTGTGAAATTTGGCTAATGTATGGTTATCAATTATTTCCAACAAAACCAAATAATTTAAATTTAAATTTAATGTTAGAATATAAAAAAAAATTTAAATTAAAAGTTGGCTATCAGGATCATTCAAATAATTTTGACCATAATGCATTTTCAATTCCTGCTGTTGCGATAGGAATGGGTATTAATATTATAGAAAAACATATTACTGATGATTTAAAAAGAAAAGGAACAGATCATGAATCTGCTATAGAAGCAAAAAAATTTAAAAAATTTGTAGATTCTTGTAATAATTTCAAAGCATCCCTTGGAGATGGAAAAAAAAAAGTTTTTAATGAAGATGAAAACAAGTACAGACTTTACTGTAAAAAAAATATTTTTGTTAATAGAAATTTAAAAGCTAATACCAGAATCAAAAAAAAATATTTAGTTTTAAAAAGATCAAACAAGATTGGTATATTGGCAGATGATATTGATAGTATAATTGGAAAAAAAGTTGCAAAGAAAATATTAAAATCAGAACAAATTTTTGTAAATTCACTTAAATATTAATGCTGAATAATTTTAAATATGGATTTACTATTACAGCAAGAACAAAATCTACAAGATTAAGAAAAAAAGTTTTAAGAAAAGTTGGTGATTACTTAATAATAGAGCATACAATTAATAGACTCAAAAAAAAATTCAATAAAAATAAAATTTGTCTTATAACTTCAAAATTTATTAGCGATCGTCCTCTGGTTGAAATAGCAAAAAAAAACGAAATTAAATTTTTTACAGGATATCCATTAGACGTTATGTCTAGAATTTATTTTGCAGCAAAAAAAAATGATTGGGATTATATATTAAGCACTACAGGTGATAATCCATTTGTTGACCAAAATTGGGCATATAAATTATTAAAACATCATATCAAAAATAAAAATGATTACACTTTTATGCCAAATATATCTAATGGTTTTGACAGTGTAGCAGTTACAAGAGATGTTTTAAAAAAAACAATAAAGCTTAAACAACAAGTTAAAACTGAATTTTGGCCAACACACATTAAAGAAAATAAAATATTTAAAGTAGGAAAGTTTTACACAACAGGATTAAGTGATTTTAAAAATTTGAGAATAACATTAGATACAAAGGAAGACTTTAAATTTATAAGAGAGATATATTTAAAAATAAATAAAAAAATACCTACTAATAAAGAAATTATTCAACTTGTGAAAAAAAATCCAAGGCTAAGACTTATAAATAAGAATATAAAACAAATGAGACCTACAAAGCCAAAATTTAAAATAAAATGAAAAAAAGAAATTATCAAGATTATGTGATAAAAGATGGTAAATTTATTGGTGATTTTGAAAAATGTTACCAAGACTTTAAAGATCCCTGGAATCATTTAAAAATAAACAATAAGCCAAATTTAAAATTAAAAATTATTAAATACTTTTGTGATCAAATTCAAAAAAATAAAAAAAAAAATATAAAGATATTAGAAATAGGTTGTGGTTTTGCTCATATTTCAAATTACCTAATAAAAAATAATAAATTTAAATGTTATGGTACTGATATCTCTACTACAGCTATTTATAAAGCTCAAAAAATGTTTCCTAAGTTAAAAAAAAATTTATACGTAAATGAATTTAGTAATCATCAATTATACAAAAAAATAAATCCTGATATATTTCTTTTAAGTGAAATAGCATGGTATGTTCTTCCAGATATTAAAAAATTTTTAAGATACATTAAATCAAATCATGAAAATAGTTATCTTATCAATTGTTTGACGCTTTACGATAGAAATATCCAAAAATATGGAAATAATTATTTTTCTAACAACGAAGAGCTAATTAAATTTTTTAATTTAAATGTAATTGTAAGTAATATTATAAAAAAAAAAGGAAGTAATAGTTCATTATCAATTTTTTTAGCTAAGTTAAATAATAAAAGATCTAAAGATCATAAAAATGAAATATTATAATTTATTTAATTATTTTGAGTTTCAGTATTTTAATTTTATAAAAAAAAATAAACTTAACAAATTTAAATTCGATGAAATTGAAAATAAAAAAATAAATATTTTTTTTGCACAAAAAATATACTCATTATTTCGCTTTTCAGCACATTTAACAGTATCTGGTAGTAAAAAAGAATATGAGTATTTTAAAAAAATTTTTAATAATGAATTTAGATTTAAAGGTTTTAAAATAAATTTAAAAAAAAAAACTTTTAATATTACATTTAGTAATTATTTAAAGATATTAATAAAAAATATTTATATTACATTACAGTTCACCCTAAAGATCTTAATATTTAAAAAATCTAAATACAAAAAAGTGAATTTATATATTGGGGGGACGCATAGAATAAATAAGTTGGATTTTATTAAAATGTTTGACAATAATAAAAGCGAATTTAATGATAAAAAATGCGAAAATATAGTTTTTGCAAATCAAAATACAAATTTGGGAAATTATTCTTTTCGTAAAGACCCAATTGCTTATTTAATTTGTGCTCATTTTACTTTATTTGAAAAAATTAGATTAATTTTTGTAATAAATTTTTTTCTTATAAAATTCTTTCTATTTACAATAATTAATAGAAATCATATTTTCTTTTATGAAGATTTGTTATTTACAAAAATATTTAATGAAATTAATAAAAAAAAAATAATACGTTGTGTGATATCAGACATTTCTAATTTTAATTATATACCTTTATGGAGTGTTTTAAAAAATAAAAAATTTAAATTTTATTTTTTTTGGAACACTCATAATCCCCTTTTTAAAATGCAAGTTAAAAAAGCAAAATCATTTGTTAAAGGAGAAATTAAGACGCTTTTTATATTTGCAGATAAAATTTACATAGATACAGAAAAAGGTAAGAGAATATTGAGAACTTTATTTACAACAAAAATATATAAATTTAATTTTTATGATTATAAAAATAACTTAAAGAAAATTAAAAAAGGCTTAATTATCTCAATATTTGATACAAATTTAGTAGAAACCGAAAGAAATATATTAGGCAAAAAAGTTAGAGGATATTGGAATATTGATAATATGAAAAAGTTTATTAATGATGTTCTTAGTTCAGTTTATTACATTCAAAAACAAAAAAAAATCAAAATACAAATATTATTAAAACGTAAATCAAATCATAATTTTCCATATGAAATACAATATCAGAAATTTCTTAAAAAATGCGCTAGAAAGTATTCTAATTTGAAGATAATAGACCCAAAAACAAATGTAGATGAAATCATTTCAAATTCAAATATGGTAATATCTTATCCTTGGACGAACCCAGGTTTTATATCAAGTATTATATATAAAAAAAAAAGTGTTTTTTATGACCCAACTGACACTTTAGAAAATGTAACTAAAAGTAACAATATTTCTTTAATTCAGAATACTAAAAGTTTAACTAAATATATATCAACTAATTTAAAAAATTAAATTATAATCTTTTCTTGTTAGTTTGTTTTCAATGTTTATAAGAATGTTAAATAATTAATCTATAATATTATGGGGCAATTTGATATAAAACTAAATTTTGATGTAACTTCAGGATCAGGGTCTCTTTTTGAGAGTGTAGAGTTTATTAAAAAAAATAAATTTAAAAAAATTTTGATTGTTCTTGATCAAAATCTCTCAAAAAAAAAATATATTAAAAAATACTTTGATATTTTAAAAAAAAATAAAAAAATAATATTTAATATTTATAATTATTATTACTCAAGTGAACCATCTTATGAGTTATTAGAAAAAAAAATTTCTGTTTTTAAAAAAAAAAAATTTCAAATAATAATAGGTATAGGTGGTGGGAGTACTATTGATTTTGCAAAAGGAATAGCTTTACTAATTAATAATAATAAAAATCCTCTCTCTTACAGAGGTTTTCCTGAAAATTTAAACACTCCTGTACCTTTAATTGCAATTCCCTCAACGGCAGGAACTGGGACTGAAATTGTATTCAATGCAGTTTTTATAAGTAAAAAAGATAATTTAAAACTTGGAATTAATTATAATAAAAATTATCCATTAAAATCCTACTTAGATCCATTAATAATTCATGGTTCTAAAAAAGAAATTATATTAGGACCTGCCCTTGGAGCAATTATCAGATCTCTAGATAGTTTAACTAGCCCACATTCATCTTTTGTCTCAAAATATTTTTCTATACTTTCATACAAATTAATCATGTCTGCATTAAAAAAATATGATAATTCTTATCTATTTAATAAAGAAACGATTCTAGATTTACAGTGGGGAGCTTTATTTTCCATGATGGCTTTGTCTAATTCTAGTAGTGGTCCATCAGGATCAGTTTCTTATTTTCTATCAGTAAATCACAATGTACCGCAAGGTTTAGGTTATAGCTTAGCGGGAGTAGAATTTATTAAAACAAATTATTTTAAGAATAAAAAAATTTATTCTGATATCATCTTTGATTTATATAGAAAAAAAAATAGTGAATTTGAAAAAGATATAAAAATTATAAACAAATATTCCTTGTTTTGCTTAAAAAAGTTAAAAAAATCAAAATCTTTTGATTTAGATAAATTTAAAAATAACTTGATAAATTTTTTTAAAAATAACCCTAAAGCAGTCTTAAATCTAAATAAAAATAATCCTGTAAAATTATCCTTAAGAGAGTTAAAACAGATATTCTTAAATATAGAAAATAAATTGAGTTAAATGCCAGGCTTTGAATTATTAGGTAAAGAAGAAAAAAAAGAAATCTTAAAATTGTTTAATTTTAAAGGAATACCAAAAAAAAGTATTTTTTCAAATTCATCAAAAGTAAAAATGTTTGAGGAAAATTTTGCAAAATTTGTTGGAAGTAAATATTCAATAATGGTTTCCTCTGGCACGGCAGCAATTAAAACAGCATTAATAGCTGCAGGTGTAAAACATGGAGACGAAGTTATAACTCAATGCTTTAATTTTATAGCAGTTGTTGAAGCGATTATTGATATAGGTGCAAAGCCAATTATTACAGAAATAAATGAAACATTAAACATGTGTCCTGAAGATTTAAAAAGAAAAATTACAAAAAAAACAAAAGTAATAATACCTGTACATATGTTAGGTGTAAGTGCAGAAATAGATAAAATAAAAAAAATAGCAACAAAGAATAATTTAATTGTCTTAGACGACAATTGCGAGGCACTTGGTGCTAAATGGAAAAACAATATGCTGGGTAATCAATTTGATATGTGTTGTTGGAGCTTTGATGGTGGAAAAACAATTACTACAGGTGAAGGAGGCATGATTACAACAAACAGTAAGAAATTTTATGAATTATGCAAAGAATATAAAGACCATGGTCATCAAAATAATTCAAAATTGCCCCGGGGAAGAGATACTCATAGAATACCTGGGTTTAATTTTAGATCTACAGAATTAAACGCCTCTATTGGAATAGCGCAACTAAAAAAAATAGATAAAATTCTCAAAAAAAATTCTCAGTATTATTCAATGTATGAAAAAATGTTAAAAAATTTGGATCAAATACAATTAAGAAAAATTCCAAATAAAAGTTTACCGTTAGGTGATTGTATAATTTTTTCATTTCCAAAAATTGAACAAAATAAAAAATTTGTTAAGCTTCTAAAAAGTAATAATTTACCAACAAAAAATTTACCTGATGCAATCGAATGGCATTTCTCAATTTATTGGGACCATATATTCAAATTATTTAATATTAAAAAAAATAAACTTAAAAATATGTTTAAAAAATCTCAAAAGATATTGTTTAGATCTGTAGCTATCCCAATATATGTAACTGATAGCAAAAAAAAGGTGCAAAAAAAAATCAACATCATATCAAAACTCATCCATGAGTCTCTATAAATGCCCATTAGAAAAAGAACATTAATTACCGCTGAAATTGGCCCAAACCATAATGGAAAAATAAGATATGCGGAGAAAATAATTTATAAATTATCAAAACTTGATATTGATTTTATAAAATTCCAATATGCAGATCCTGATGAGGTTTATAGTTTAAATTCGTTTAAAGCTGACTACCAAATAAAAAATGATGGCAAATCATCAATTAAAGAAATGAGTAGACGAAATCAACTTAAATTAAGTGAACATGTCAAATTAGCAAAACTCTGCAAAAAATTAAAAAAACAATATGTTTGTACAGTATTTGATTTGAAAAGTATGAAAAAGTTAAATGATAATATTAACATGCCATATTTTAAAATTGCCTCTGGTGAGACTAGATCTCTAGATATAATTAAATATCTATCTAGGTATAAAAAAAAAATTGTAATTTCTACAGGAATGTCTGATTTTAAAGAGTTAAAAAAAATTATTAAAATACTTAATATTAAAAAAAAAAAATTAACGTTACTTTATTGTGTTAGCTCATATCCAGCTATTAATTCTCAAATAAATATTAATAAAATGCTAGAATTAAAAAAAAAATTTAAATGTGATGTAGGTTTTTCAGATCATACTGAAGGATTTGAGTCCTCAATGGTAGCTGTTATTAAGGGAGCAAGCATGATTGAAAAACATGTAACTTTAGACAAGAATTTAAAAGGACCAGATCATAAATTTTCGTTAAATTTAAACGAATTTAGCGATTTTGTTCAAAAAATAAGAAATACAGAAAAAATTTTAAATCGAAAAAAAATAACAAAATCAAAAAATGAAAAAAAAATCCAATTTATGGCTATGAAAAGTATTGTATTTAAAAAAAGCTTAAAAAAAAACCATATCTTAAAAGAAGAGGATATTACATTTAAAAGACCAGGCACTGGGATAAATCCTTTTAAATTAAAAAAATACATAGGAAATAAATTAAAAAGAGATGTATTTGAAAATACTTTAATAAATAAGAATGATTTTTTTTAATTTCAATAAATGAAAAAAAAAATTTTAGCTTTCTCAGTTGGTAGGTCGGATTACGATAGGTATTATCCAATACTAAATGAAATCAATAACAACAAAAAACTTGATTTAAAACTTTTATTATCATCAGTACATTTCCTTAAATATTTTGGCGAGACATATAAATTTATTGATAAAAAATTCGATTGTTTTCCCCGGCTAAAAAAAATTAAAATAAAAAACTTACCCGACATTGTAAATAAAGATAGTAAAATTATTATAAGTCAAATTAATAAATTTAAACCTGATGTTATTTTAGTGCTTGGTGATAGGTTTGAAATGCTAAATGCAGCTTACTTAGGAACCTTTTACAATATTCCTATTGTGCATTTCTATGGTGGCTCTGTAACAGAGGGAGCAATAGATAACAATATAAGGAATGCAATTACTAAATTATCCCATTTTCATTTTGTTGCCCATAAAGACTATAAAAAAAGATTAATTAAAATGGGTGAAGATCAAAATAGAGTAACTGTAACAGGAATTCATGAGTTAGAAAAAATTAAAAATTATAAAACATTAAGTAAAATTAAATTTTTAAAAAAATATGGTTTAGACACAAAATTTAAAATTGCATTAGTAAATTTCTATCCTGAAACTTTATCAAATATAAGTACAATTATACAAATAAGAAATTTGCTAAATTTTTTAAAAAAAAATCAGGTTCAGTCAATTTTTACTTATCCAAATATGGATAATGATTATAATATTATTGTTAGTGAAATAAAAAATTATATAAAAAAAAATAAAAGTATCAAAAATATATTTATAAAAAACTCTGGTATTGACAATTATATTAATCTACTAAAAAATTGTGATTTCATGATTGGCAATTCATCCAGCGGCATAGTTGAGGCAGCAAGTTTTAATTTGCCTGTGATAAATATTGGTGATAGGCAAAAAGGAAAAGTAATGAATTTAAATATTTTCCATTCAGATTATAGATTAATCTCAATTGATAAAAGCTACAAAAGAATAAAATCAAAATACTTTGAAAAAGAATATAAAAATTTTAAGAATGTATATCTTCCAAATATTTCTTTGTCTAAGGTGGTAAAAATAATTAAGAATATAGCTAATAATAAAAATAAATTTATAAAAAAAAAGACCATAAATTAAAATTTTTTATAAAAGGAATAACAAAGTAATATGAATATTTTATTTACCAATATTGGAAGAAGAACTTATTTACTTGAAAACGCATTAAAATTGAAAAATGAAATAAAAAAAATAAAAATCTATGTTTCTGATTGCAATATTAATGCTCCAGGGATGAATTATCATAAGGATATTTTTAGTTTAATAAATTATTCAGTTTCGAAAGGTCAAAAAAAATATGTCTCTCAACTGTTAAATTTTGTAAAAAAATATAGAATAAATGTTATATTTCCTGTTTCAGATCACGACATAAATATACTCTCAGAAAATAAAAATTTTTTTTTAAAAGAAAATTGTAAAATTATTGTTCCTGAAAAAAATATTACCAAAATATGCTTTGACAAAGTTAAAATGTATAATTTTTGTATTTTAAATAATATTAAAACGCCAAAAATTTATAAAAATATTAATAAAATTTCAAAAAAAATAATTGCAAAACATCAGAAAGGAAGTGGAAGTGTTGGTATTATTAAATACAATAAAGATATCGTTTACAAAAAGATAAATAACAAAAAATATATTTTCCAAGAATTTTTAAAAGGTGAAGAATATGGAGTTGATATTTTAAACGATTTAAATGGAAATTTTTTGTCATGTTGTATTAAAAAAAAATTGATAATGAGATCTGGTGAAACTGACCAAGCAATTGTTAAAAAAAATAAAAAATTAGAGGCAATTTCTAAAGATATTTCTCATAAACTTAAACATATAGGAAATTTAGATTGTGATTTTATCAAATATAATAAAGATTATTATTTGATAGATCTTAACCCAAGGTTTGGAGGTGGGTATCCATTTAGCTATTATGCTGGTCATGATTATTTAAAGACATTAATTCAGATTATTTTAAAAAATAAATACACACCTTTAAAAAATAAGTTTGAAATTTCATTGTCAAAAGGTATATCGTTACATAAAAGAGATAATTAATCTTATATTAAATATTTTATCAATAAAGTTACATAAGTGAAAAAAATAATTAAATTTTCTAAAAGTTATAGAGAAATACTGAACATAAAAGATAATCTAATTAAAGAAAATTCAACAATCATTAAAAAAATCTTATCTGTAAATAAAAAATATTCTCAACAAAAAAAAAGAAAAAAATGTAAAAATTGTAATCGTACTTTAGAAAAATTTGACTTCAAGACTCATTTGGTAAAATATCATATATGCAAAAGGTGTAATCATTTAAATGGAGCATATGAGGAAACAGACAAATTCCTTACTTGGTTATACAATTCTTCAGATAAAAAAAAATATGGAAGCTCATATCTAGAAAAAAAAAATGTGAGTAACAAATTAAAGAAAATTTATGAACCTAAAGTAAATTTTTTAATTTCATCACTAAAAAATAAAAAGTTTGATGTTTTTGAGATCGGATCAGGAACAGGTTTATTTTTAAAAGCATGTGAAAATAGAAAAATTAATGGTATAGGATATGAAACAAATAAATCTTTTGTAAGTTTTGCAGATAAATTGTTAACCAAGAACAAAGTAGAGCATATAAACATAAAGAATATTGAAAAAATTGTTTTAAAAAACAATAGAAAAGTTCTTGTTCTTATTTCAACATTAGAACATTTAAAAAATCCAAATAAAATTTTAAGAAATTTTAAAAAATCAAAAGCAGATTATTTATACTTTAATGTTCCTTTGTTTTCATTATCTTCGTTAATACAAATATCTTATCAAGATGTTTATCCAAGAAATTTATCAGGAGCACATACACACCTTTATACAAAAGAATCTATTGATTATTTTGTTAAAAAATTTAATTTTAAAATTATAAGTGAATGGTGGTTTGGTTCTGATTTTGCTGATTTGTATAGATCTTTATTAGTTAGTGGTAAAAATAAAAAAACAAAAGGGTATATTGACAAATATTTTGGAAATAAAATAGATTTATTACAGAAAATACTTGATAGAGACAAAATAAGTTCAGAAGTGCATATGGTTTTAAAAAAATAATTCTTTTTGCTTAATTTTAAAATGACTAAAAAAAAAAAAATTACATATAAAGATTTAGTAATTTTAATAACATCATTAAAGCCAAATAATAACCTTTATAAAACATTAAATTCGATAATATCTCAAAGAGTACAAGGCTTAAAAGTAATTGTTTCATACCCGTTACAATTCAAGGATCTTGAATTTGAAGATAAATATAAACATAAAGTTAAATTTGTTAATGCAAAAAAATCAAATCAAATTCATCAAAGAAATTTAGGAATTAAGAAAATTAAGAATAAAAAAATAATACTTAATTTAGATGATTCTATTATACTGAAAAAAAATTGTTTAAAAGAGTTGTTAAATATATGGAGCGATAATTATCATAAAGATATAGTTGGTATTGGTTTAAACCCTGTGGGACAAAGAAAACCTAAAGCTAATATATTTCAAAAACTCTCTCTTACAAATTCTGATCATGAAGGAATAATATTACCTAGTGGTTATGCAATTGGCTGGAATCAGCAGTCAAAAAATTACTATACAGAATGGTTGAATGGGGGCATGACCTCTTGGAATTTAAAAAAAGTAATGTTTATTAAAAATAGAAAATTTCCAATGGTAAAATGGTGTGTAAGTGAGGATGTTATATTTAGTTTCCTTAATTCAAAAAAAAAAAAATTATTAATTAGCTCAAAAGCAAAAGCTAAAATTTTGGATAAAGAAAATAAATTTAATAGTTTATCTTCATCATTTTATCATGGTTATATGCATTCTAAAATGACACATTCATTTAAAAGATTCTTGGATAAAAAAAAATACTATTTATATTTTTATGCAACTATAAGTTCTTCAATATTTGGTATAATTAAATCATTAATAAAGTTAAATATTAAGGAAATAGCAAGATTTATTGGACGTTTTATAGGAATATTCACATTTTTTCCTAAAAGTAATTTTTTATGATTGGATAATAAATGGATAAAATTTTTATTACTGGAGCAACAGGTTATTTAGGTCAAAACTTATCTTCAATTTTTAAAAGAAAATTTTATATATACAGGGGTTTTAATAAACAAAAAATAATAAAATCGAATGAAATTAAATGTAATTTAAGAAATTTAGATAAAATTAAAAATTTTTTAAAATTGAATAATATAAAATTTTTAATTCATTGTGCTGGAATCACTGATATTGAGTTATGTGAAAAAAATAAAAAAAAATGTAAAGCTGTTAATTATTTTTTGACAAAAAAATTAGTTGACATATGCAGGTATTTAAAAATTAAATTTATTTATATTTCAAGCGATCATTTGTTTGATGGAAAAAGACCATTCAAAAATGAAAAAGAAAAAACTAAACCGTTAAATGAGTATGCTAAATCAAAAATTCTTTCAGAAGAGTATATTAAAAAAAAACTTAAAAATTATCTAATAATTAGAACTAATTTTTTTGGAACATCAAAATCAGATATAAAAAAAAATTTTGCTCAGAGAATAATTAATGATTTAAAAAAGAATAAGAGAATTTATATATTTGATGACGTTTATTTTTCACCAATTTCAATAATCAAATTATCAAGAATAATTTGCAAGTTAATTTGGTCAAAAGCCAAAGGAACTTACAACGTAAGTTCTGATGAAAGAATATCTAAACACTTATATGCATTAAAAATAGCAAATAAATTTAATTTAGACCAAAAATTAATAATAAAATCTTCTATTAAAGATAAGTCTAATAGTAAACTCGTTTTAAGACCATTAGATATGAGTTTAAATAATAAAAAAGTTAAAGATTATTTAAATATAAAAAGTATAAAACTTAACGATTGTTTAGATATCTTTAAACATGACTATTTAAAATATAAAAATAAATAGATTATGGGATATACATTAGTCATACCAGCAAATTTAAATTCCAAAAGATTAAAAAAAAAATTATTAACAAAGATTGGTACAAAATCTATTATCCAAAGAGTTTTATCAAAAACACAAAAATTTAAAATATTTAATAATATTTATGTCTTATCTGACTCAGAATTGATTAAAAATGAACTTAAAGAATATAAATTTATTTTTTTAAAAAATAAAAAAAAACATCTTAATGCGACTAGTAGACTTTTTGAATTTCTTAAAATTATTAAAGGAGATAATATTATCCTTTTGTTTGCCGATGAATTATTTATTAAAAAAAAAAATTTAATGCATTTTATTCAAAAAATAGAAAAAAATGAAAAAGATTATTTATTTCAAGCAGTGACTAAATTTGAAAATACCAAAGAATTAATGGATGTTTCTAATGTTAAATGTTTATTAAACGACAGAGATCATATTATAGATTTTCAAAGAAAAATAAATCTTAAAAATAAAAATGTAAAATTTAAAAAGTCTATTGGAATATTTTTTTTTAAAAGAAAAAAATTTTTAAAAAAAAAAATTATTACTCACCCAAATTATAATAAACTATCTGTAGAACAATTAAATTTAATACATAGTGGATTTGTACTTAAATCGATAGAATTAAATTATAAATTTCCATCTATCAACACATCAAAAGATTTAAAATTTGCAAAAAAATATTATAAAATTAAATAATTACGTGAATAATTTAAATAATAAAATTAAACTAATTAATAAATTTATAATCAAGACTTTAAAATTAAGAAGTTTTACAACATCATCATTAGGTCTCTCATATTTAAATTTATCAAATTATCACAGTTATAATAGATTAGATTATGAAAACACTTTTTTTAACAAAAAAAATATTAAGATTAAAAAAAAAAAAATTTCTTTAAAAAAAGAATTTTTTATTAATAAAAATCAAATAATAAAAAAAATTTATAACAGAAATATTAATACAATATGTTTAACTTATCTTATTTCTAAACAACAAATAAATGATAAATTTGATTTTTATTTTTATAAAATATTTAATAAACTTGATATTAAATTGGAAAATATCTTATTTATTTATGATAATACAACCAACATTAATAATATTAAATTTAAAAATATTTTAAATATTCAAAATTATATTTTGTTAAATAAAAGATTAAGCCCATATAGAGAAATAATTTTTTTTTTTAATTTTATTTATGAATTTATAATTTTTTATAAATTAAGATTATTTAATATAAAAGATGTTAATTTTAGTAAGTTTATATCTAAAATTTTTTTACTTAGAAATATTCCTGAAACTCTCTCAAATTATAGGAATGGATACCAGATTTATAAAATTATAAAATTATATAAACCTAAAAATTTTTTCTATTTAATGGAGGGTAAAATTACAGAAAATTTTTTTATTAAGTTAGTTAGAAAAGCTAACAAAAATACTAAAATTTATGGTTATCAGCATTCAGTAATTACAAAAAATAACATAGGTATATTTAGAAATTTCAATAAACTTTTGGAACCTGATAAAATTTTAACAATTGGAAATATTAACAAAAAAATATTAAAAAAATTTAAAAAAAAATCTAATGTCGTTGGATCAAGAAAATATATTCCAGTAAATTTTTCCAAATCACAATTACTTAAAATAAAAAATAAAAAGATTATGAAAATACTCTTCTTACCTGAGGGAATTTATGAAGAACAAGAAATTTTTTATAATTTAGCTGTTTATCTTTTAAAGTTAAAAAATGTCCAAATAATTTGGAGAAATCATCCATCTGTAAAAAATAATAAATTGTCTTATCTTGAAAAAAAATTTTCAAATTTTAAATTGAGTAGAAAGGATTTAAATCAAGATTCTTTTTATTGTCAATTTGCAATTTTTAGAGGCTCTTCATCTATAATTGAATCTATGTCTCAAGGAGTTATTCCGATCTATTTTAAAACTAACAATGATATGAATATTGATGCCCTTAATCTTACGTCGTTTAAACATAGAACTTTTGATAAAGAAAAAATCTTTGAATATTTACAAGATATAATTATTAACGATAAATTAAAAGATATCACCAAAAAATATAGCGAATTATCAAAAAATTTTCATTATAAATTTTATTCAAAATAATAATTTTTTTTTAACGCTCTCATAGGTAAATATCTTTTTATTTTTTATAAAAAATATATTTTTTGGGATGTAGATATGTTTATTTTCATTAATCTCTTTTTTTTTGATATAAAAATTATAATCATTTTCATATGCCATTCTTAATACGTTAATATCAAAGTATGATCTTGGCGTATTTACTAGTTTTTGTAAGTTATTTGCCTGAATACCAATATTTGATCTATTAGCCGATGACAATCCAATTGTAAAATAATTTCT
>ENA-UOXV01003659-UOXV01003659.1-marine-metagenome-genome-assembly--contig:-NODE-3659-length-18395-cov-6.335987_pt1 | contig 18395 bp, 14 predicted proteins | sample MGYA00238165_ERZ766961 | MGnify/ENA primary metagenome ERZ766961 (study PRJEB28924, sample SAMN03173240) | marine metagenome | biome: Marine; feature: Water; material: Subsurface seawater | place: North...
CGGGCCACGGGACGAGCCGGCGGATGGCCGACGTCCTTGCGCGCCTTGGCGATCCGCTCCTGGATGTTCCGCTCCAATTCCACACCTTCCGCCGCCCGCGTGTCCTCCACATACAGCGCATTCGCCTGTTGCTCCTCCTCCCCCCGCCACTGCTGGTGCCGGCTCACGAGCGTACGGAGCTGTGCCATGCGCTGGGGGGTGGTGGGTGGAAGGAGCGTGAGGCGGAGAGCGGAGAAGGCGATCCGTCGAGGACCTGCAGATGGTGGGTTGAGGCCACCAGGGCGAAGTGCGGCCGGGATGAGTGCATCGGCGATTGCGGCGGGAGGTTCTTGTCTGCGGTCTGGGCGAAGGGCCGTGAACGTTGTTGCTGTGCCGAAGTGTTCTTCCACCACTGCCGACCCTACCTTCCGCGCCTGCTGCAAGCGACGCTCTGCGACACGTGTGTGCACTAGTTCATACCCGGTGCCGTCACGTCGTAGACAAAAGAGCCGCACAGGCTCAAGGCGAGGGCCCGGCGGAAGCTCGACCACTGGCGACGGCGGTCGAAGATCGTCCATGCCGCCCGACTCCTGCGCCATCTTATTGCGCGCAGCATCGGCCGCAGAGATATTATCGGCGTTGCGCTGCTTGAGACGCGCCACGCCTGCAATCGAATTCTTCATCTCGCCCTTGCCAGACAGCGAAAAAACATTGCCCGTATAGTCCTCAGTGAGAAACGAGCCAGTTACCAGGGACATGCCGTACACTCCCGGACCGAGGCCTTCCGGGGGGCCCTCTCCACCGCGCCCCGTGCGCCCACTCCTGCCGCTTCTCGCAGACCTTACCGACTTTCCCTCATCATCTTCCTCGCCCCCAGCCGCCGACGGCGCCTTGCTTTGTCCCTTCTTGCCACTGTCAGGGCCGTCGCCACCGCCCGCAGCTGTCACTGCTGCCGCTACCGCGCCACGTTTCGACTCCGCCGGCGGCTGTTCCTTGACTGGAATTCCGTTAGTGTAAAACACCACCTTACCTCCCTTGGTGTTGACCTGCAACACCGATCCGTCTGGCCGTCGTAGCTCCATGACGTGGCCCGTGATTGAAATTACTGAGCCGTCTTCGGCCTTCACCGTGCGTTCGCTGTCGCCAGGCCCAAGCTTCACGAGACCCATCCGTATCACGCCGACGTGAATCTCTACGCCCGCACGGTTTTCACTCGCGGGGTACGTAACCATTTGCGTCCTATCCGCATGCTGCACTATCAGTGTACCGTCAAGGCGCTGCACTGTCATGACACGGTCCGATCGAGAAGTCACGACGTCTCCCGACTGGTACACCACCTCACGTCGCACTGCCACAGGCGGCGCTGCAAGCGGCCCCGCCGCGCCTGGCACACCACGGATTTGGCGCTGCCCACGCGTGTTGGTCCATAGGAAACCGCAGCCCGGGCCAAGCGAGGTTGCGCATGAGCCGTCGGTCATGAGGAGGTCGCAATCGCCGTCTTGCCGCCAGAGCACCACAGACCCGTCCTTGAGAACCGCCGTCGACTTCACGTCAGCGTCAGATGACACGCACTGCGAAACATCTCCGTGCAAAGTCAGTTGGCCGCGGGGCTTGGCCGCCGTGTCTGTCTTGTTCGTGAAGGACTTCCAGTCCAGCTGCGAGCGCGAGCGGGGGAGCGGGCGTGACTGCCAGACCATCCCATCGGACCGCACAGTGATGAGGAGCCCGTCGCGGAGGCCGAGCGAAACAACCGTCAGTCCCTGGGGCCCTTGCAGCGCAGGTGCAGCACCTGCCTGCTGTGGCGCGCTGCCGGCGTCAGCCGTCTGGCGGCGTGCGAAAGCGATGGCACCATCCGCAAACGAGAGGGAGGCAAGGTAGCACGAGTTGCTCGCGCCTTCACTCCGGTCTTCACGCAAGTGCAGCCGGTGACTCCGCGCGTTCAACGATACGTATTTGCCCCGCGATGTCTCACCAATGTTGATTTGCTCGCCAGAGCCAAGAAAGGCGGTTTGACCCCGGTCAAACAGCGCTGCACGCTCAGCGTCCATTTCGTAAAACACACTCACCCCCGGCTTCTCCCCAGGCAGTGGTGCCGACGCTGGTCGCGCGCCATTTCCGAGCGTTTCAGAAGTTTCAGGAGTCTCGGTATCGGCTTCATCGGCTGGTGCCATTCCGATCCCGATCTCGCGCTCTTTCTCGGCAGCCACCTCGGCAGCCGAGCGCTCAGCCGCCTCTTCAGATTCACGCCTCTGTTTGTTGGCAAAGCGTGCCGCGAGCCACTGAGCAAAGCCAGTAAACCCAGCGATGGTGGAGCGAATATCAAACTGCGCCGTCCTGGTAAAAGGCACCTCGTTGCACACCGCGACGAGAACCAGGTCCTCGCGCGGGTAGTAACGCGACAGTACCGTCGGTCCAGATCCCAGGGACGGCCGCGTGGCCTCCATCAGAACCTCCGTCATCGCGCCATTCCCGTGCTCCTCCCGGTATTTAAATGGCTCAAGAGAAACCTCTGCCGCGCGCCAGCCGTCCACGTCGCTGGGCAGGCCGTCTGGCCCTGAAGTGAAACCAGTCATGTCTTCAAATTCAACAATAACCAGAGCCCTCTTCACCTCATCCAGCGTCATGTTCGCTGGCGCTACTGGAAGCAGCTCGGTTGCCTCCAACCCAACGCTCCGCTCATCAATCGACGGAGCCGGAGGGTGAACTTCTGGAAGAATCGCTGCGAGGGGAAGCGTGTGTGTAACTTTCTCCTCCGCGTGCGTGAGAGCCTCCACCGCAGCGGCGTCCTGGCCCGGCTCCGACAGCCGCTGCAGCTGTAGCTGCACGTCCTCTGCAAGGAAAATAGGTATACCAGGTCGCCCGGGCTGCGGTCTCTCTTGCGGCGGTGCAATGGGTGCGGCCAGATTGTGCACGCCCAAATCAAGCGCCTCGAGCATGCGAACCCGCACCGCCCGGGCCTCTGCTTCCAAAGACGCATCGTCTACTGGGGCGAGCTGCTGTTCGCAGTTCTGCAGCGCCACCTGCTCGAGGAGCGCGTTAAGGATGATTGCAACAGACGTGCACGAAGACGGAACACCAGAGAGCGACTGGAAGTAGTGTCGCAGATCCACCGTCCCGGGGCTGGTCGAAACAAACTTGAGACCAGCTCGCCACGCCATATACTCCAGCCGTGCGCGTACAGGCGTTAGAAGCGCACGTCCGATAGCTGATAGCGATGCACGCGGATCAGATCCAAGCACTGCCGTCGTGAAGATGCAGTTCGCCAAATTGTTACCTCCCTGGCGCTGCTCTTGCGCCACCCTCTGCAGATCCCGGAAAAAGAGCTCGCGGCGCTGCCCCGCCGCACGCGCCTCGGCCAGAGCAGCTTTCTCCTCTTCTGTCGGCTCTGACTGTGGCTCTTCAGATTCTGCGGTACCGTTGGCCTCAGAATCTTGAGAGGGTGGCGGGCACGGCGAAAGTAGCACTACGGCATCCAGAAGCCCCGGAAACTCCATTATGGCTTCCGCCACTGCCATGTCTCGTGGAAATTCGAAGCACAAGTGGAACAACCGTGGTCCATCGGCAACGCACATCAGTCTATCGGCGGGGTCATCGCTTTCGGCGGATTGCGGAGGCTGTTCCTCCGGAGGAAGACGAGACACTACGTTTCGGAACTGAGCTGCCAAGAGCTCGGGCGGGACCGCAGCGCCCTCTTCAAGCTGCGCCGCTTGCTCCGCGAGGATTTCATCCTCTGGTGCCGCAGCGATCTGTGCCGCATCGAGTGCCTGGAAACCCGCAAGCCCGCCGCTTGCTACAAACTCCTTGAGATCTGCCAAGTCTGCGTTGATCCCGGCGATGAGAGCGACTGTGTACGCGTGCCGCATCTTCGGCTTTGCACCGGCTTCACCACCTGAACCTTCACCAGAACCCTTGACTTCACCCGTGTCACCTTCTTCTCTTGCATCAGCCATCGCACTCAGGTCTTGCCGACGTTGGGGAGACCCCCCGTCCTCCCGCAAGCTAGGCAGTTGAACCAGAGCACCCCGCTTTTTGACGGCATGGTCATATGGAAGTTGACTGACCAAGACGATCTAGCTGGGATGTCGCGGCTGGGAGGTGATCGCCCGGTGGTCCACGGGGAGTAGCCCCTGCGTCTTATTAACATTCTCCTGCTCCCTGGAATTCATCAGGATTGCCAGCTTGGGTAGAGCAGGGATTTCGCCGTGAGGCTTCTCTGCGCACTGTTGCTGGTGAGAAGGTTGCGATCAGTAACGCGATGCGGTGCTCCCTGATTGCAGGTCTTGCGCGGAACCTCTCGCGGCGACTGGTGCAGGAGCCGGCGCTCCGCAGGCCCGCCCGAGGTGGTGGTCATCAACAGATGGCTGATCCGGAGAAGTACGGGAAGTTTCGCCTGCCGCACGTCGCGCCGATCCACAAGCACCTAGCAACGGTGTGCCCGCCTCAAACCGCCTGAGGGGGCTTCCGATGGCATTGACGTGCGACTGTTCTGTATCATTCCCGCCGCGCATAACTGGAGACTCGTGTGTGGACCTAAAGTATCTATGCGAATGAATGGCAGGGGTTTGGCACCACAATGTGGCTCTGGATCTTCATCAGAGGCTACCATGTAAGGAACCTCGCCGCTTCTGCCAAACGTAACGCATAGAGTCGATTTACGGCAGAGCCGATATACGGTGAAGACGTTCACGCATTATTGCCCCAGAGGGTGGTTGATCGTGATCCTCACCTTGCAGGACCTGGGACATCTTGTTTCGCACGACCATCTCCATGACGAGCACCACTAGTCTAGGCACCACTAGTGGCGACCAGTGGCGAGTCTCGCAGCGCACTACAGGCACTGATGGGGCACGATGCTGCTGGATCAAACTGACGCCCGCACAGCAGTGTTTCTGGAGTGGTACTGGGGTGTGTGAGCCAGTTGTAGCATGTACGATTTTCCGTTTATCAATAATGGATCGTGTCTCGGCAACTAGGAGCGATTTCGACTCTCCGATCGTCCTTTTCACAGATGCTGCCAGGTCCTTCATCCTGCGTTGAACAAAACAAAGTGTTTCATGACAACATATTCAGATTCAGCCGCCTGCTTTGCGCTGGGGTTCCCCCCCGCCAGCGAAGAGGGCGGCAGGACCTTTAGTTGTGCAAGGAAAGCGAGGGCCACGGTAGAAGGCACTTCTCTCCCTGTCCGACTTGTCAGTGCCTTGGTAAATTTGCCGACCGCGAACATTGCGCTGGCCCCTGGGATCAGCGTGTGGGATCAGGTGGCAAGCCTCTCTATTGACGAAGCGATTGTCCGCGAGGAGGGAAGTGGCGCACACTTAATACGACTTCGGTCGAAGAGTTCGCGGGAAGGACAGGTTGGGTGGCCAGGCTGGCACGGAGGCCATTGGAGAGCTTCACGAGCCCTTTCCGCCGCATGAGGCGGAGGGTAGGCAGGTCCGCTCCAGCGTAGAAAGCCTCAGCACCAGGCAGAGGCAAGATGGCAGGGAAACGTTTCTGGAGGCGCTGGGCGAGGATCGCGGCCTTGCGATGAAACGGCAAAGGTCTTTCAGCAAAATCCGGGTGGACAGGACTGTCGGCAAAGCACCGAAAGACGCCTGTTTTGGGACATCGTGTGAGCGTCTCGGGACGACCAAGCGGAGCATTGAGTACAGCTGAAGTTGCGTAGACCTGAAAGCCGCACGATTAAAGATGCAGCAGACTCGTTTGCAGACTGATTTGAACTCCAATCGGGGGCCACTGTGCCATGAGCAGCGTCCGGGTGGAGCACGAAACGGCCCAGCGAAGAAAATCCGGTCTCCTTCAAGCGCAGGGATATGTTTTGAAGCGTTGCGTGGTATCGTTCCACCAGCTCCTTGTGTTCCGACGCCATGTCTTGTCTGATCGCGGGTGCCACCTCGACTTCCTCCGTAATTGGCAACTCGAGCACGTTTCCGAGGGTGAAAAGCGAAAGATTCGCAAGTGAGTCTGCATCGAGTGGGTCCCCGTTGATGTGTTGACTCATCAAAGCAAAGACGACCAACTCCTCGAAATCGCGACCCGTCTTGAGCGCAACGCTGGCTCGCCATCCGTCTCCGAAGTCCAGCGCCGCGAGCAGAGACATGAAGTTGATCTCGCCTTCCGCGTCTACCCCGTGAGTGCAAAACTTCAAGACACAGAAGACAAACTCTAGTGAAAAACGTGTGGCATTCATGCAGGTTCTCGCCCAAGACAATACGGGCATGCGAACGGCATCCGCCGTCACATTTGCTGCTACACCCCAGGAAACCCGGGTTGGCAGGCGCACTATCGAAGCGTAGCGGGAGTTGCAGCTCGCACGACTCTGCTGCTGCATCAATATCTTGAATATCTGTGCCGGATGCAAGCTTTTCTATTGCAGCAATGTCAACCTCAGCCAGCTCAGGATCCAGGACGCTAGCCAGAACCTCCATCGATCCTGCTCGCGAAAGAATTGACACGAGGTTATGAGCCTCTAGCTACCCTACCCGTACAGGCTGGCACACGATTTCTGGGAACCCAAAGGCCTCACTGCAAGGACGCTCCCGTATCTGCAGTTGGTTGCGCACTGCCTGCTCGCAGAGGTGCGCATCTTTACAAGATGGGCGACTTCTGTGGCGGGGACGGTGAGTCCGCGTTCTCGATGACTGTCATGATAGGGGACCAGGCACGGACGGGCCCGTCCTTGTGTTTTCTGGATGTGATCATCGGTCCTGTGGAGGCCGTCGTTCTCTTTGTGCTGGTTGCGTCGCGTCTCGCAACGGTTGCTCACCTGCCCTCTACCGGCGTATCTATTATGTCGGCGACGACGGTCGCGGATAAAGTCCAGCTTATCTTAGTGTGTTTGCTCGCGATCTTACCTCTCATCTCGATGTTGATTATCCCCGGCGATGTCGAGTCGGGAGCACAGGTGTGCGCTGGCACCCAGCATTTGAACCCAACCGTGTATAGATCGGTGAATGAAAATGCGGATAGCATGCGTTTTGTGGCCTGCTGAATGGTGCGCCGCGCCACAGGTGCTCTACCACGTAATGCAGTTTCTCGAATGGATTTCGATCACAGCCTGTGCCGTTCTTGAGACGCTCCGAGGACAGAGGCGCTCGGCCGGAATCAAGCTTTTCTGGATGGCACACGCGTTTGCGCTGATGCTACGCTTCCGCATTGCTATCCTACACGTCACTTTTTCGGTGAGCTTCTGCCTACACGGTAGACCGCGCATGGATCCCTTCTGACAGTTTGCAAGGATTTCTGCAAGCTATTTATTTGAGTTTCATGGAGATCTTGGGGGTGCTAATGTTCCGGACCTGTTAATGCATCAGCTAAGTCAGCACCTCCGGGGTCTAGGGCGCGGATTATGGAGGCCATACATCTGACGAGCGCTCGTTGGCTGACGTTCTTGCATTTGCCCTGACCGTTGTTCTTGTCGCGCTCGCTCTGCAGGAGAAGCCAGAAGCAGGATCTAAAGCAACAGCGTATGCAGTGATGCACGACGATGTTGGTGACGCGGGTGAAAAGTCGAAGGACAGCGTGCGACCACGCAGTGGTGGGGAGGCGGACGCGTCGTGGTGGGGATATGTTACCTTCGGCTGGCTCAGCCCCCTGCTAGTGCTGGGAAAGGACACGCAGCTCGCCGCAACGGACCTCCCTCCTATCCTGAAGGTACCTTACCCTATCTTAAGCATTTTGGCAACATGATTGTGCTCGGCTGTGGGTGCTCACGTTCTAGCTTCGCGCAGGGGGATACTTCGGAGGATACCGGGAAAACTTTGCTAGAGGCATGGAAACGGCAACTCAAGGCCCGCCCTGACGATCCATCGCTTTTTCGTGCGGTAATGGACGTCTATCTGAAAATGTTCGTACAAAGTGGTGCGTGGAAATTCATCAACGACATGGTGGTGTTCATTGGTCCGCTGCTCCTGCAGTCCCTCATCGCATTTGTGGAGCAAGGCGGTCAACCGGGCGCCGAAGAGCGCTCGGTAGTGGACGGAGCTCTTCTCGCAGTTGGAATCTTTGTCGCCAAGACGGTCGAGTCCTTCGCGCTGGCAATGTACTTTCACATGGGTTACCGCATTGGCGGCCGTCTACGTAACGCTGCCGCCATGATCGTGTACCGCAAGTCTTTCCTGCTATCATCCAAGGGTCGCCAGACGTACAAGGTTGGCGAGATGGTATCGCTCATGTCTGTCGACGCCACTCGCCTATGTAATTCAGCGCCTTATCTTCACCTCTTCTGGAGTACCCCCTTGCAGTTGTCTGTCGGCACCACCCTTCTCTACAACCTTCTCGGTCCGTCGGTGTTCGCGGGTGTGGCGCCGCATTCTTATAATTGTTTTGGGGGCAACAGCAATGCCTAAGTTCGTGTTGTCGCTTGCAGATTGCCCCTTCCGCATGCACAGCACCATACGGGCTGCTTCTGACGCTACGGTGTTCCGAGCAGGGTTGGCGACAATGATCGTTATGATCCCGCTAAACACGTGGATTGCGAAGAAGCAGGCAGAGTTGAATCGCGCGATCATGAAGATCAAGGACGAGAGGTCAAACGTGATGGATGAGGTTCTCCAGGGAATCCGGATCATCAAGTACTTTGCGTGGGAGAGGTCTTTCAAGAAGAAGGTGTCTGAGGTACGCGAGCGAGAGGTGTCTCTCATCTGGAAAAACGCTCTGTGGGGTGTTGCATCTATGTTCCTGTGGGGAGGATCTCCGATGCTTGTGGCTCTCATCACCTTCATTGTATATTCCGCTTCTGGAAACGATCTCAAGCCCTCGATCGCATTCACGGGCCTGGCTCTGTTCAACGTGTTGCGGTTTCCCCTGAACACTCTTCCTATGATCATAAACCTCATCGTTGAGTCGCAAGTGGCGCTGGGGCGCATCCGGGACTACCTTCTAGCGGACGAAATCGACAGATCGTATTACGAAAATCGAGATGACGCGGCGAACGACGAGGATGGCATCAGCATGTCGCGCGGACCCAAGGCAGGGGACTTGGCCATTGCCATTCAGGAGGGGCGTTTCTCGTGGGCCCAACCACGGGATGAGCAAGCGGTTGAACGACAAAAACAGCGCGAGGCTGAAGAAAAGAAGAGGTGGGCCATAGTGCGGCTCTTCTCACGTGCCGAAACGTCGAAATTGCTGCTCGAGAAGGAGATGGCTGGCTATAATGTCGTGCTTCGTGATATCGACCTTGGTCTGCCCCCGAATCTGGTCGAATTTGCCTCGGTTTCCCGGCGTACACACCACTGGAGTTGACCCTGTGTACTTGCGCAGGAGTTAAGCAGGGTGAGCTTGCGATGGTAGTTGGCAAGGTGGGTTGTGGTAAGTCGTCACTGCTTGCTGCAGTTCTTGGAGAGATGAAAAAGGAGGCTGGAGTTGTGTGCCTTGCTGGCAGCGTGGCTTATGCAGCACAGCAGCCGTGGATCGTAAATGCCACAGTAAAGGAAAACATCCTCTTCGGGAGGGAACTTGATGTGGAGCGTTACGAGCAAGTGCTTCACGTGTGCGCTCTTACGCAAGATCTTGACGTGCTCCCGGCGGGTGACGAGACTGAAATCGGCGAAAAGGGTATCAATCTCTCGGGTGGACAGAAGGCGCGCATCTCGCTTGCCCGGGCCGTGTATCAAGACGCGGACGTGTACCTGCTCGACGATCCGCTCTCTGCTGTCGATGTCCATGTCGCTAAGCATCTCATGGAGGAATGCATCGAGGGGTACCTTGCCGGAAAGACTAGGGTGCTAGTCACCCACCAGATCCAATTTCTGCCGAGGGCAGACCATGTTGTCATGATCGACGGTGCGCGTATCGCAGCGGACGGCTCATACCAACAGGTTGCTGCGGAGCAGCCTCACCTTGTGCACGGAGACAGCAAGGACAAATCTGAGGAGGATGGCGCGGACAGCAAGGGCGAAGGCAAGTCGCCTGCGGGCGGTGACTCTCCACTTGCAAGTTTGCGTGCTACCGGGGCGCCTAAGAAGGTGACGGGACCAAGCGCGAGCACGCTCAATGATGGCAAAACGACGACCAAAGAAGCCCGTAAAGAGGGCAAGGTTTCCTCGGGTGTCTGGAAGGGCTACATTGCGTCAGTCGGAGTCTCCATTTCGCTGCTTATTGTGTTGGCGTATGTGGTGTCGCAGTCGCTGCAGATTCTCTCCGACGGCTGGCTTTCTCAGTGGTCGACTGCGTCAGTGGAGTATCGTGCGCAACTCGACGAGGCAGCGCAGACAGGGGAAGAAGAGCCTACTCCATTCAACGAGACGTTTTACACGGGCATGTATGCACTCATCACTCTCTTTGCTGCGGGCTCGATCGCCGCGCGTTCTGCCGTTGTCGCCACAGGCGTGATCCGTTCAGCGTGTCTGCATCACGACAAAATGCTTGCCTGTGTGCTTCGCGCGCCCACGAAATTCTTTGACACGACTCCTACCGGCCGTGTACTCAATCGTTTCACCTCGGATCAATACACCCTAGACAACGAGCTTCGCCAGACCGTGGCCATGGTACGTTTTCAACTCGTGCACTGTCTTGGTACGTTTTCTGGCGTGTTCACTTGCGACGCCAACTGCTTCTGAGTTCGGCTTGCGGTGGGGCAGGTCCTCATGTGCACGGTGCGCGTGCTGTCGGTCGGTGCAGTCATCTTCTATGTCACGCCCATCCTTGTGCCCCTCGTTATTCCACTCGGATACATCTATTATCGCGTCCAGGTTCCGCGCAGCCCTTTACGACCCGGCGTGCGTGCGCTGCATTTCTTGTCTCATGTTGCTTGGCTACAGGAATTCTATCGGCAGTCTTCGAGAGAGCTCAAGCGCATCGATGCCGTGTCCAAGTCACCCATCTACGCGCAATTCTCAGAGACCCTGAACGGTGTGAGCACCATTCGCGCGTTCAATTCGCAATTGCGTTTCATGGGAAAGAACTTCCAGCTAAACGATGCGTATTCCACTGCTTATTTCGCTAATAATGCTGCGAATCGTTGGCTTGGAATTCGCCTCGAGCTCATCGGCAACATCGCAGTTGGAACCTCTGCGCTATTCGCAGTTCTGCAGAATGGCAACGACCCTTCGACAGCAGGTATTGTTGGTCTTTCGGTTACCTACGCGCTTGACGTCACCGGAACCCTCAACTGGGCAGTTCGCACCTTCACGCAGCTTGAGAGCTATATGGTGTCATGCGAGCGGGTCCGAGAGTACTCACAGATGGAAACTGAGGCACCCGCAATTGTTGAGTCGGCGCGGCCACACGCATCATGGCCATCTGAGGGTAGAGTCAAGTTCGATAATGTGCAGCTGCGATACCGGGAAGAGCTAGAGCCTGCACTAAAAGGGGTCTCCTTTGAAACTAAGGCGGGCGAAAAAGTTGGCATTGTGGGGCGGACGGGAGCGGGTAAATCCACGTTGGCAGTTGCGCTTTTCCGTATCACAGAGATCTTTAGGGGATCGATTTTGGTGGATGGAACCGACGTTTCTCAAATCGGGCTTGATGATCTTCGCACGAAGTTGTCAATCATTCCGCAGGACCCAGTTCTCTTTGCCGGCACTGTGCGCTCCAACCTTGACCCATTCGAGGACTACTCTGACGCAGAAATCAACGAGACTCTAAGCAAGGTGCACATGAAAGAGTGGGTTGATGGCACTGCAAACGGCCTGCTCCACGAGGTTCAAGAGGGTGGTTCCAACCTGTCGGTTGGGCAGCGCCAGCTCCTTTGCATGGCTCGAGCTCTTCTTCGGAAGGCTAAGGTCATCATTATGGATGAGGCCACTGCGTCAGTAGACATGCAGACGGACAATTTCATTCAGGAGACCATTCGGGAACAGTTTACCGGTTCTACGGTACGGAGATCACCTCCTGCCCGTGCTTGACAGATTTGACTCGAGACATGCCCAAGTGTCTCGCATCTCGTCTTCATAGCTAAAGTGACGAGCGTATGGATGGCAGGTGTTGACGATCGCGCATCGGCTGGCCACAGTGATGGCGTGTGACAGGGTCATGGTCATGGGCGAGGGTAAAGTCCTCGAAATGGGGCCACCCAAGGTCAGGGCACGCGCTAAGCACGTATACGCTATTATGGTGACGCACTTGCACCCACCCATCCCCGGTCCTGATGCTCCCCTCCGAATGCCGACTGCAGGAGCTGATGGAGGATGGTGATTCGATTTTCCACGATATGACTGCGGACAAGGCAAAGGCCAAAGAGATGCTGAAGTAAGGGCTAGTGCACTAGTTAGACACATGCGAAGACTGCTCACCGTCAACGCAGAACGGACGTGGTTGATTAAGACATATGGGGAGCCCTGGCAGCCCTGGCAAGCCTGGCAGCCCAGCGCTAGCAGATTTCTTGCAGATTACTTCGACAGTGGCACCAGCGGAGCAACACAAACCAGCGCACTCAATGGAGCGGTGCTGCACTTTGTACTAGATACAGCGGCTGAGCAGGCTCACAAGTACGTAAGTTTACGGCGGGCGCTCCGCAACAAAACGCTGGATGGCCACAACCCACTCGTGTATGGCTGCGCCGCCTTCGGCCTTGAGAATGAGCTTGGTAGGGGCACCCGTACTGAACCAGCCGCGCTCGCGAGGGTGGAGAGAGAGATGGATCAGGCCATCTTCGGAAAGCACAAGTTCGACGAAGTAGTGCGGGAGAAAGTAAGATGCCACAGGGCACGGCTCGGAGCGGGAAGGAAACTCATGCAGCGAGCCATTTGCGGTGAGAACCCAGTAGTGCTTCTTCCAGGTGAATCCTAGCACCGTGCCTTGGCGAAGTAGATACCCATTCGCTAGCATCTCCTCCTGTACTCCGGCAGGCACCATAATGAGCTGCTTTCTAATGCAGCAGGGCTTCTTAGCTGCCTATCATGTATGCAAATAACTACGGGAAGAGAAGAATATATAGGGTTTCAAAGACCATAGTTCCAGCGCTCATGGCGTCGCCGCGCGCCTCTTGTTCCAGCGCCAAAGCTGTGAGACTGCCACTCCACCGACGCCAGTCGGCCTCTGCAGAGCCACGTGCAACCGGTGATACATCCGACTGCGCCATGAATTCTCGCCAGTTAGTCGACGGGTCCATTGCTTTGGCCTGCCACCCAGACTTCAAAACCTCAGACTCGGAGCTTGCATTGCAAAGTTTTCGAGAGGCAACGCATGTACGGGGTGGTTTGGCTTGGAGCATGGAGAATATCAAGGGCTGCGATTCGCGAGCCGTTAGGAACAGTGGTGACAGGAGAAAGAAAAGATAGGGAAAAAACGGACGCACCGCGCGGCCATGTGCTTCCAGAAGAAGGTGGAGTGCAGAAGCTGCGGCGGACTGGCCCTCGATCGCTGCTGCCAGAAATGCCTGGCTCTTATCGATGACCACCTGTTCAACAGACGATACAGGGACTCACTGCACTCGCATAGCGCTGGCAGCCAACAACCGTCCCCGACCGCGCTCCAGATGCAGCTTCAATTGTACAACCTGGTTTTACAATTTATGTTACACGGGTACAGACGTGCCTTTTCAAGCTTCTCTGCTTCTCCGAGCAGCTCCCGAGCCTCCTTGCAATACCTGCCCCACATCTGAATCAATACACTGCGACAGCATGGCCCCAAAACCATGACTGCATAGAAGGGGATTTCTGGTTACCGCGAGCATGCTTCGCGTTCGCCACGGCGTGCCGCCGCTTCCTGAACCTGTTTCGCACGCATCGCCTGAATCGGTGATCTTAACCAATTTGATGTTTGAGTTTGGAGACCTTGAGAAGCCACGTGTCTCGAGCTGCCGCATCTTTGGCACTGCTTGCCGAGCTCAACGCCGTCGAAGCCACGCGAAGCTCATTACGCGCCTTTTCCAGTGCATCGCAAAGAGCCACGACTCGTGCTTCGACGAAAGCAGCGTTTTGCTTGGCTAATCTGAGTATCCATATGCCCCTTCAGTTTGCGCGGAGCGGATACATGCAACTGGGAAGACGGTAACAACAGGCAAAATGCAGGTTGCACACTTCGAAAGTGCCACCCCTTCTTTGCCGTCAAGTTTGGAGAGGATCCCAGCCAGACTTTCGTGCTGCGCAATTTTTTGCTTCAGCCACCTGCGCATTAGACCCCCACTTGATTTCTGTGTGCAGCGATACTTCCAGGCGTGCTTTATTCGAAACGAGGTCGTGCGGGAGACTGATAACGGCGACATTACTTGCCAAAACATTGCGTAGAAACTGCAGCAAGGCTGTTCACCGCAGGCCCAACACTGTCGTTTTCTGTGTCGACCCGCTGGCGCAACTCTAAATCAACAAGCTTGATTTTAGATGATGCTGTCTTCCTGAGCTGTGCGGCAGAGAGTTTTTCAACTTCGACCAAGGTGGAGATGTTGTTCCGCAGAGCCTGGTTTGGGCGTGATGTTAGGGGACAGCACGCTGCTCGACTCAGCATCGGGCATTTGGAATACTTCGACTGAGGTAATCCACGTTGTGCTCCGACCAAGAACACGGTCCAAACACGTTGTAAAATGGAAGAGTGGGTCGTCCGGTGTGTTTGCCATCCTTCGGATGCGCTGCAGTATGATCAGGAGACTGTCCTCCTGCACCGGGCTCTCGCTTTCTATAAAGCAGCTGCGCTGAAAAACGGTTCTGACTTCGGAGTGTTGTACACCAACCGTATTGTACACCAACCGTGCCTTTCTTCTCTAGAATCGGTAACTTTAGGACAAGACCTAGAGGGTCTAAGCCAAAAGAGCAAGGCATAAAGTGCGTGGAGAGGACACACCAGGGTACGGGCTCGGACTGGGCGCACGCGTACTCACTCAAGGTAGGTCACTGCGCAACAGGTGGGACTCGCCGGCGTTTCCGCTTACGGCCTGCCGGGAGCATGGTGGCATATTCCAGCACCCATGCGGAGCGGGCAGTATTTCGCATTTTCGTGCTCTCACTATTGGGCAGTGTCTTCACTCACTTCGGGACGCTCCCAGCAACAGAAGCGAGCCAAGCGATGGCATTCGCGGGGAACTTGTGCATGGGTACCACGCGTCGCGTTTCATCAGCAGTCTGTGGGCGGATTCCGGTGATCGAGTCCCATCAGGGAACCGCGTCGCATCGCCTGACGGCACGTTGGCCGATGTGTACAGTCGCGGGGGTGTTGAGGCAAATGAGCCCCATCCGCGTGACAGTTCGGGGTCCCAATTCAGTTTTGATGGCAGCGCGACCTTCCCTAGAGAGCGCTGAGACTCTTGCAGATGGCAAGGGACCCGTGCTTGTGAACGCAACAGCAAATGCTCCGAAGAAACGTGGAAGGGGAATCGGCAAAAGCATGTATGTGAGCCCCGCAGAAAGTAGAGAGAGCAGCCGTCCCCTGGATGAATCAGATCGTGAGGAGTTTTTGGCATCTAGAAAGGCAAGGGCATCTGGGATTCGGGAAAAGGACATTCGCACAGCCGCCGACTTGAAGGCGCTCGAGGATTTTCCTTCAGTCGAGCTCAGCGAAGGCCCCTCGTCATCATCGGAGTCATCTGAAGATGAGCTCGAGCGGGAATGGGCTAAAGAAGCGCAGGAGGCTCGGGAGGCGCGGGAGACTGCGAGTGCAAGGCCGGCGGGTGCGCGCTGGAGGCACCGACTCGGCTCGGCGAGGCAAGAGGAGCCTGGAGGTGTGATGCCCGCAGAGCAGCCGGGCAAGACGTTGACACGTGCGGTGGGGAGGTCTGCACGACGTCTACTTAGCCCAGAGGCGCAAGTAATCCGAAGAAGGGCCATGGGACTCGCACGGCACGCTGCGAGTGAAGAAATGGAAGCCGGCGTGCATGCGAATCCAGGGGCGGCTCTGCGACGTGAGAAGCGTGAATCCGCGGGAATGCTTGGAGTTGTGCCGATGGCAGATCTGAAACGGAGAGGACTTGTACGCCAGGATGTGACTGCCAAGGATTGGGCACGGGGTACAACAAGCTTGCTCCGGGAGGTACCCGTCCACGGGGCGCTCTTCGACATCAAGTCGCGAGGTGCAGAGATGTTCGCGGTAGGCGCTGATTCTAACATCGCGGTATGGGATCTCGGCAAGCTTGAGAAAACCGACGAACTCACAGGACACACAGGCTGGGTGAACTCGATCAAGCTGGATGGAGCAAGAGGCCTCATGCTTTCTGCTTCTGATGATGGCACCGTCAGGGTATTTCCTCACTGCGCCTGGCAAAAGCCTGCGAGAGCTGTTTGCAGTAACGTGGCCTACTGCTTTACAGATCCATGCAATTGATATGTTCTCAGGCTTGGGCGCACGGCAGGTATGGGACTTGAAAAGCCGCAAATGCATCAAAGTACTCAAAGGGCATGATGGAGGGGCACTTTCGATGGACGTGAATGAGCAGAAGCTGTTCGTGGGATGCCACAGCAAGATCCTCGTATGGAATACCGAGTCATGGACACTCGAGCACAGGCTCACCAACCACACGCAGGTACTTCGTGCTATGACAAGTGGACAGCAGCTGTCCAAAAACATTCGCGTGAATCCTCGAGTCGCCCTCGCCCGCGAGGTATCACAACAGTCCCTCCAGTTTCTCCTGGCCGCAGCAGCGTCCCATGATAGAGCTCAACACTGCCGGTCCAGAGGCTGCATTGCTAACACCGAAAATAACCATGCAGGCGAGCAAGCTGTTCGGGCACCGCGTGGGTGGCGTGGTGCGGTGCGGCAAGTACATGTTGACAGCAGTTGACGAGGGGACAATTTGGGTATGGAATGTGCAGACGATGGAGGTAGAGCGAAAGCTTTTGGCCACGGACAGTCGCGAAGGTGCGTGGGTACGTCCGATGCTGCTGCTCCCTAGTATGAAGGAAGGGAACGGTCGCGGGAAGAAGACATCACGAGGCACGCTTGTCACCGGATGGGCAGACGGGGCGGTTCGTGTGTTCGACATGGACACCTGGAAGCTGGTTAAGACGCTCTACAGTCACAGTGGACCGGTCCTTGCCTTGGTTAATGTGGGAGGGCACATTATCAGCACCGGGGCGGACATGACGGCGAACGAGTGGGATCCTGCCACTTGGACCATCACGCGGAGTTTCCGTGGGCACATGGGAGCCGTAAGCGCCGCAGTGGGTGGCTTGGGTGATGAGGTGCTCACGGCCTCGCTTGACGGATTCCTCAAGCTGTGGCCAGCCGCTATTGCTGATTGCCATGCTGCGTAAGTGTCAAAGTACTGGGTGGGCAGTGAGTGCGTAACGGTACGCACTCGTCACCGAGGCACATCAGCGACCCCATGAGTTTGGTGAGTGTAATTAGATTGTACACAGCATTAGTGGTGCATGCCGCTCAAGCCTGCGTTAGGTACAGCTAAACCACCTTGGACGTTATGCTATCATATCCACTGCAGGACACATGCCGACAACTCTTACTTGATACGAAGCGTCCGGCGGATCGAGAGCATGGCGCCAGCCCGTTCAGCACGGAGTCGAACGGCTGTGCCTGCCGAGGACAACGCCGAAAAGAGTGGGGGCAGCTCGGCGAGGCGGCGCGTGATGGAGCGCCCGGCCCGGGCGAACAGGTCATTCCGCTCGGGGAGAGACCGCGTGCGCGGGGCAAGCTGGGGCACAAAGATCTGAGCCATGGCCTGGAGCTCGACCGCCGTCACATATCGACCGGGGCGGTCCATGATAAGCTCAAGATGGTGCGGCGCCGGTTCGGCCCCAAGCGCGACCAGCGCACGCGGGACGACGCCCTTGGGGATGCATCCCGTGGACCGTGGGTCGAAGCTCCTGAAGATGACCAGAACGGCATCGTCCACCCCCCTGATGCGCTGCTGATAGACTCCGGCCCGGCGGCGCCAGCGCTCGATTACCTGGCCCTCGCGCGCCTCAGCGTGATCACCCTTCTCGTCTTCTCCCGCAATGTCTTCATCAGCCACGTCCTCTTCCGCCAGGTCATCAAGTGAGAGCAGCTCGTCGGGCAAACCGTCAAGCCGCAGCCCGGACAGCATCTCCTCCTGCAGGTCAGCGGCGACGAGCTCGTACTCCGCCCCCAGTGCCCACGCCCGGCTCAGCCGAATCGCCTCGCGAAAACGCTGCACCATCTGCACACCAAGGGCCGGCGCCGGCTTAGACAGGTTGCACCTCACTCCAAATCTCCAGGGTAAGGCTGGGTCTGGCGCACCGTGAGCTGTGGGCCAGACGGAACGTCCTCGGCCGCGGGTGCAAACGCCTCAACCGCAGCGCGCACGAGCGATGCTAACCGACGCGGTCGCGCTTCTGCCTCAATGCGCGCGTCTTCACGCTGCAGCGTGCGTGTTACCTCTTTGGTGACGGAAGCTCGCACCGCAGCGCGTCGGTCTGCCTCCGCACGCAGCTGCTCAGCGATTCTCAGCCTGTCAGCCTCCATCTGGCGCTGCTCCTCCGCGTGTTTGGCCTGAAGCGCTGCTTTCTCTGCGGCCTCACGGGCTGCAATTTCTTGCTCCTCCTGGCGCCTGCGCTGCTCCTCAGCAAGCCGCT
>ENA-UOXV01003662-UOXV01003662.1-marine-metagenome-genome-assembly--contig:-NODE-3662-length-18385-cov-6.712875_pt1 | contig 18385 bp, 21 predicted proteins | sample MGYA00238165_ERZ766961 | MGnify/ENA primary metagenome ERZ766961 (study PRJEB28924, sample SAMN03173240) | marine metagenome | biome: Marine; feature: Water; material: Subsurface seawater | place: North...
GAGCGTCTGGACATCGGACAGCAGTCTGGCATGCCGGTCAGCCGCAGGCTTGGGTGGGACTACCCCGGTCGCTATTACTCTTTGTCTTGTATCTTCATCACTCTCAGACGCGACGTCCTATGATGTTCCTCCTGTCAGCGGTATTTTGATCAGCAATGTCATGACACTTGGATCATCATTTGTCACGCTGTCTGGATCGGATTTTGGATCGTTTGATACCACTGTGGGTGTACGGATTGAAAGCTCTTCCTGCATCGCGTCCAAATGGTTTTCACTCTCTTCAGTTGTATGTCATGTGACAGCCGGCGTCTCCTCTTCAGCTTCAGTTGCAGTTACCGTGACATCTCAGGCAGGAACTCTCAGTGAGGCTCTTTCCTTTGACAGACCAGAAATTTTGAGAGTTGGAGGTCAGCTGGCAAATGCGCCCTCCGCCAGTAGCTCTGGAGGGCGCATTCGAGTTCTCCTTGGCATCGAATTCGGGCGCTTTGACTCTACACAGCAAGGTCGTGCCGGGGGAACGGCGTGCGAGTCCAGTGTCTGGACCTCATCCAGTGCTGTGCTTTGTTCGGCGGCGCGAATCACAGGGGGGAGTAAGATTCTGATGCTCACAGCGACGATGCAAGCGGGTAAGCACCCCATCCAGAGGTTCCAACCTTGTACTTGCACATGCAGGCAGGGGCAAATCTACAGCTGCTGCAGTTCCATTGAGCGCCAAGCTGCTGCACATTCTTTGCAACCCCTGAATCCATTCACTTCCAGCAATTTCTAACAGAGAAGATGTCAGTTTGACTTTGGGCGATGAAAATAGATTGGTGGCGTTGACCATTTCCCGGTTGTCCTGCAGGATCCATATCTACGGCGCTTTCTTTCAACGCCCCTACCCCAACCTCATCCAAATACGGCAATCAGCCGGGTCGTTTCACCCGTCCGGTGTTGGAAGCCGTGTTTGTCGTGGCTGGTGCGTCCTTTGGAAATGTACCTTTCAGCGCCTTGGTAAGGGTTGGTGCAAGCGCGTGCGAGAGCAGCGACTGGGCGTCCGATTCTGTCATCACATGCCAAACAGGGGGGAAATCAACAGGGGCTACTCTTGCGGTTAACTCCCGCGTCTCTCAATACTGTGCACACTCGTCAGGCGGGATGATTTATCTTAGTTCAAATTGTTTGGAGTACGTGGTTCGTGACCGACCCCATGAACCTTCGCCCTTCTATCCACCAGGTGGTGGTCACTACGAGTAGGCTGGCTGGCTCCTTGACGGAAGCTCTCTCCTTCGATCGGGCACCTCTGCGCGGTGTGCCATTACCGAACAGCGCGACTGTGTGTGGAGCCGAAATATTGTTGACAGGTATTGGGTTCGCGCCGTTTGCCAGTCTCTCCTCACGAATCGGGTTTTCAACATGTCATGCCACCGACTGGGTCTCGATATCTACGCTGCGATGCAGGTTCGCTCAAAACCAGCCCGATTCTGTCCCTCATGGCAGCTGAAATACGACACTGTAATCCTTATCTTGTATCTTTACGCTGTCGGCGCCAGGACTACACTTGGTAGCGGAGGATCTCATCGTTTGGTGCTTACAGCGGGAAAACTTGCGGCAACCACCACGGAGGCGCTCTCTTTTGATGCCATTCATGGCAGCCTTTCTTCATCAGCAAATACTGGCGGTATCGGAGGCGTGACGATTTGGGCAGCAGGAAGCTTTACTGCGGATGTTGTCAACAGTGCCCGGACACGAGTCGGGGGAACTTCATGCGAGGCTACATGGTGGGGTTCGGCGACTGCGCTTGGCTGCCTCACGGCCAGGGGAGGGCTTGCTTCACATGCAGTAGTGGTGACGGCAGGGATACAACTTGGGAGCAGCTTCACGGCCGCATTCTCCTTTGACCATCCTTCTCTCTCACCTTTTCACCAGCAACGAGAGAATTCATCCAACATTCCGCATCGCGACTCAATCTCAATCACCATCTCCGCAAGGCACAGTGCCCCAGTCCTCACCGTAATTGCCGCTTCAGCCCTGTCAAAAAACTTCCGCGTATCTCCCCGTGTAATTGCCGAGGATGCGTGAGAAAATAGGTCTATCGTCCCCGGGCTAAGTATGTCGCTTGCATGTCGCATCGGAAACACCGGCGCCGAGGCCACGGAGTGGGGTACTGGACATGAGCTGCGCTGTCGAAGCCCTCGAGGTTGGGGCACTATGTACCCGATCGTTGTCTCCATAGGTGCCTCTTTCATTGGCTCTCTCACAGAGGCGTTGTCCTTCGACGCTCCTACCCTGCGATCCGGCTTCGTGTTGTCAAACACGCCTGCCGCGGGCGGAGAAGATGTCACGCTCCAGGGCTCATTTTCCTTTGTCGACCTTTCTCCCACCATGCGTGTCGGGGACACTACTTCACTTGAAACCCTCTGGCTGACCCCGACATCGATTGCGTGCAAGGTAATGCCGCTGCCAAATCTCATCACGTTCCATGAGAGATTGAAATTTGAAGCCGTACTGTTAGGTCGCAGCTGGCTTTGTGTCACCGCGCATGGGAAACGTTGTGACGATCGACAAATTGATCGCGACGATTACCGAGTCCGTGTCCTACGACGCTCCTGCGGCATTTTCGTCCACAGGTGAGGTGCTGCAACTTCCAAGTGGTGACGCAGAGTTGGTGCTGCTTGGAAACAATTTCGGGGCGTTTGACCCAACATTCTCGGTGTCGCTCCGCAGCGACGTCCAAGACGTTGTCGGGCAGGCGCCCCACCAATCATAGCTTCCAGCATTTCCTGCTGGCGTTCCGAGCTCTGCACTCGGCTTCCATTTTTCTCTGCCCTGTGACTGCGGCTAACGGCATCGGGACGTAGGTGCCGAACGACCAAGTGGATATCCGACTCAGCGCTGCGATGTGGCCTGGTGCGCTCACTGCTGGGAGCTCCTCTGCGCATCGACACATTTGCGTACTCAGACGCAGCGGTCTGCAGGCGGTGCAACTTCCCAGAAGTGACTGACGGCTGCACCCACCTGTCGCCGGGGTTCTGTCACCTCTGTGAGGCATGCCCAGCTGGCTCAGAGCGCGTGGCCTGTGTGCCCGGCGGTACCTCGCCTGGATTTTGTCGCCCTTGTCCAACCGGCCCTGCCGCGCCGGTTGGCGCGCGGAAGTTCAAGATAAGCATCGGTAACGCCACCACGGGGTAAGTGTCTCTAGATATGGCCCGTCATATCTGAATTGTAGCGGAACAGGGCTGTGGTGAACTTGACTGTGACACTTGTCAACTGCAGGTGCTCTGCATGCTCTCTCTGTGGAGGCCCGAACCAGAACGGAACTGCCTACCAGGCTGCACCATGCACACGCACCTCTGACACTCAGTGTCAGCCCTGCCCCCCGTGCCCATCGGGCTCCATCCGCGTGGGGTATGCCCCCCCTCTGAGATTTTCGATAGCTGGGTCGAAAATCGCCAGGTCTGGATAGAATAACGTACCAATTGTGGCTATTTTTGGGCAACAGGTGCGCGGGGGAGAGCGAGGGGCGGTGCGTTTCGGTATCAGACTTCGGCGGATCCGGGGTCAAGGCTTCTGCTAGCACTGACATTTTTGCATCCGCTAGCTGGGGGTCTGGCGACTCATCTGTTTCTCCCACACTGACACTTCTAGCAACGGTGCAGGTTTTTCCTGCGCACCCCTTCTACGTAATCTGCTGCTCTGTGTACAAAGCTCACACTCCCGTCTCAAGACTTGTGGTTCGTCTGGGCATCCGGCAGGTGCAGATGACAGGCGCGCACTCGGGCACTGGCATCTCCATCCGAGCGTGAGTCTTACCCGAACTTGTCCCGTCAACGCAGGAGAGATCGTGCAGCTGAGTCCTGGTGTTTGCGCAGCTCTTCCAAGGTGGTGTTTGCGGACCGAAACAACACTGTCGTGGCTGTCTCTGTAGTTGCTCCTGGGTCTTCAATGTTGACGGGGCTAGCCAACGGCACGACTCTTGCCTCGGAAGCGATCTACCTCTCCCCTTCTGGCACGTCCTTTGACCCCCCTGTGCAGCTTGACATCCCTCTGGCCTCCCGCGTCGGAGGAGACGGCCTTGCGGAGGAACGCCACGCCACACGATTGGCGATCCACTGCTTCGACCCCGTGCACGGGGTCTGGCAGGAGCGCCCAGGGACGGTGGTGGACGTCGCACGCGGCTTGGCATCTGTTCGCACTGGGTCCTTCTCCAGTTACGCAGTCTTGGAAGTCCCCGCTGCGCCGTCCCCTGCAGCAAACACGGTTATGTTCTCTTCACCTGCAGTACCTTCGGAAATCGTTCCCCCTCTCACCGCGCTGCTGACCTCAAACCGAAGGCCGATGGATTCCCTGGCGCTGTCCGCACCGCTTGGCGCTGTGGGTGTCGTCTTTGTCATCCTTGCCGTCGTTGCGGGCCGTTTTGCCTGGCGCCGCCGCGACCCTGCCCGGCATAGACCCAGGCGACAGGAAGATACTGGATCATCGCAGCAGCCGCTGCCTGACAACCGCAGGAGTACACACGACGCCGAGGTTTGGATTTGCCGCCCACACGAGTGCGTAGGCTGCAGTCTCACTCTGTGTAATGGAGCTCGCTCACACCTGGTGCCGCAGTTGGTTGTTTACCGAGTGCTCGGTTGCAGGCTGGGCCATCGCTCTTTGGCAGTAGTACCGGGGCACCTGCTCGCCTCTTTCAGGTTCAGTCACGGGGTGCCCTGCCGTTGGGGTCGGGGTGGATAAAATTGTGCATTTCCGATCAAACGGACTGTCTGATCAAACTTCCCCTGATCAATCTCCGTCCAAATCAGGATGCCGTTGACGATGCTGATCAGCGATTTCTGCAGCCCACGAAGATGCAGCGAGAGCATGCGCGGACTGCTGCTGATCAACTGCTGTCGCCGGCTATGCCAAGTGCAGGTGCTCGCAGCGAATTGATCACTTCAGCCACGCGACTCAAACCTGCAGCGCGTGCAGCTGCGCTTCCAAGCGAGAGCGCAGGCCCCGAGTCATCTCCTGTAGGGATCAACACGTACGGACATCGCTTACAGGCCCGGCAAGGCTCGCCGGGTCTGTCAGGGGCAAAAGGTTACCGCAGTCGGGACGAAAGCAGCAGCGCTGCCGCCGGAGGCGAACAATGCTCGGGGCGTCAAGACAGCACTACTGCTCAGCTTGGGGCTGTTCGAAATGGACCTGCGCTGCCCATATCGATCACGCAGAGCACTCCGCGCCCTCTGTTTGGGACCTGGGGCTCCTCTCAGCTCCAGGGCCCTAGCCCCTTGGCACCTCGCACGGGTGGCGGCGCAGATGTATCATCTGGGCTTCCCGGCAAGCAAGGACAGCAACATCTGGGGGCCACACCGCTGGCACCTACCTTTGAGAGTCAAGGCATAGCCTAGCAGAGCAAGCTTTGATTTTGGGGGCTGCAATTTGAGCAAATGATTGTGCCGATTTCAATGACATAGCTGTATATAGAAAAACATTACATTGCGCAGATTGCCACTATTTCAACGACATTTCGGCCCAGATCTCGCGCACTTGCACTGCGTCCGCAGACATTTGCTTGGCAGCACCAAATCGGCGCTGTGCGCTCATCACTGTCTTCGTCAAATTGTTGACCGCCGCGCACAAGCTCGATGCAGCGCTGAATGGGAGTGCTAGCTTTAGGTCGCACATCGGACCTGGAGCCTCACAACGATCGAAGAGTGCAGGTTGGTTCTCATGCGACGAAAGCTTTAGGAGGTCGGCAAGTCCGTCGCGAATCGTCGCCAGCAGCGCGCGGCCCGCGACAACGACAAGAATCTGCATGGGTCACCTCACCCTTAGTGACAGGCCCCCCCAAACCACGTACGCCAATGGGAGTGGACCTCTCCGCGATACCGCGTCTCCAGCACACGGAGAAGCTCTGCAGCACGCTGTGCGACTGCAACCACGGCCTCAGGCGGGGTAGCTCCAGGGGGCGAGGGGGCGGTAGAGTGCGTCCTCAGGTTCGACGCAGCGAGCCCCTCGAGGTAGCCTGCAATTTCATGATGTTTATTGCGGGTGAGAATTGGGTGATGTCTGATGCGCGCGTACAAATGTGGTGAGGGGCTTGAGAAGGCGCGATCACCGAGACCAGGGTCGCGTAGGCGAGCTGTGACAATGATGGGAGCTGTTCCAGCAGCAAGCTCCTTGATACCCCGAGCGCAAGCGATGGATGCTCGCTCCCTTCCCGATACCACAATTATTCCCGAACGGCGATGCAGCACACCACCGCTGAGCCTGAGGTTCTCTATTTCTGCGCGTGCGCGGGCCGCGAGATGCGGGAGGGCCTGTCGCCCGCGGGCGCTGAGAGCAACGACGGCTTCGGTCAGAATCGGGTCAGCACAGAGCACATCGCGAGCCTCCATCTCTGTTTCAAGTCGCTCGACTAGCAGGTATCCGTTTCGAAGTCCCACGTCTACGCTCGCTTCCGTACGTTTCTCCGCGTTCGACATGTTGGCGCCATCGTCAGTTGGAGCGCACCCATGACTCACTTGCCCAGTGCTCCGGGGGCAGCTGGCCACATCCTGCGAACCAGAGTGGAGCCACGACCGCAGCCCGCCCGCGCGACGTACCCCTCTGCGCACGCGAGAAATCACTTCGGCAAGCATCTGCGCCTCCGCTTCGTTTAGCTCTGCACGCCCCGACCCCCCGCCGTCACTGCATCCCCCTGAATCCTCTTGTCTTGATTCACCCCCATCGCTGCCACTGCTGCCGTCAAAGCGCTCCTCGTTCGAAACTCTTTTGATGGGGTCAGCAGATTCAGAGTATCCAAGGCTGTCGTCACCCCAATCGCGTTTGGGAGTCGCCGATTCCACGGCAGCCAGCTGCCCACTCTGAGAATGTACACTACCCATGTGCTGCCTTCGCGCCGTGTGCGTGTCCTCCTCTGCCAGAGGCACCGAAGGTAGACGGTCCTCGGATCGGGACTGTGTGAGGCGGTCAAGATCATTTGGCGAGGCAACAGCTGCCTGGCCGCGGGAATTCTCTGCCTGATTCGATCCAATGTGCCTGACCATTAATTCACGTACCGCATTCGATGCCTGATGGCTGCTTGAAGCCATCGATGACGCTGTGCCTGCTGGCCTAGGCATATGCTGCTCCCCATTCCTGTTCTCCTGCTCGACATTGGGCGTCGGCGATCCCCCAGTACTACGATTGCCTGCCTCGCGCAGCCCTACAGATGCCGACAAGAAAGGAAGTTGTGGTGTCAAGCAATTTGCAACAGATGGTTCCCGTTGAGGATTTGGCATGGGCTCCAAAGATTGCAATGTCATCGCCACATTTTGGTCTTCCCGCCTGCCGGAAGGCAAAAATCTACGTGAGCCACCACTTTCAGCCGTCCCAAAAGTCTTCCCGATTATGTCGGCCGGGGTAGGTTGCAGGTGGAACCTCTGCCGGCGGAGTAGCAGTCCAGAAGGTGACTCATCGGCTACGTCTGATCGATCGGGGGCGTGCCTTCCATGCATGGCCACAGATTCATGAGATGAAAGTTCATCGTCCTCACGATTGAATAGATGGAACTCGGAGGCCAGGATACTGGAACTCTCAATAGTTGAAGACTCGTCTCCACGTTTGTTCGGTCTAGATGGGCTGTGCTGTGCTCGACCTGGCCATGCATGATTAGTATGCGTTGGGCGAAAACCGCATTCGGCACGCACTGCTCTATGGGGATCCGGGCCAGGACTCGCCTCCGCGGAGCCAGAGGACAGGCTGCAGCAGAGCAGATATCCTCATGTTCCAATTTTGAACGTTGCTGCTCACTTTTCTGCAGGGCCGTGTACCTCGGGCAACGACCCGCAGCCCTGGTCCAACTTCTGGTTCGCATCTCAGACGCACGTTGCAGTGGCAGCGAGGGCAGGCCAAGGGCGAGTGTGCAGAGGGAATGATGATACAGACCCAAGTCAGAATCAGTGTCATCGGGAGCGGTCGCATCCGCGGCGCGCAGTAGGGAGCCCAATGTGCATTGTAAAGCGGTAAATGAAGTATCGAGAGGGGGCGGGGGGGCTTGGCTCGAAGAAGGTCCGTGCGGCGAGGTGCAGTGCGTCCGCCGTTATGGCCCTTTCACGAAAAGGCAGCATCTCGTTGGGCGGCGGGCTTCTGCGGTGTCTCACCGTTGCATGCCTTTGGGACCCGACTGCTCCGGCACGGGAGAGTGCATGCGTTCCAACTCCTGGGAAGCGTATCTCTGTAGACTCCGGCGCATGGGGGGTAAGGCTGCCGGTTTTGGAAGGGGGCTTGTGGCACTGTAGACAGGACAGAGTTGCCGATAGTTGGCTGGTCCAGGGAGGCATACGGCTTCGTGGAGGTGACTCTTCCCGTGGGTTCGAGGAGATCGTTGCGACTCAGGTGAGGTCCGGGAGCAATGACGCCAGGGCCTGTGATTGCATAGCATCTGAGTTAGAGACTTTCATGTAACGGGAGTTACCCGTGTCGAGGTGGCCCCGCCGTTTCCTGGTCTTCTCGTGTGTGTCAAATGTTGTACAGGCTGCGACTGACACACCGCGGGTCCAGGTGGAGCGGACAGTTCGGGCAGTTGCGACCATGCAAGATGCGCGCGCAGATCAAGGACAGCGTCGAGAGGCGTACCAGGTCGTGGCCTGTTCAATGCATGATCGCTGCCGGGTGTCAAGAAATTCTGTTGGCGCGGCACTGAGTAAACTCTGAAGAAGCAGGTGTGCGAGGCGGTGAAGGGCAGCGACGAGATCTGCTACCTCGTGGCGCAGCGTCTTCTCGACCCGAACCTCTCAGATCCCGTGCGCCATTTCGGCTTGCAGCTCCTCTCTCACCTTGTTCGTCCCAGCCCGCAGCTGGTTCCCGGCGCCTGCGCGGCCCTTCAGCTCACCGCGCGTCATATTTTCTGGCATGAGCAGGTTGAAAACCGGTGGGAATCGCTGCCATCGGCTGTTCAGTTATCGGTGCGGCGCGGTGCGCTGTTGACACTTGCAAACGGCACGCGGCCACTGCTTTCCGAGGCGCAATTCGTGAAGGAGAAGGCCGTTCAGGTGGTGGTGGCAGTTGCCCTGCGTCAGTGGCCTAATGAGTGGGGAGAGCTGCTGCCAGCCCTGCATGAGCTGGCAGGCATGGGCGACACGCAAGCAGAGCTGGCGATGCTACTGGCGCGTGCTCTCTCTGAGGACTTGTCTGCGGCGGAGAAAATCCCCCCGCGGCGGCGACAGGCGCTGCTCGCAGCACTCACCGCCTCCCTCCCAGAGCTGCTCAGCCTCGCCGCTTCACTCCTCCGCACTGCTCTTCGGTTTTTCGCGCCCTTGCTTACCCTTGAACCCCGTAATATTCTCTCGTGCTATGGCCGACGCAATGTGAGCCCGCTTCAGGCGTTCGGATTCGTGGGGAGCGGACACTGCAGCTGCAGCAGTTGTGGACGCGGCGCTGTCCGCTGCCGTAGCTCTCGCTGGTCCCGCAAGCCTGCAGACTATCGCGCGCCAGCTGCCGCTAGAGGAGCTTCTACCACTCCTGCGAGTGGCGCCTGGCAGCGGGAGCGTGGACCCGCGTGCACGGCTGCTGGAGCTGGCGGGAACTCTTGCAGGCAAGAGGGACAGGGCTGGAAGTGCTGCTGCACCGCCAGAAACGCTATCGGTCCTTTCGCGGGAGCTGGTGCTAGCCACACGGGCTGCAATGCAAGCGCCGCGAGCCTCTCCAGATAGCCAGTATCTCCTGCTGCGCCTGGCACAGGTTTCTTCGGACGCAGTGGTAACGCATCTCTCAGCGCTTCTGCCGCAGTCTAGTGGCGGTGCTTCGACGGGGGTGGGGACAGAGGGGGGTGCCCTGATTGAGCTCATGACAGACCTTGCCACCTTTCCGGCACTCAAGGTGCCTTGCATCCCTCGCATCGCCCCCCCCCCCTTCTAGTGGAACAGCAGTGGGCTGCACGCCTCTGTTTCGGTTGCCTTGACGTCACCGCGAAATCAGGTTGCAGCCGCCACGCTCCCCGCCTGGGGAGCTGTGATTGAACGTGCTCGCAATACCAAGAATCCTCGCGGGGAGGCGTCGGCCTTGCTCCCCCCCGCGGAGCTCCGCGCTCGGTCACTCTTGTCTCTCACTCTCCGTTTCACCGACATGCGTCGGTATGTCACCCGGCTAGTGGGCGATGAAAAACTGCTGCGTTTGTTTTGAAGAGAGGTGCGGGCGAGGCGGACAGGTCGGCCTGGGATGTCGAAGATCTCGTAGACGATGATGAGTTTGAGGCGCTTGGAGAAGCCAGCCGTGGGCGGCTGCTTGACTTCGCCGCTCGCCTTGCCGCCCTGGACCCCGCGCGCACTCTTGCCGCAGTCGTCGATATGCTCCGAGGCGCTCTGATGGCTGCCGCGGACGCTGCGCGTTCCGATCCCGCGATGCGCAATGCTACTGTCGCAACGAGCCCTGGTCAGGGTGAAATGATGCGCCCGCTTCGGGACGCGGGGGGAGAGCATGTGCATGCGCTCCTGGTCCACCCCGTGACCGCGAGCGCACCGTCACCCCTGTTTTGCGGATTCCGCCGCGTTACAATGCTTGAGCGCACGCGTGCAGATGGCTCGGGTGGACTTTCTGCTCAAGTTGTTGGAGCGCACATTGGACGCCTGTCCATTGCCGGCATCGTTGCCGGGGAGGAATGGTGGCAACGATGAACTGCGGGGAAGGGGGGACGACGCTGCGCGGGCGGAGGAAGAACAGCCGGCTGCGATCATTGCGATCTGCAGGGAATTTGTCAAGTGGCTCATCGATGTCTCTCTTCCGCCCCCGCGCACCACACTTGCGACGCATGTAATGCCCGCGCCCACTTCATGTGTCGTCGTGCGCGAGAAACCCCTGTTCGCATCGCTCTGATTTAGGCGGCGACGCCTCTGCGATCTGAACAGATCGCTGCTCTGCGGGTGCGGGCTCTGGGCGGCTTCTCGCGATTCTACCTCTCTGGACAGGATCCGCGTGTGCTTCCGTATGTGACTGAGCTAGCGCTTGAGACGACTGCGGGTGGTGCCTGGGCGAGCGAGGCCCTTCCGTCTGACGGCACCCAACAGCGCGTGCTTCGGCGCGCCGCCGCTGCCGCACTGGTCCCTGCCCTCTCAGCAGCCTGTGGTCTGCCGCACTTGACCAGCCGTTTCCGTTCCTCCACAGCCTCCAACGCATGAGCCACGGGCATAATGGTCGTGACGGGGATTACGCACAGGTTCGCCTTGCGGGCTCTTGTGGAGTGGCGCTTGCAGAGAAGCTTCCCTCATACGTTGAGGCGGTGCAAGGCTGGAGCGAGCAGGGGCGTCTGCGGGACGAGGAAGAAGCCCGTCTCACTGACTTTGTTTTCCTCGTCTCGACTTCTCTCCGACGAGATAGCGACGGAGGCCCGGACACGCAGCGGCAAAAGGTATTTATCGAGTTGCTTCTCCGCCAGCCCCTCACAGAGTGGTGCTCGCCCGACCTGCTCGCCTCGATCGCCCATCCGGCCATGCCCACATGTCTACTTGCTCCCGCGTACCTTCCACCGCCACCAGCTGGTGAGAGCGAATGGGGCGGCGCCGCCCTCGCCGATCTCAAGCAAATGCATCTACAGCGCCGCCTCAAGGTGCACCGAAAGCCCATGATTCTACAGCGGGTAACAGGCTAGGAATGTACTTGCCCCTCAGCACGTACCCTTGAAGCGCAGGTCAAAGGGATCATCGACCGCCTGGTTGCTCTAGCGCGCCGTGTCGCGCAGGCCGAGGTGTCTGCGTCTTCCGAGCAGTCTGACCACTTGCAGGGACAGACAACTTCAGTTGAAGGCTCGCCTTCAGCTGTTGCTGACGACAAACGGCACACAAACGCGGTTTCTGTGGCATTTTCCCAGCACCTTGCAGATATCTTGGGGCCTGCTAGTGCGATGCTGCAGTCGATCCACTCGCTCGCTCATCCGGATGTCAGGCCGCCCCCCCTCGCTGCACGCCCTTAAAGATCAGCCGCCTGAGCCATCCGCTCTCCGCGCCCGAACCTGACAACTGTGCATATTGTTTGACGATTCTCTCAGATGCTCGCTCGCCTCGCACCCGGCATGCGACTGGTGCTCGTCCCCCTTGAGCTGCTCTCCACCGCGCGCCCGGATTATCGACCAGGTGCTCGCGACTGTGGCACGCTTGAGGCCACTGAGCTCGCTGGATGGCTTCGCCACGTTCGCGAGGCGCTACTGGACCTCACAGCGCAGCTTTCGTTTCTTGGTGCACCCTTCTTTCGTACCCTCGCGGTCCATCCAAACATTATGGGCGGGGCTCTGTCGTACTGGTCCGTTCTCGAAAATCGCCACGTTCGACTCATCCTTCGAATCTTGCTTCCCCCGCTCATTCGCAACTGCCCTGCGCAGCACCAGGAAAGCCCCAAACTCTGGATCCCACGCCCCACACCCGCCCGGGGGTTGAAAGTGACTTTTTTTGCCAGGATGGTGTGCTGCTACCCATGCTGCCGGCGATTTTTGCCGACCTGTACACGCGCCTCTCACGCGGCTACGCGCAACTGGCACGCCACCCGCCCCCTTTTTCAGCTCAGGCTGCCCCCGGGCGCAAGTCACTGGGCCCTTTGCTACCAGCTGCCAAAGCCTGATCGACAGAAAGTGCGTGCGGCTTCCAGGCAATCGAGCCATCGGGTGGTGGGGTCGGCACGGGGGTCGGGCAAAATGCAGCGTGCCGGGCGCGTCTTGAAGAGCACCTTGGCGCCGAAACCCTGCTCGTCTGCGAGGTAGTACCCTCGGCAGCCTGGCGATCACTAGCCCACGAGAGACACAGCAGTATGTAGAGTGCTCTGCACTTGCTGAGCGCAAGGAGTGGGACAGGAGACGGCGCTGCGGCAGTTGCACCGTGAGGCGGTTGATCTTGTCTTGTGCATTTCCAACCTAGCAACGCAAGCACAGATGCTTGAGGGTGGCGGACCCGAACACTGCCGAGGAGAGCTAGGAAATGCGCTCCTTCTGCGGTCAGAAGCGTTCGCAAGCCCGGTGCTTGCACTGCTGGCTGGCAGCCTTGTGTGGCCGGATTCCATCGCCAAAGGCAAAGCTATTGAGGCGGCATCGCGAGTGCTAGGGATGGTAGGAGGCAAGGGCGGTACGGAGGTCGCGGAGGCGTGTCGCGCGCAGATGGCCGGGGAGCTCTTTCAGGCGGCAGTATCAGGCATGGTGTCTTCGCTACAAGCGCCTCCCGGTGACCGTGGTGACATCGAGGGACCCCTCGCAGCTCTCATAACCGACCTCTATGTAGCTATGTCCAGTACTGGGCATCACGCGTCGTCAGTGCAACGAGCCCTAGGCTCGGCTGCACAGATGAGCCCTGCCGAGCTCAGAGAGCTCAATGCGCGTGAGTGCCAACCTTGCCCTCAACCATCTTCAATTTTGCTCAGGCCTCGTTTCGATTGTTGATCCGTTTTCTGAAAACGCTGCATCGTTTCAGGCCTGCTCTGTGAGTCATCGAGCGACAAGTCACAGCGCAGTACGATGCGTGCTGTGTTGCAGCAGAAGCTGCGAGGGTGATTGAAATCTCGGCAGGCGCAAAATCCGGGGCTTTTGCTTGCCGCAGTGCCGAAATAAGACCAAATAACGGGGGAAAGATGAGGAACATCTTGTCCTTGGAGCCGCACTTTCCTTCCTATAGCTCAGACTTTGCATGCGTTTCCAGACCGCACGTACCCAACACCTCCAACTCCCACACCGAGCACCTGAGTCCAGCAGTCATCAATTCTTGGTGATTGGTGATTGGTTTGCACCGAAAGCTGGGATGCCACTGGCGCACTTGCACGTTGGGACCGAGGTGAGATTCGGATCTTACCCCCAGTGCGGGTTGTTCACTTGTTCGCAAGACAATTTGATTCTGCGCACCTGATCCAGTGCATATTCGCCGCTAAAGGAGACTGTGTGCCTGATCCACCACAGAGATCGTGCAGTGAGCAAGTTGAGTCTGCAAGGATCTGGGGAATGTAGCCCACAAAGGAAGCCCTGTGGCATACATAGTTCTGAGCGAGCGCACTGCTCGCAGAGGCATCAGCGGCCACAGGAGAAATGACCAAAAGGCTTTCCACGAGATGTGGAAAGAGACGCGAAGGACTGAAGGCTTCGTGCACCGCGGTGGGGCTGCGCACTTCAAATGGGAGAGATCACGCGGCGGAGCAATCCCTTCCCGGCGGTACACCTGCCCTCGAGTTTCAGGTAATTGCCTATCTGCGCGGCACTGCCGGTGGGTAGAACATTGGTTTAGACCGGGGGAGACACCTCCTGCCACGAATCCGACTCGCGTGACCTCGAGACCTGCAGCGAGAAGTTTTTCGCCCAGCCAGACTCCCAGTGAATCCGAACCTGTTTGGACCATCAAACCCACCATGTCATGCAAGTGTAAATACACGCCGAAACGATCTGGCGTCCATATGAGCCAAACGCAGACGCCTGTCGACGGCGCTGCCCATGATTGTTGCAAGAATTCTGCTGGGACTGCGGAAGCGGTGGCACCTGATGAATTGAGCAGCTCTCACTGGGACTTTCAGCGAGCATGACTACGATGTTCGGTTTGTTCACACGTGACAACCACCGTGTAAAAATATTTCCGTCCACTGCCATTTCCGCGCCACAGCAGAATGATTGTCCGTTGTTTCTACCGTTCCGTTCCATCTCGGCAGGCTGCTCCTCCCATGCCCGCCTGCCATAAGGGTCAAGATAGTCAAACGATAGTCAAACAGGCTCGTTGGTGCGTATGTAACACATCTCACGTGACCTCATGAAAGTATTGCGGAGGGCGAGTTGCTTTCCGTTTATGGGAAATCGTATCTTTCCTCTCTGAAAGACCACCACGCTGAATTCTCCGGGCATCTGTACAACTCCTACGACAGGTTAGTGTCGACGACGAGCCATGAAATCTGATGAGCAAGCAGGAGGGGCGCGTGCCTTCCAGCATCTGGCTGCGCATTTCTGGGGACATCCCCGCGGCACTGTGGACACGCAAAGTCCGGTCGATGAGGTCCATCATCTCTGGACTTCGAACTTTGCGCAAGAAGAATATGTTCGGATTTGCGACCAAGAATTGCAGCCGCTTTTCCGGGGGTACCCTGTCGCAGGCTCGCAGCAGTCTCAAATCGTACCGTCTCGATCAGTATTCTCGCACGTTTCGGAGACATTACTGCTGTAAAAGAGAGCCAAAGACATTGTGTGATACCCTTCAGGAAGTCTGAGAACTTCAGGTGTGTCCAGCCAATTCGCAAAGTTGGCGCAGTGGTCTGACTCGGGATAATTCTGAGCAGGTTCACAATGATTCAATTTCCGAAGAGGGCTTTGCAAAGATCACACGTTGCGCACAGCCATGATGAACATGGATCGAATTCGCATGCTCTTAGCGATGTCTCATGTCGGGGATGGGACCATGCACACACGCAGCTGGTTCCCGAGATTGAAATCAACCATGTGCAGATCATGATCTCCTGGCCAAAAATGATAAAAATGAACTCCACGTGGTCCCGTAAAGGTGCATCATGCGACAAAAAAATCTAGATGGATTCAAGATTCATCTTAGTGATGATGTTGATACTGAAAACACAATTTAGTGTGCCTCGTTGGATGAGGCAAGAGACTTTCGTCTGCACGTATACGTTCACAAAGCTCTGAATTTTCCCAAATTGTTTGAAAGAACATCTCATCTCCTCCACCACGCAGCAACGACCAATCAAGTACTTCGAAAATCGCGCCTGCAGATTGACTTCGCGATCAGACTCATCCGGGAAGGTATCACATGTCACTCAAGATGGGCTTTTTGGTCCGGATAAGATCTGGTCAAGGCAGAAAAGTCTGACGAAGAAGACATACCACATTGGTGATTGCGGTAACGCTCCTGCAGAATCGTCCAATCCTGCCCAATAGTGTCCCCGCCCTGCTTTTGTAAAGAAACATCAAAATTCGTTATGACGCCAAAGAAATGTGGACACCCGCTGGACTGCCCGGGTGTTGACACACTATCGAGAGGCCCATCAGGCTCCTTTGTCGTACTTCGCAGCACCTGGTTTGACCTTTTAATGGGCATCGAGGGACAGGACCGCAAAGCCAAGCCTTGTACACTCCAGCAGCCACTCGAGCCCCGACCGGTGCAATACGTGCCTGTTTTAACAATTTTGTTTCACATACGGGTGAGTCTTATAATACAGATTGATTTGATTCTAGACTGCGAAAGTGTGGCTGAGTAGCTGACTCCCCGAAATGTGCTACTGTTCTTTTTATCGTCATTAATATCAGTATTTTTCGCGTTTTGAAATACCACTTGCTTTGGGCGTAAACTTGAAAGTCGGTAGGCCCCGTTGCGTTTTGGTCCAGGAAGAATACATGCCCCTGCGGAAGCTAATGAGTGCCACGTGTCGCATGAACCCACCTCTTGTATTATGCGTGGAGGAGAGCAGGCGCATGGACTGTAGACCTCGCATTCGAAGTAATTCCTGTGGTAATCGCGATTCTTCCATTCCCGGCCTCCAGACTCCCGTGGCGTAGAGCTGGGCCGTTGGTGTAGGTCAGAAGCGATACCACTTTCATGAGCATTGAGCAGCAACCAAGCTCAGATAAATGTGCAGCACTTACTACATGAAGTCGGTTCCCCAGTTCTTGTGCAGGTATTGTTGCATTCCTTCAACGCTTTTCACCGCAACGCTGGAGCCTGAGAGGTTGATCAGGTAGTCCCAGGCGCCTGCAAAAGGAAGCTTCTCTGAGCAGCAGACCGCAGGCTCGTGCGCGACTGAACTGAAACGTGGTGAAAGTGTATTTGAGCGTGTGGTAGGGCCAGACGGACGAACCCATGCGCATGAGCTCCTCAGCAGCGGCAAGCTCCGCGTGCACGATCGCGGTGCCACCCCACGCGATGTCAAAGAGGGCACCAACACGCACATTAGATGGCAGGCCCTGCCCCGAGTTAAGACCATGGGCCAGCTCATCTTCGAGCTCGGAGACTTTTGCGCCCGGATCATCGCCGAAGCGGGCGTCGATGTGGACGTAGAAGAAGGTCGCGCCCTTGTCTGCCTGCTCGGAAGCGTGCACAGTAGGGGGGCGCCACAGCGAGCGGACAAGGCGATAAATTCTCCAGGGCGGGTCGTCTAGTCCGGCAAGAATGACGAAAGCGAGGCGCACATCAGAAGGGTCTCTGGGGCTTGGTCCGGGCTTTCGTAAGATCGGGTCGTACACAAGTCCCGCGCGTTCAAGCTCATCTCTCCGAAGGACCCTGACCTCGTGGAGCCCGGGTCCCCCTCTTGCCAATTCTCCCACTGCCACCTCGTAGATGCCCCCCTTATCATCCGCCTCTGGGGGAACCACTATCGAGAGCAGCATGGAATGATCTCTCCCCTCATGCGGTGTGGCATCTTGCACCGCCTCTAGAGCAGCGGTCACCTGCACATCAACACGAGTAGCAGTGCTCAGCCACCAGACAGCGCGACCAATCCAAGCTGGTCAAAATCATCGGATCATTTGTCCCCATCAATGTACGCCGTCAGTGCGACAGGCAGTATCAAGGCCGCACCTCAGCCGCGCTCGAGACCAAAAGTGTCATTTCCCTTCGGCTCGACCATGGTCGATATCCCTCCTTCACGGGACACCCATTCCGCGGCATGCGCGCCCACCCACCTGCAGGAGGGCGGTAAGAATCGTTGTGTGAGACGGGTCTGATATTCAGGGTACGGTAAAGCAAGCGACATCGACTTATTCAAGTGCTCTTCCGGCTGAGTTTTCAGGTCTGGGGAAAGGAGAAAGATACATTTCATGGGGAGACCAAGTCACCTGTTCTGCTCCTGTCGTATTCCGCCGCAAACGATCGCTTGCAGTGCTCATCCTCCATTTCGAGTGCACGGCTTTGGTTCCTCCAGGCCTTGACTGCGTCGGCAATTTTGTCGTCGAGGTGCTTGCCTTGCGGCTGCGGGTATCTCTCCTGCGTGCCAGTCTCAACATTTAGAAAGTTTCGGTCGCCATTTCAGCTTGAAGATCAGGCAAAACGACAACCAGCCGCTCGTGGGCGTACGTAGGCCCAAAACGCTCCATTTTCCCACGTCGGATTCCAGTGCTGGGCTTCACAAAATTTCCTGCGGGACGCTTCGGTGGGCCAGAACCAGCATCCATGCTCGGCGCTGCGCCAGAAACCGATCGATCGCATACTCCTCCAACCCCCATCGGCTTCTCTCTGGACCAATCGCCCATTCGTAACGAACTGGACCTGTTTCTACCCTGGAGTTCTCTATATCGTTGTCGATCGGTGCCGCAGCTGCTGGAAGCTGGAAACACGACGCAGCCAAAAACAAAACTGACACCCCGACCACAACGCTGCACACTTTGGACACGTTGGGTGCCAGTCCACCTGCGAACATACCCTACAAAACTAGCGGAAGCATCGTGCTACTTGCTGGTGGATTTCGCAGTCCTGTCGAAGTCAAACCCTTTATT
>ENA-UOXV01003664-UOXV01003664.1-marine-metagenome-genome-assembly--contig:-NODE-3664-length-18383-cov-6.181471_pt1 | contig 18383 bp, 12 predicted proteins | sample MGYA00238165_ERZ766961 | MGnify/ENA primary metagenome ERZ766961 (study PRJEB28924, sample SAMN03173240) | marine metagenome | biome: Marine; feature: Water; material: Subsurface seawater | place: North...
GATTCAACCAGCAGCAGGCGATGCAGGTGGTGCATTAGGAGCAGCTCTTTCAGTTTGGTACTTACATTGTAATAATAATAGAGACATACCTTTACAAAGAGACTCTATGAAAGGATCTTATCTTGGGCCAGAGTTTACTGATAAAGAAATAGAGTATGAACTTAAGAAGAACGGCGCTGTCTACACAAAACTTTTAGAAACTGATTTGATAGAAAAAGTTGCATCAGCCATAGCAGAAGAAAAAGCAGTTGGATGGATGCAGGGTCGAATGGAATTTGGGCCAAGAGCACTTGGGGGAAGAAGTATTATTGCAGATCCTAGATCTTCCATAATGCAAAAACAACTTAATCTAAAAGTTAAATATCGTGAAAGCTTTCGACCATTTGCTCCAAGCATTTTACGTGAAGATGTAAAAAATTGGTTCGAACATGATACTGATAGTCCTTATATGCTTTTAGTTGCAAATGTTCAAAAAGATAAATGTATATCAATGTCCGCTGAGGAAAAAGCAAAGTTTGGTATTGAAAAATTGAATATATCTCGTTCTTCTATTCCTGCAATTACCCATGTTGATTACTCGGCACGAATTCAAACAGTCCATTTAGATACTAATCCTCTATACCACGCGCTTATATCAAAATTTAAAGAAAAAACTGGTTGCCCACTTATAGTGAATACATCTTTTAATATTCGTGGTGAACCAATTATATGCAATCCATCAGATGCATTTAAGTGTTTTATGGGAACAGAGCTTGACATATTGGCAATTGGCAATTTTTTTCTTATTAAAAAAGATCAAAATAAATCGCTAAAAGAAAATTATAAAGATAGATATCAACTTGATTAAAATTATCACCAAAAGCTTAGCATATTTAATTTATCTAATTATAACTATAGCAATTCTTCTTGAGTTAGGCTTTAGAATACTACCAACATCATCACCAGTAGATTTACAACCAATATCTGAAGAAACAGATATTTTAAGATTTAAACCAAATCAAAAAACTACCCTTTCACTAGGAAAGAATTTCTATAAAGTTGTTACAAAGAGCACAAATAATTATGGATTTTATTCCAGTTACAATTATGTCACAAACTCTAAGCCTGATTTAGCTATCATAGGTGACTCTTTAATTGAAGCTGCGCAAATTAAAAGTGAAGACACGCTTGGTGAAGTTATACAATCTGAATATCCAGATATTAAAGTCTATCAGTTTGGGGTTGCTGGTGTTCCTCTATCACAATACATTAAAATGATAGAATTCGTAGAAAAAGAATTTTCACCCAAACATTATGCTATTGCGGTTGTAGGTAATGATTTTGATGAATCTTTATGTGGTTATAGAATTAAAGAGGGTACCTGGTGTTTCAATGATAGCTTTGATTTAATCTTTAATCCTTTTTTAGGTTACCAAGGTTTAAGATCAATAGCACGAAAATCTGCTTTTATGAGATATTTGGTTTTTAATGCAAATTTTAATTGGAGACAAACTTTAGTTAAACTTAGACTAGACGACCCTGGATTAAAAGCAAAAGTACAATATATGGATAAGGATGGTAAATTAACTCAGAAAGAAATAGATATTTTATCAAAACGCGCTATCGAAGCTTTCTTTATAAAAATAAACGAAATGAAATTAACAGATAAAGTGACTATTATTCAAGATGCTGACAGAAACAGCATATATGATAGGTGGGGAGTCACTAAAAGATATTACAATGAAATGCGTTCATTTATGAAAAAAACAGCAATTACTTATGGTGTGAGCTACATAGATATGGATCCTGTTTTTCGTGATGATTATGCAACTTATAAAAAAAGCTTTCAGTTCCCAACAGATGGGCATTGGAACGAGCACGCTCATAAGTTAGCATCAAAGGAGTTAATAAAAGAGTTTTTGCGTGTAAATAAATAGTGCTATCTTTAAATTTAAAATCTACACATTAAGCTTCATTATTTTTTGATAAATTTACAATATGCTTAAAAAATTTCTCAAATTTATTCATTGATTTTTTGTGGCTGTGTTGAGCAGCGGTTAAATGGACTTTATGATGATTCCATTGCATATTTAATGTTTCTATTATCTTTTGTTCTAACATAACCTCATCATCAAAATCTACCAAGAAACCGTTTATATTATTTTGTACAATTTCGCGAGGACCTGATTTACAATTGAATGAAACAACTGGAGTTCCTAACATAATTGACTCAACTAAATTATTTGGAAATCCCTCAAGACTGGATGTCATCAATGTCAATTTTGCTTTTTGATACAAAGGCACAAGATCTTTCTGAAACCCTAAGAAATATACATCATCTTTAACTCCAAATTTTTTTGAAAATTTTTTAAGATAATTTTCTTCTCTTCCTTTTCCAGAAATTTTAAGTTTTAAATTAGGAAATTTATTTCTTACTTTAGAAAAAACTCTTATTGCAATGTCGTATCTCTTCTCTTTACTTAATCGACCAACCAATAAAATATAATTTTTTTTTTCATTTCCCTTATAATTGAAACTTTTTTCTATTTTATATCTTATTGGATTTAAAATCACCTTAACAATTTTTTTATCAAAGTTAAAATTTTTTATTAAATCTAGTTTCATGTCTTCACATTGCGCTATTACGTAATCTACTTTAGGATACAAGGATTTTATAATCGTTGTAATTAATCTTTTAAGAATAAAATTTTTAAAATTATTATCTATTTCATTTGACAAGGAAGTATTGTGCCTAGCAATAATTTTAAGTTGATTATTGAGAAAAAAATTTTGTAATACCAATTGAATTGCATACATATAATGATAACAAACTATGTGTTTTACTTTACTTTTTTTTAAATATTTTAACATTGGTAAAAAACTAAAGGTAAAACGATTTATATTTAAGTTTATTAAGTTAACTTTGTCTGAAATATTATTTAATGAATCTTTGCGTTTAAGATTCATACAAACTAAGTCTACATTCCATCCTCGAGCAACTAATTCATTGGCAATATTTATACAAACACTCTCTGACCCACCATCACCGGGTGAAGGTATTATAAAAGTAATCTTATTTTTCACTTGAAATTGTAAATTTACGATAAAATTAACTTAATTGATAATAATCTTTATACCATTCTACAAAATTGGAAACCCCATCAATAACCGAGGTTGATGGTTTATAATTAAATTTTTTTTCTAAATTTTTAACGTCAGCAAATGTATCTGGCACATCTCCTGGTTGTAATGGTAAAAAATTAATTAAAGCTTTTTTATTCAGCTTTGTTTCAAGAGCTTTTATATAGTCCATTAACTGAACTGGTTTATTATTTCCAATGTTATAAACACACCATGGCACTTTACTGGTTCCCGGATCAGGTTTGTTACTATCCCAATCAATATTTTTAGTAGAAGGGTTATCAAGTGTCTTAATTACTCCTTTTACAATATCATCTATGTATGTAAAATCTCTAGTATGCTTACCAAAATTAAAAACATCAATAGGTTTTCCCTCTAAAATATTTTTTGTAAATTTAAACAACGCCATATCTGGTCTTCCCCATGGTCCATAAACAGTAAAAAATCTCAAACCTGTGGTTGGTAATTTGTACAAATAGCTATATACGTGTGCCATTAACTCATTGGATTTCTTTGAAGCAGCATAAACTGAAAGTGGGTGATTTGCGCTATCATGTTCTGAGAAAGGCATTTTTGTATTAGCACCATATACACTAGAAGTGCTGGCATAAACTAAGTGCTCAATATTATAATTCCTACAATTTTCTAAAATATTTGCAAATCCAACAATATTACTATTAATATATGCCAGTGGATTTTCTATAGAGTATCTTACTCCTGCTTGTGCTGCTAAATTAACTACCTTTTCAATTTTATTAGTGCTAAAAACATTTTTTAGATTTTCTTTGTCACTTAAATCTAGTTTATAATGATTGTAATTAGAAAATAATTTTAATTTAGAAAGTCTTGTATTTTTAAGCTCAGGGTCATAATAATTATTATGATTATCAATTCCTATAACATTATCGCCTCTTTCTAAAAGTTTAAGAGATAATGAAAAACCTATAAATCCAGCAGAACCAGTAACTAGAATTATTTTGTTATTATTCATAAAAGTCAAAATAAAAATACCATTTGAGTTTAGTTATATTTGAATTTTGGATACATATTTAATTATTAATAAGATTTACATTTATACACTTTATTCCATAATTTATTATATAAGTTAAGCATATTTTTGATGTCAAATTTTGACTTAATTATAGATCTTGCTTTTACAGATCTTATTTTGTGACTTATATTTCCAGTTTCAATCAAAGCTTTTTCAATTGCATTTGCTAATTTTTTTGGATTATTTGGTGGGACGACCCATCCACTTTTTTTAGCAATTAAAGCTGCGTCACCTACATCTGTCACAACACAAGGAGTTCCACATGACATTGCTTCGGCGACAACATTTGGGAAACCCTCACCGTAGCTACTACTTTGTACATAAATATCAATTCCATTCATTGCCTCTGTAATATCATCGTATTGCCCTACTAGTTTTATGTTTTTTGAAATATTCAATTCTTCAATTTTAGAAACTAAAGTTTTATTATTATAATCAACATCACTACCAATAAAAATACAAAAAAAATTTAATTTTTTTGATGCAACTAACGCAAGTGCTTTTAATAAATTAATATGATCTTTTTTTGGATCAAATCTAGCAATATTTCCAATCAAAGGAATGTGTTTTGCAAAATTATTTTTTTTTTTGAAATTTATTTTTTTAAAATTATTGGGTTTTAAAATTGATAAATCATATCCATTTGGAATATAATTAAGTTTTTTCTTATTATAACCTTCAATTTTATAAATTTTTTTAGCTCTTTTAGAGTTTATTACAATACTTTGTGGTATTAAAAATGACAACTTTGATAAAATTTGAACTATAATAATGGTGAACAACTTTGCCTTACCTATTTTAAAATTAGAGTATCTTACGTTCCAGACTATTTTTTTAAACCCTGCCAATCTTGCAGCAAAACTTCCAATCAAATCAGCATGTACAAGCCAGGTTTGTATAATTTCTGGCTGTAAAAAACGAATTAACTTTATTAAAAAAAAAAACTTATGTATTGAAAGAAAGTTGGCATTTAGACAATAAACTTTAATTTTCAATTTTTTTAATAATGAATTATACTTTCCAGGACCAGTCAATGAAATGACTGTATGGTTATTTAAAGTGTCATATTTACAAATCTTATATAAGGTATGTTCGGCCCCTCCATCATTTAAACCAGTGATTATATGAGTTATATTCATTTTTTAAATTTATATCCTTAGCTTAAAAATATCACACTTCTATAAAAATTTACCCACTCAACAGTGAACATAAAAAAATAATAAATACTATAAATTTTTAAATAATTTTTATTATTATGTTTTAAAAGAAAAATACTAAAAAAAATTAATGAAATTGGAAAATATCTTGTAAAATCAAGATTTAAAATTGAAGCAATGCATACTATTAAAATTGAATTTATAGCAAGATATCCTTCAACAAATTTTATAGATTTTTTTAAATATACAAAAATAGCAAAAAATGATAATGTAAATATTATATACAAAAACCCTTTGTTATATGGCTTTAAAAATACAAAATTGATTGTATAATAAAAAATCAAAGCATTGAGGGTAAAAATTATTATATAATTTAAATATAAATCAAATTTATTTAAAAGAGGGACCCTATTTAACATAACAAACATAATATAAATAATTAATAAAGGTAATATTAATAGATGAATAGAGAGAGAAATTGAAAAAAATATAAATTTAAATAATTTAGACTGATAGTTTAGTCCAATGAGAAATAAAACAAATGCAAGAGAACTTCTAACATTAGATATCAAAAATTCTAGGACAGAAGGTGTTAATAATACCATCGACACAATAAGAAAACTTACTAGTATATTTTTTGATCTCAAGGCATCTCGAAATAATATCAATGTTAATAAAAATGAAATTATATTAAATATTAAGATAAAAAGATTCTTTGCATCAAGTTTTAAAAATAAATTAAAGAATGAGATAAGTTCATAAAAATAACCCTTAGCAGATATTATATTATCTGTTTTTTGCTGAACAGCATAAATATCCAAATTATATAAATAGGAATTAATGTCAGATCCAGTAGAAATTTCATGATATGTTTTAAAAAAAAAGTTTACAAAACTTAAAAAAAGTAATGTTATAAAAAATAATTTAATTTCTAGAGTTTTAATTTTCATTAGTAAAATTATATAACATAAAATTTTTTACAATTAAGCAATCTATATTTGTGTGAGCTATTAAAGTATAAAACAATATATATTTTAATTCATATTAAATTTAAAATATTACATAATTTTTTTTCTTAATTAAATTTTTTATTAAGATGTTATCTGGTTTAAGAATGATTTAAAGTTAAATGTTTAATATTTAAATTCAAGAAAAATGACCATGTTTAAAATAATAATGTATTAATATTTAACAATACTAAGCTAAGTTATCTTTTTAATTGTTTTTTTTTAAAAAGTTTTGGTACCATTTCTTCTAAATTAGAGTCATGATTAAAGTTTGCTGTGTTTAGATCAATACGTATCAAAATTTTTTTTGATATAAGCTCGCCTGATTCTAACAAAAATTATCTAAACTTTCAACGTTATCCATCATACCTATCTTTATTTGTAGCTTTAACACTTGCAATATTGATAAATATGAAATTAACAAAAAACTTAAAATTTTTTGACTAAATAGAAACAAAAATCAAATCTTTAAATAATTAAAATTTTTTTAAAATATTAGTAATAAAAATTAAATTATTTTTTATTAAACAATTTATGATGTAATTCACGTATTAATATATTTATATTTTATTAATTTTAGCCTAATAATGTTACCTAGCATAATCATGACAAAATATCGTTCTGAAATAGATGGTTTAAGAGCAATTGCAGTTGGAGCTGTTATTCTCTATCATTCCAAAATTAAACTATTTGGCGTTGAGACTTTTAAGGGTGGTTTTATTGGTGTTGATATCTTTTTTGTTATTTCAGGTTATTTAATTACATCAATAATTTTAAAAGAATTAATAACCACAGGATCTTTTTCATTCAAATATTTTTATGAAAGAAGGGCTAGAAGAATATTGCCAATGCTTATAATTGTGATGCTAGCATCACTTCCATTAGCTTGGGATTATTTATTACCAGAAAATTTTATTGATTTTTCGAAATCAATACTCTCTTCATTAGGTTTTGGTTCGAACTTTTATTTTCATTATACGGGTCAAATATATGGAGCAGAAGATGGAATTTTTAAACCTTTTTTACATACTTGGTCTTTGTCGGTTGAAGAACAATTTTATATTATATTTCCAATAATATTATTAATTACATTTAAATATTTCAAAGAATATCTCATACATATTTTAATATTAGGATTTATAATTAGTTTAGGGTTAGCAGAATGGACTAGCAGAAATTATTCTTCCGTCTCTTTCTATTTTATTCACTCAAGGATGTGGGAACTATTAGCAGGTTCAATTTTAGCATATTTTGAAATTTCGAGAGGCCAAAGAAGTCAAAATAAAAAATTAAATACAATACTGCCACTTATTGGGCTTGTATTAATTGGGTATTCTATTTTATTTTTTGACGATAAAATGATTCATCCATCATTTAATACCCTATCTCCAGTAATAGGTGTTTGTTTAATTGTTTGGTTTTCAAATAAAGATGAAATAGTAACAAAAATACTTTCAACAAAGTTGTTTGTTGGAATTGGTTTAATATCATATTCCCTTTATCTTTGGCATTATCCTATTTTTGCTTTTGCAAGAGTGACTGAATTTTTTGGAAACAATTTAATTAAAGAATTATTGTCAGGAATGGTGATATTATTTTTATCAATAACCTCTTTTTATTTGATAGAAAAACCTTTTAGAAACAAAAAAAATTCTATTTTTAAAATAAATTTTGCATTAATGGGGTCTGCTACTTTCTTAATAGTATTTTGTGTATACGTTATTGGCAAAGATGGAATATCAAATAGACTTCCCAAGATATTTCAGGAAAAACTAAAAATAGAAGAAGAAAATATTAATTTATATCAAAATGATGATGGCCAAAGAATTGTTTTATTGGGTGACTCGCATGCTGGAGCTTTACTATATTCTTTAAATGAAGAAATTAAAAAAAATAAATTAAATCTAAATAGATTAACGACAAGAATTTATTTAAAAGATTTTGATTTTATAGTTAAAGGACAAGGCAGCCCGAAATTCATAGAAAATAATTATAAAATAGATAAATTTTTAAAAGAAAATTCAAATTTAATTGTTGTTTACCACTTAAGATGGTCAATAAAAATATTAAATACGTGGTTTGATAATCAAGAAGGATATAAAGAAGAAAACATATTAACTATATCTGATGCCTATTTCGAACCATTAACAATTAAAAATTCCACAAAAGATGATCGAAATAGGTATCTTAGGGAAGGTATTATCTCAAGAATAAATTATATAATTAATAATGGTCATAAACTAATTTTAGTTTATCCAGTTCCAGAAATGGGCTTTGACGTACCTAAGCATCTTCTATCAAGTATTGATAAAAGTTTAGACAATAACATTGCCACAGTTCCACTTTTATCTACTAGCTATAATGTTTATAAGAAAAGAAATAAAAAAATATTTGATATTCTTGATAGTATTGATCATTCAAATATATCTAGAGTCTTTCCACATAAATTATTTTGTAATACAAGAATTGAAAATAGATGTATTGCTAATAACGAAGACTATATATTTTATTTCGACGATGATCATGTTTCACTTAAAGGTTCAAAAATGATAGTTGATCAAATTATGAAAAAAATAAAAAGAAATAATTTTAAATAAATTTTTCTCAGATGTTAAAATTATTTATTTTTTGAGAACTAATTTTATTTTATCTTCCAGTTTGATCACATAACTTTTTTGTTTATAAACCTAGTTAACTTTCTAAAGAACTTTTTTTAGATAGGAGCTTAATTAATTCTTTTTCTAAATCAAAATCATGATTAAAGTTTTCTGAGTTTAGACCAATACTTGTCAAATTTTTTTCTAATATAGGCACATCTAGGTCTAACAAAAAATTATCTAAACTTTCAAAATTGTCAATCAATTTCGTTATTTTAAATCTTATTAAATTCTTATGATGACCAAAATGAAATTTATCAATTACTCCTGTCTTAATTTTTAACATTAATGCTTGTAAGATTGATGTTGAAGAAATAGTCAAAAAACCATTACTTGAATTTAGCGCTGAATTGAATTCAAAATTATCAAGTAATTTAAAGTTATTTAAATTTAAATTTCTCTTTTGAAGTTTGTCGCCTACTAATATTACATTTGCTGGTCTATTACAATCTTCGTAAGCATCGTTTGTTATTAATCCATTATCTTGTCTATGAGTCTTTATAACTAATAAATGTTTTTTTTTTAAAGCAAAATAATTTATCAAAAATTTTTCTGTAAGGTATCGTTGTTTCTCATCATTTTTCATTGGATTCGATGCATAAAAAATTATTTTTTTTTCTAAATCTAATTTAAGGATGTCGTGTAAGTAATTTTTTTTATCATTTTTGAAATCGTGAAGACGATATCTTATTAAGTCATTTCTATTTTTGTAAAGAATTTTACCATTTTTCGCTAAAGCTAATTTTGCAGTATCAGTCAAATCTATCTCTGTAGGGCAAACAATTGCGTCACAATAATAAACTTCTTCCATAAGGTCTGCCAATACAAAGATATTATTCTCTTTAGATTTTTTTGCCAAATAAACCTCAAGCGCCGAAGTTTGATTTCTGCTTATAATTGCATTAACTTTATGTGATAATATTTGATTAACTATATCTATGCTTGCAGCAAGATCATCATGACTTCTATAAATTAAAAGTATATCATCAATATAACTTTCGATAGTTAATCCAATATTTTTAATTTTGAAAATACCTTGTATTTTATTTTTTGTTTTTTTTATGATTTGAAAACGCTCATATTCTCTAGGCGGATTATCAAATTTTCCACAACTATATAAAAGAATATTAGAGTTTTTAAAGTTTGAGACGTAAGATGTAAAAAATTCATCAGGCTTTCTCACAGGCATTGTTATCACAATCGTTGGTAGCGATGAATCAATTAACTTCAAAAAATATTCTTTTGGTAATTTACTCTGCCTAATTTTCATGTTTAGAATTGATAAAAATCTGGCTATTAATGAGTTGCAAGTGATACAAAGAGTTAGAAAAAATTTTGTATTCCAGAATATCTGATCACTTCTTATATTTAAGAAAAGTAACGCCTCTTTAAATATAGATGCAGTCTGCAAATCTGTTAATATTTCAATTTTTTTATTATTTTTCTGCTCAATAATTTTTTGTAATTTTTGTGCACATCTAATTACACCCGCTAACTTTAATTTAACTTGTCTAGGATACAATTCATACAAACTCTCTTGGTCTATCTTTAAATTATTATAAGTATCTAATTTTTTTAAATATCTGTAAAACTTAACACTTTGTTCATCAACTTTATACTTGTCAAATGGGGTAACTATTTCTGATACATTCAACTCATGATGCAAAAAAATATTATTAATATCTAATCTGCACAAAAATATTTTATTATTAAAGTTTTTATGATTATTTATTAGAATTTTTAATATAAAATTATAAAGTTTGTTAAATGGAAAAATAAGATAGATTGAATCAAATGTTAAAATTTTATTCATTCAATACTTATACAAATTTTTTATTCAAAGATATAGTTGATTTTATCTCAAAATTTTAAAGATAAATATTATTTATTTTTTTTATGATTATTTGAAAAAAATTTTGTAGTCACATAAAGAATAAAGAAAGTAATTTTTTCTAACTGATCTCTTTAGACAAATTATTTTATCCCTAAAGTTTTTAGGTATAAGCTTCAAAATTTTGCTCTCATAACCAACAGAACTAATAAATATTTTGTCATAATGTGATAGATTAATTTTTTTAAAATTTTTAACTTTTTTATTATGAAATTTTTTTCCGATTTCCTCTTTTAAATTAGATGCATAGTCAGTTTTATTTCGAATTTGATATTTTTTTGACACAATTTCAGAGACTGTTCCACAGCCATAAATTAATAGTTTTTTTGTTGCTTTAATAGATTTATAAAATTCTTTACTAAACTTGCTATTTATTTTTTTTTCAATTGGCAAACCTTTAAAAAACTTTTTGGATATTTTTTTCCACATACTCCTCTCAATTAACCAGCTGTTTGAGCTTAACAGTGTATCTTTTTTTATTTTTGTTGATGTTCCATAATGAATAAGATGTGATGACAATACAATTGTTTGAAATCCTTTTCTTTTTGCAATACTTGAATAAATTATTTCGCCCCACCTATTGTTTCCTTCCAAAGGAAACTCCTTAACCTTGTCTAATACTGACTTTCCTATCCACATTGCGCAGCCACAAATTGCGGAACACTTTCTAAAATGTGGTAATTTTTTTTTTTTTAACAGTAACCCTTTGTGCAGGCCACTGTATGACATATTTCCATCAAGCTCTATGAAATCATATCCAAAATCTTGAATAATTTTTCCTTCTGGTTTTAACATTGAAAAACCTATTATTAATTCATCATTAATTTTTTTATCTAAAGATTTATTCCAACCAGGAAGGAATATAATATCATCAACAAAAACAAATAAATTCATGTTTTTATCTCTCTTTTTTAAAATTACATTAAGCGTTGCCTCTCTGGTTTTTTTTTCTTTAATAATACAAATATCCTTTGGATTAAATTGTTGAAAAGTACTTGAAAAACTTTTTAGTGATTTTTTTTTATATACCCCACCTAAAGCTTCAATCATAAAAATTTGCGTATTATTAAGAATCATGAATATAGAAATATTATATATGTTTTTTTAACCTGCCCTTTCAATTTAATAAATAAAATTATTCAAAAAATTAATCATTTGGTATATTATTAAATTAAAATTACGTATTTGTTGTTAATTTAATTTAAAGTTTCTAATTTAAAAATTTAGGATAACTGATTTTATCAATCAAATATTGATCTGTATAATATTTATGAAAATTTATTTTATTTTCTTCAGCCAACTTAATCATTCTACTTGGTGGATCCAACCCTATATCTAGAACAACATATCCATCTTCGTGTAATATAATATCAAATTTAACTAACCATTTATGAATCCCCAACATACTCATAAAATCTTTTAAAGTTTGTATAATTTTAAAAGAATTAATTAGACTATTATGCAAATTTGTTTTTTCTCCAGTTAAAAAATTAAAAACATTAAAACTATTGCCATAAATATTAATACGCAATGATGTTCCTCTAATTTCTTCTTGCAGAATATAATATTCTCTCAAATACCTATCCTTTCCCCAAAAAAAATCATCCCAAGGTATATTTGATGAATTAAACTTATACACATAATTTGGATTTTTACTGAAATCAGATTTGAGATAAAATTCTCCTGTTTTCAAATCTGCAAGTTTTAACCTCAATTCTTTTTCATTTTTTATGTACAATGTTTTAGGAATTGGTATATTTTTTTCCTGAAAAAATTTATAATAAAGACTTTTATTTAAACATAAATCAATTGTCTTTTCAGAAGGATATTGTATCCCAAAATATTCAGCAAAATGTGCAGCTCCTTTATGTGCAAATTGAGATGCTGCAGTGAATACATGGTCAATTTTGTTAAATTTTTCTTTTTTACCTATTTCAATTAAAGCACTTAAGTTGTCATAACCAACATTATAAAACTTATCACAAAAAATTTTGCCTGGAGCATTTTCATTTAAATCGACACCAATTATCTTCCATTCATTTCTATTTATTAGTTTAATATATTTTACTTGGTTTGTATTGCATCCTAGAATAAATAATTTTTTTAACATATCATTTATCTAAGTTTGAACTTATCCATATCAAAGTTTCATTTTTAATTTTTCTTTGATCTTTTGAAGTATCATCATGTTCTTTAACTGAGAAAAATAATCTAAAAAGATTTTTATTATTTAATTTTTTATAAGATATAAATCCAGTTTGATTGTCAAAATTTCTATCAATTTCAATTTTAATATTCTTTTTATTATCTCCAATCATTATTTCATTCTCTGTGACACCCAAGCCTTGATTCGAGCTAACTAGATGCGATACAGGCGATCCATGGTCAAAATTATTTTTTCCAACCAAAAACTTTTCTTTATTTTTACCTCCACAATTTGTTTCATAAAATAAATTCTTTTTAAAAGAATTTGGATTTAAAGTAATATAATTTAGTCTTATTGTGCCAATTAAATCCTGATCTATGTTTATTTTATAATAAATTCCAACTTTATTCTCTAGATTATCAAAAATTATTATTTTTAAAATATTACCTTTTTCAATTTTAAGCTGCGAAGTTATAAAAATAAAATTATCTTTTTTATCTATTTTAATATTAGTTTTTTTTAAATCAGTTATTTTATGAGTACCAAAAGGTTCTATAACAACATGTCCAGAATAAAAATCTGCACCATATAAAATGTCATCATAATAACCATGTGGTACCTGACCAAATATAAAATTTTTAGATAATCTTTGATCAATAAATTTTTCTATTGAACACCCTTTTTTTATATCTAATACTAATTCAATATTTTTTCCCTTTATTTTAATTTTGTCACTATCTCTAATAATCAAAATGTTATTATTGTTTTTTCCTTTGCTCTGAAAGCTTAATAAAGGTTTTTTTTTTATTGAAAATTTTTTTTCTATTTTTTTTAATTTTATAATATATTTATTCCATCTTTTTGTTGTTATATGAGTTCTAAAATCACTACTCCATAAATAACATAGATCTTTCCAATGGCTGTAATTTTTAATTTGTTTTTTAATCAGTGAATTATAGATTCTCCAACATGTAGTATTAATGTATAAATCATTGCGTCCAGTACATGACCATCTAGTTATATTGTATTTACTTTGTTTTTTTGTAATACTTGGATACGTCGCGTTATTTAAGTAAGGTAAATTAACTTTGAATTTTGGATTTTTTAATTTAATTGTTTCTGATGGAATTATTATTTTAAATTTGTCATCTCTTAGTTTTTGAATTAAAAGCTCAAATTTTTTCCATTCATTTTTCTCAAGATTTGGTTCGGTCTTAAACCTTTTTGGTCTATAATTCATCACCTCTAAATCACTACAGTAAAGACATAAAGTAAAATTTTTATTTTTGTTAACTTTTTTATAAATAAAATTCATATATTCATCTAATGAAATTTCAGAATGAATATATCTTTGATACTTTTGAAATAAAATTGAACTTGACCAAATTAAATTTATTTTTTTTTTATTCAAATTGAATATTTGTTGAGATGAAAATAAAGACTTTGCACTAATGTTATTATTAGCTTTGAAAGCATTATCCCAATCAATAATTATGTTTCTATAATTGCATTCATAATAAGCATCTAAAATTCCTTGGGCAAATACTTGCTCATTAATTAAAGCTGTCTTGGGAGAAAAGTCTAAAATTTTTTTGTATATATTGTTTGCAATTTTTAAATTAAAAAAATTTAATTTATAAGGAACTAATGGTCCAATAATTTGTGAGTAACCACTCCCAATAAATTCACATTTTTTTTTTTTTATTAAATATTTTAATTTTTCTATAAATTTTTTATCTAATTTTGAAATAACCTCTAATGTATATGCTGTTGCCTCAATTCCAATTTTCACATTATATTTATCAATTATTTTAAGTAATGGCCAATAGCATCTATTTATTACTTTCTTTCTTTCGCTTTCTTCTATTGATGAAAAACATAAATTTAGGTGATATATAAAATAAACTCTCAATTTACTAATACTTCTTTCATAAATTTTTTAGCTTCTAAAATTGCTTTTGATTTATTTTTTGCTACAGCTATTACAAATCCTAGTCTTTGAGTATGATTAGTAATATTTCTCTCTAAATAATTTTTATTCATAATCATAAATTTTTTTATATATTTATTTTTTTTGATTTTATTATTTAATTTATAAATAATTCCAAATTTTGGAAAAAAGTACCTAATTACAACATTTTTTTTTTTCTTTATTTTTATACTTTTAAAATTTAATTTTTTACCTAAAGCTATGTTAATTGCTAATTTTAAAAAATCTATTCCAGTACCTAATGGAATTTGATCGCTACTCATCCAGCCTCCAGATAGTCTAGTTGCAATTTCAATAACATAGGCTTTATTTCTGTAAAGCACTATGTCTCCTTTAACAGTTCCATATTTGACACCTAAGCAACGCCCTGCATCAACTGTTATTTCAGAAATTTTTCTTATTTGCTCCTTACTCAAATTAACTGGTTGTTGTCCTCCATTTTCAATTACATATGGTTTAAATTTTTTCAAATACTCGTAGTTTCTCTCAATCATTCCAGGAGTTACACTATCTTTGCCATGAATAATTGACTCAGTGCTAATTTGTTTTCCAGGTAAAAATCTTTCGATCATCACTTTTTTTTTAGGAGAGTTTTTTAATGAGTGCTCGTAACACCAATGTAGTTTACTATTTTTATCAATTTGTAAGACTCCTCTTGAACCCCTGCTATCTACTGGTTTTAAAATGAATTTGCCTTTTTTTTCCTTAATTATTTTTTTTAAATGTGCTAAATTTCTAATTTCTGAATACCATGGTATATTAATATTCCCTTGTTGAAGTTTTTCTTTCATTAATAATTTGTTTGTAGAAAGCAACGAAGTTTTTATTGAGTTTCCTGGTAAATGCAATTGTTTCGCTATTTTTGCAACTGCAATTGGAGTGTCAGATCCCATTGCAATAACTCCATTAATTTTTATTATATTATTATTTAATTTTATTACTTGTCTCAATAATTTTTGGTAATTATATATACTTTCATAGATTTGATAATCCGAATATTTAAATCCTGGAGCAAATTTATTTTTATCAGCCAAAACAACTTTTAACCCCATTTTTTTTGCTTTTTTAATACCTGGAACTGCCTCATTTCCAGCATTAAGAATTAGTATTACTTCCATCTAAATTTTAAATATTTTTCCCGATTTATCTTTTGATTTTTCAGATATTATTTGAATTATTTTTTTAGAGACATCATGAGGCTCCTTTATAAGTCCCAACTTTATTTTTTCTTTTTTTTTTTTATACACTTCTCTTTTTATCATATTGGTTTTTATTAAGCCTGGAGCTACTGCATTAATTGTAAAATTATTTTTTCCATAAATGTTATGCAAAGACTTAGTCAATGAAATCAGTCCAGCTTTTGTAATGGCATAATGTATTTGCAATTTACCCCCATTTAAACCACTGATAGATGAAATGTTTATTATCCTACACCAATTGTAATTTTTAACTCTCTCTAAAAAAAATTTACTTAAAAAAAATGGCCCCCTTAAATTTATATTAATCATTTTATCCCAATCTTTTTGATTAATTTTAGAAAAATCTTTAATCTGAGATATACCAGAATTATTTATCAATATATCTATCTTCCTATTTTTTTTAAAAATTAAATTTAATGTTCTTCTCATTGAGCTTAGGCTGCTATTATTCATTTTAAAAGTCTCTGCTTTACCTCCAATATTTGTAATTTTTTTTTTTAATTTTTTGGCTTTTTCTCTATTTTTCCAGTAAGTAAAACACACTTTGATATTTCTTTTTGCTAGCTCCTCACAAACCGATTCTCCTATGCCCCCTGTGCCACCAGTAATTAAAGCAACTTTTAATTTATTATTTATCATTACTCCACATTTTATCTAATGTTTGTCCGGCTAATAACATTGGAGAAAGGTCTTGTTTGTCATCTATTATACAATGGATTAAAGCAGGCCCTTTATGATTTAAAAATTTATTAATTTTTTTATCTAAGCTTTTTCTACTTGATATTATTTGAGAAAATATTCCATAGCTTTTACAAATATTCGTAAAACTAGGGTTCCATTTTTTACCGCAAGTAGGGTCGTCTTTCCAATTAGTTTTTTGAAATTGAGAGACTATACCTAGCCTGTTATTATCTAAAATAATTATTTTGACTGGAAGTTTATAAACTTTAATCGAAGCTAATTCCTGCATATTCATTTGAAAAGAGCCATCACCTACAAAACATAATACTGTAAACTTTTTCAATATATATTTTGCACCTATAGCAACTGGCAAATCATAACCCATTGCACCATGACCTCCCGAGGTAAACCATTGTCTATTGGGGTTATCGAAATTAAAATGTCTTGCTGTCCACTGTTGATGTTGACCTACGCCAGATACGCATATTACTTTTTTCTTTGTAGTTAAAGTATCAACTGACTCGATAACCTCTTGAGGCTTTAATTTTCCTTTTTTCGCATAGTTGAGTAAATATTTTTTTTTATATTTATATATTTGATTAAGCCATCCATCATTTTTTGTAGTTTTTCTATTTATTTTTTTCTCTAAAATTGAAAGTATTTCTTTAACGTTGCCCACTATATTTAAATTACATTTAACTCTAGAGTTTTTAACTTCACCTTTATCAATATCAATTCTTACTTTGTATGCCTCTGGTGCAAAATTATTTACCTCAGTACCAACTTGTCTCAAATCAAGTCTAGAACCAACTACAACTAACAAATCACAATTTTGTATAGCCATACCTGCAGCTTGATTGCCAGTATGTCCATGAAAGCCTAAAGAAAGAGGATTTTTTGTAGGAAAACATCCAAGTGACATTAAGCTCATGGTAACAGGAATTCTATTTTTATTAGCCAATCTTCTCAAAGCTATTTCAGAATTTGAGATTGAAACACCTTGCCCGCACAATATTAGAGGTTTTTTTGAGTTATTTATTAACTTAATTAATTTATTTAGAGTTTTTTTTTGCAAATTAGTTTTAATTTTTTTTTTATGACTTTTTTTATCATTAATTTTTTTATAATTTTTTATAACTAAATCTCTTTGAATATTCATTGGCATATCTATTAAAACTGGCCCAGGTCTTCCATTTTCGGCAATTTCAAAGGCTTTGGTTACAATACTGTAAACTTCATTTATATCTCTAGGCTGGAATCTTTCTTTTGTGATTGAACTAAATAAGCTCAAAGTATCTGTCTCTTGGAAACCTTTCTGTCTAATCTTAAGGCTATTCTTCATATCGCCTTGTCCAACTTGGCCAGTAAATACTATCATTGGTATTGAATCGTAATATGCATCGGCAACTGGCGTTATTACATTTGTAACTCCTGGACCTGAAGAAACAAAAACAACTTGAGATTTTTTTTTAATTTTTGAAGCT
>ENA-UOXV01003666-UOXV01003666.1-marine-metagenome-genome-assembly--contig:-NODE-3666-length-18381-cov-5.913675_pt1 | contig 18381 bp, 8 predicted proteins | sample MGYA00238165_ERZ766961 | MGnify/ENA primary metagenome ERZ766961 (study PRJEB28924, sample SAMN03173240) | marine metagenome | biome: Marine; feature: Water; material: Subsurface seawater | place: North...
GGGCTCCTCGCTCTCGGAGCGCGCGGCGCACGCGGGCGCCACGCCGCGCGAGGCGGGGCGCCGCCGCCCGGCTTCGGCGGCGCCCGCGAGGAGGGACACGGTGGGCGAGGAGGCGGAGGGCGGCCTTGTTTACGCGGCGAGCGAGAGCGAGAGCGAGGGCCTGCCGGGCGGCACGCTGACGGCGCGCTCGCGGATGCGCGCGCGGCTTGCGGACGCGGCGAGCTTCTCAGGGTGTGGGCGACGAGCGCCTGCTCAGTCTTGAGCTGGCGCTGCTTGAGGTCGACCGCGGTTTCACGCGGGCCAGGCTGAGTGAGGGTCTCGGGTTGCGCGCGGGCGCCGGAAGCTAGGGCGTGGGTTGTGCGAAGGGCTGGTAAAGTGCGGTGAATACTTCGCACACTGGTTCAATGCCGCGGTCGCACGCGCCCGCAACTGCCCGCCCCTCGGAAGCCCGCGCACCCAGGACCCGACGCCCGCGCGCCTACATCAGGAAGGGGTCGGAGCTCTCGGCGGAGGTGTTGGTCTTTGAGGCGAGGTTCACCACCGGGCTCTTCGACAGCGAACCATTGGACGCGAAGGAGCTGTGGCTGTTCCACGTCTGCGGGCCGTCGGTCTGGTTCTTCATGAGTCGCGAGTTGCGCGTTGAAAGCGTCGAAGTGATGTCAGCAATCAGGTCCTTGGCCGACGGCATCACGCGCTGCGCCTGCGGTGCGCCGTACGCCGGGAGCGTGCCCGGGCCTGTCGTCGCGCGCAGCGACCGCGCCTGATCCTCGAGCGTCTGCGTGTGCCTCTTCTCCTCCTCCTCGATCGTCTCGAGGCGCGTCTTCAGCACCTCGTTGTCCATCTTGAGCGCGCGTGCCACGTCCTCGGCCGCCGCCATGCGGTTCTCGCGCGCCTCCGCTGTAGCACGCAGCTCGTCGCGCTCGGCCACGGCATCGCCGAGCGCCTGCTCAGTCTTGAGCTGGCGCTGCTTGAGGTCGACCACCGTCTCGTGCGCGTCCTCCAGCTGCTTTACAAGCACGTGGTGCTCGAGGCGGTGCTCCTCCTCCATCGGCGCATCGTGTGCCGCGATTCGCGCGAGCTTGGCCTCGAATTGCGCGTGCATCTCCTCCTTCTCGTGCTCGAGCGCGCGCACGCTCGCGTCGTAGCCCTCCGCGGCCATGATGGCGCGCTGCTCCATCTCCCGCAACTTTGCCTTGAGCTCCTGGATGTCCTGGCCTGCGTGCGGGTCCGCCTCCTCCATCTGGTGTGCCAGCGCCTGCCGCGACGCCTCGAACTTCTGCTGCAGCTCCTCGTTTTCGAACGCAAGCTTCTTGATGTGTGCCCGCGCCTCTGCAAGCTCTGGTGTAAGGTTCGGGTGGCTTTCCACAACCTCGCGCTGCGACTGGCGGAGCTGGTTGACCAGATCCTGCAAGTGGTCCTTGTCAGCCTGGAGCTGTCTCATCTGGACCACCATCGCGTGGTCGTCGTCCGCCTGGTGCGCCGTCAACTGCGCGCGGAGGTGCGCGATTTCGCCCTCGAGCTTGCTCTTCTCTCCCTGGACTTGCTCGACCATCGCCTTCTCCATCAGGCGCGTCGCACCGTCCTCGCCGGCACCATTCTCGGCCATCTTCCGCAACTTGGCGTTCTCTTGCGCCAGCTCCGCAAGCTTGGCTCGCAGCGCCCCCGAATCACCGGAGTCGTTGGCGCCGCCGCCACCCCCAGCAACCCAGGCCGCCTTCTCCTGCAGGAGGTCGTGCGTCTGCTGCGCCAGCGCCTGGTTCTCCTCCATGAGTTTGGAGCGGTCGGCGCGCTCGCGCTCCAGCACTAGCTCCATTTCGTGCAGCGCGAGCATGGCCTGCTTGTTCTCCTGGAGCAGCGCCACTGCGTCCATGTCGGTCTGGCCCGCTTCGCTGAGCGCCTGGCAACGCGCCTCCAGCTCGCGGCACTTGGCGACGTGGTCTGCTAGTGCGCGGCGGGTTGCCTCATACTTGCGGCGAAGCTGCTCATCTCCCCCAGGACTGCTGATCGTTGATGTGTTCGTCAATTGCACCGTCTGAGAGATTGGGCGCACCGGCGAATCGGCCTTCGGATCTTCACGGGCGACTTGCGGCGCCTGCTGTTGCACGGGCGGCGCCTGCTGCTGGGACTGCTGAGGCTCCTGCTGCGGCGGCTCTTGAGGCTGCGGACGCGGCTCAGGCTCCTGCACAGGCTCAACGTCACGCGGCTTGGTGAGCTCCTCGAGTGTTGCAGCAAGGGCGTCTGTAGGATTGCCGACCGCGTCGAGCGCCAGCATCCAGGTGTCGCGATCCTCGATCGAATCCGCGTGTAGGACGATACGCTTGGTAGCCGTCGCGACGCTGAGGCAGAACGGACGGCGCGGCACGCTATGGTCCGGGTTTGCCTCGTCATCCGCTGGTTCTACCTTGCATCCGCGTACATTCATCGACGAGAGCTCCTGCGGAGGATCGGCCTGAGCCATCTCGGGGGATTCGAAAAAGTGGAGCATCTGGTCGTACGCATCGAGAGCTGCGAAACGGCGATTCCACTCCTTCGTTGCCGCCACTTGCTTGTGCAGCCAGCCAAGAAGAGGCGGAATGCCCTGCGGAGCCTCCTTGTAAACAAAGGTAAGCTCGATCTTCGACATTCCTTCCGGTCCGACAATCACGTCATTCTTCTCACCGCGAATCTCGTACCAGCCCCCCTCCGACATATCACTGCCCGATGCCACGCGCTGGACCGGGACGACGACTACACCCACAAACTGCTCAGGCTGTCCCTCAGCAACAGACCAAATCTTCACTGTCATCATTTGCTGCTGAGTTGACGAGATCTTCAACTGCACACCAGCGCCCCACCAGTTCACGCTCTGACACCGGGTACAGAGCCAGCTTCCTAGAACATGGAACGGGATCTACAGGGCAGTGCATTGCGCGCGGGGGGCACGCAATTACACGCACCTGGAAGCTCTCGTTCCAGACGGGATGAAGGCTTTGGCGCATCGTCTCCGTTTTGAACATTTGGCTGGAGCCGGTTGCCTCAATCATGCAGTAGGTGTTGAGTTGCTCAGACTGCCAACGTGCCGATTCGCCGATTCAGCTAGATACACGGAATGCTAGTGGCGTGGGCACTTTTCGTGCCCCCACTCGCGAAGCCACCGCACTGGGTGTGCCCAGGGGAGGGGTCGCACCCCCTTGGTGCTGGGGAGGTTGCGCGCCTGCACGATAACAGAGCACGTGCCGCAATATTAGCCTCGATAAACGCGCGCACGGCAACTTGGTGAGCGCCCGCCCATTGCTACTCCGCGCAGAGAAGGTGTGGGTTCGTCGGCGTGCAATCAAACTTCACCGGGCAGGGGCCCAGTTACGTCTACAAAACAAGAACGGTGCGCGGACCTGGACGCAATAAATCTCGACAAGCGCTTCGGGACTGGCGCCCATCGCGTCTGCTGGTTCTCCCATTGTTTCAGCGAACGTTCAGCAGACCAGCGACTCTTGCTGATTTCGTTCCTCTGCCCGAGGAGCTTTGGCGTAACCGAGTTCCCAAGTTGGTTGATTCCTTTAAGTACACTGTAGCGGTTTTCTTGAAAAGTAGATAATAAGAGCTCCAACGTCCCCAGGGCAAGAAGGAGAGGCGGGCCGCCGGCATCGTGGCCGGTTGTGTGGGGATCGAGCGAAGATCGGCTTCGTCTCACACACGGATCCGTGCCAACCCCATGTACCCGTCTGTGTAGAGTGGTGCGACTAACTGGAAGCCGATTTTGCGACCAATCTTTGGCCTGGAAATCTCTCAAGGCCCGTTGGCGCTGCCCACGGCGGGAGCGAAGTTCAGAGCCACCTGCGGACTCGGATGGGCAGCTTTCGGATGGGCGTCTTCATCGATGAAAAGTCGGAACTATAATGACGTGAAACCGCTGTGCAATTTGGTTCCGCCGTGCGGGATGGAGGAGTTGCCTCGAACCGCAACGCCCGCGCTGCGCATGACGAAAATGCGAATCGCGTCTCAGCAGTTAGTGCCGCGACATGTTTCAAGCAGAAATCGGCGATGGTTCTGGCGAGGACAGTCAGCTGGTGTTGCCCTGGTTCAACTCATGTTCCTCTCGTTGTTCTGTGCCCGTGCCGCCGGGCAGGTTCTTGTGCTGCCAGAGGGCAAGAACGCGGACTTGCTGGCCATCGACCCAAGTGTGAACGTCTCACTAGGAGCGCGCCTCTCTCTGCAGCAGCAGGAGGATGACATGCTGCTGATCAATTTGAACACAATGGTGACGCCAAAGTATGAGGGTTGGACTTTGCTGCGCGAGCCTCTCGAGTCCGCGTTTTACATCACCATGCTGCCCGAGTTTGGGCAACTCTTCCAGGCATATCGCACCACTTCGTGCACTAGCAGCTATCCTGCCAGTTGTCAGGATTGCTGCGAGGGCAATTTCTACTTGGACCCGGACGAGGGCTCGACGTGCTGCGCGAAAGTGGCTTCTTCCGGCAAGTTCCTCTTTGGCATCGGCACGGAAATCACATACGCCCCCGCAAAGGTCCCCGCCAGCCCTGCTCCCGCTCCGTGCAGTTTGCACTCGCCCGTGCGCTGCATCATGCAGTGCTGCGCGCTGACTCTCAGGTTCGCCTTGCAGGTGTTGGCTTCTGAGTCTGGCTTTCTGTGGTGGCGCCCCCCGCTCGGGGCGCTCAATACCTCGGTGCTGACGCGCAACACAACGCTTCGCTTCCAAGCCGAGTTTTGGGCAACCGCGCGTTCGCCATTGTCCGCCGCGAACTCAACAGATTCGGGATGCGCGGCAGATCGCGCACTGTGTTCGGCTGACGCTGTCGCGAATGCTCGCGCGTGCGGCACATGCTCCGCTCGCATCACAGAGTTTGAACTCTTTCTAACGCTGGTTCGGCGACGTCATTATCCACAGGTTGGTTTTGGTGGCCAAATGATTGCATTCGACGGCGGGGACGACTATCTCGTTTCGGAGTTTGCCAAGATGCCCCAGTATGAATTCTCGATCCAGCTGTGGTTCCAGCAGAACAAGATCCGCACTGGGCAGACGATCCTCACATACTGGAGTGACGAACGCGGTCGCGAGTTTGAGATTGCTGACACGTCCAACATATTTTTCTACCACTTCAATAACCGCTCACAGCCGACGGGGGTGTCGGTCAATGACGGCTTTTGGCATCACCTAGCATTCAGTTTCCGCTTGCTGTGTGCCGAGGAAAAGCGACTTCCGGGCGCGACGTATTGTCAGGAATCCTTCACATGCGACATTCAGAAGGCCTGCTCAGGCATGGAGGTCACAATTATCGTAGATGGCGAGAAGCGCGCAATTGCACTTCTTCCAGCATTTCTGCCGTCGCAGCAAGGCATCTTTCTCTGGGGTCAGCGCATGTTGCGGCGCTTCAAGTCAGCCGAGGTGAATCTGCGTGACGCTTTCTACCAGCAGCTTCGGGCGGCAGAGCTGAATTTGACGTCCGAGATTTTCGAAGCCTTTTCGGACAATCAGCTGTTGCTCATGTGGAATCGTCGCCGGTCCAACATGAATGACTCGCTGCTAATCGAGCCGTCCATCGCCAAGGAAGCGCGTATGGGACCCTTCACAGAGGGCGAGCCGTGGCGGCGTCCCCATTTCAAATACTGCGAACTGCTCGTTGGAGGAGGCTTCAACCCATGGACAGCCCTGAGCGCCAATATTGATGAGGTGCGTGTGTACGGATACTGGCGCGATCCGTGGGCTGTGCAGGTCGGCATGAATACTGTGCTGAACGCCGACTCGCGATTCACTTTCTCGGAGCCGTTTGCAAATCACTCGCTTATTCTGTACTACAACTTCGACCTGTACGGAAAAGACTTTTCGTACTGGTCCAAGGACGACTTTCTGCGCTACCCGCTTGACATCAAGGACGAGGCACCGGAGGACAACTCGGGTATTCCGGGGGGCGCCCGCCTGGGCGGAGGGACCTTCCAGTGGGCTCCCTTGCAGGTACCATCGACTGCGCCGATCCATGGAGCTCGCACGATACAGCTGACGCTGCCCGACAACCGGACAAAGATCCCGATCAAACTGATCGACACCGCGTTCGACAACGACACCCCTCCTGAGGGCCTCTTCTCCCGCATCGAGGTCACGCCTAAGTACGGCGAGCTCATGGCTGCCGAAGACAACTGCGATGAAGTGGAGGTGGTCACCTTTGATGGAATCACGTATCGTCCGCGCGGCTGCCGAGGTTCTATCCTTGGCCTGCGGTCGCTCGGATCGCTGGGGCAGCCCACCACAGGGTGTCAGGTTGGCGAGGTGATTACAGCATCAGACGGATACGGATCTGGAGCCCGGGGGGTGATCCGACAGGTCTCGGGCACTGGCGGCATCGTGGAGGGTGAGATGGTTAGCACTGGGCTGGGTTACGATTGGACCTTATCGGTGGTAACCCAGCTTCAGACGGACTCTGCGACGTGCCTCTGTGGGGGAAACCCAACCAGTACCCTGGGCGTGCTGAACGAGTGCGTGGAGCCGTTGATCTCACAGGGCCAGGGCGTGACCTCTGGCGATGAGTTTGTGGGATATGATATGGGCCAACCTGGGGCAACCAATGGTTTGCCGGTGAACTACAAGGTCACTTGCAACGGAGGGCAGTGCGAAGGCGTGAAACCAAGGCCATGCACACACGCATGCTTCCGCCAGGAGGGCTGGATGACAGATGTGCAGGTCACTGTCGATCAGTTTCGCAAATTTAGCATTGGGCCGTACACTGAATATGTTGAAGCGGGTTTCGAAACTACGTACTGGTCGAACCGCGAACACACAGTCTGGTACGTACCGTCGCATCTGCGCGAGTACCCGTACTATCTCAAGGACGCGGAGGGGGTTGATATTCTTCAAGATACCATCAAAGATGAGTTTATGGTCCGCAAATTCGACTTCTTGCCGCCTAACGAGTTGGTCGTCGATCCGGACAATCCGCCACCCTTTGTGCACCACTGGGTGCAGGTTGTCATCGAAAAACTGGCGATCCCTCTAAACTCGTCCATCATTTGGGAGGAGTCCTCCGAGATGCTGATTCAGCTCACATTTGTTGACTTTGATAAGGGGACCTCAATCCTAAACGCCCCCTTCGAGATCTACGCGGACCCGCCAGCGAATGGCACAGGGCGGCTCTACCAGGCTGAACGTGTCACGCTCTCAGACGGCGTTGTGAACGTGAGTGAGTGCATCTGCGCGTCCGCCCCAGGGTTCGATGACCCAGAGGTCGAGGCGACGGCGAGTCGTGTGTGTGACAAGTCCCAGCTGGGTAACTACTGTATGCGCCGCGGGAAGGAAATTACCCGCGCGGATACGTTGGTCACATCCTATGTGGACACGCGCATCGTTCCTGGCTTTCAGCATGCGCGCGACGGCTTTTTTGTTGTCTATGACATGGGGAAATACCAGTCTGGAGAAGCGTACTTCAACTGGCGCATGCGGCATCCGCAAGGGCAGACACAGGAAGCACACGTGAACATATCAGTACGTGCCAGCAACAATCCCCCAGTCGCAGTAGGCGGTGCCTACGCAACGCTCGAAGACACCATGGTTGAGATTCGCCTTCCGGGCTCGGACCCCGATGACACTGAGCTGCCTGCAACGTACGTGACTGAATTTCCCCGCTACGGCCATCTCTACCAGTGTCTTGCAGAGAATCTCTCAGCGCCATGCGCAGTGGGCGAAGCGATCAGCGTGACCGATGAGGCATCGACCCAGTACGCGACTGTCGTGGTCGACCCTGCAGGGGCGATTGACGATGCAGAAACTCCCGTTCACCGCTTTCTCGACCCGCTAGACGTGACCGACTCGCGGCTTGTGCGCAACAAGGCAACGAGTGACACCGTGCTCCATGCTGGATACGGTGTGGGTTCGTGGTCCTTTGACCCTGACGACAACGGAAACTTCCGAATGCTGTGCGGCGGGCGCGACACAGTCGCGGCAGATCTTCACGTCCCGTTCCCCGTGTTTGTCACATCTGTCGAAGTGATGTATGACATCCGCTACGACACGCCCTTCCGCATCCTTGCGCGCAAGCAGCGCACCTACCCCGACCAGTCACACGACTACAACTTCGACGCTGTTTCCGGCGAGTTCGCGGACGTGCTCACAGCCCAGGCCGAAATCGCTCAGCGCGGCATGCGTCTCGGGACGGAGACTGACCCGAACCTGCGCTTTGAGGACAGTGGGCAGTACCGCGCGTCACAGACGTTCACATCGTCCCGTGTGTCGTGCGACGCGGCGACTAACGGCATCTCGGACTGCAACCAGGTCTGGAATGGCACGCGCTGGGTCCGCGGAGAGGAGCGCACGTACGTGACGGCCGACGACGACCGCTGGTTCGAGCTGTACCGCGGGCTGCCGCACCAGTCGCAGCTGCACTCGGATCGCTTCGCGCCGGTCTTCCCGGACACCTCCTTCCAGACCACGCAGGTGCGCATCGAGGCGTGCGGGCAGGCCGGACGGACCTTCGACGGGCGCGCCGCCAACTTCCTTGAGGCGGTGCAGGAGGTGGTGGTGCAGGGTAAGCGCGCTGCGCGCCCGCGCGGCTTCGTGCGCGACGCCGCACGCCGGTTGCTGTACATCCCCGACCACAACTTCGTCGGCGCCGACAGCCTCCGATTCGCGGTGCGCGACCACGGCTTCGGCGCCAAGCGCTCGTCCGCGACGTTTTCCTCCCGCATCTACTGGTCGCCCACCGTGCAGATCGACCTGACAGTCACAGCACGCAAGGACACACCGCTCGGGACCGCCGTGGTGCTCTCGCAGATCACGGCACCGGTCGAGCAGGGTGTCGTGTTCCCGCTCCCGGGGACTCACCCGGGCTTCGACGGCCTGTCGCCGGTCTCGTCGTTCCTCGTCTCAGTAACGGAAATGCCGCAGCGCGGGACGCTCTTCACCGACAAGGCCAGGGGCGTCGCGGCTGTTCCGGGGGGGGCGTATGTCGACTTTCCCGATGAGCTCGGATTCACAGTGGACGCGCACACGTGCGGGAAGCCGTTTGCGCAGTTCCGCTACCGCCTCAAGAACGTCACGGCCGGCGACGACCTCCCAACAGCGGAGTACATCATCACGATCGAAATCCGATGCACGACGGGGCGCGTGTGCGACCACAGCACGGGGGTGTGCAGGGACTGTCCGCAGGGGACGTTTGGCTCTCACTCTGGCGCCGATTTCACGTGCGAGATCTGTCCGGCAGGCTTCTACCAGGACGAGGCTGGCGCTCTGGGCTGCAAAATGTGCCCCCCCGGCACGTACAGCGCAATCCCCGGCTCGAATCAGTGCCGCCCATGTCCGCACGGAACATTCAACGCCAGGAGCGGGCAGATGCGCTGTGAGGCGTGTCCCGGCGGGACGTACGCGCCAGTCCAGCGCATGCTGCAATGCCTCAAGTGTGGCGTGCAAGCGTATACGCTCACGACCGGGTCGACTTCGTGCATCTCCTGTCCGCCAAACACCAAGGCGAAATCGGAGACTTCCATTGGCCAGCATTCGTGCCAGTGCGAGTTCGGTACATACGACGTGCAGGGGCGCGGCGGACGGCGCTGCTTGCCGTGCCCGCATGGCGCATATTGCAGCGGGCGGCGCCTGCTCCCTGTCGCGCGCACAGGTTATTGGACCTCACGCGAACTGTGGACGAACGACACGTTCGACGCAGTGACGGGAGCGCGGACGCCCGGCGAGGCGGTCTTCGCGCCGTGCTCCTTCCGCTACATCCGCGGCGTTTGCATAGGTGCATCCCTTGCTCTAGCGCAGTGTGTGTCCCGCAGCCAATCGCCCCCCCCCCTCCCCCCTGACATGCTTACATCCATGCATTGTTTGCCGCGTGAGAAACTCGACGTTTGCGCGCACAGGTTACCCTGACGTGGATGTTCAAGAAGCCGAGGAGCATTGCCAGTACAAGGACGCACAGATCACGCACGGGCCGCGCGTGCTTGACGCTTACACGTCCCAGGGTGTAGACGTGGCCATCTCTGATTGCACGTTGCGAGCGCTAGAGCATCCGCGGGAAGGTCTCCGCTCATGGGACTCTCGGCTGGGATATGAGGCCAATTCGTACTGTGCTGGGGGCTATACGGGCATTGTGTGCTCGGACTGCGTGGATGGTTGGTACCGTGACATAGTCGGGCACTGCACACCATGCCACTTGTTCTATGGAGTGCCGCTGGTGGGCCTGTTGTACTTCGCATTTCTTGCGGTGCTTGTCGTGGCGTTTTGGATGGCGATGTTCGTGCTTTCCGCGCACCGCGCTCGCTGCTTTTACATCATCATCACGCACATGCAGCTCTGCGGGATCCTTAGTGGTGCGCGCGTACCGTGGCCGCTCTCCGCGCAGTCCGCATTGAATGCCCTTTCTCTGCTGAATCTCAATCTGGATGGCATACAGTGGGAGTGCACAGGCGTGCGATGGGATGAATTCCATCTTCGGTTTTTCATTCAGGCGCTCATTCCTGCCGCCCTCGTCATCCTGTTTCCAGGTTATAACTACTTCCGTACTAAGCAGGCCTACCTGGATATCGCCGCAGGGAACGCCCAGTGGAAAAATCGTAAGGAGCAACGGCACCGCCGCCGCGCCAAGATGAACGAAGTAGCTTCAGTTGCGTCGAGCAGTCAGTTTGGCGGAATGGCGAGCGACGATGAATCTGTTGAAACAGTGAGTGAGAAGAGCGAGCTCAGCGACCATTCAGTCAACTCTTCTGATAAGTCCTCTGGGGGTGATAATGATAACCAGGAAGTCACTGCAAAGCAGCTCAGACAGGCAGTCGAGCAGAACAGGGGCCCACGGAAGCAAAAAGGCAAGCGCGTGCGGGTTATGGACCGAGATGAGGTGCGGGTGCTCTCAAAAAAGCAAATCCACAGGTTGCGCGACACTGGAGTTTGGTGGACGAGCCTCGCACTGAACCTACTCTTTCTCTCTGCCGTGAGCGCATGTTTCATCCCTTGGTCATGCACCCACGTTTTGCCAGCAGACCTACACTACCTCGATGCGCGTCCCGGATTTTCGTGCGATTCGGGGGCCTACCAAGGCATGTTTATCACTTCACTTGTGGTTGGCAGTGCGTGGCTCTTCGCGTTTCCGGCCGTACAGATGTTCATTCTCCGCCAGGGCTGGCGGAATGAGCTCATCCTCGATCGTGTTTTCGTGCGAGAGTTTGGCTTCCTGACAGAGTGCTATCAGATGAAATGGTGCTATTGGGAAATGGCCGTCATCCTGCGAAAAGCCGTCTTTGCCGTTTCTGTGGGCTTCGTGTCCCGCAGTGGCTACATTCAATTGCTTGCCCTTGCCACGTATTCAGTCGTTCACCTCGGCTTCACGTTTTACTGCATGCCTCATCGCTCGCGCCTCCACAACTACTGCGACATTTGGCTTCAAGTGCAACTTGTCCTTATCATTCTCGCAGCATTGACCAACATTGTTGGCCAAACAGGACTCAAGATTATCACAACAACATTCGGTGCCGAGAATGCAAAATTGCGAATTCCTCTGCTGCAGCCGCAGCCGCACATGGACGACTTTGCCGGCGTTGAAATTGACGGCGTCTGGACGCTGAACCTGGTCTTCCTCCTCATCCTTGGAGGTTCATACACCGTTGCGGTCGGTATGCTTTTCCTAGATATCTATGAGGGTCGCCCGCAGGCGCCACGGTGGATGCCCTACCTGTTCAATGCATTTACGGGGTTGCCTCTTTTTGCATGGGACGAGATAGTCTCTCGCCTGGGGACGAGCCTTGACCGCACTCTCGCGATTGTAAGAGACCGTTACAAACCAAAACCGCCGGAGCGGCCATCGTCGCGCTGGGCGCACCGTGCGGCGATGCAGGAGGGCGAGGCAGAGATGGGTGAGTTCCATAAGGAGGACACGGTCGAAGACATGCTCAACGCCGTGGTGCGGGCGACGGAGGAAGAGGAGTGGGCACGCGACAAGGAATCGGTGCTGGCCTACATCCACTCACTCGACCGCCGCATATTTGCTGCGGAGATGTACAACTCGAAGGCACCGAATCTCCCGGTGCTTGAGCGCGAGCGCAATCGAGCGAAAAAACGTCTGATGCTGTACTGGCACAACGAGGTCGCCGAAACGTTCCGAGCCCTGTACGAGCAAACAGGTCGGAATGAGCAAACGATGTGGGACATGCAGGAGGTTGAGCGACTCCGTCAACATCACATCATCGAGGCGGTCGCGCAGGAAGAACACGGGCAGCAGCTGAAGACAGAGAACGATCAGCAGACCCGGCGGGTCGGTGACGTTGAGGGCTGGAAGTCTGCCTACCAGAGGGAGCTTGAGCACTGCGAGGACCTGGAGCGACAGGTGTTCACCGGTTGGCCCGGGACCCGTGTCTGAATGCAATTTGTTGCGCCCTTCTAACGCGGAAGTGGCCTGATGCAGGTGAAGCAGGCACGTGATGCGGTCACGCTCTACCATCTCGAGGAGAGTGGGTCGTCGGAAGACGAGCGCGACATCGATGAGTACCTCCGCGGGAGGATCACGGAACACATCGCTGGCAAGACCGCACAGCAGCTTCTTCGTGAGGGCAAGATGAGCGCACTGCCAAACTTTGAGCCCAGGGACTGATACCTGTGTGTTTGCCACCGATATATGTACATATTTCCCAGGCGGTGCACCCGGTGCCGGGTTTGCACGCGCTTGAATGAAAGTTGAAACGTCGGAGGGTCCTAGGGTCCCTTGCGGCAGCCGGGCACTGCCCGAGCTGCGATCTTCCGACAGTAGCATTTTATGCAATTCATTTATCGTTCACGTTGGCCGTGGGCCGCCCCACCACGCGCTTCTCTCAGGCGTGCTCGGCGACCCGAAAGGAGGCATCGGCTGATCCATGACAAGCGGGCGCACTGCTGGCGAGGTGGATGCGGCGCCTGCCATCACCGGCCGCATAGAGGGGCTCGCCGGTGTCGGGCTCACAGAGCCGCGCGGCGTCCGTGCGGTCTGCCCCTGCGGCGTCCGTATCGTTGCAGGCGCCTGCAGCGCCTGGCGGACGGCTGCGTCGACAGTGGGCAGCACGAGGTCGCTCACCCCAGCGCAGAGGTCCATCACGGGCACCGCAAATGTAACCTGGAAAAACAAATAAATAAATAAAGATTCTCCGCCCAGCGCCGGGTCAGGGACGGCACTTCCTTCAGGGGTCGAAATCAGCGCTAGGTACCGCGGCCTCTTGCGGGGGCGCGGGGCGTCCACCTTGCCAAGCCAGCCCCACCCAGCATCGGGGTTGTAGCCAGGCTCAAGCAGCTGCGCATGCAAAACACACTCAGAACGTGCACGGCAGCCTGCAGCCTAGCGTGGCATGGCACGGCAATAACGGGTCGGGTAAGTTGGTTGCTGCGCACGGCAAGCTACCATCGGCAGAATGCGTTTCTGGGCTTCGTCCGCAAACTGCCCTTGCAGGCGGCAGGTGGGCGACTCTTTGTAAGCACGCGAGATAAAGATGATGACGAGCGTGGCGCACGCAATATTTTCGGCAAGCTCTGGCTCGGCGCAGTCTTTCTTGGCCCATATCGTGTGGCCCATGCTGGCGAGGTGGTTCCTGATCTGATTGACAGAGTCAAGGTAGCCGTCAAGCTCGGAGTCCGCGTCGTAACTCAGCAAGATGTGCCGCCCAGTGAAAGGCGTCTGGTGAACCTGCACTAGCTGCAGCAGCTCGGGACTCTGCAAACACGTGTCAGCTTCAGTCACGTCCAAGGGAGTCCGCGCAACAGGTGAAGGAGGGCGCTGGCACCTCGCGCTTCGTAAGCCACCAGAGAATGTGCTGAGCGCGACGCATCACGTCTTCGGTGCTCGCCGGCCTGTTCGATGACGCGTTCCCTCGGAGGAGAAGTCCGAGGCGCTCTACTGCACCGCACGCGACCATCCGGCGCCGGCACTCTCGCAGAAATACCATATTCTCAAGGCACTCCATCGCTAGCTCCTCTTCGATGGAAGATATGCACTCTGCCATCGCCCGCACAAGCAGCTCGACAAGCCCAAGTTCTGCGAGTAACTCTTTGTTGCAATCGGAGACAGTCAAGTTCGAGAGCGGTAGTAGCGACGAATATGATGTCCACGTGATGCCTGCCCAGACGTGGCGATCTAGCCCGTGGCGCAGACACTTTATGACAGTACGTAGCCCATCGGGCTCTGTTGCAATCGGCGAGTTTTCGTTCTTCCCCACTAGATTTGCTGTCGCCATCACGGCATCAGCCTGCATGGCCTTGAACTCATCGGAGTCTCCGAACGCCTTCTTCTTTTGATGCAGCGCAGGGATAAGGGCATCCTCAACTACGCGCGACGAGACGAGGTAAGGCCGCGTTTCATCGTACGTGCTCAGGCAGTTGATTGCGCCGATCGCTTTGGCGCGTGTGCGTTGTGCGCGCCCCGCCGCACCACAAAGCCCCTTAAGGGCCTGGATCAGCCCGCTCGACTGAACGATCACTTGCGCTGCCGATACCGAGTAGGCCGCGCAGTTGTTTACCACGCGTGCAGCTTCGTGTTTGCTGTTCACGCTCCCAACCTGTAGTACATAACGTAGCCCATCAAGCATACCGACTGTCCGTACCAGCGCAAGACAGTTGTCCGTTTCCAGAGCATCTGCAGCGCCAGTGGCTTCCAGCGCGCCAGGTGGCAGTGCCTGTCCGATCAGACCGGGGTTCTGGAAAGCGATGTTTCCAAGCGCCCGGCACGCCTCGTAGCGGCAGCGCTCAGACGGTGAGCGAAGGAGCGAAGCAAGTGCCTGCAGCATCTCATGCGATCGGCAGATCTCTGTCTGATTCTGGCGCCATGTTGCGCAGCCCTCTCGCACAATGTCGTGCACGTTCTTCGCCGCCGCGGCCGCCTTAGACTCATCGGCCGAACGCATCTTAGAGGCCAGCTCGCGGATGAGCATGCGCGGTGCAACAGTGCCGTCTGTGAAAAGACTGTCGAAGCTGCTCGTAAGACCTGCTCACACGCACCGCGGGGGGGGGGCGGTGAGATGGGGCTGAAGGCCAGGTGAAGTTGGGCTGAAGGCCAGTGGGTCTACACAGGACAGCGGTTGGGCACGCACTGTCGATAGAATTGGTTGGGGACGATCGCTCCGAGCGGCGTGATGAACCACGCTCTGATCCCGAGTCACCCTGCGCACAGAGCGCTCTCTCCCTTCAGGCGCTGCAAGGGCTGGGAAATCTTGCATCTTGCTGCAATGCAGGAAGGCGGCCGTGAGAGTACTTGCAACGAGAAGAATACTGGCAGCCGTCCCTCCCCGCGATGCATATGTCTTCGGCTGCTGCCTTGGCCTCGCCCTGAGTGACTATCGGAGCCTGACCCGCTCCCGGTGCGCGCTGGCGCATGAAGGGCCATCCCGCCGGTCGGAAGTGGCCGGAAGGCTCCGTAAGAGCCTCCGCCTTGCAGCGCTTGTGATCGAGGTCGCGTTGCGCGGGCATCGTGTTCGCTGTTATGTGCTGGCTCCTGAACACCATTCTCAGTTTCGTCGTCCTCCTCCTCTGAGTGAACCTGCAGCTCCTGCACCCTGAGGGTGCCAGGACGATATGTTCCAGCCATCGCGCGCCACTACTATACAATACGCACGTCCGGCCCGTTTGATGCAGAACAGGGACGCTCGCGAGAATCCCCGCCACAAGCGTGGCAGGCGATTGGAGTCTGACTTCGGCGAGAGATTTGAGCCATTCAGCAGCCCAAGGCCGTTGAATCCATGGCGGCGGGACGACTCTGAACACGCCATTGCGAGAGCTGATCGCTAAAAGCATGGCTTGGGTTGATGCGCACGCTGGCGTCAACGATCTGGCGGCAGCGGTTGACGTCGCGGGGTCCGGGTTGGGAGGTTCGCTTGAAGGTGATTCCTCACACATTGTGGTGGAAGGCGGCGAGGGTGCGTCGGCGGGGACGCAGCCCCCCGCAACGGAGGAGACAGCCACCCGTTCTGCGCTTCGCGGCATTGTTACAGAGGGGATTGCCATGCTGTCGTGTCTTCCGCCTAGTCAAAGTGCCGCCGTGCTGGACCAGCTTGCGGGGAGCGATTCCGTGTTGGCTGCCGCATTGAGGCGCCTTGCAGCAAGCTCTGCGCCGCCAACGCCGCGCAGCGTCGGAAGTCGACCAGCGACAGGCGCCAGTAATGCAGAACAGCTGTCCTCTTTTGGGTGGGGTCCCGACGAAGAGGCGCTCCTAAGCGAGGGTCTGCAGCTGCTTGATATGCTCCCAGCATCACACAGGGAGGCTGTGCTCGAAGAGCTCGGGCATGCACCATCACAGCTCGCCAACACGCTGCGGGGAATCATCAGGAAGAGCGCAACGGGTGAGTCCAGTAAGGGCGGGCCAGGACTCCTGGCGCCATATTCGACCGACGAGGAGTCTCTGATGGCCGAGCTGGAGCGGGAGGCCTCCGTCGCGCGTTCGGGGGAGGCGAAGTATACGCGGGACGTGGCGGTGGGTCGCGACGCGGACGTCTTAGAAGAGGCTGAGCTGATTCTTGGGCTAGAGTGGAGCGACGGGCTAGCTCTACAACGCGCTGCGATGGCGTCGGTTGAGACTCAAACTGTAGATTTCGACGGGGAGGTGACGACTCACGCAGGTCGTCCTGCGTCGGCAGTGCCAGTAGAAAACACCAGCAGTGAGGGCCAAAGCAGTGTAGGGGGGGACATGACTACGTCGGACCAGCAGGATCAGCTGAGTGAGCAAAGGGGGGCTACGGTGGAGCAAAATCTGCCTGATTTAGCAAGCTTGCAAGAAACGCCGGCAGTGCCTGGGGATCATGACACCGGTGTCGGCGCCATCAGGGCGACAGAAAACCGCGAGGCTGGCGCCGGCGAAAAACCAAGCGTGAAGGGCGCGGACTTGGATATGGACGCACCAGAAGGTGGAACTAGGCGTATCAACGCAAGCAACGGCCCTGAGGGAGGCCGGGGTGCACATGCAGGGGATGGAACGGCAAACGCGGAGGCAGAGCACCCCAGTAGTGCCGGTGACCTGCTCGCCGAAGCAATACGGATACGCGCAACGCTCCCGTCGGAGCTCCAAGACGTGGTGTCACTAGGCAACGCGATTGAGGGACTTTCCGAGATAATTGCCAGACAGAAACAGCGATCAGCTTTGGCGGTTGCCACGGGGAAGGAAGCGGTTGTTGGCGAAGAGCAAGACAATACGCTGTATGGCGAGGGCGGTGAAAGCGATGGGGATGGTGATGCAGTAGAGGACAGTCGCGACGCTCGTGAGCCGCGCTATGTGACGGACGAGCAAGGGGCGATGATGGCAGATGGGGCAGTCGGTAACACGGATGTCGGAATCCAATTGCACACGCCACCAACAGCAGCTGGCGGGGAAATAGAAGAGGGCGCAGCTGAGCAGGTGAACGCCAGAAGTGATAACGGCCTGGCTGCTGTAGTGGCTGACAACGGCGAGTCTGCTGACGCGGGCGAGCATTCGGGCGTTGTCGATGCATCGACCCGGGAGGACGAAGTAGACGAAGCTGCACAGGCAGCAAAGGAGGAAGCAGCAGCTGCCGCGGCAGCTGAAGCAGCTGCTGTCACGCGAGAAGCAGAGGAACGAGCTCGCCTCCAGGAGGCAGAGGCGGCTGCTGCGGCTGCTGCGGCTACCGCAGCGCTAACTCGGCAGCGACTCGAAGCCTCGGTTGCCGGCCATGAGGCATCTCTCCGCGCGCTTGTTGCAGTCCTTGCGCGGCTCCGGGACCACTGGGCAAGCCTAGACGACGCATCTCTAGTTTCAGCTGTGCACGAGGTTCTGCGCGTGTGCGGCGCCGGCGAGAGGCCTGGAACGGCAACAGACACCGTGAACCTCGCGCTGATGGTGCCTGGGGAGGGTGACGTGGCACGTCGCGAGCGGCGGCGCTGGCTCAATGCAGAGGCGGATAAGGCAGCATTGCAAGAGGGGGTGGAGGCTCAGTTGGTGAAAATGCGTGAGCAGCTCGCGGCGATGCAATCACAGCTCGACCAGCAGCCGGTGGTGCGTGTCACGGAACACATAGCGGAAGACGGCGACCGTATTCTCTCGTACACGTTCAACCGGATCAGCTACCATGCCGAGGAAGCAGAGCGCTTACGCTTCGAGGCAGAGATGGCGCGCGTGAAGCAGGAGCACGCGGAGCGGGAGGCGGCCGTCGCGGCGCGCGCGGCAGCAGAGGAAGCGTTCCGCCTCGAGGCGGCCAAGGCCGAGGTGCGGCTCGAAGCGTACCGCATCCAGCAGCGGCGGCTGAAGGAGGAGAAGCGTCGCGCCGAGGAGCTGCGGCGGCTTGGGAAGGATCCACGCAGCGTCGCGGAGCGCGCGCGCGCCACGAAGAACCCGGCGCTGAAGGAGGGGTGGATGAGCTACCGCCAGCAGGCGCTGCCGAAGCAGCTTGAGCGGCGCTGGGTTGTGCTGCGCGCGACGGGCCTGCAGGTCTTCCGCCCCCCCCCCCCCC
>ENA-UOXV01003669-UOXV01003669.1-marine-metagenome-genome-assembly--contig:-NODE-3669-length-18355-cov-15.422842_pt1 | contig 18355 bp, 23 predicted proteins | sample MGYA00238165_ERZ766961 | MGnify/ENA primary metagenome ERZ766961 (study PRJEB28924, sample SAMN03173240) | marine metagenome | biome: Marine; feature: Water; material: Subsurface seawater | place: North...
AGGCAGAAGTTATTGAGTGGGCAAAAGCAAACCACCCAGTAGAACATATGCAAGAGGTTATCACTAGAAACATAAATAACAAAGTAACCCCTAAATCAGAGGATGTAACAGAGTTAGATTGGTTAGCTTCAACAGATGCTACTCCAGAAGCTCCAGCAGATGTTGCTCTAGGAACAGTTTAATAAATAAAACATAACATATGATTACTTACGATTGGAATTGCAAGACAGTAGACGCTTATCCTCAGGATGGTGAATACGCTGATTTAGTATATAACGTACACTGGATAGTAACAGGTGTATCAGACGAGTTAAAGTCTGATGGCACAGCTTACTCAGTTACTAACATTGGAACACAGAGTTTAAATACTAGCGATGTTACAGTGTTTATACCGTTTGAGGATTTGACAAACGAAATTGTTGTTGAGTGGACTAAAGCAGCTATGGGTGAAGAGCAGGTTGCTTCTATTGAAGCTAGTATTGAATCTCAGATTAATTCTTTGATCACGCCAACCACAGTTACCTTAACTATAGGAGAGCCAGTACCTTCTAACAGTGTAAAAAAGGTAATTTAAGAATAAAACATGTAATAATACAAACCATACCGATTCCTGGAACGGATAAACCTAAATTAACACAAACCAAAACCAAAATGACATTATTTTACCAGACTAATTCGTGGTCTAGTCAACCACAACCATCCAAAGAACAAGTGGGTCTTTGGAAACACATTGCTAATAAGAAAAATTGGCGCATTGTACAATTAATAAACGGATTCTACCAAACGGAATATCAAGATATCAATGATAAAGATCATTGGATTGATACCACTAGGAGAGAATCAATAGAGGAAGCGGAAACAGCTATAGACAATACTGTTGCACACTACTCTAAAAAAGTGGAGTTTATTGATGGACCAAAAGTTGTAAAGACTTTTAAGTAATTATTCAAATCAAATTTAATTTAATATGTCAGATAAGATTGTAAAAAATCTTAGTTTCGGAGACGAGGCTAAGGTAAAGATATTCGAAGGAATAGAAAAACTCACAAAAGCTGTTAGCTCTACTTTAGGAGCTAGCGGCCAATGTGTAATACTCGAAGATTCAAATGGCAGACCGGTAATTACCAAAGACGGTGTTACGGTCGCTGATTCAATTACATTATTAGACCCAGTAGAAAATATGGGTGCAACGCTTCTAAAGGAAGCTGCTAGAAAAACTGTTAAAGAAGCTGGCGACGGAACGACCACAGCCACAGTACTAGCGCACTCAATCTTAAACGAAGCATATAAAGCTTCTAAAACAGATAGCATAAGAGTTATCAAAAATGGTATAGATTCTGCCGTTGAAAAAGTAATAGCCTATTTAGAAAGTAAAACTATAAAAGTAGAAGGTACTATGTTAAATGATGTTGCAACTATTAGTTGTAATAACGATAAAGAACTTGGGACTATTATAGGTGCTGCTTTTAAAGATGCGGGTGTAAACGGAGTAGTAATGATGGAACCTACGGATTCAGAAGAAACTACATACGAGTTAGTAGATGGCGTCCAGTACGACAAAGGGCTATCTAATTCGCATTTTATTACCAGTGTTGAGAAAAGAGTTGCGGAGCTAGAAAAGCCTCTTGTATTGCTCTTAGAATCACCTGTTGAGTCTGTAAGAAAGATTCAATCAGTATTAGAGTATGTTATACAGAATAAAAAACCTTTATTAATCATTGGAGATTTAGACCCATCAGTGGTATCTACTCTAGCGATGAACAAAGTGAAAGGTAATATTAAAGTAAATGTTATTGACGCACCTACTTACGGGATCAGTAAAAAAGATATGTTATCTGACTTAGCTGTATTAACTGGAGCTACTGTTATAAACGAAGACCTAGGAGATGATCTAGATATTATTAGACCAGAATTATTAGGTATTTGTTACAGAAGTGTTACTAGCAACTATGAAACTATCATTCAAGTTGACAATGATACAGAAGAAGTAAAGAAGTTAATTAAAGAAGTAAAATCTCAAATCAAAGAAGCGAAAGCTCCTGGGGAGATTATAAGATTAGAAAAAAGGTTAGCTAGATTATCCGGCAAAGTAGCTGTAGTAAAAGTTGGTAGTGGTTCTGATATAGAACTGAAAGAAAAATCAGATAGGGTGGAAGACGCTATTTGCGCTACTAAAGCAGCTGTTAAAGAAGGTATTGTGTCTGGAGGGGGAATAGCTTTGTTAGATGCATCTTTTAAAATTAAAGCAACTAATAAAGGTGAGGAGATATTGTTACAAGCAATTCAAGCTCCTTGGAGAGTAATCCTTAAGAACGCTGGTATAAAAGAAAAGCTTTCTGGTAAAGAAGGTTTTGGTATCAATGCTTTAACTGGTGAAATGGTTAATATGATAAAGAGTGGGATTATTGATCCACTGTTAGTTACTAAAAGCGCATTAAAGAATGCCGCGTCTGTAGCTACTACTATATTATCAACCGATTGTGTAATTAATAACTTAAGAGTTGGAAATGAAAGCAATAGGTAACAACATCATAATCGAAAAGAAAAAGGAAGGTCCTGTAGCTAAGACAGACGGAGGATTATTACTTACCAACGCTCAGAGACAAGACGTCAGATACAAAGAGGCTAGGATATTAAACTGTGGTGAATTAGTTGTAGGATTAAAAGAAGGTGATTCTATTTACTACGACAGACATGCAGGGCATAGATTAGAAGTAGATAAAGATATTTATTACGTTATTAAGTTACAAGATGTTGTAGTTGTTTTATGAGACTAACAGCGGGTGATTTAAAAGATCTTAATTTACTTAAACATTATAGAATAGTACGAAAGTGGGCATGTAAGAATAATGATTTGAACGATGCCGATTTAGAGCTTTTAATATATTTGGATTGTATTGAGTTGTTCTCAAAAAAAGATTTCATAACTGGTTCATACTCTTATAGCTGGGACAACAGGAGATGGAACAGACTTCTTAAAGAAGGTTGGATTGAGGTATGGAGAGAAAGAAATAGAACAACACAGATGTTTAATATATATAAGGTATCCTTTAAATGTAAGCAACTTATAATTAGAATGTATAAGATTTTGCTAGGAGAAGAAGATGTGCCTATAAGTACTAGAAGAAATAAAATAATGAAAGGACAAACTTATACCGATAAAGTACTAAGAGTTTCCATTAAAAATGTTAATAAAGATAAAAATAGATAAATATGATAAATGAACAACTACAAATAGACCCCTTAACAGGGATGCCTGTGGCTCAGGTTCCGCCAATGCAACAACAAGCTGCTCTTCCTGAAGTACCAGGAAATGAACTTGGTTTTACAAGACCAGTATTCGATCCTAAAGATCAAGCAGTTGCTGCTGGGATTTTTGGTGATGTACAACAAAGACAGAACTCTGTTAATCCTCAGTTCATTAATCCAACATATTAACAATATAAATAAACAATTATGAAAGGTAAAAACGGAATTGTGGGAGAAAACGCTATATGGGATGGACCATTAAGTCAAATTAATAGACCCCACGGAAAAGGATCTAGTTCAGGAGCTAAAGGTATAAAGCTTAAGCTAATGCAACCTTGCGGTTGTATTGGTGATTGTGCTTGCAAGTTATCAGCGCCTATAACCTCAAAAGCTAAAATGTAAATATGGCCACTAAAGTTAATAAATCCGAAATGGCTTGTAATAAGCCTAAAAGAACTCCTAGTCACGCTAAAAAATCACATATTGTGAAAGCATGTTCAGGTGGTGTTGAAAAGATAATTAGATTTGGTGAGCAAGGTGCTAGCACTGCGGGTAAACCAAAATCAGGTGAATCTGACAGAATGAAAGCTAAAAGAGCTTCATTTAAGGCTAGACACGCTAAGAATATTGCTAAAGGAAAAATGTCTGCAGCTTATTGGGCTGATAAGGTTAAATGGTAATATGGCTTTTAAACTAAGACTAAATAACTATAAATAAACAAATAATGGTCAGCATGGCAGATGTGAGATTATACGGCTTAAATGCCATGACTTTAAGTGTAACAACCTTTTCAAATTTAGAAATGAGTTTAAAAATACTACTATTATTGATATCTATAGGCTACACAATTAGTCGGTGGATTAAATTAGCTGATAGTAAAAAGGAACAAGAAAACGACAATAAAAAAAATAATACAAATAAATAATATGCCAGATCCAGTAAAAGAAAAAGCTAAAAAACCAGTTGATCAAAATCTTATTGATAGCCTAGTAAAGCACGGAACCTTAGTTAAAAAAACACCAGTTAACGATAACAGGAGAGATATCTTCAAAAAAGCAAAGACAATGTCTAAGAAGGAAATAGCTAATTTACCTAATGAATTTCCTAAAGGTAGTGTAGCTCATAGAAGAATGAAAGCATTAAAAAAGAAAAATCAACCTTACTAAAAATAAATAAGATGGCTTTTAAAATAAGAAGTTATGTAAAACCAGGAGGTGAAGCTACTGGTAGTATGAAAGATTACAAAATCGGTAGTCAATCAAGGAGAGACGAATATACGGCTCGCGGTTGGGCTCAGGACGACACGACAAAAGTAGTTGAAAAACCTAGAGCTAAGGTTAAAGCTGTAGACGCAATTAAACCAGCAGAAGTGAAAGCTGCACCTAAGGTTGAAAAAAAGTCTGTAACTTTAGAAACCAAGCTACAACCAAAAAGCGAAGTAAAGCAAACTAGATCTCAAAAAATTAGAGCTAAAGGTGAAGCTGCGTTGGCTAGCGGGAATAAAAAGAAAGCACTTAGACTTAGAAGAAGACACGACAGAGTAGAAGCTAGAGAAGCAAAAAGAAAAGAAAAAAAATAAGCAAATTGAAAAAAATATTCCAATGGCTTACAGGAGGCGTTATCAAGAATATAGGTGATGTCATCGATAAGCTTACAACTACCAAGGAAGAAAAACTTGAGGCACAGAGACTAATACAAGAGATATTAGAGAAAGCAGATAGTGATGCTCAAGAGCAAGTTACAGAACGCTGGAAAGCTGATATGGCTAGTGATAGCTTCTTGTCTAAGAATATACGCCCTTTGGTTCTTATATTCTTAACAGCGGTATTTACTATATTAGCGTTCTTTGATGGCAACATTGGAGGATTTTCTGTAGCAGAGCAATATGTACCTATATTCCAATCATTGTTGATCACAGTGTACGGAGCTTACTTTATAGGTAGAACGTGGGAAAAAGGAAAAAGATCAGGTAATAATAAATAAGTAATAAAAGTAAATTATGTCAAAAACAGTTAAATTAAATCAAATGGAAAACAAGATTACAGCAGAAGAGTTAAAATTAGTTCAAGAGAATCAAGGAAAAATGAATCAAGCACTATCTCAAGTAGGTGTGTTAGAGGCTCAAAAGCATGGACTAATGGGTTATATCCAAGAACTCAACAAAGAAGTAGAAGACAATAAGAAAGTCTTAGAGGAGAAATACGGGGCAATTAGTATCAATCTACAGGACGGTAGCTTCGAAGAGATCAAGAAAGAGGAAGAAGTAGAAGTAACTGAAGTAATAGAGGAGTAGTGTGTCTTCAGTTATAAGAAAAATCAGTATAGGCTCTGACTACAAAAATGATGCAATGCATTATGCGATAGGACAATCAGTTTATGGAGGTCATGAAATATCTCATATAATCTTTGAAGAGCTTGATGCTTCTTATAATATTTTTATTAAGAAAAACAACGAGGTGTTGCCATGGAAGAAATTCAATTCTAACATGGCTATCTCTGTTGAATACGACTTAGAATACTAATGAGAAGTGTATTTGATTTTATAGTTAAACCTATAGGAGGAAGATACAATAACGATATAGAAGTAGGGGATAGTAAATTGACATTAAATTCTAGTATAGAGAATTTTAAGTTTATAAACAATATAGCTGAAGTTATATCAGTTCCAACCGCTTTTAACACAGTTATAGAGCCTGGTGACACAATCATGATTCACCATAATGTATTTAGAAGATATTACAACCAAAAAGGAGAAGCTGTTGACAGTAGTAAACTTTTTAAGGAAAATCTTTATTTTTGCCAACCAGACCAAATTTATCTTTACAAGAGAGATAATAAATGGAAACCTATTGGTAAAAGATGTTTTGTAATGCCAATAGAGAATAAGAGCCTCTTCACTTTAGTTAAAGAGAAAAAGGATGTTGGTATATTAAAAATCGGTAATAGCTCGTTAGAAGCGCTCGGTGTAGCCGAGGGTGACCTTGTCGGCTTCAAATCAAACAGAGAGTTTGAATTTATTGTAGATGATCAACGACTTTATTGTATGGAATCAAATGATATTTTATTGAAGTATGACAAACAAGGAGACGAAGTTGAATATAATCCAGGCTGGGCAAAAAGCAGTTGAGGAATTAATAAAAGTGGCGCAGGAAAAGATTGTTGACTCAGGGGAAGACATCTCAGCTGATAGACTTAAAAATGCTGCCGCAACAAAAAAATTAGCTATATTTGATGCTTTCGAGATACTTAATCGTATAGAAGCAGAAGAAAAGCTATTAGAGGAAAAGCCTAAGGAAGTTAAACAAGAGAAACAATTTAAAGGTTTCGCTGAAGGTAGATCTAAATAATGTACAAGCAGACATTAATAAAGATCGTAAAAGATCACATTAAGCCCGCAATACTTAAAAAAAATAATAGGTATAAGAAGTGGGTGTACGGTTATAACGCTGAATTCGATGTAGTTATAATAAGCAAGGATGGCACTATAGGAGATGTTGTAGAAATACAAAACTTAAAAATAGCTTTACCACTAGCTTCTAAGGAAACTTATAAATGTTCAGACGATGCTAGCAAGCAAGTTTGGACTAAACTAGAATATCCTAAAGCCTTAGCTAAAATAAAAAGCGTATTCGATTGGGATCAATATCCTATGGATTTCAAAGAAGAATGGTATGAATATATTGATAAGGAGTTTGAAAGAAGGGAGAAAGGTTTTTGGTTCTATAATAACGGGAAGCAAACTTATATTACTGGCACTCATTACATGTACCTGCAGTGGTCCAAAATTGATGTTGGGGCAGCAGATTATAGGGAGTCAAACAGAATATTCTTCTTATTCTGGGAAGCTTGCAAAGCAGATGTCCGGTGCTACGGTATGGCATACCTTAAAAACAGAAGGTCAGGATTTTCATTTATGGCCTCTGGAGAGACCGTTAACATGGCGACAATGTCAACAGACTCCAGGTTTGGTATCTTGTCAAAGTCCGGTGCAGATGCAAAGAAAATGTTCACAGACAAAGTTGTGCCAATTTCACTTAACTATCCGTTCTTTTTCAAACCAATTCAAGACGGAATGGATAGACCGAAAACTGAACTTGCATATAGAGTTCCAGCTTCTAGACTTACAAGAAAAAAATTAAACGAAGGATTAGCAGAAGAAGAATTAGAAGGTCTTGATACCACTATCGACTGGAAAAACACTGGTGACAACTCCTATGATGGAGAAAAATTAAAACTATTAGTACACGATGAGAGTGGAAAATGGGAAAGACCAGATAATATATTAAACAATTGGCGAGTTACAAAAACATGTCTAAGACTAGGTAGTAGAATTGTTGGGAAATGTATGATGGGTTCAACCTCTAATGCTTTAGATAAAGGAGGAGGAAACTTTAAAAAGCTTTACTATGCATCAGACGTTACAAATAGAAACCGCAATGGTCAGACTAGCTCAGGATTATATAGTTTGTTCATACCTATGGAATGGAACTACGAGGGATTCATTGATTCTCACGGACTACCTGTATTCAATAACCCGAAAAAAGAAAGAGTAGATCCTAGCGGTACACCAATAACAATAGGTGTTATAGAACATTGGGATAATGAAGTAGAAGGACTAAAGAGTGATCAAGATGGTTTAAATGAATATTACCGTCAGTTTCCTAGAACAGAGAAGCACGCTTTTAGAGATGAATCTAAAATGTCTTTATTTAATTTGACAAAGATATATGAGCAAATAGATCACAATGAGGAGTTTGCTAATAATAAAATGGTTACTAAAGGTAGTTTCCAATGGACTGATGGTATTAAAGACACAACTGTTCAGTTTGTGCCAAATAAAGACGGTAGATTTTTAATCAGTTGGGTTCCACCTGCTAATCTTCAAAACCGTATAGTACTAAAGAATGGATCTAAACATCCAGGGAATGAGCATATTGGTGCTTTCGGATGTGATAGTTATGATATATCAGGTACGGTTGATGGTAAGGGTTCTAATGGAGCTTTACACGGTTTAACTAAGTTCAGCATGGAAGATGCACCTATAAATATGTTCTTTTTAGAATATATTGCTAGACCTCAAACAGCTGAGATATTTTTTGAAGATATATTAATGGCATGTGTATTTTATGGAATGCCGATATTAGCTGAGAATAACAAACCAAGATTATTATATTATTTCAAAAGAAGAGGCTATAGAGGGTTTTCAATAAACAGACCAGACAAGTTACTTCATAAATTATCTGTTACAGAAAGAGAGATCGGTGGAATACCTAACTCTAGTGAGGATATTAAACAAGCACACGCTGCTGCAATTGAATCTTATATAAACGACTTTATCGGCGCTAAAGAAACAGGTTATGGAAATATGTATTTTCAAAAAACCTTAGAAGAGTGGGCTAAATTCGATATAAACAATAGAACAAAGTTTGATGCAACGATTAGTTCTGGATTAGCTATAATGGCTTGTAATAAAAACAAATATACTCCAGTGTACAAACAAGAAAAGAAACCAATATCATTGTCTTTTGGTCGATATGACAACAATGGTAGTACTTCAAAAATAATACGATAAATGATTTCAAAAAGCGTAAATAGTACTTTCCCAAGCCAGGTTGTACCTGATGTAGAAAAGCAAAGCCTAGAATACGGTTACAAAGTTGGTAGAGCCATTGAGAATGAATGGTTTAGCAGCGATAGTGGTTCGGGTTCAAACGGGAGGTTCGGCAGTAATTGGCAGAACTTTCATAAATTACGTTTATACGCTAGGGGCGAGCAATCTGTTAAAAAATATAAAGATGAATTATCTACTAATGGTGATTTGTCTTATCTTAATTTAGACTGGCAGCCTGTTGCTGTACTTTCAAAATTTGTTGATATTGTTGTTAACGGTATGACAGATAAGGGATATGAGATAAGATCGTATGCTACTGACCCATTTGCTATGCAGCAAAGAACAGACTATGCTAAAGGTGTAGCACAAGATGCTTTTGCTAAGGATTTAATAGCTAAAACTAAAGCAAACACTGGGGTTGATTTATCAAGCACAAATATACCAGCAGACCAGTTGCCTACAAGCCCTGAGGAATTAGAACTTCACATGCAGTTGTCCTATAAACAATCCGTAGAGATAGCTGAAGAGGAAGTTATAAATAATATTTTAGATTTTAATAGATATAAAGAAATAAAGAAAAGAGTTGCTCAAGATCTGGTTATACTAGGTATTGGTTGCGATAAAACAAACTTTAATTTATCAGAGGGGATTACTGTTGATTATGTTGATCCTGCTAATTTAGTTTATTCTTACACAGAAGATCCTAATTTTGAGGATATATATTATGTAGGAGAAGTAAAAGGAATATCTTTACAGGAGCTAAAAAAACAATTCTCTCATTTATCAGATGCTGATTTAGAGGAAATTCAAAAGACTCCAGGTAGAACTAATTATTCTAGACAAACTAATGGACAGAGTGATGATTACAATACCGTTCAAGTATTGTACTTTGAATATAAAACATACACTAATCAAGTATTTAAAATAAAGCAAACAGATCAAGGTCTTGAAAAAGCTTTAGAGAAGCCAGATTCTTTTGACCCACCAGAAAGTGATAACTTTAATAAAGTATCTAGATCAATAGAGGTATTATATAGTGGAGCTAAGATACTAGGCCAAGATAAAATGTTGCAATGGGAGTTGTCTGAAAATATGACAAGACCTTATAGTGATCAAACAAGGGTTGAAATGAATTACTCTATATCTGCACCAAGAATGTATAAAGGCAGAATAGATAGTTTAGTTAGTAAGTGTATAGGCTTTGCTGATATGATTCAGATAACACACTTAAAAATACAACAAGTGCTATCAAAGATGGTACCTGATGGTGTTTTTGTTGATGTAGATGGATTAGCTGAAGTCGACTTAGGTAATGGAACAAGCTACAATGCTCAAGAAGCAATGAATATGTACTTCCAAACAGGTAGTATAGTTGGTAGATCTTTAACTCAAGACGGTGATCTAAACAGGGGTAAGGTTCCTATTCAGGAATTAAATTCTTCTTCTGGTATTAATAAAATACAGGCTTTAATACAGACTTATCAGTATTACTTACAAATGATAAGAGATGTAACCGGTCTAAATGAAGCACGTGATGGCAGTATGCCAGCTAAAGATTCTTTAGTAGGTTTACAAAAGATGGCCGCTGCGGCGTCTAATGTTGCTACTAAGCACATATTACAATCTCTTATGTATATAACTGTTAGAACATGTGAGAATATAAGCTTAAGAGTAGCGGATATGCTAAACTTCCCTTTGACTAAGAATGCATTAATGAATTCTATAAGTTTATCAAACACCAATACTCTTGTGGAAATGGAGAGTTTAAATCTTCATGAGTTCGGGATATTCTTAGAATTAGAGCCTGAAGAAGAAGACAAAGCTCAATTAGAACAAAATATACAAATAGCTTTACAAACAGGTGGTATTGATTTAGATGATATTATTGACTTAAGAGAAATATCAAACTTGAAGTTAGCTAACCAAATGCTTAAACAGAAGAAAAGGCAGAAAGCTAAGGAAATGCAACAAGCTCAGCAAGCTAATATCCAAGCACAAGCTCAAGCGAATGCTCAAGCAGCAGAGCAAGCAGCTTTAGCAGAGATGCAGAAGCAACAAGCTTTAGCACAAACCGAATTACAAATTGAACAAGGTAAGTCTCAATTCAGAATTCAATACCTGCAACAAGAAGCCGAGATTAAGAAACAGCTAATGGCTGAGGAATTTAGTTACAACATGCAACTAGCTCAGATTAGCGCAAACAAAGAACAAGAAAAAGAAAAAGACAAGGAAGATAGAAAAGACGAAAGAACTAGAATACAAGCTAGTCAACAATCTGAACTTATCGACCAACGTAAGAATGACTCATTACCTAAGAGTTTTGAATCATCAGGTAATGATACACTAGGTGGATTTGGATTAGACCAATTCAACCCTAGTTAAAACCTATTATTTAATTATTTAATTATATTATATTATGTCAGAAACAGTAAAAGAAGAAGGGTCTTTTAAAGTGAAAGCTAAAAAGCCTAAAAACCTAAACAAACCAAATACTATTACAAAGGTAGAAATGCCTAAGGTAGATATTGGTTCTCAAGGAGAAGTTATTCCAGAAGTAACAAAAGTAGATTTAACAGAGAAAGTAGTAAAAGAAGTTGAATCTCAAATTGAAGAAGTGGTAACTGATGTTACTCAAAAAAAGGTTGAAGATACAGATAGTGGATCAATCTTGCAAGAGATAACAAACAAGGAAGAATTTATTGAAGTAGCTAAAGAACTAGAGCAAGCCGTTCAAGAAAACAAAGCTACCGGAAAACCATTGCCAGAAAATGTAGAGAAGTTAATTTCTTTCATGGAGGATACTGGTGGAAACCTAGCGGATTACGTTAGATTAAGTTCAGACTACTCTACAGTAGATAGTACTACACTTCTTAAAGAATATTACAAAACAACAAAACCTTACTTAGAAAGTAATGATATAGATTTAATCCTTGAAGACTTCGAATTTGATGAAGATATCGACGAGGATAGAGAAATACGTAAGAAAAAACTTGCGTTTAAAGAGGAGGTTGCGAAAGCTAAAAACTTTTTAGAGGAAACCAAGAGTAAATATTACGACGAGATCAAGTTGAGACCCGGCGTTACTCAGGAACAACAAAAAGCTACAGATTTTTTCAATCGACACAATGAGGAGCAGAAAGCTGCAAAAGCAAAACACAATGATTTTTTACAAAAAACTAAAAGCTACTTAAACCAAGATTTCAAAGGTTTTGATTTCAGCGTAGGTGAAAAGAAGTTTAGATATGGAGTAAAAAACGTTAATGAAGTAGCAGAAAAGCAGTCTGACATTTCTAATTTTATCGGGACGTTCCTAGATAAAGAAGGAAATATTTCAGATTACAAAAGCTACCACAAAGCTTTGTATGCAGCGCAAAACGCTGATACTATTGCACAACACTTTTACGAGCAAGGTAAAGCCGACGCTGTTAAAGATGTAGTTGCTAAGTCTAAAAACATAAGTACAGAACCTAGACAACAATCTAGTGGTAATGTATTTGTAAATGGATACAAAGTAAAAGCTGTAAGCGGGAATGATTCCTCAAAACTAAAAATTAAAACAAAGAAATTTAACTAAAAAAATTAATTATTATGGCTGTAAGTCCTTTATTTGGTGGTGTTGTACCATCACAAAAACAACAAACTTTAGCGAGTAACTATATGCAGTTTACTGATAGTGCCGCTTCTGATTTTAGCTCATTTGCTGAGCAGTATTTACCTGAGATCTACGAACAAGAAGTAGAGCGTTATGGAAACAGAACTTTATCTGGATTCTTACGTATGGTTGGTGCTGAAATGCCAATGTCTTCTGATCAAGTTATTTGGTCTGAACAAAATAGATTACACATCTCTTATACTGATGTAGTAAATGATGGTGTTAACACTTTAACAATACCGGTTTCTGCAACTGTAAAGAATGTTATTTCTGCAGGTGCTACTATCGTTGCAATTGATGCTTTAGGTGCTGAACTTAAATGTGTTGTTACAGCTTCTGTACCTGCTACAGGTGTATTAACTGTTGCTCCTTATGCTGCTGCTACAACAGCTTCTTTAGCTGCTGCTGTTAAGATATTCGTATACGGTTCTGAATACGGAAAAGGATCTTCAACCCCTAACTACTCTGCTAGTAACACAGATGGGTATGTAAGTGTTGAACCTCAATTCACTCAATTCTCTAACTCTCCTATTATAATCCGTAGTAAATATACTGTATCTGGATCTGACACTGCTCAGATTGGATGGGTTGAGGTTGCTACTGAAGATGGAACTGGAGGATACTTATGGTATTTAAAAGCTGAATCTGAAACTCGTTTACGTTTTGAAGATTACTTAGAAATGTCTGTAGTTGAAGGTGAAAAAGCTTCTACAACTGCTGCTGGATCTGCAGGTGCTGCTGGTTACAAAGGTACTGAAGGTTTATTTGCTGCTGTTAACGCAAGAGGTAATGTTGAAGCTGGATTTAATGCTGGTGCTGGGCAACTTGCTGATTTTGATTCTATTTTGAAAAACTTAGATACTCAAGGAGCAATTGAAGAGAACATGTTATTCTTAAACAGAGAGACTTCTTTGAGTTTTGATGATATGTTAGCTGCGATCTCTGCTGGAGCAAATGGTGGAACTGCTTATGGATTATTTGAAAATTCAGAAGATATGGCTTTAAACTTAGGCTTCTCTGGTTTCAGACGTGGATCTTACGATTTCTACAAAACTGACTGGAAATACTTAAACGACGCTTCTACAAGAGGTGGTGCTATTGAAGCTGGTGCAGTTGCTGCTCCTGTTGCTGCAATTGACGGAGTATTAATTCCTGCTGGAACTTCTACTGTTTATGATCAACAATTAGGTACAAATATCAGAAGACCATTCTTACATGTTCGTTATAGAGCTTCACAAGCTGACGACAGAAAGATGAAATCTTGGTTAACTGGATCTGTTGGTGGTGCTATGACATCTGATCTTGATGCAATGGAAGTAAACTTCCTTTCTGAAAGATGTTTATGTGTTCAAGGTGCTAATAACTTCGTGTTATTCACTAAAGCATAACAACTATTATTTTGTAATCTTTACCCTCGTTACATCAACGGGGGTAACTATTACTCTTATCAAACTATTTAATTATATTATATAATATTATGAAAACAAAAAAACAAACTCCATCAGTTGAAAACAGCTGGGAGATAAAAGACAGAACGTATTTAGTAGTGGGTAGATATCAACCACTAACTTTACGTATACCATCAAAACACACCAACAAAGTAGCAATGCTTTACTTTGATCCAGAAACTAACGAGCAAAGAGAACTAAGATATGCAACCAATATGTCATCGCCTTTTAAAGACGAGCAAGAAGGAGAGGCAACCTTAGGCCACATTATGTTCAGAGATGGAGCATTACATGTACCAAAAGAAAACCAACAACTACAAAAACTTTTATCACTGTATCACCCTTTAAAAGGTAGAAGATACATTGAATTTGACGCAGTTATTGAAGCTAATGATGACTTAGATATAATGGAACTTCAGATTGACGCTTTAAATGCCGCTAGAGCACTAGAAGTAGATCAAGCGGAGGCTATATTAAGAGTTGAATTTGGATCTAAGGTCACTAACATGTCTTCTAAGGAGCTTAAACGTGATTTGCTTATATTCGCTAGGAACCAACCTAAGTTGTTCTTAGAGTTAGCTAAAGACGATAACGTTCAGTTAAGAAACTTTGCGATTAAAGCGGTTGAAGGAAAGATTATTAGATTAGCACAAGATCAGAGATCATTCTCTTGGGCAAGTAATGGAAAGAAACTTATGACAGTTCCTTTTGATGAAAATCCATACTCAGCTATGGCTGCATTCTTTAAAACAGACGAAGGCGTTGAAATATACAAATCTGTAGAGAAAAAACTAAAATAGTATGTAACTATATTTTATAGGGAGTAAGCCATCTTATAGGTGGCTTATTTACTATAAGTAATAAATAACAAAAAATGGCAATAAACGTAGATACAGTATATAAGACAGTTCTGTTAATATTAAACAAAGAACAACGGGGGTATATGACGCCTAACGAGTTTAATAAAACAGCAACACAAGTTCAGCTTGATATATTTGAGCAGTACTTTGATGATTTGAATCAGCAACTACGAGTGCCACAATCAGATTACGACTACTCTGACAGACAAATGAGTGTCGATGAAAAAATATCTCCATTTAAGAGTGATGGTAATTGTATTTACGCTACTGGTAAATTTAATTTACCTATAACAGACCTAGATGGTAACACTATTATAAATGATGGTTCTGAGCCATCAACAGCTAATGAATTAGTTTTTTACAAACTAGGTACACCAGTATATCAATCAGTAACTGGACATATCACTGAAATAGAAAGATTACAACGTAATGATTTCTATAATATTCAAAAATCCCCACTAACAGCCTCTACGGAAGATTTCCCTACCTACTTATATGAAGGCGGAAAATTAATTGTAAGACCTACAACTATAGTAGATAATGTTACAACTAGCTTTATTAGAAAACCTAAAAACGTAGTGTGGGCATATAATATAGGTAGCTTAGGTCAGTATACTTACGACCCTCAGGGATCCACTCAAATAGAATTAAATTCTTCTGAACAAGTAAATGTTATAACCAGAGTATTACTATATTCAGGTGTAATTATTAAAGATCCTCAAATTGTACAAATAGCTGCTTCAGAAATACAACAAACAGAATATAATAAAAAAAGCTAATAAATGTCACTACTAACAGAAAATAATAGACAGTATTACGAAGGTGCCCAAGGTTTTAAAGGGGACGGTGTGGTAACAACTTTCACAACTACTTTTAATACAGACTTAAAATGGTTTGCTGTTTCAGACGCTGTGGCCAACTATGCTTTAAACAACTTTAAACTATATACAAGCGCTAACGGTTTACCAGGTAGCTGGTCTGAAGTTACAGCTGACTATTCAGTTTCTGGGAATACCATAACTTTTACAACGGCGCCAGCAGACGGACTTTTCATAGTTGTTCAATTAAAAACACTTGATGGTGGAAACTACGGCAACACTTATAGTGAGAAAGCTCACGGAGAGACTGTTGAGGAAAACTATGGGTCGTATGCTTATACAAAAATTAATGACATAGTTAATAACTTTATGGTTGCTTATGTTGGCGTTGGAAAATTAGTGCAAAGTGTTAAAAGAACTGATGTTATATTCCATGCTAAAAGAGCAATGCAAGAATTCAGTTATGATACATTAAAAAGTGTCAACTCCCAAGAGTTATCTGTACCTAGCGGATTAAGCGTTGCTATTCCTCAAGACTATGTTAATTACGTTAATATATATTGGGTAGATAATCAAGGTATTAAACACATTATATTACCGACTACTTTAACTAGTAATCCGTATGAAATTCCTCTTCAGTCTTATAACGGTCAGCCTATACAGGATAATTTCGGAGACAATACAGAGGGAACATCAATAACAGAAGACAGATGGGCTGATAATGGATTAAAAGATGCTGGACAAAATATTAATGATACCGCTTTTAGTTGGGACCATTTTTATGACTGGCAATCAAGTGGCATAGGTCAAAGATATGGAATGGAACCACAGCACGCTAACATAAATGGATCTTTCACTATAAACGAAAGAGAGGGTAAGTTTTCTTTCTCTGCCGACTTAGTTGATAAGATCATTATATTAGAATATATATCAGACGGTTTGTCTACTAATATGGACACTAGAGTACCTAAAATGGCAGAGGAGGCAATGTATGCTTATATTAGCCATGCAATTCTTGCTTCTAGAATCAACCAACCTGAATATGTTATCAATAGATTAAAGAGAGAAAAAAGCGCTAAGCTGAGAAATGCTAAGATAAGATTATCTAATATTAAACTAAACGAGATAGTTCAGGTTACTAGAGGGCGATCTAAATGGTTAAAACACTAAAATCAAATGGCTGAAATTAAGAACGCATTTATAAAATCTAAAATGAACAAGGACCTAGATGCTAGGTTGGTTCCATCAGGTGAATATAGAAACGCTATGAACATTTCTATCAGTCAATCTGAAGGAGGAGATGTGGGAGCTGTTGAGAACATTAAAGGTAATGAACTTAAAGTAGACTTAGGCTTAAATGAAACCGCTCCTGATTTAGGGGTTATAGGTTACTTGATGGATGATCAAAGTAATTGTATATACGTTTTCTCAACTGATCAAAATGTAAATACAAGCACAAATGTAGCTATAGACGCTAAGTGTTTTATACATAAATATAACGCTAGTACTAGCGCTGTTACTAAACTAGTTGAGGGTTCTTTTTTGAATTTCTCTAAACAAAACTTCATATCTGGAGTAAATTTATTAGAAGATTTACTATTTTTTACAGACAACAGAAACCAACCAAGAGTTATAGACGTTAGTAAAGCGGCTCTTAATTCTAATTACTATAATACAGAAGAAAACATCTCTGTAGCAAAAATAGCGCCATTTAAAGCTATAAACATATTAAACACAAATAACGAAACAGTTTCAGTAGTTACAAATACGACTACTTTCGAAGTTGACAATACGATTGATCCTGTTATATTTGCAGGGGACTTTATTACAAGAGGCGATACTAAAATTGGTATAGTTGTTTCTTACGCAAACCCGGTAGTTGTTTATACACCTTTAACAACTATATCTGTTAATGATGTTTTGGCTTTTTCAAGGTCAAATATGGTTAACAGAACACAAGAGTTTTTAGATACATTTAATGGCAAACAAACTGCTTCAACCGTTTTAAATCCTAATTATAACGCAAACTGGGATGGTGATCCAGATTTTATAAAAGACAAATTTATTAGATTTGCTTATAGATACAAATTTGATAATAACCAGTATTCCATTATATCTCCATTTACAGCAACCATGTTTATACCTAAGCAGTTTGGATATTTTGTTGGAGATGACGAAAAGAGGACTTATAAGAGTAGTATAGTTGGTTTTATGGAAAACTATGCTGAAGAAATGGTATTAAAGATACCTTTTCCTACTAAAAACCCTACCACCGATTACAAGATAGAAGAAGTTGATATCATATATAAGGAATCAGACGGTTTAGCTCTACAAGTGTTATCAACACTTCAATTGCAAGCTATTGAATCTACAGAATACAAAGGTGATAATAACTACTACTATTTCACATATGAATCAAAAAAGCCATATAAAACATTACCAGAAGACGACTTAATTAGAGTGTATGATAGAGTCCCTATTAAAGCTAAGACACAAGAAATTATAGGTAATAGATTAGTTTATGGTAACTACATAGATAAAAATAATTTCCCTAATAGTATTAAGTATTATATAGGGGCTCAAGAAAAAGACTACGGGAGATATGACAATACTGCTCAATACCCATACCATAGTTTAAAGCAGTCTAGAACTTATCAATTAGGGTTTGTGTTATCCGACAAGTATGGTAGGAGTTCTTCTGTTATATTATCTTCTAA
>ENA-UOXV01003675-UOXV01003675.1-marine-metagenome-genome-assembly--contig:-NODE-3675-length-18342-cov-5.532892_pt1 | contig 18342 bp, 17 predicted proteins | sample MGYA00238165_ERZ766961 | MGnify/ENA primary metagenome ERZ766961 (study PRJEB28924, sample SAMN03173240) | marine metagenome | biome: Marine; feature: Water; material: Subsurface seawater | place: North...
TATTACTTATTCTTTCTATACTCAAGCTGGATTAGGACCTTTTAAATATACTTACTTTAATGAATTTTCAGATGAAGATAATATAAGTAGAGACTGTAAGCAAATAGATGGCTGTGGAGATTGGCCAACAGATTATTGGGGTTACTCAGGAAAGGAGCTTTCTAAACAAATACTTTTAGAGCAATATCCAAGTATTTTCACATGTGAGCCTACAAATGTTTTCCTACCCTATTTAGATGACAGAATAGAAGCTTTGGATGTTAATCAAATAAAAAAAGGGGAAGATTTTTATCTGATTAACATAAGAAGACCAATGTTAAATTTTGATACATGTGGATTTTATAACAATAATTTCAATTATGAATGTGAAGTTATAGAAAAAGTCACAACTCGGCTCAGAAATACTGAATTAGACCTTAGCTACTTACAAAAATGTAAATTAGGCTAATTTCAGCTTACTTTCGTTAAGGGTATTTTTTACAGTAAACAGGTCTCCTGTTGCTCTCTACAAAATTTTCAATAGGTATACAGCTATATTGATTTTTAATTTCAGTTCCTTCAATCAAGGCAATGTCATTCAAGAGAAAATGAAGTGGATTTTTTTCTTCTATATCATTTTTTACTTTATAGCCCCCACAAGAAGCAGTATTTATTTTTAGTCTTGCGGTTCTAGTTGAGTGGATCGACCCTCCTTGGTTTAAGTAGTGAAGTGCCACAATGTAGTGATCAATCTCTCCCCAAGCACACGTTTCATCAGGTAGTAAATAAAGGGTTTGTTCTGGGTATTCCATATAAATATTATTCGCCATGAGGGATTGAACTTCTGTAGAGGTATTCACTTGAAATAATAAAGATTTGCTTTCATAGATATTGTTCATATCTGTTATTTGAAATATTAATGAGAATGTAAGGAGAACATATGCCAAATATTTTCTCTTCAGTGAAGCTACGTTAAATATCAAAAACACCATAAGAAAATAGCAAACCGGCCATGTATATCTTCCAGTAGCTCTAAATAATTCAAGCAATTCTTTATGAAAAAACAATGGTTGAAATTCAAAAAATTGATAGTGAGCTATTTTCCATTTGTTTCCAAATGAATAAATTACCATTAAAAATAAACCCAAACTCAACAAGTAATTTGTTTTTATCGAGATGTATATTTTTTTAGGTTGAAAAACCAACAAAGAAAGTAAAAAAATAAAACCTAAACCTAAATAAGCATATCCTTCATGTCCAAATGTTGTATAGGGTGGATAGCACCATAAAACATCATTTATTAAATCGATTGGAAAATCTCCACAAAAGAAAGAATTAAATTCAGCTCCGTATTTGTTGTAGTCTGTTCCTGGGTAAACGCTTCCATTTTCTGCTGATAAAAATATAAAGAAATAAACAATTAAAAGAAAGGTAAATAAACCTATCGAGCTTATTGCTTCTTTGTATTTTTTTCTCAAAAAAGCTAAGGATAAAACAATCATGTATATCGATGTGCTCATTGTGAAGATATAAGGGTGTATAAATATTGAAAACCCTGTGAAAAAAGCAAAAATACCTAATGATTTAAAATCGTTCTCTTTATTGATTATGTAGTAGTAAATACTGACCAGTATTAGCCAATGAGCAGCTAGAGCTGAGTGCCAAACCATTCTGTTAATCATTAATGGAGTATTAACCAGTAATATTAAACCTATTCCAAATATGTAATTATTTTTTACCTTAATACTCAAGATTTTTCCAGCATAAAAAGCAAACAACAGAAAACAGATAAGATACCAAATTGGAAATGGGTTAAATATTTTTATACCAAAAGTACTATATATTATTTTTAAAAACAGACTGTATATCGGTATAGAGTCCATAAAAATAATTGAAAAACTGCTTCCAGGGAATAGATTATCAGTAACTGTTAGAGGGAAATTCCATTCATCATTTATATATGACAGATATCCAGCATGAAACATTGGGTGGTCTTTAGTATAAAAAAAGGAAGTATCTGAAAAAAGAAAGTCATTTCCAAATATATATAAGTAAGTTAAAAAACCTATAAAGAGTGAATAAATATTTCTGTAAAGATTATTTTGAGATTTCATATAGTTAATTTTTTCAATTAGTTTTTATTCTACTTGTGAATTTTTATAGAAATAAAATAATTGAATATATTATTTGGGATTCCAAAGGTTGTTATAATCAATGAAATGATAAATGCTTTTGTATATGTCATTTTTTATGCACTTTTATACTTAATTGGTAGAGGAATAATTATATTCGCTGAAGATATATTTAAGTTCTCAAATATCTCAAATCATAAAATAAATGGATTCCCAATAAGGATTCTTAATCCAGTGATTGCTCTTTTCTATATAGGACATTTAGTTTTGATTTCCAACTTTTTTACTACTGGAGTTAATAGTGTTGTTTATATCCTTTCACTTATCCCGCTCTTTTTTAATTTAAGAAAAGCACAGATTAGAGAATTCAATTTAAGCATTTCATTTGTTCGAATACTGTCTTTACTTATCCTATCTGTCTCCAGCAACACGATTTCTTTCCATCAAGATGCTGCTTCTTACCATTTGAATAATCAATTATACATTAGAACTGAAAAGGTTGTTCTGGGCCTAGGTAATGTTTACATGAGATATGGCTACTCTTCTCTTAGTGAATACATAAACTCTTTTTTTTGGTTTGATAACAATTTCATTTTGTTACATTTTGTAAATCTAGTATTTGTCTCAATTTTTTATTTCTTTTTAATATGGTGTCTTTTGGAGTCTAATAATTTTAAATATCAGCTAATTTCAGTTTCGATATTATTTTATGGAGTATTAGATAATTTTGGTATAGAGGGTGGTAGAAATGGTTTTATTGATATTGATACAATCGGTAAACAGGACAATTCATTTGCAATACTTTTCTTTATTACTAATTTTTTTATCGTACAAAAATTAATAGAGAAAGAGACTTTAGTTAAAAGAGATATTTTATTTTTACTATTTTTAATTCTCTACTCCGCTGAAATTCGATTCTTTGGCTTGGTTTCTATATTTGGATTACTTCTTTTAATAAGAAAAGATTTGAAGATAATATTATCTAAAACGACATTTTTTTATTTTTCAATTGGATGTGTATGGATCTTTAAAAATTATCTAATTACTTCTTGTTTAATATACCCACTCACATTTACATGCCTTCCTTCACCTTGGTTTAATAGTTACAGTTCTAATTGGCAAAGTGATGAATTAAGGTCATTTCATGCAGCATATGATATTTTTCATGAAAGTCCTATAACCTGGTTATTTAGATGGAATGAAAGATATTTAAATTACTACGTAGGTACTAATTTAGTGGTATCGGTAATACTTATTTATTTTGTTCTAAGTCTTTTGCTTAAATCTAAAAAAAGTTTTTTTGTACGTAATTTAAATTCCTATTTTTACGTTACATTACTAATACTTCTTTGGGCAGTATCTGCACCATCGATTAGATTCGGAATTGGAATCTTTTTGCTATTAGTTATGACAATTTGTTTAAAATTTGATGAATTTAGATCAGTCAGGGCAAGTATTGCGTTTAGTAATACATTCTTAAAACACATCTTACTTTTCACAGTAATAATATCCACTCCTTTAATTCGTAATTATTCCCCCGAAAACTATTCTTTTAAATTACAAGTTATTTCCCCACCACAGATTGAGTATGTGCTTCAAGAAACTACTTGGGGGTATGGCGTTAAGATCATAGAAGATCCAAAAAAGGAACAAGGTTTTTGTTGGTTAAACAAAGAATGCACACCTCCACCTAATTTTATAATAACTGAAGAGAATTTACTATCGTATAGAGTTATGATTCTTGAAAAATAGTTTTTATGTTTTTTTGATATTCAATTAGTTAATATAGTTAAATGGACAATCAAATAAATCAATTATCACTTGTAATTCCTTGTAAAAACGATGAAAAAATTTTAATTAAAAAAATTCCGTATTTAATTGATTTTTGTAAGAACTATATTAAAAATTTTGAAATATTGATTATCCTAAATGGCGGTGATAAAACAAACACTTTAGAATTATCAAAATTTCTTACGAGTAATAATATTCAAAATATTGAGTTATTAACTATAGATACTGTTGGAAAAGGTGCGGCAGTTAAAACGGGCCTCAATTCAGCAAAATATGATAATATTTTAATTTCAGATGCTGACTTCTCAGTTGGAATAGATTATATTTTGAAATTTCTTGACGAAAAAGGAGATTTTCTTGGAGATTTTGTAGTTGGTTCACGCAAAATGAAAACGTCGAATATTTCAAAAACTCCATTTTCTAGAATCATCACAGGATTTGTGTATACAGCTTTGGTTAAATCATTACTGGGTGTAAGTGTTTCAGACACGCAGTGTGGATTTAAGGTTATTAATATACAAAATTTTAAAACTTGTAAAGACTTTACAAAAGAGGGCTTTTCTTATGATGTTGAATTATTTTTTCTTGCAAAGCAGGAAGAAATAAAAGTTATAGAAATACCCGTTGATTACATTCATGATGAAAAGTCAAATGTAAATATTAGTTCAGACTCAATAGCTATGGCAAAAGATTTATTAATGATACTTTGGGAATATAGAATAAGAAAACCTTTGAAACAATAGATTAGGCGTTTATAGAGTTAATTTTTTTAGATATATACTCAATATCTTCCTCAACCAAACTATTCGAAGATGGTAACCAAAGAATTTTTTCATGTAATTTTTCTGACATCAATAATTCGCTTTCTCGATATTTCTTTAAGAATTTTTGTTTACTTAAAGCGGGGTATAGATTTCTAGTTTCAATCCCTTCTTTATTAAGTTGATTTGAAAACTCTTCTTTGGATGATAGAGAATCAAGCTTTATATCAAAAAACCAAGGAACTTCATTATCAGAAAAATCAAGAACAGAGACTGCATCATTATCTATTAATCTAAGATAATTTTTATAATTTTCTATTTTATTAATTATAAAAGAATCAATTCTTTCAAATTGAGACAAACCAAGAGTTGCTTGTAAATCAGTTATTTTAAAATTTAAACCAAAATCTTCATGCCAATCAGCCTTATCTTTTTGGCGATTAAATGTTTTTAGGTTTGTAAGAAATTCGTATTTTTCCTGATCATCTGTCAATACCATTCCGCCTTGACCCATGGTTATAATTTTGTGTGGTGTAAATGAAAATATACTCATGTCTCCTAAATTCCCACACATAGTATTTTCATATGAGGATCCCAAAGCATGTGCAGAATCTTCGATAAAATTTGTACCAGTTTCTTTACACCAATCACTTATCTTCTCTCCATCACCTGTTCGACCGTTAAGGGGGACAAATATGACAGCATCTAAGTCTTTATGCACAACTAAATCTTCATAGGACATACATAAATTTTCATCAACATCAATTAACACCGGGGTAGAGTCAGCCCATAAAATAGCATTTACAGTTGCAATCATCGTTATATTGGGTACCGCAATCTTTTTATTTTTAAGACCTAACCCCAACAAAGATAAATAAATAGCAATTGTCCCATTCGGTACAGTAACTGCATACTCTCGACCTACAAAATTTGATATTTCTTTTTCTAGTTCTTTGGTTTTTACGTGTTCAGTTATCCATCCACCAGAACGTAAGTATTCATTTATATTATCAATATCATCTTCATTGATATTTGGCTCAACCTGATTATATTTCAAATTCTTGTCCTATCTTTTTCAGGACCAAAATATGGACCATTTTTATTTTCAATAACTAAGGCATCCTCTTCAATAAAATATTCATGAGCACCGTTAAATTGAATAATCATTTCTCCTTCATCTAAAATGTGAGATGATATGAACTCACCATTTTCAAAATATAAATTACACTTAATTTTGCCACGAACGACGTAAACTGATTCATTAGTTTTAAAAGACTCTCTAGAAAATGTATTATGATAGTGTGTATCTAGACGCTTTCCTTTTTTATAATTCCATAAACCTACCTGAATAAAATTTTCATCGTCAGTTAGAAAGGACAATCCTTCCGAAGAAAGATTTGGCTTGATAATAGTTGCTATATGAATATCTTTAGCAATAATTTCATTTTTTAGGTCTTTATTCATTGTTATTTATATACCATTCTACAGTTTTTTTAATTCCATCATTTAGCTTAACTTCAGGACTCCAATTAAGTAGTTTACCACCCAAGTCTCCATTTACAGTTTTTCGCATTACGCCATCAGGCATATCCACATTTAAGTTAAAGTCTCCACTCCAGTCCATATGTTTTGATATTAATTCTGCAATTTCAATTATTGAGGACCCTTTATTTATACCAACATTATATAGATAGTTTCCTTCAGTAAGTTCTAATGATTTTACAAGTGCTTTTGCACCATCTTCGACATATAGCCACTCCCTGACAGGCCTCCCTGTTCCCCAAATATCAATTGAGTTGTTATTGTTAATTTTGGCTAAGTAGATTTTCTTAATTAACGCACCGAGAGCATGAGATCTTTCTTCTTCAAAATGATCTCCTGGTCCATACATGTTTGATAAAACTACATTGTATGATGAAATTCCATACTGTTCATAAAAACTTTTCCCAAGTGCTACAAATAATCTTTTTGACAATGCATAATTAAAAACGGAATCGTGAGGAGGGCCTTCCCAGAAATCTTTTTCATCATAAACTGTTAAATTTCCAGGATAAGCACAGTTAGATATTGGATTAATAACATTATTGATACCTGACAAGTTTGCCACTTCGTAAAGATTTGTAGCCATTAAAGAATTTATTTTAAGTAGGTCTGCTTGATATTTATAACCAAAAGATATACCACCAACAAATGCAGCACAATTTATTATTGATTTTATATTTTTATCTTCCACAAATTCTCGAAAACTTTCTAGATTTGTTATGTCTAAATCCGATTTACCCTTAATTTCTATAAATTTGATACTTTTTTTAATGAGCATTTTTCTTACGTGGCTTCCTAAAAATCCACGTGATCCAATAAGCAATATATTTTGTTCCATGTATACCAATTTAACAATATTTCTTCCTTAATTACTATAATTAACAAGTCATGAAAAAATACAAATATGATATCACTTACATTTTTGGAAGTGGGAGAAATGAAAAATTATTATCAGAAGAAAATCATGGAAAAGAGTTTTTTTATGGATATCCTTATTTTTCTGAAAAAAAATACAGATTAAATATTATTGAAACTGATATTCAAAATTCATCTTCCTTAACTAAAAAAATATTGATATTTATGGATGGTTTTTTTGCAAAATTCTCAAAATTGACTTTTTATATGAATTCATTAATTAGCCGTGAAACATTGGCTCAGATCTATTCTTCTAAAAATATTATTACATCTAATCACGGAATAGGTATGTCATTATTTTTTTATATCTCTTTAATGAAAATCTTAAAAAAAATAAACTTTGTAGTAATTCTTTCTGGACTTTTTGCTATGAGGAAATCTAACATAATTGTTCGAATTTTGAGAAAAATAATTTTTACCTATTTTTTATATACAGTAGATTTTTTAATATTTACAAATAGAAGTGAGTATGAATTTGCTAAAGAAAATTATATAAAATTTCAAAATAAACTTGTTTGCCTCCCTTTTTGTATTGATACAGATTTTTGGAGACCAAAATCTACTCCTAATTTTGAAGAAAAAAATGGAGTGCTGTTTATAGGAAGCAATGGGCATCGGGATTTTGATCTTGTAATTGATATCGCTAATAAACTTAATAAAATACCATTCACATTCATAACAAATAGGATTAAAGATAATGATATAAAATCTAACAATGTAACGAATATACTCGGAGACTGGAATAGAGGATATTTGTCCGATGAAGAAGTCAAAACTTATTATGAAAAAGCAAGATTAGTTATATTACCTATTAACAATACTTTAGTTTCATCCGGGCAGAGTGCAGGTCTTCAGGCGGCTTCTGTTGGTACTCCTTTAATCACCTCAAGAACAATGGGATTCTGGGATTATGAAAGATACCAAGACAGAAAAAACATCATACTTTTAAAAAATAATACTTTGGAACTGTGGGCAGAAAATATTGAAAGTTTATATTATGATCTAGAAAAATTAAAAGAGTTGTCCAAAGAATCTCTTCTTTTAATAAATGCAAATTATAAATTAGCTAATTTCGACAAAGAGCTAGAAAAATATTTATTTTTTTAAATAATAATTTTTAATCTATTATTTAAACTTAGCTGATGGTAGATAACAGTAATATACTCATCATAAGCCCTACATATAACGAAATTGAAAATATAGAAACATTTATCGATTCAATATTGGCTCTCAATCTAAATCTACTAGTCATTGATGACGGTTCTCCTGATGGAACTGCAAAATTAATTAAAAAATCTCCAATGTACAATACAAAAATTTTTTTGATAGAAAGATCACATAAAATGGGACTCGGGTCTGCTTACAGAGAAGGGTTTTCTTGGTTTTTAAAGAGTAAATACTCACATTGCATAGAAATGGATGCAGACTTCTCTCATACATTCAAAGATCTTAAAAAAATTCTTTCCAAACTATTACTTGGAGATATAGTTATCGGAAGTAGATATGTTAAAGATGGCGGAAGTTTAGGTTGGGACAGAAGAAGAAAAACTCTCTCTAAATATGCTAATATTTTTGCTAGGTTAATTTTAAATTCAGATATAAATGATTTAACAAGTGGATTTAGATCCTTTAATAAGAGAGCCCTTACTGACATTGATTTTAATAGTATTACTACTAATGGATATGGATTTCAAATAGAAATGGCTTTCAATGCTGAAAAAGCTGACTTAAGTGTTATAGAAGTCCCAATCATTTTCGAAGAAAGACGCTTGGGTCAATCTAAAATGAATTTACAAATAACATTTGAGGCACTTATTTTACTTTTTAAACTCTCTATTAAGAGAAATAATTAAAAAGATAATCGTATAATTATAAATAACAAATGTTTAAATTATCAATTGCAACAACATATACAAATCCTGAAGAGAGAATGGATCCATGGAAAGAAGCACTTGCTTGTTATGAGGATTTAGCTGACGAAGTCGTTAGAACTGGGGATAACTGGCCATATGAATTTTCATGGGATTATATAGGAAAAACTTTTAATGAAAGTTATGAACTAGCAACTGGAGACTGGGTAATTCGAATGGACTTAGATTACTTTTTTCATGAGAATGATTTTCAGGGAATCCGAACAATTTTATCGGACAATTTCGATAAACCTGCTGTTGCTTTTCCTAAAGTTCAGTTTTTTACCCCAGAACGATATGCTTTAAAAACCAATATTGTTATTGCATATAATAAAAAAAACTTTCCTGAAATAAAGCTAAATGGTGGTGGAGATTTATGCCTACCAACACTAAACAATAAAGAAATTCTTCCTAGCGATGTTCCAATATCTAATATATGGCTTTGGAATTATGATTGTATGTTCAAAACAAAAGAGGTAATCGCTGAAGATAGATCAAGATTCGCACGTGCTTGGTATAGGCATTTCAAAGATTGGGGAAACGAAGAGGGACAAGATCTTGAAAAAGCATATGATACCTGGATTACAATGGTCGAGGGAAGATATAGAAAACATACAAAAACAATCAATAACTCAAAACATCCAAAATATATTGCAGAAAAAATCTTAAATTTAGATCAAAGCCAATTTGGATATAGTGCGTTTGGACTTCAGGATCAATTACATGGAAATTTATATAAAAGAATGCGTAATCGTTTAGTCTAGAGACTCAGTACTAATTTTCTTTACTAAAATGAAAAGTGAAATACCAAATTTTGGATTGAATTTTAAGATTCTTAAGAAATGTTCAATTTTTGATATTTGAAATAAAATAATATTTAGTAAGTTACTGTTTTCATTTGTCGTTGATATATTTTTGGAAAACTTAATTTGAAGATATCTAATTGGTAGAAGTATGTAATTAAAGCCGATTCGTTTTATAACCTCATAATCTTTGACTTCATTTAGTAAAGTGTTCCAGGTATACCTCCTAAAATGTTTGAGCCTTACATCGTGTTCACTCCAAAGACTTTTATACGCTGGGACACTAATTACGATGTGACCTTCATCTGCAAGAATTTTATTTATTGATCTAAAAAATTTATCTGTATCTTTTATATGTTCTACAACATCAAGAAGAATTATTAAGTCGTAAATTTCAGTTACTTCGTCAAAATCTGTGAAATAGGAACTCACTACATTTGGATTTTTTTCTTTTATGAATCTAATAAAACCAAGATCGTTTTCCAATATGTCAACATCACCATATTTGGTCAATGTATTTAGATTATTTCCTTTTCCGGGCCCTATTTCAAGAATTCTTAGCCTTTTATTAGTTTTTAACGAATTGAGAATTAAATTTAGTGTATTACTTTTTGCTTTATACCACCACCAATCTTGGCTATCTTCAATTGGGATACTTTCCATAATTACTCCATATTTTTGTGTGCCTAATTAAAAAGATAATAGTGACAATTTTAGAATATTTCTTTAAGTATTAGATTTAGTTGAATTAAGAAATATTATAAATATCTTATTTCATAATCAGATAAAATAGATTATTGATGATATTTATTATAAGATTCTTCGTTCTCAGCATATTAAATTATGGGATTTTGTTAACAAGCCCATACATTGACACACTACAATTAGTAAAAGACTTAGCTTATTTATTTGATATAAACAACTCTGACGTTAATGTTACATTTGTCATTACTAGTTTAAGTGTCTCTGGAATCACTTTATTGCTTATTAGGATATTCAAACCGTTTATTGAAATATATTTGTTGCACTACTCAAGATATTTCTTTAATGTATTAGTTTGCCTACTGGGACTTTCATCTGTCTATATTATTTTACGAGTATATGGTTACTCAAGAGTGTCTCTTATACTATATGTCTTTGCTTCCTCATTATTTTTAACTTATTCAAGAAATATACTTAATATTAGGAAGTAAAGTTTGAACATGAATTTAATAGTCACGCAACTTAATTGGATGTCTTTTCATCTAGGTTTAAAAGTAAACATTCTTTAAAAATGCAAATTAATAATATGCTACACAAAATTCTAAAATCTGATTTATTAACTAAAACTGTAGTTATTTCATTTTTTTTCCTCCAGGTAAAAAATATATTTATTGGAGGTACGACATATGACACAATGGATCTCAGATTTGGTAGTCACAATGTTCTAGACAAACTCATTTTAATGTACGAACTAGATTTTACTAATTCTTTATTTGATAATTTTACATCTACTGAATATTTTGGCCTAATTTTAATTTTCCCTATATATATAGGCTCACATCTTATAAACAGGTTTACTTATGACTTTGTCGACACTCTATTCATTTCAAATGACTCATATATTTATTTTAACATGCATCTATTGTTGATAATTTATGTGTCACTTTGTCTTTTATTAGTATGTAGTTTTCTAAAAGTAAAATATAGTAATACCAAGGTGAACATCTTTATTATTTTTTTATTGCTAGTTCCAAGTTTTACAGGTCATTCATTATTTAACCTCAAAGACATTCCCTACTTACTCCAATTATTGTTAATTAATTTATTTTTACTTAACACATATGGAGAAGATTTGTATGAAAATTTGTCTACAAAGAGGATATTAATATCTGGATTTTTGATTGCTTTATCTGCTTCAATAAGAATTAATGCTTATCTTTTTATCCTTTTTACGTTTGGATTAATCTTTCTAAAGTATGTCGCAAAAAAAATATATAATAAGATTTTTGTTTTAGAGGGTTTATTGTCATTATTATCTTCAATATTAATTTTGTACATACTTTCACCCCAAGGTTGGGTAAGGCCTTTACTACTATTTCAGGAGACTTTAGATCACCAATTCAACCATGGATGGCCAGGATCTACTTTAACCAATGGAGATTTTGTCATTGCCCAGGATGTTACCTCTACTTATTTAAGCGATTGGTTCCTCTCAAGGATGCCATTGTCCATTTTTATAGGTGTCTTAGCTTTCATTGTTTTAATAACTAACAAAAGGTTAAAACTCAGTCTTTACAGCCAGTACTCATTAGTTTTTGTAATATTTGTATTTGGCAGTTTTCCATTAATTAAACCAACTGCTTATGACGGTTTAAGACACTTTTTATTTTTAATTCCTTATTTAATAATTTTGTTTACTGAATCGTTTGAACATTTTCTGAATAGAAAAAACTATTTTTCTATATTCTATGTTTTGGTTATTGTTTTTTATAGTGTGTTTACACAATATGGCTTAGGGCCTTATAAATATGTGTATTTTAATGAAACTGTAAATCTTTCAAATGCTGCGTACTATTGCGAAGAGAGTATTGATGGATGTGGTAATTGGCCAACAGATTACTGGGGGTATAAAGGTAAGGAGATTGCTCAACACATCAATGCCAATTTTGAAGATAAATATTCAGAAGATAAGCTTATGATCTGTAAACCTAAACATACTGTCGAGCCATATCTCGATAGTGATATAAAGTTAACAACAATAGACGATTTAAAAGCTGGAGATGCAGTTTTTATTGTCACATATCAAAGACCAAGATATATGGAGGATTCGTGTTATTTCAATAATTATAAAATTACTAGAGTCTGTGAAGAAGAGTTTTCCTTTCAACAAAATATAAGGCAATCAGAAATAAATCTTGCCTATATTACAAAATGCTTCATAGAAAGAACTTAACCAGGTAGATTATTATCTATTTAAATACACTTTTTCAAAATAAATCTTTTCAGAATTATGAATATACATTTTAATTATGTGATCATTTTCAAATCCGCCTATTCCGCTTGATATAAATAACTTGTTTTCTGAAATGCTACAGAATATTTCATTCTGAGAAACTCCTGAATCACCTGCAATTGATATAAGGGGTAGTTCTTTATCTTCAATCCATTCAAATTTATTTACTACAATATTTTCTAAACCTTCATAACTATTTGGCCTCACTCCTTCAAAAAGGTCGTACCAAAATATTTGATGAGAAAATAAGATTAAAAGATTAGGGTCGTAATTACTTATTAATTTGTTAATAGTTTCTTGGTCATCTAAATCCAAAAACCAGTCAGTGTTATTAAAATTTGCAGAAATTAGTAAAACATCGTCAACAAATGTATAGAATAAATCCTTATTAAAGATAGATATATAGTTGTCGTTATCTTCACTAAAATCATGATTTCCTGGAGCAATCATGTAGTTGTCAAAATATGTTTCTATTTGATCTTTAGCAGTTATTAAGCTTTCAAGTGTATCATTTTTTATGAAGTCACCAGTTAAAACTAGATAATTACTTCTATCAGTTATATTTTTATCAAAATAATCAAGTAAATTCAAATCTAAAGCTTTATCGTAATTATCTACATCACCATAAGCATGTCCAACCACATAAAATAAAGTAAAATTATCATGATCGTATATATTCCTTGTATTCTCGCTCTCTAGGCTTATACAAAAATCTGGATTAATTAAACTATCACCTGCCACATCCATTAATAATTTAGTAGATACTTCATCAGTTTTAAATACTTCAAGAAATGAATCAAAAAATCTTTTTTGATTATTTACCATAAGCGGAATTAGAAATATTGATATGGCTATAAAAATTTTAGCCTTTTTAGCAGTTTCCATACTTAGACTATAATGAGTAATATGATTTATTCCCTTTTTGGATTTGATTTGGCTTTGTCTGGTGAGATGCTGATGACATTGCTGCTGGTAGTAGCTGTCTCTCTTTTTTTATGGTTTGCATTTTATCTTTTTTCTGAGATGTCATTCATGAGATCAACATATATGTTTTATATGTTTATTTTTCTACCAATAGTTATACACGTTATAACATCTTCAATTTCTACAAATATTGCACTCTCACTAGGAATGGTCGGGGCATTGTCTATTGTTAGATTCAGAACGCCAATTAAAAATCCTGTTGAGTTATTAATCTATTTTCTACTAATAGCCAGTGGAATAGTCTCTTATACAAATATAAATTTATATGTAAATTTTATAGGTTTTTGTATTGTGGCAATTATTCTTATTGCACTATTTAAAAACTATTCTAAGAAAAGTTCTTTCATCTCTTTTAAAGATGAAAATGAAGAATTTTCATTTTTAAAACTACAAACTAATAAAGCAGTCACCTTAGATAATTATTCAAGCTCTCTGTTCCAAACATCTTTTGATGGAAATTCATATATTTATAGGTATAGATCAAACAATTCAGAAACATTAGAGTCTATTATTGCAATATTGGAAGAGAAAGATATAGTTTCGTATTCAATTGATAAGTCAATTTAAATTAACCTATTTAACTGTTTTTATAATATTTTTTTCAATTTTATTTTTTTCTGAAAAATCTGATGATCAAAAAAATGAATTAACATCATTTGAAAATGAAAACATTCTAACTGACGAAATTACTCCATACTGTAATGGTGTAGATTTTAATCAATATGAAAAACAGAAATTTTCAGATATTGTCAACATGTCAGTCGAAATAAATGACTCAAATGCATGGTATATCAATTTAATAAAATCAGGCATTAGTGGAGAATTTTTTATTGAAGACAAATACAAGACTAAATTTAATTCAATAGTAACGGTCATCTTTAAAGACTTTACTTGTTCATTTAAAGCAGATGTCAGAATTCATGGTGATTGGATGGATCACTTAGATTTAAAAAATTTAGTTTCATCAATGGACGTTAAGCTCAAGGAAGGAAACATACTGGGTATAACTAAGTTTAAATTATTTCTTCCAACAACCAGAGAGTATGACAATGAAATATTTATTACCTCTCTATTGGAAGAATTAGGCTTCATTTCCCCCCGATCTGCTTATGTAGATGTAAATATTAATAGTTATTATCAAGGTATTTTTATTTTTCAAGAAAAAGCTTCAAAAGAAATGATTGAGTATTTTAACTATCGAGAAGGCCCAATTATTGAAGTTAATGAAAGGTATTGGTGGAATACAGATTCAGGAGAGCCTACATCAGAAAAAAATTCCGAAGTAATGATTTTTGGTAGAGTTCAAAATGAATACTGGGCAAAAAGAAGTGAACAAAATTTATTTATCTCGCTAAAAGCGTTGGAGAAATTCAATAAGTCTATGTTTTACTCTTATGATTTTGACAGGCAGATGAATTATGAAATTCTGAATACTAATCAGGAAAGAATTTATGCCTTTGATGCTGCCTTACTAGCAACACGGTCAATTCATGCAATGACAAATCACAATAGAATCTTTTATTATGATAATATCTCCGAAAATTTTGAGCCAATTTACTATGATGGTTTTAGCACATTCCTTGACAAGGAAGCAAGTGTGCCAACTGCATTCAACTATCAAATTTCACAAGGTCTGATAGATAGTGCCAAGAGAATGCTTCAGGAAGTAGAGTTAAGTGCTTCTGATTTTCAACTTCTTCTTTTAGATAAAAATCTAACGATGTCTGTCGATGAGGTTAAATTGAATCTAGGTAAATTTAAAAACAACTTAGAAACAATCACGACTAAAAAACCTTCAGAAGTTAACTACATAAACTACATAGAAAATATAGATAAAATATGGATTCAAGAATCAGCAGAATTTGATTTCTACGATCCATTAAATGAAATATATCTAAATTGTAACATTAACCAAACATTTAAATGTTTAAATGAAGAGTTGGAAGGTCAAGATTTAATTTTTGAAAGAGAAAATACACTTGGGATTAGTTTAGATTCAATGAAAAACCCAAATCATAGTTATCAAACAGAAGAAATTTTTAAATATTCATTCGGAAATAACGAGCTTACCGCTATCAATAACCCTAGTGTTGAAATTGATGAAATTAATAAAACAATAAGTGTAAATTTTACAAAAAGTAATCAAAAAATATTGGTTAGGGGACAAAATATTCAGGACTACTGGAATTTCGACTTAAATTCAAACTTAGATGAAAATCAAATTAACACAAACCAAGACTTCAATTCACTTACAGGTTGTATTTCATTTTATGAATCAAATTTGCTGTTAGAGTCAATAACTTTTGAAAATTCATTTTGTGAAGATTCAGTCAATATAATCAGAAGTAAAGGGAAAATTAATAATATTAGAATAAAAGCATCACATAGTGATGCTTTAGATATAGATTTTTCAGAAATTATCATCAGTAATCTTTCTATTGAAAATGCAGGAAATGATTGTCTAGATTTGTCTGGTGGTTTTTATAAAATCGATTCGGTTATAACAAATAATTGTGGTGATAAATCTGTTTCGGTCGGAGAAAATTCAACCCTCTACATTGATAACTTACTTTCTAATAATTCCACAACAGGTATTGCAGTAAAAGATAGCTCATTCACTTCAATTAAAAATTTTAAAGGAGAAAACAATCAAACCTGTTTTCTTTTATACAGAAAAAAACAAGAATTTGGTCCAAGTTACTTAAAGGTTTCAAATAATGAATGCATTATAAATTCTAGTTACATTCAGGAGGGGTCTATTTATGAGAAAGATTGAATCAAGAGAAGAGTTCAAGTTGGTTTTTGGAGTTTCTGAGTTTAATACTTTTTTATCAAGTAACATTAAAGATTTTACAAAACTTTTTACGGGTAGAAAAATAAAGTCCCTTTATTTTGATACTATAAATTTTGATATTTATAAAAATCAACTACTTTATGATGTAGATAAATTCAAAATTCGTATTCGAAGTTATAACAATTTTCCTAGTTTTACAAAAGAAATAAAAGAAAATACTTCTCAAGGAAAAATAAAAATTTCAGAAAAATTAGATATTGAGTCTTTTGACGATATTGAAGAAATTTTTTATCTTGGAAAAATATATTATCCGACAATTTTTGTTAGTTACAATAGAGACTACTTTAAATATAAAGATGCCCGAATTACTATTGATACAGATATACAATATCAAGCATCAATTAATAGGAAATTGGATATTTCAATTGAAGAGTCCAAACACATAGTTGTTGAATATAAAAAGTATAATAAATACTCAAAGAATATAATAAACTACCTAGATCAGCCATATGACCAATTCTCTAAATACCAAGAAGCTATTGAAAAAATTTTTCCAAATATTCTTTGATTTTTAATTTGGATTTAACGTTATGGATATAAACCCTTGTGGGCGCTACAGGATTTGAACCTGTGACTTCTTCCTTGTAAGGGAAGCGCTCTGCCAGACTGAGCTAAGCGCCCATTAAATTAATAATGCTTATTTATAATAGTTTGATTTATGATGTAAGTAATGAAAAATTTAGCAGTAATAGTTCCCTTCTATAATGAAAAAGATTTTTTGGAGATTTCATTAAAAAGACTCACAGATCTTGACATTTTTACGCAAATTATTCTTACTGATGACTGTTCAAACGACGGTTCGTCGGAGATAGCTTTGAAATTAGCTAATGACAATCCAATTATTGAGTATGTAATTGGAAAACAAAATGCTGGAAAAGGTGAAGCTCTTAATAATGCAAAACATTTGATAAAAACATCACATGTAGTTATTCACGATGCAGATCTTGAATATTTTCCGGACGATATTTTAGAAATGTTCAAACTTGTTGAACATAATCCGGATTCGTTGATTCTTGGCTCTAGATTTATTGGAAACAAGGTTAGAAAAAATGTTTATTTCAGAACAAATTTAGCAAACAGAACGATGTCTTTATTCTTTTCTTTAGTCAACCTATATTACGTCACTGATATTGCAACCTGTTATAAGCTTATGCCAAGTTCCTTCTTTAAAGATGTAATTCTTGTAGAAAAAGGTTTTTCTATTGAGGTCGAGTTACTAAGTAAGTTTCTCAAAAAAAATAACAGTATCCTTGAAGTCCCAATTAAATATGAGGGAAGATCCTACACAGAGGGAAAGAAAATTAAAACCTCGGATGGATTCAAATATTTATATAATACTTTAAAATATAAGTTTTTTAATTAACTACAACCTAAAGAATTTCCACAGTTTAAACATTTGTAGCATGAGCCGTTCCTAATTGTAATGTGTCCACACTCATTACAAGCTGGAGCATCACCCATCATGTCACCAAGAACCTCTTGCACTGTAGCTACTGAATTTTCTGCCTGTTCCACAGGCACGGTCTCTGTTTTAGCCACAGGCACGGTCTCTGTTTTAGCCACAGGCACGGTCTCTGTTTTAGCCACCATTTCTACAGGCTCAGCTTCCTGAACAACTTTTTCTTTTGGTGGTACTTGAACGATATCTGTTCTATCTAGGTACTCTAAACCAAGTG
>ENA-UOXV01003676-UOXV01003676.1-marine-metagenome-genome-assembly--contig:-NODE-3676-length-18342-cov-4.430196_pt1 | contig 18342 bp, 21 predicted proteins | sample MGYA00238165_ERZ766961 | MGnify/ENA primary metagenome ERZ766961 (study PRJEB28924, sample SAMN03173240) | marine metagenome | biome: Marine; feature: Water; material: Subsurface seawater | place: North...
GAGGAGGCTTTCAATTTTTTTGCAATCATACTGATAGACCTTCTCAAATTTTTGCCCGGCTTATTGCGGCAACGTCTTTGCGTAGAACATCTCAACCGTTTGGGCTTTGATATCGCCTTGCGTTTTCGCCTCAACAATGCGGCCGGCAGGCGTATCAAAATTAACGCGCTCATTTATAAGTTCCGTCAATCCCGGCATCAGCGGTAAACTTTCGAAGCCGGCAACATAGCCAGCCTCTTGCGCCTGTACGTGATCCCTCGGGGCGACAATCGCACACGCTAAATATAGCGTTACGAACAGAAGTTTAAGGCACCGGTTGCGAAAGCTTTGTTTCACCATATCCTTGCTATAACATTAGCGCTGCATGCGCGCACAATAAAAAGTGGAACGCCCACTCTGTACAATCTGTTTGATCCCCCCGGTCTTCCGAATAGAGCACGTGCAACCCGGACACGCCTTACCGGTTTGATCATAAACCGCAAATTGATGCTGAAAGTAGCCAAGTTCGCCATCAGGTTGACGATGATCGCGCAAGGTCGAGCCGCCGGCGGCAATCGCGTCGGTGAGTACATCTTGAATGGCTTGATGAAGTTTGGTCGCCCGTCCACCTTGAACCGTACGGGCCAACCTCTTCGGTGATATGCCGGCGCGAAATAAACTTTCGCTGACATATATATTGCCGAGCCCGGCAACGGTGCGTTGATCCAAGAGAGCGGCTTTGATCGATGTGTTGCGGCCTTTCAGTCGAGCCGCCAACGCCGCGCCATCAAAAGCTGGATCAAAGGGCTCCGGGCCGAGATTTTTCAGGAGCTTGTGGTCGGCCAGCTCATTATCAGAAGACAGTAACAATGAGCCAAATCGGCGGGGGTCGTTAAATATGACCATCGCGCCCTGATCGGTGGTGAAGATCACATGATCATGGGTTTCTAAATCTGGTTTTTTGCCCATACCCGCCATACCCGGGTGCCAAATCTTAATCCGCCCCGACATCCCAAGATGTAAGATGGCGACATAGCCATTGGTCATGCGCATGAGAATATATTTGGCCCGCCGATCGAGGGCCGCCACCGTAGCCCCCGTTAAACGTTTCGCCAGCTGCGCTGGAATCGGAAACCTGAGGTCCCGGCGCCGAACGGTTACAGTCTCCAAGACCTGGTTTTCGAGGACCGGCAGGAGACCCCGACGGACTGTTTCAACTTCAGGCAATTCTGGCATTGTTTTAACGCTTACCTTGAACCAACCACTGTACGTGAGTGTAACCTAGCGCGTTGATATCCCATAAGCTATGGTGGCCATGGTTCCCGCCAGAACCATGGATAAGCAGAAACCGGCCGCAACCATGACCTCAACAAAAAACGAGACGCCCGAACACTCGACTGCCTCCTTTGGCTTCCGGGAAGTACCAGCTGATGAAAAACAAGGCATGGTCCGGGACATTTTCGATAGCGTCGCCGTTCGCTACGACCTCATGAACGATCTGATGAGTTTCGGCGTCCATCGTCTTTGGAAAGCTGCCTTCCTTGATTGGCTGCGCCCCCGGCCTGACACCACATTACTTGATATTGGTGGCGGCACAGGCGATATCGCCTTTCGGTTCCTGGAGCAAGGCGGCCGCGATGTCACGGTTTGTGACATCAATATGGAAATGCTGACCGTTGGCCAAAACCGTGTCATCGATCAGGGCATCACCTTAAAACCGGACCAGCATCTACGATGGGTCTGCGGCAATGCCGAAAGTCTGCCCTTTGATGATAATAGTGCGGATGCTTTTACCATCGCTTTTTGTATTCGTAATGTGACCCATATCGATCAAGCTCTCAGAGAAGCGCGGCGCGTTTTAAGACCTGGCGGGCGATTCATGTGTTTGGAATTTTCCCAAGTTATCCTGCCCATTCTCGATCGAATTTATGACACCTATTCATTTCAAGTGTTGCCCGCTCTCGGTGAATTTATTGCCCAGGACCGCGAGGCTTATCGATATTTGGCCGAGAGCATCCGGCGCTTTCCCAATCAAGAAGCGTTTACCGCGATGATTTTCGATGCCGGTTTTTCCCAAGTCTCTTATCGCAATCTCTCCGGCGGCATTGCGGCCATGCATAGCGCCTGGCGAATATAGGGGCGAACCAAAAATGTTGAATGCGATCCGTCATATTTCAAGGTTGCTGCAGATTGCACGCATTTTGGCGCGCCATGATGCTTTGTTCTTGCTGGAAACCCTCGAAATTACGCCATCTGTTGTGTGGCTTGCTCGCGTAATCTCAAAAAAAAGTGCCGAAGGCCGCCCTGGCGAACGCCTCGCCCGCGCCCTTGCTGAAGCCGGGCCCAGTTTTATCAAGCTGGGCCAAGCCCTTTCGACCCGGTCCGATATTCTGGGCGAGGAGCTGACTGCCGATCTCTCTGAGCTGCAGGATCACCTGCCGCCCTTTAGCAGCGAAGAGGCCCGCGCCGCCATCGTGGAAGAATTCGAACAGCCGGTTGAAACCATCTTTAAGACATTTGATGATGAAGCCATCGCGGCAGCCTCAATTGCGCAGGTCCATTTCGCCGAAACAATCGACGGTGAAGCTGTTGCCGTCAAAATTTTACGGCCCGGCATCGAACGCGCCTTTGACCGTGACCTTGATCTTTTTTTATGGGTTGCCGAACTTATTGAAAGAACCCGGCCCGAATGGCGCCGCCTCAAACCCGTCGAGTCGATCCGCACCTTGGCCCATTCGGTCGAAATCGAAATGGATCTCCGCTTTGAAGCCGCCGCAGCCGCCGAAATGGCAGAGAATTTCGCCGATGATGACACCTTTAACGTACCTGAAGTGGACTGGACACGAACCGGCAAAAGGATCTTAACAACGACCCGCATCATTGGGACCACCATTGATGACCGCGAGGCTCTTTTAGCGGCTGGCCACGACCTCGACAGCATCGTCGAGAAAGCCGCCGCCGCCTTTTTTAAACAAATTTTTCGCGATGGCTTTTTCCATGCTGATTTACATCCCGGCAATTTATTCATTCAACAAGACGGCTCTATCGCTGCCGTCGATTTCGGCATTATGGGCCGAATCGATCGACGCAGTCGGCGCTGGCTCGGCGAAATGCTTCTCGGGTTTTTAAGCCGCAATTACCGACGCGCCGCTGAAGTCCACTTCGAAGCCGGCTGGGTACCATCCCATCATTCCGTCGAGGCCTTTACCCAGGCGTGCCGCTCCATCGCCGAGCCGATTTTAGATAAACCGCAGAATGAAATCTCCATCGCTAAGTTACTCGCTCACCTTTTTCAGGTGACGGAAACATTTGATATGGAAGCACAGCCACAATTACTGCTGTTGCAAAAGACTATGTTGGTTGCCGAAGGAACCGTTCGCAAACTCAATCCAGATGCCAATATGTGGACTGTCTCACGGCCCCTGATCGATGGCTGGGTGAGCGAAGCCATGCGGCCCGAACAAGTCATCGCCGAGGAAATTAGTGATATCACGGAGGCCATGCGCCGCCTGCCTCGGCTCCTAGAAGGTATGGAACAAAGCGCTCAAGCCCTGGCTGGTGGCCACGTTCGCCTGCACCCCGATAGCGTGAGCGCCCTCAAACGATCGGAAAACGGCACGGGTTCAAGCGCAATCATAATCGGCCTGATGGCCACGGCTATCGTCGCTTTTGTACTCTTTACCTGGATATTTTAGCCATTATATATCCTGCATTTAGCCAGAATTTAGGCGGTTTTTTTACTCACACTTTTTGTGTAGTATCCCCTTAACAACATGTTTTTTTAGTACATTGGGATTAACCCAGTGCAAGACAACCAGGAAGACGCCCCCGTGCTAAACGGTAAACGCATCCTATTGATCATTGCCGGTGGCATCGCCGCCTATAAATGTTTGGAGCTCATCCGACGCCTTAAAGAACGCGGCGCCACCGTACGCTGCATCCTGACCAAATCGGGCGCCGAGTTTGTCACGCCTCTCTCCGTCTCGACCTTAAGTGAACACAAGGTTTATCAGGATCTGTTTTCCCTCACCGATGAAAGTGAGATTGGCCATATTCGGCTGTCGCGCGAAGCCGACCTCTTGGTTGTCGCGCCGGCAACGGCAAACATCCTAGCGAAAATGGCGCACGGCATTGGCGATGACCTCGCCACCACATGTCTGCTGGCGACCGATAAACCGGTCATGGTGGTTCCGGCGATGAACGGCTGGATGTGGGAGCATCAAGCGACCCAAGACAATATTCAAACCTTGGAATCCCGTGGCCTCATACGAGTCGGACCGGGCAGAGGTGAAATGGCCGAACGTGATGAGCAGGGAGTCGGCCGTCTCGCCGAGCCCATGGAAATTCTTGGCGAGATTGAAAATTTTTTTCAATTTGCCGAACGCCTCAGCGGTAAGCACGCCTTGGTCACGAGCGGGCCCACCTATGAGCCGATCGATCCGGTGCGCTATATCGCCAACCGATCATCGGGCAAACAAGGCCATGCCATTGCCCGCGCTCTACATCGTATGGGGGCGACAACAACACTGGTCTCCGGCCCCAGCGCCGAGCCTGATCCTTATGGCGTTAACGTCGTGCATGTCGAAACAGCACAACAAATGTTTGAAGCGTGTAAAAATGCCCTACCCGCCGATGTTGCTGTTTGTGCCGCTGCCGTCGCCGATTGGCGGATCGAACAACCAGCCTCTGGCAAAATTAAGAAAAGCCCGGACGACAAACCACCGGCCTTAATGTTGTCGGAAAACCCCGATATCCTCGCCCAACTGAGTGCGCCCGGCAATAACCGGCCTCGGCTCGTCGTTGGGTTTGCCGCCGAAACTGGAAACGTTATCGCCCATGCCCGCGCCAAACGCGAACGCAAACAATGTGATTGGATTGTCGCCAATGATGTCAGTCCAAGCGGTGATGGCTCATTTGGCACCGACGACAATACAGTTCACTTCATCACCGGTGAGAATGAAAATTCCTGGCCGCGCGCCAGCAAAATAGCCGTCGCCAATCAACTTGCTTTAAACATTGCAGATTATTTGGATACGACCTCATGACAGAAGCGCTCGCTATACCGGTGCAACGCCTCCCCCATAGCCGAGATCTTGAATTGCCAATCCAAGCCACGTCAGCGAGTAGCGGCGCTGATTTAGCCGCGGCCATTGATACCTCTGTCAGTCTGGCACCAGGCGATCATGCCTTGATCGAAACCGGTCTCGCCATTGCCGTTCCCGAAGGATTTGAAGCCCAAGTGCGGCCGCGTTCGGGCCTTGCCCTAAAACACGGCATCACAGTGCTGAACAGCCCCGGCACCATAGATGCTGATTATCGCGGCGAAATAAAAGTCATCTTGATTAATCTCGGCAAAGAATCCTTCACCATCGAACGCGGCATGCGAATCGCACAACTGGTCATTGGACAAGTGAATCCGATTGCCTGGCAAGAAGTCGAGGCATTGCCTGGCAGCGGCCGTGGTGCCGGCGGCTTCGGCTCTACCGGCGTCCGTCAGGAGGCCTGACCCCGATGCTCCGGCTTTCTAAAAAAATGCTCTATGCCATCGAGGCGGTTCTCGACATTGCTTATAATGCCGGTAGCGAGCCGGTGCAAAGCCGCGACATTACCGCGCGCCAAGGCATCCCGAAGCGCTATCTCGAACAGGCATTACAATTACTGGTTCGTGAGAATTTACTGATCGGCGTGCGGGGCCCCCGCGGCGGCTATCGGTTGGCGCGGGAACGCCGGCGCATCAGTGTCGGTGATATCGTTCGCGTGGTCCGAACCATTGAGGCCAAAGATGCCCTCAACGATGATGCCGCCGGATCCGATCTCGGCCATAAAGTCGTGCGGCCGTTATGGCTTGAATTACACACCGAGCTTTTAAAACAACTCGACACCGTTTCCGTTGATGATTTGTGCTCACGCGCCGATCAAGCCGGCATTGAAAGTGAAGGGCGCTTGAAACTCGATTATTCGATTTAGCGTTCCTCAATAAAAGCGTACTTTAATTAACACCTTAAGAAAGTAACCGATTGATGATGAGCCCAAAAAAACCGACTGATTCCACAGCGTCGTTTCGCGGTAAAATTTATAACAACATTACCGAAACGATAGGGGCAACACCGCTGGTCCGTCTCGATAAGCTTGCCGCCGCGCATAACTGCAATGCACAGATCATCGGCAAGTGTGAATTCTTTAATCCGTTGGGATCGGTCAAAGATCGCATCGGGCTCAACATGATCGAAGCCGCCGAAGCCGATGGGCGCATTAAGCCCGACACCGTCATCGTCGAGCCAACGTCCGGTAACACGGGTATTGGCCTTGCTATGGTCTGCGCGTCGAAGGGGTATCGGCTGATCATTTGTCTGCCGGAAACCCATTCTGAAGAACGCCGCAAAATGCTGTTGTTCTTAGGCGCAGAAGTCGAACTGACACCCATGAACCAAGGCATGTCGGGCGCGATTAAAAAAGCACAAGAGATTGTCGCAAAAACACCGAACGCGTTAATCCTGCAACAATTTGAAAACTCGGCGAACCCGGATATTCATCGCCGCACCACGGCCGAAGAAATTTGGAATGATGCGAATGGCCAAGTTGATATGGTCGTTGCCGGTGCCGGAACCGGCGGCACGTTAACGGGTATCGCCGAGGTCCTAAAAGAACGCAAACCCGACTTTAAAATCATCGCGGTTGAACCTGAAGACAGCCCCGTGCTCTCAGGTGGCGTGCCCGGCGTGCATCGCCTTTCAGGCATTGGCCCTGGATTTATTCCGAAAATCATCAACATCGATATTATCGATGAAATTATTCGCGTTGGCAGTCACAGCGCATTCTCGACCGCTCGAGAAGTTGCCAAACTCGAAGGCGTTGCTGTCGGTATTTCATCTGGCGCAACTTTGGCCGCGGCACTCGAAATCGGTCAACGGCCCGAAATGGCCGGCAAACTCATCGTGGCCATTCTTGCATCATCGGCGGATCGTTATATGTCGACGGAATTGTTCGACGGTCTCACCGCCTAGGCGGCAGAAATTCATGGAATTCACCGAGTCCCAAGTTCAACGCTACGCCCGCCATATTCTTCTCAAAGAAGTCGGTGGTACCGGCCAGGAAAAATTACTAAACGCTAAAGTTTTGATGATTGGCGCCGGGGGGCTTGGCTCGCCCGTCGCGTTATACCTCGCCGCTGCCGGGATCGGCACCATCGGTATCATCGATGATGACGCCGTCGACCTTTCCAACCTGCAACGCCAGATCCTGCACGACACACAAAGTGTCGGTCAGCCCAAAGTGGAGAGCGCCAAGAATACCATCGCGCGGATTAATCCGGATGTGAACGTTGTGACCCACCATAAACGAGTGACGGCAAATAATGCGTTAGAGCTGTTCGCTGATTACGACATCATCGCCGATGGCAGTGATAATTTCGAAACGCGTTTTCTGGTGAACGATGCCAGTTACTTCGCCAAAAAAACCCTCGTCAGCGCGGCGATCTTACGCTTCGATGGCCAGATCGCGACGTTTAAAGCGCACGAAGCCGGCGATCATCCGTGCTACCGCTGCCTGTATCGCGAGCCGCCGCCACCAGGACAAATCCCGACCTGCTCTGAAGCCGGCGTCTTGGGGGCGCTGTGCGGCGTGATGGGATCCTTACAAGCCACAGAAATCTTAAAAGAAATTCTCGGCATCGGCGAAAGCCTCTCGGGCTCACTCCTCATTTGTGATGGTCTCAACGCGACCTTTCGAAAAGTTGGCCTAAAACGCGACCCCGAATGTCCGCTCTGTAGTAACGCCGCGACGATTAAGGATTTATCTGATCATGGCTAATCAAAGCCCCGACGCACTCTCCATCGTCGTGCATGCCGGCAATTTCGACAAAGTGCATTACGCATTGGTGATGGCCAGCGCAGCGGCGGCAACCAATAAACCGGCGATGCTGTTTTTCACCATGGAGGCCTGCAAAGCGCTTTTAAAACCCAACGCCGATGGCCACCATCCCTGGCAGCAAATGCCGGTGAGTGGCGGCGCGGCAAAAAATGGCGGCGAGATGGACCAAACATTTGGCGATCGAAAGGTCGCCACCTTTGAAGAACTCATCACATCATGCGCCGAGCTTGGCGTGACGTTCATGGTCTGCGAGATGGGCCTGCGCGCGCTCGATATCAGCCGCGATGATTTGCGCGATGACATCGATTTTAAAGAAGGCGGCGTCGTGAGTTTCCTGAACGCGGCATCCAAAGACGGCGCGGTGTTGTTTATTTAAAGATCACACCATTGCCTGCAGGCGGATGCAGACAGGGCCGGGCTCGCCGTTGCCGATGACTTGATCGTCGACTTGAATGAGCGGGGCGATGCCGAGACTGTTGGTGAGAAAAGCTTCGGAAATCTGCCCAAACGCGTGCGGGGCGAGAGATTGTTCGGTGGCGCCCGTAGCGGCCATCACATCGGCGCGCATGATGCCTGGTAGCGCGCCATCTTTCAGGGGCGGCGTTAGAATTTGTCCTTCGATGGCAACAAAAAGATTTGCCGTTGTCGCTTCCGCAACCGCGCCGATGGTATTGAGCAGCAAGGCGTCGTGGGCGCCGACATTTAAAGCCTCGCGCCGGGCTAAGATGTTATCCAAATAATTTAACGTTTTAAGCCCCGCGAGCGGCGAGCGCTCATTACGGCGCGTGCAGGTGGCGATAATCGCCTGCACCGGCTCGGCGTTTTGTTCTTTTAAGGATTCAGCGGTGATGATGATTGTCGGTGTCGGTTGTTCCGGCGGTGCAATGCCCCGGGGACCGACACCGCGCGTCACTGTTAGGCGCGCGGTTCCTTCCTCAATAGCATTCTCCCGGATGACCATCGCAATGGCATGCACGAGATCTTCATCTGAGATGCCCAAGGGAATGTCTAAGACGTCCGCACCGTGATTCAGGCGTTTCAAATGGGCAAAGACACGCTGAGCAACACCTTGATGCACCCGAACGGTTTCAAATAAACCATCGCCTAAGGTGAGGCCACGGTCCCAAGGATCGATATGAACCTCTTCCGAGGCGACCAAATCGCCATTGATAAAAACAATCATGCCAGCTTCTCCCCGTATGCCTGCCAATGGGGGTCGAGGGCCGCAAGCAAGGGCCCGACTTTGTCGAGGGATTCAATATATTCCGCGTGCGGATCGGAATCTGCAACGATGCCACCACCGGCTTGCGCGACAACTGTTCGGCCTGACACCGTAAGAGTTCTGATTATGATGCTGGCTTCCATGGCGCCGTCACAGCCCAACCAAGCGATGGCGCCGCAATAGGGGCCGCGGCGGGTGGGCTCAAGCTCATCGATAATTTCCATGGCGCGAATTTTTGGGGCGCCTGTGATGGAGCCGCCGGGAAATGTTGCCTTTAAAAGATCAACCGCTGTTGCACCGGAATCTAATTCACCGTGCACTTCGGAAACCAAGTGATGAACGCTGGCAAAACTTTCGAGCGAAAATAGTTTTTCAGTTTTAACTGAACCGATCGAGCAAACCCGCGACAGATCATTGCGCAGCAGATCGACGATCATCAAATTTTCGGCGCGGTCTTTTTCGCTACATTGCAGCCGCGCCGCCAAGGCGGCGTCTTCTTGAGGATTAGCGCCGCGCGGGCTCGTCCCTTTGATGGGTCTCGTCACCACTTGGCGATCAGCCTGCAGGTGAAGGTAACATTCCGGTGACGCCGAAACGATGGCCTGTTGCCGACCGGTTCTCAGAAAGGCCGCATAAGGCGATGGGTTGATCGCCCGCAGGCGGCGATACAGCACATACGGATCAATATCGTCACGGAGCGTTGCCAAAAAACGCTGGGTTAAATTCACTTGAAAAATATCACCGGCGTAAATGTAATCGATGGCCTGGCGGACGCGGGCCTCATACTCGTCTTGCGATGTTTCTGCTGACCACGATCCCCAGGCTTCGTCATCGAGCTGCGGTAAACTTGGCGCCTTCGCGAGCTTAGCGGCGAGCGCTTGGGCGCGAAATTCTGCCGACGCCCGGGGCTGAGCTAAACCAGCAATGGACGCCGTGCGGGCCAGGATCCAGGCTTGCTTCTTCTTAGTATCGAACGCGGCGATGGTGTCATAAAAGCCGATGACCATTTCCGGGATATCAAGATCGTTCGGTGCCGGCACCGGTAACTGTTCAAGATGCCGACCTAACTCATACGCAAAAAAGCCAATGGCGCCGGTTTGAAAGGGTACGGGCGCAACATCATTTGCGCTTGAGTGGGGCCATGAGCATAGATCCATCTCGCGCGCCAAAACGGCAAACGGATCTTCTTCGATGATCTGGCCATCAAGAATTGTTCGCTCCCCCGCCGTCAGGACCCGATAAGGATTAATAGCCATATAGCTATAACGTCCCTGAGAGCCAGTTGATGCGCTATCCAGAAAAGCCGCCATCGGTTGATCGGCAAACGGTGCGAAAGCCGCGACCGGATCAACATAGGGAATCGATAAAACAAACACGGCCGGCACTTCCGTATCGACCGAAACCTTTGTTTGATTCTTGGCTTCAGTTGAGGATGGCATGGAAGCCACGTTAACAATCCTTATGATTTGACTGCATCATCGAGCGGTTAAAACACATCAACTAGGACACGATCCGGTGGCCTGTGACCATCAATAAATGTTTTTATATTGATAATAACTTTTTCACCCATATCGACCCGGCCCTCGAGTGTTGCCGATCCGACGTGGGGCAACAAGACGGTATTATCCAATTCCAAAAGCTTTGGACTGAGAGCAGGGCCGTTCTCATAAACATCCAACCCGGCTCCGGCAATTTTCTTTTCTTTAAGAAGCCGAATGAGTTCTGTTTCGTCGACAACGGAGCCACGGGCGGTATTCACTAAATAGGCGTGTGATTGGATCAGTCGCAATCGACGAGCCGATAACAAATGATAGGTCGCCGGTGTATGCGGGCAATTGATGGAGATAATATCCATACGGGCCAGCATCTGATCGAGGCTTTCCCAGTAGGTCGCCTCGAACTCGGCTTCGGTTTCAGGGTGCAGCCGATTGCGATTATGATAATGAATGGAAAGGCCAAAGCCTCGCGCACGTTTTGCCACCGCTTGGCCAATGCGCCCCATGCCAACAATTCCGAGACGCTTACCGTTGATCCGATGACCGAGCATCCAGGTGGGTGCCCAGCCTTTCCATTCTCCGGCCCTTAAGGCCCGCTCGGCTTCACAGAGCCGCCGCGGCACGGCCAAAATCAGCGCCATGGTCATATCGGCAGTGTCTTCGGTTAGCACATCGGGTGTGTTGGTAATCGTAATTTGCCGCTCACGGGCTGATGCCAAATCAATGTGATCAACGCCAGCACCATAGTTCGCAATCATTTTAAGTTTTGGCGAGCCTGCGGCAATGACATCAGCGGTAATGTGGTCGGTCACCGTAGGGACCAAGACATCGGCTTGGCTGGCCGCCATTTTTAAAGCGTCGTGGTCCATCGGTTGGTCATGATCGTTCAGCTGAACATCAAACAGCTCCATCATCCGCGTCTCGATCTCTTCGGGCAGCTTACGGGTTAAGACGACCCTCGGTTTTTCTCTAGATGACGCAGTCATCGGCACAATTCCACTTTGAGATTATTCATAATTGATACGGCTTGTGGCTCATGTTCTGGCCCTTGGGCCGTTTTTTCTACCCCTGATTTTAAGCCAGGAGCGCCTAAAAAGATAAAGATTTAGGGCCGAAATCACCCTTCTGTCCGTCCGTTCTTGCTTTAACTCTCTTGAAAGGGAAAATCTCTATAATTTAAGCTCTATACTAAATTATTCAGTACCAACGAGCCGTTTAATTCACCAAGCAATCTCTGAGCACTTCGAGGATCACCATGACGCCGCGCTGGATTTTGGCCCTAATCATCATTGTTATCATACCGTTTTCTTCGGTATCTATTCTACCGGGTCCGGCGCAAGCGCAAAACCTGCTTCAAGGATCTGGCTTACCGCTCCCACGCTTTGTTTCCATGCGCGCCGCTGAAATTAACCTGCGAACCGGGCCAGGCGTTCAATATCCCATTGAGTGGGTCTATCGCCGCCAGCATCTGCCGGTTGAAATTATTGCCGAGTTTCGCACCTGGCGAAAAATTAGGGACTGGCAAGGAGCCCAGGGCTGGGTCCATCAAGGCATGCTCACGGGGCAACGCTATATCATCGTTACCGGTGCGCTTCGGACGTTGCGCGCAGAACCGGATAGCAAAAGCAAGCCTATCGCCAAACTCGAAAAAGGTGTCATCGCTCGATTGAAGAGTTGTCCGGCATCGGGTGCGTGGTGCCAACTCGAAGTCGGTAAGTACCAGGGCTGGCTCAGAACGGTTGAATTTTGGGGCGTCTATTCAAACGAAGTGCTGCGTTAAGTTAAAACGCCTTTAATCTAAATCATCGATCAAACTGTTTCTCACGGCATCAGATATAACAGCCATGTGCGCATAATGATTATGGCTAAACCCAAGCACGGCTTTCACAGCCTTATTCTTGAATGAATCCACTTGGCTTGCTGATAGTGGAAAATGCAAAAAATGAATGGACGACGTTTTGCCATCAGGTTTGGTGCGCTCAACATCATTTTCCGGCACGGCTTGAACAACATCATCGCCAATGGTGAGAGTGATGGTGTTTTCGACACCACCGAGTTGGTGGAGGACCCGATCGCGGCGATCAGGGTCATCGATTTCAAACATCATTGTCGCAACAAGCTCTTTACCATTGGGAATCAATGGATTGTACGCCTCTAATTCATCAGCGATTTGTTCCTCGCCGCCTTTTTCGACATGCAGCATTTCGTGAATCTGATACCACATGGTGTCGTAATTTTCGAAATAGAAGGTGGCATCCGGCCCAACAGGCGCACGGCGATTCTTTTTCACGGCCGAAATTTGTTTACGCCGTGCCGCACGTTCGGCCGCGTATTGATCCATAGGCAAAATGTCATCACGGGTAATTTCGCGCTTAGCAGACATCGGTATGATTCCTTTCGATTTAAACGCGATACGCTTTTGCCAGCAACTCAATGGGATGCTGAACAGATCGATCCGCTGTTTGTTTCTCCCCAAGCATATCAATACCTTGAGCAATATGATCCCGCGCGAGGGGGCACTCGGAAACGAGATACGCCGGTTCGGTTTTTGCTGCTTGGCGGGCCACAGGTTTGCCGATCTTGATACCGACTTCAAACATGTCTTTTTGAACGCCCCAAGCCCCGCCATGACCCGAACAACGCGCGATCACATTGATCTTGGTATCGGGAATAAGCTGTAAAAGCTCAGCCGCTTTTTGGCCAACATTTTGCGCGCGAGCATGACACGCAATGTGGACGGTTACATCGCCATCAAGTTTTTGAATGCCGTCTACCAAGCCTTCTTTCCTCGCGATATCCATCACGTATTCATCGATATCAAAGGTTGCCCTGCTAAGTTGCTTGACGTTCTCGTCATCGGTCACAATGAGCGGCCATTCAAATTTCAGCATTAACGTGCAAGAGGGCACCAATGAAATGACGTCGTATCCTTTATCGATCCAGCTTTTAAGCTCAGCGGATACTTCACGCGCGCTCTCGGCAACGGCGGCAATATCACCGTTCTCAAGTTGCGGCATGCCACAACACCGCGGATAGACCACTTCCGTTTCAACGCCGTTTATCGTCAAGACTTCAAGCGCTGCCATGCCAATGGCGGGGCTGTTGAAGTTCGCAAAGCAGGTCGCAAAAATGACGGCTTTGCGATTATGTGCGGGCGCTTGCGTATTGATCTCTGGTTTTGTGGTGGCTTGGGCCATCAAGGTTTTAGAGTCGAACTTAGGCAACTCGGCATCTTTGTGGATACCACCAAGCGCCTGCATAACAGGGCGGGTCAGAACATTGCCTTTCTTGCTCGCCCAATTGGCCATCGGCGCTATCGAACAACAGACCTTGCCGTTGCGATCGGTTTTTGTGAGTTCTCGCTTGGCGAGTGGAACGTCACCTTTTTTATGTTCAACCGCGCGATACCGCAGCATGAGGTGGGGGAAGTCAAGGTTGAATTCATGAGGTGGCACATAAGGGCACTTTGTCATGTAACACATATCGCAAAGTGTGCATGCATCGACGACTGGCTTAAAATCAGCGCTTGAAACTGAATCCAATTCTCCGGTTTCACTATCGTCAATCAAATCGAACAGCCGCGGAAAACTATCGCACAAATTAAAACAACGTCGGCAACCATGACAAATATCGAAAACCCGGCGTAATTCGTCGTCTAATTTAGCCTCATCATAAAATTCAGAATCTTGCCAGGGCACGGGATGGCGTGTCGGCGCACCGAGGCCGCCTTCTTGAGATTCTGTTTTACCGTTATCCGTTGTGCTCATCGTCCCTACCTTGACTTCATTTTTTGACTCATCATCTAAACGCAATAGCGGGGAGCTCATACTTGAACCCCCCGCTATTTTTGAGTTCATTCTTCGCTAGAATTAGCCAAGCGAATCGAGTGACTTTTGAAAACGGCCGGCATGGGATTTTTCGGCCTTGGCCAGCGTTTCAAACCAATCAGCAATTTCGTCAAAGCCTTCTTCGCGCGCTGATTTCGCCATACCAGGATACATGTCGGTATATTCATGGGTTTCACCGGCGATTGCGGCTTTCAAGTTCAGATCGGTAGCGCCGATGGGCTCACCCGTTGCAGGGTCACCAACTTCTTCGAGAAATTCGAGATGACCGTGTGCGTGACCGGTTTCGCCTTCAGCGGTTGAACGGAAAACGGTCGAGACATCGTTGTATCCTTCGATGTCAGCCTTTTGAGCAAAATAGAGATAGCGGCGATTCGCTTGGGATTCACCCGCGAATGCGGCCTTGAGATTTTCTTCTGTTTTACTGCCTTTTAATCCTGCCATGATTGACTCCCTTTAAAAAGATTTTGGCCTTACGTTAATGGTTCATGTTGTACCCGAGCGGGTAACCTGCCCAGGTGAATGAGCAATGAGACCGGCAATATGCGCGGCTTGCCGGCAAGAGTCAACACTAATTTGAATGGTTCTAATTTAATTTATAAGGCTTTGATAAATATATAAGTATTATTTATCTTCGATCACGCGAATGACCACGTCGACCCGCTCAATGTGCGTGCCGGCGGGCGGCTCGGGAAGGCGGGCGACGTCAATCTGATCGTCCTCGATATCCGCAAGGTCGCCGCTCTCTTCAAAAAAGAAGTGGTGGTGATCAGAATTGTTGGTGTCGAAATATGACCGCGATGAATCGACGGCAATCTCTCGCAGCAAACCAACATCGGTAAATTGATGCAGCGTATTATAAACAGTCGCGAGCGAAACTCGAATGGAAGCCTCTTGAGCTTCGATGTGCAGTTTCTCAGCCGTGATATGTCGGTCAACACCTTCAAATAAAAGTTTTGCTAAGGCGAGGCGCTGGCGAGTCGGCCGCAAGCCGACCGAGCGCAGGCGCTCAATTACATCGCTAAAAGGCCGTTTGGGGTTGGTTTCGGAATTCATCAGAGCCATCAAAAATTGTCAGTGTCACAAAAATAGGCACTAATCTTCATTATATCAAGTGCTTAATGTTCTCTTTTGATTGATTCTATTCTTTAGTATGGGGCCGCGGGTCAGAAACACCAATGATATTATAGCCACTATCAACATGATGGATCTCACCGGTAACGCCAGCTGAGAGATCACTCAGTAAATAAAAGGCGGCATTTCCAACTTCTTCTAAGGTGACATTCCGGCGCAAGGGAGAATGTTCGGCATTCCACCGATACACTGCACGCGCATCGGCGATGGCGCTGCCGGCTAGCGTTCGCATAGGGCCTGCCGATAGTCCATTGACCCGCACACCGTGTGGTCCGAGATCGGCAGCCAGGTAACGCACACTGGCCTCCAATGCCGCCTTCGCAACGCCCATTACATTATAATTTGGCATGACTCGGCGCGAGCCGGTATACGATAGCGTTAATAAACTACCGCCATTCTTCATGAGGGGCGCCGCAAGCTGTGCCATCTTGGTAAAAGAGTAACAAGAAATATCCATGGTCTGCGTAAAGTTACCCAGCGTGGTATCAACGTAACGGCCTTTGAGTTCGTTTTTATCCGAATACGCAACGGCATGAACGACGAAATCAATATTGTCCCAAGACTTTTCTAATACCGAAAAGACAGAGTCCATATCACCCTTTGTTGCGACATCACAGGGCAGAACATGCTCGGCGCCGACACTTTTGGCTAACGGCCGCACACGCTTTTCAATCGCTTCATTCTGAAATGTAAACGCCAGTTCCGCACCATGATGACTTAAAGCATCCGCGATGCCCCAGGCGATCGACCGATCATTCGCGACCCCCATTACAAGGCCCTTTTTGCCGGCCATTATTTTATGATTTTGGTTCATTAATTAATTCGTTGTGAGAAAGCTAAGCATCATAACGTTTAAATGCCAACGCCGCATTTGTGCCACCAAAGCCAAAACTATTGGACAGCACGCAATTCAATTGGATGTCATCGATGCGTTTTTGAACAACCGGAACATCTTCAGCATCCGGATCCAAGTTCTCAATATTGGAAGACGCGCAAACAAAGTTGTTTTCCATCATTAAGAGAGAATAAATGACCTCATGCACACCCGTCGCACCTTGTGAATGCCCCGCTAAGGATTTTGTCGAACTAACATGCGGCATCTTATTGCGATCGGCAAATGTCGCTTTGATCGCTTCAAGCTCCCGGGTGTCGCCAACCGGCGTACTGGTCCCATGAGCATTGATATAGTCGATCGGCATGTCGACAGTTTCCATCGCCATCTTCATGCAGCGTACCGCGCCTTCGCCGGAGGGCTGAACCATATCAAAGCCATCAGATGTCGCACCATATCCGGCAAGCTCAGCATAGATTTTCGCACCGCGCGCTTTTGCATGTTCAAGCTCTTCAAGCACGACAACACCGCCACCGCCAGAAATGACAAAGCCATCGCGGTCTTTATCAAAGGCTCGGCTGGCCTGTTGCGGCCGGTCATTATAGTTGCTCGAAAGCGCGCCCATGGCATCGAATAGAACACTCAGCGTCCAGTTGAGTTCCTCGCCACCACCGGCAAAGACAATATCTTGGTTGCCCCACTGAATTTGTTGAGCTGCGTTACCAATGCAATGTGCGCTGGTTGCGCACGCTGAACTGATTGAATAATTCACGCCTTTAATTTTAAACGGGATTGCAAGAGTCGCCGACGTTGTGCTCGCCATCGTCCGTGGCACTCGAAAGGGGCCAACCCGCTTCGGGCCTTTTTCAAGCGCAATCGTATTCGCCTCAAACTGATCCCTCGTCGATGCGCCGCCAGAACCCATGATGATTCCGGTCCGTTCATTGGAGACTTCGTTCTCTGTTAAACCTGAATCAGCAACCGCTTGCTCCATAGCAACATAATTATATGCCGCGCCATCACCCATAAAGCGGCGGATTTTTTTGTCGACTGCCGCATCAAGATCAAGCTTGATCGATCCATGAATATGGCTGCGAAACCCTAGTTCTTTGTATTCTTCGGAGAAGGTAATACCCGAGCGCCCCTCGCGTAGCGAAGAGGTCACTTCTTCCGTATTGCTGCCAATGCTTGAGACAATGCCCAAGCCTGTTATGGCGACTCGCCGCATGGGATTTTCCTTATTTAACGAATAAATCGTGATTAGAAATCGGGATCAAAAATCGTCTGTGGACGTAAACACACCGACGCGCATATCTTTTGCTTCATAAACGGGTTTGCCATCCACTTTCATTAAGCCATCAGCAATGGCCAATGTTAATTTGCGACGGATCACACGTTTAATATCAATTTGGTAGGTTAACTTTTTCGCCGTTGGCAGCACCTGGCCGAAAAATTTAACGGCGCCGACACCCAGTGCCCGGCCTTTGCCTTGTTCTTTAACCCAGCCCAAGAAAAAGCCGACGAGTTGCCAGAGAGCATCAAGACCTAAGCACCCCGGCATCACGGGATCATTTTCGAAGTGACATTTGAAAAACCAAAGATCAGGCTTGATATCCATTTCGGCCACGATCTGACCATGGCCATATTCTCCGCCGCCATCCGTAATTTTCACGATGCGATCAAACATCAGCATCGGTGGCATCGGGAGACGGGCATTGCCTTCACCAAATAATTTGCCTTGGGCACACGCGATTAAATCTTCGAGTGAATAGCTCTCTTTTTTATCAAAAATATTCAGATCCATACTCAATCACGACCTACTGATTTTTATAATGACAATGATACCACAAAGAGTTGTTGACCGGCTATTGGCCCAATCAACCCGCATTCCATACTCTAAATATATATACGGATTACCGAGAAAGTCGATACCGGTTTGTTTTAATGGAGAAATAGTCGTAATGG
>ENA-UOXV01003678-UOXV01003678.1-marine-metagenome-genome-assembly--contig:-NODE-3678-length-18339-cov-7.612011_pt1 | contig 18339 bp, 19 predicted proteins | sample MGYA00238165_ERZ766961 | MGnify/ENA primary metagenome ERZ766961 (study PRJEB28924, sample SAMN03173240) | marine metagenome | biome: Marine; feature: Water; material: Subsurface seawater | place: North...
TGCTATTCTCATGGTGATTCTCACACCACACACAAAAAGAGCCTCACTGTGACAGCAGAGGCTCTTTTTGAATTGAAGGCGGATCAGAAATTCCAATCCACTATATGAGTTGTAGTTGTTAGTATTTATAGCGTTCCAGTCGTAAATAAAGGTTTCATGCAATAAATAATACATATATGCCAACTCACCAACACAACACCATCTCCACTGGCTATGGCTGGATCGCCATGGATGGCAGCTGCTTGCCTGTGGATCGACCAGATCTTGCCATGTGCACGCTGCAGCAACATGCCACGTGGATGCGCCAATTGTACAACTCGGTGATCACACGTGATTCACACACATACTACCGATTCATACATCACGCGTATGATCGTGGTTACATTCTGGTGGGTCGTCATGATCGAGTGCTGGCTGTGGAGAGCAGCAGTGCCACCACTCTGGACATGCATCATGATCTGATCCTGCAGATATGCCGAGACAGCGCCACCACACAAGTGCTCAGACCTGTGAGACGATTGTTCAGCATTGTGGATCCTGTGACCGATTCCGCGACCAGGCGATTGTACATGTCTGCAAACTTGGAGCCGCCGCAGAAAAAATTTGCAGCCGGCCAGTAGGGTTGGAAAGTGACGGGGCAGAGCTTAAATAATAGTATATGGTAAAAAGAGCGTGTACTGTTGAACCGGAGAAACTAGTGAAGAAAATGAACCGGACCACCATCGACCTCAACTTCAAAGTGGTCAATCAATTTGAGCTCAAGGACACTCACAAGAGTTTCGAGGCTCTGAGCTACGGCAAGGACAGCAAGATGGTGTTCGTGGATGGACCAGCGGGCAGCGCCAAGACCTATTGTGCTGCGCGAGTTGGATTGCATCTGCTTCGCAGCCGGGCGGTTGAAGAGATGGTGTACATACGCAGCATCATCGAGAGCGCCAGCAAGAGCATGGGCAGTTTGCCTGGTGAAGTGGAGGACAAGTTCAGTCCATGGGTGACACCTCTCAAAGAGAAACTGGATGAATTGTTGCCAGCTGGTGTGAGTCAGAACCTGTTGGACCATGGCATCGTGAGAGCCATACCAGTCAATTATGTTCGAGGCTTGACATTCAATGACACGGTGGTGATTGTGGATGAAGCTCAAAATTTAACCAGAAGCGAGCTGATCACCATCATGACCAGAATGGGAGAACGTAGCAAAATGCTGATCATAGGTGACACCAAGCAGAGTGACATCAATGGCAAGAGTGGTTTCAAAGGTATATACGACTTGTTCAACGATCCAGGAAGTGAAGAACACGGGTTGTATTGCTTCAAGTTCGAGCACTGTGACATCGTGCGTAGTGCTATTGTCAGTTACATTGTGTCCAGGTTGGACTCAGTTGACGCATAGTTTGTCAGATCGACAAGACAACTTGACTTGAGTCAATTCTGGATGCTGCAATATATGATCAGCTAGCAAAGTCTCAATCTCTCTTTGAATGACCCTGTTGATTGATCTGGCTCCATATTTGATATCTTCATTGTGAGACACCACCCATTTGGCTACAGATGCAGTGTATCTCATGGCGATGTCTCGATCAGACAATCGTGTGACGACATCATCTAGACCCAGCTTTGCAATCTGATGCAATTGTTCTTCTTGAAGAGCTTTGAACACCACCACATCGTCTAGACGATTGATGAACTCTGGTTTGAGTGTGTGTCTGACTTCTTTGCTCACACTGTCATCCACATCAATCTCTTTGTTCATGAAGCCTACATTTGCTGCTTTGGCTAGTTTTTCTGCTCCTATGTTTGATGTGAGCACTATGATGGTGTTCTTGAAATTGATCACACGGCCATGTGCATCTGTTATGGAACCTTCATCCAGTATCTGTAACATGATGTTCAACACATCTGGATGAGCTTTCTCCACCTCATCAAACAGCACTACACTGTAAGGATTTCTCCGCACTCGCTCTGTCAAATCCCCACCAGTCTCGTAACCCACATAACCTGGAGGTGATCCTATCAGCTTGCTCACGCTGTGTTGCTCCATCAACTCAGACATGTCCACACGAATGATCTTGTCAGGATCATCAAACAGCACAGATGATATGCACTTGGTTATATAAGTCTTACCCACTCCTGTTGGACCTACAAACAAGAAGCTACCAATTGGTCTGTTTGGATTGTTCAATCCGGTCTTGCTTCTCTTGATTGTTGTTGTTATGGCATCAATAGCTTGTTGCTGTCCAATGACATGACTCTCTAAAAAACTTCGAAGCTTGCGGATCCGGAGATGATCACCACCTTGTATGTTGGTGACTGGTATGTGAGTGATGGTTGATATCACGGTATTGATATGTTCCTCTGTCATCTCGCGTGTTATCTTGTGTTGTTTCATGTATTGACTGTGTCTTCTATCTATTTTAGATAACCACATTGTCTCTTCATCTCGAAAATCGTTAGCAGTTTCGTAATCCTTGATCTCTACATGTTGTTTCATTTTCTTGTTGGCTGCTTCTGCATTCTGAATATACACTGGATTTGTTTTGTATTTTCTATACACATGAAGTTTGCAGGTGCTGCATGCCTCATCCAGCACATCTATCGCCTTGTCTGGAAAGTTTCTGTTGGTGATATATCTGTCACAAAGTTTGACTATAGTATCCACACATTGATCTGATATAGATATGTTGTGGAACGATTCATAACTACTCTTGACACCTTTGAGTATGCTAGCTGTTTGACAAGTGGTAGGTTCCTCCACTCTTATAGGCTGAAATCGTCTCTCAAGAGCTCCATCACTCTCGATATGCTTTCTGTATTCATCCAGAGTTGTTGCTCCTATCATGTTGATCTCACCACGAGCCAGACTGGGCTTGAGTATGTTGCTAGCATCCATAGCTCCATCTGCATTACCAGCTCCAACCATCATGTGAAGTTCATCTAAGAACAATATGATGTTGTCCGCACTTGTCACATGCTCTACCACCTCAGTTAATCGTTCTTCAAACTGTCCACGGTATTTAGTACCTGCTAACATCAAGGGTAAGTCTAGTGACAATATGATCTTGTTTTGCAGCTCATATGGAACATCAGTTGATATTATCATGTTAGCTAACCCTTCAACTATAGCAGTCTTTCCTATGCCAGGTTCACCAATGATCACTGGATTGTTTTTAGTCTTTCTCAAGAGTGTCTGTATCACTTGCTCTATATCACCATCTCGGCCAATCACAGTGGTTAACTTTCCGGATCGCGCCATGTCAGTGAGATTCTTGGTGTATTTAGCAATTGCAGTTTCTGCCTGAGCGTTGGGTTGTTTGATCTTGCTGGGGTTTGGCTTGTCATATCTAGATGATGGTTCTGTGCTTTCTATATACTGTCTCAATGTGGTTATGTTGAATGAGTATCTCTTGTTGATCAAGGATGCTATACCGGAGTCTTTTTTGAATATTCCTATCAGAAGATGTATCAATTCGACCACAACAGTGTCGTGGCTCATGGCTTCTGCAGCTGCTGCGGTTATTATCTCCTTTATCTTTGGAGAGAACAGAGGAGCTCCGTCTCCAGTCTCGTCATTCACATCCAGCTGCTCACGTATGAGAGTGGATAGCTCTGTTATGCTCAGACCACCAGTCTTGAACACTTCGTTGATATCTTTACACTTTTTATACTTCAATAGACTGTACATCACATGATGTGATGTGATGAAGTTGTGCTTGAATTTTTTTGCATGCCTCTCTGCGCGCTCTATTACATATCTACAATCCGGAGATAAACTATATTGATATCCTGCCATATAACATTATTTATAATGACACTGTTGGATAACCAATGCTACTCTTCAGAGTCTTGTTGATTTATGATATCCAATATGATATCGAGAACCTGACGTACGTCTTCTTCTTCATTTAAATCATACTGATCTAGCTTTATCACGTCTATAATGTAATCTCCGTCTGTTTCATCCACAATTTGTAATCTCATATTTATAGTATTTATTAAGTTGCAATTGTATTTTATTTATATATAATTAAGTGTATGGTAATTGAAGTATCTCATGAGAGTCCAGTATCGATGTTAGAATGTTCATTAACGTATAATGATTATGCATACGCATTGGTTCATCTGTTCGAAACACACCCGGATTATTTTAAATTCTACAAGAAATTAACTGATGAAGGTAACGTGGCAGTGCTGCTGGACAACAGCATATTCGAACTGGGTAAGAGTTTTGACCCGAAAAAATATGTTAAATGGATAGACAAGCTGAAACCCAATTGGTATATTGTACCTGACGTACTAGAGAGTGCTTCAGACACCATTCAGAAATGGAAGGACTGGGACATGGGTGTTAGAGACAGTACAGATGCGTTGCGCATAGGTGTGGTGCAGGGCAAGACTTGGGATGAGCTTGTGAATTGTTATCAATTCATGGTGGATCATGCTGATATTATTGCTATAAGCTTCGATTATAGCTACTACAATACAACAGGTAGAATCGATCAAGGATGTGCAGAGGATAAACTACAATTGTGGAGTTCTGGTAGACAACGTTTCATCAATCAATTGATTGATGAGGGATATTGGAACTGGCGCAAGAGTCATCATTTGTTAGGATGTAGTCTGGCTACAGAATTCAGATATTATGTCGACAATGACATCAGCAACATAAGGAGTGTTGACACAAGCAACCCGATTGTTTCTGCTATCAAAGGTTACAGATACAATGATGATCAAGGATTGATATGCAAACCCACCACCAAGCTGGCTGACTTGATAGATGCTGAACTGGATGCAGATCAAATTGAAGATGTGATGTACAACACATCGATGTTCAAAAAGATATTGAGGAGATAACATGATAGACGGTGATAAGTGGTTTGCTTTCTTCAGTCATTCTGGATCTGAAATATTCAATATAATCGATCGAACTGGTGTATATCCACGTAAAGTTATAACTGATCAACAACCTGGTAGTGCTGAGATTGACTCAAGATTGACAGACTTACCGATTGAGATCGTATATGTGAGATCCAAGACTCAATCAGATACATATGATAGAGTGTTGAATGTGTGTGATGATTGTGTTGTCACATTGCATGGGTGGATGAATATAGTACCTGCAAGCGTGTGTGAAGAGTATTTTATGCTCAATCTACATCCAGGTTTGATCACAGACTACCCCGAGCTCAAAGGCAAAGATCCACAACTCAGAGTAGATCTAGACAAACACGAGAGAATAGGTCTGGTGATACATGAAGTAGAAGCTGGTATTGACGAAGGACCAATTGTGTATGTGTCGTCAACACCCAACAATTTTAACAGTATAGATGAAGTGACCAAACAACTAAGAACAATGGCTGTCGAGGCATGGTTGAAATTCTTGAACAGCCTTACCGATTGAGATCGTACAATATGAATAAGAAAGCATACAAAAATACATCATTCTTGAGCAGCAGATCTGCTAGAGAGATCAGAGTGTTGTGTGAGATGACAGAACCGAGCTTGAGATTGAAAAGCTGCAATGTGGAGCACTTGATATCATTCTTCGGTTCAGCTCGAACCAAACCAGAAGAACCAGCATACAAAGATGCGTATGCGATGTCATACAGACTATCCAAGTGGTGTCAATCAGAAGCACCAACATGCGCGATAAGCACCGGGGGAGGACCTGGAGTGATGGAAGCAGCCAACAAGGGTGCATTTGATGCTGGTGGTCTCAGTGTGGGTATGGGTATAAGTCTCCCATCTGAGCAGTGCACCAATGATTATATATCTGAAGATCTGGATTTTGTGTTTCAATATTTCTTCACCAGGAAGTACTGGTGCGTGTATCTAGCAAAAGCTTTTGTCGTGATGCCTGGAGGCGTGGGTACCATGGATGAGTTGTTTGAAATACTCACTCTGAGACAGACCGGTAAGATCAAGCTGAACACACCTATAGTTTTGTTTGATACCAACTTCTGGGTGAACACTATTAAATTTCCCAAGATGATAGAACAAGGCACAATATCAGAAGCTGATACAAAATTGTTCAAGATCACATCAAGCATCGATGTAGCGATTGATCATATCACCAGCAACATGCCTCCATTGTTCGAACTGGTGTGATGAGACCATGGAGAGACACCAACAACACTGGAAGAGTTTTGATAGTGATGAGCATGGTCAATGTGATTTGTGCGATGGTATTAGCAAGTGATAATCTATTGATTGAATCCATGTTGTCATTTGGAGTCGCAATGTATTGCGGTGTATCTACTTTTAATGAAAAATATGACAGACTCGAATAACAGACAGTTTAGTACAGGTGCTCAGAGAGACACCGGCGTTGGAAAGTTGAAAATGAGCCTAGTGCCTCAATTGGAACTCAAGCGTGTGATGAAACGATATCTTGATGGTGCTGAAAAGTACGGAGAGAACAACTGGATGAGAGGCATGCCACTGAGTGTGTATTATGATTGTGCACATCGACATCTAGAAGCCTGGTGGGCTGAACGAGATGATGGTGAAGATCATGCTGCTGCAGTGGTGTGGAACATGTTGTGTGCCATGTGGACTGAGAGCAACAACAATCCGGATCAACATCTAGATGATTTGAACGACAAATGGAAGTACCCATCTGGTCAGGACGTGAGTGACGCGTTTGGTGATCAGTTGTTGCTTGATCTGTAAACATGAATGGCAAAGGTAGCAAGCGACGACCAACCAATCAGTTGCAGTTCAATCAGAACTACTCTAAAATCAATTGGAACAGCAAACAGAATGACACAACAAAACGTAAGGACATGAGCAAATCTCAATTGATCAAATCAACCAATCGCGAGAAACCTGTTGATGAAAAAACTAGCTAGCTTCACAGGAGCACAAAGCACTGGCAAGAGCACACTGCTTGTGGCTTTCAAACAGCAAATGCTGCCAACGACAGATCCAACGGAATATATATCCAAACGATCTGGACATCGATGGAGTTTTGTCGATGAAGTGACCAGACTGATCAAACGCACTCATGGAGTGAACATCAACGAGCAAGGAGATGATGACACTCAATTGTTGATCATGAATCAACATCACGTGAACACATTGAATCACAAGAAATCAAACAACAGCACCATGTGTTTGATGGATCGATGTGCCATGGATGGCTATGTGTATAGTTATTACTTGCATAGCCACGGGAGAATCACTGACAACACCATGAACATAGTCAGATACATGTACCAGTACTTGCTCAAGGATTTGAGTGTTGTTTTTTACACTGATCCAGCAGACGTGAGTCTTCATGATGATGGTGAACGAAGTGTTGATGTTGAGTTCAGAAACGAGATCATCAACATATACGATGAGGTGTTGTATTCATTGATTGACGGTCCTCAGATTGTGGTGCTGAGTGGTGATGTGGAGTCTCGGATGGCTCTCATGATGGAACACTTGGGTGAGATTGTTCCAGTCACGTGAACACAAAAAGAGGGCGCCTATCATTTCAGCGCCCTCAAACTGTGTTAAGTTGTGAACTTTAGATCTACAGGTAATTTACGCTAGCTGAAGTTCGCGCGAACTTACCGTCTTCTTTGAAATCAAGATCTTTGCAGATGATGATATGATAGTAGAGATGAGCTCCGAATATGTTGTCAACAACACCGTAGCGTGTTAACAATCCTACTCGAGGTGCGAAATCATTAGGTCCTATTGTACGCTGTACCATCACTGGTATGTACGGGCAATAGACAATTCCTGTGTCGTAGAATTCAGGTCCTTTATAGCCTAGAAGAACGTAGTTGAGCTCTGTGTCACGTTTCGTTGGGTTTCCGAGAGTATCTGAACTCTTGGAGACGTCTTGGAATTGTGATTCAGTTCTGGTGTCCCGGTAGATGTTAAAACGTCCACCTAGGTTACCAACGCGGGCGATACCAACAGGTTGTGTGTTAACACTACCATTGACAGACATCCACTGGAACTCAGGAAGCATCTCCATTATTGCACATACTTTGGGAGTGGCTACTAAAAAGTTAGCAGCTCCTCTTCGGTTACGCACAGCAATTCGATTTGCTTCTACGATAATCTTAGCATAAAGGTCACGATTTCTCTCGGCCATCCATCTTCCGTCCGCCAACTTAGGCGTCCATGTACTATAACCATGACCCTTACCGGCGTTAAGCGCGGTTTGAACCATCCTCATAATCATTTCTCGGTCGATTTCAGCTTGAATTTCATAAGACATCGCGTTGGTTAATTCCGTGTCGATGTCAATGCCATTCATGTTCTTAAGATCTTGTTCTAGTTCTACACTCCAACGAGCTGCGAGTCTACGAGTACCGGCTTCAACAGCTGTCTTCTCGAATGAGACGAGCATCTGTGGAATATCTCCAGTTAATTCGAAGTTTTTCAACAACTCTGCAACACCACGGTCTTCATCCGGAATAGGGAATACATCGTTCCCGGCGGTGTCTGTTGCACCTGTGAGGTCGTCAGATTGAACACCAGTGAACCGAGTGTCAAGATAGTTGTAACCAACTTCCTTGCCATCTGAAGACTCGTCTTGGTTGGCTCGACTGCGAGGTGAATCCTGTGGACTCGTCTTGCCGTCAATACCTGTACCAAGTGTGTCAGTTTCGTAGCGATAACGCAAAGCGAATGCCAATCCAACGGGACCACTCATGGGTTGAACACCAACAATTTCATTGGTGATCAGCTCAGGGAATGTACGACGGATCATTGGAATCAAGATCTTAGGCAAACGGCTATCGCCACCTGCATATGAATCTGTATTTCCAACATTACCTCCAGTACCACCATGATTGGCAGCTCCGAATGCTCCGCTTGTTCCGCCAGCTACATTGCCTCCACCATGATAACCACTCTCTTTGAGACACCATGTCTCTTGGTTTTCCAAGAGAATTGCGGTGTTCAAGCGAGTGTGATCATCCTCAATGGATTTCACGTTACTAGAACTATAATCAAGAACAGGTGCCCATTTCTCCATGAGGAGATTGGCGCGAGTTTCGTCAATATATGAATTTGAACTTCTTATTTGTGACATAATTTTGTTTCCTTTTCTGATTCTCAGATCATTAATGATCTCAACTTAAAATTTACTCAACTCACCCATGTAGGTTCCGGCGAGTGGGTTTAGATTTGATTGTGACTCCTCTGGTTTGGCTTGCGCGCTTTCCACGATGGGTCGATCCACTTCTGGACCACGTTTTGATACAGCTTCTTGCTTGAGTGAGGCTAGTTTCTCTTCTTCAGTCTTGTTGAACAGCTTGAGTGTGTATTCGAAATTCTCAGTTATGAACTCTGGAGTCTTGTCTGCTAACACCTTGTGCATGTATCTGGCTTTCTCTTGAGGTAATTCCTGAACTTTCTCGTTCAGCAATATATGAGATTGTAACTTTGTGATTTGTCTGGATTGAGCTTGATTGCTCTCTGTGAGTTTTTTGATGGAATTGTGTGAATTGTCAATCTCTTGCTTGCCTTCTTGAATTGCGTTCTTGATGGTGCTTTTTGAGAGTGCCATGTCAACTCCTAGTGTTGATCTCAACGACTCCAACACTCTGACTGCTTTTTTGTTTCGAACAGCTTCCTGAATGTCTTTGACTGGTAACGCTTCATCTATATACTCTTCTATATAGTTGCTGATGCTCTCCACAAGATTGTTTTTGAATCCACCAGCATCACTGTTCAATGTGTTCTCATATTTCTTGACCAATTGGATCAATTTCTGTGAATGATTACGATCAAGCGCTTCAGCCACCTTCTCGAGTTTGGATGTGTGATCTGTGTCAATCGCTTCCAGAAGTTTCTTCAACTTGCTAGCATGTGATTCATCCTGCTCAATCAGCGCCTTCTCGACCCTGATGGTGGATCGTTTGTCTACCGATTCATTGAATAGTGTTTCAATCTGATCAAGAGTCTCTTGTGTTACTGATTCTCCGACCGCCTCTTTAAGAATGGTTGTGATGTCTTTACTCATGGTTTTTTATTAAAAATGTTTTTAGATTTACAATTATTTATACGAGATAATAATTTATTCTCAATAATAGACCTTAAATGTTTGTTTGCGGTGCTATAATCCTGCTTGGTTATAGACTGTATGAATGTTTTTATTTGATTATTTTTCATGATTTAGAAATTGCTTTCAAGAAGTCACCAACTGCATTGACCAGATATTCGTTTACGTTCTTGGATGGTAATGTGGATATGGTGTTGTCAAACTGCTCACACACCTCACAATAGTTGCCGTTGCTATCACATATCCATTGTTTACTCTCAAGGATGCCGTCTACAAATGCTCCAGCATAACTAGGATCAGCGACACAATCGATCGCGATCAACTTCATGTCCTCGACTCTGTTGATACCACCAGCTTCCTCAACCAACCGGCCTAATGACCTAGTGGACATTCCCACACTGACACCGTCCCTGATCAACGATTCTACAATCTTACCACATGGAGTTGATAGTATCTTGGATCGACCTATCACTTCATTACCATCTGGCTTGAGTTCAGTCACCATATGGCATGCTCTTTCCAGATCCACTTCTGCAGTGGATGGGTGATTGAGTTCTCCTAAAGCTTTCATCTTGTCTATCTCTTCATGCTTGTATCTCTCAACCTCACGAAGCATCTCTTCCTTTATGTATCTTCTCTTGTTCTTGTTGACCTTTTCAGCGCACATGTAAGGACCTTCGATGTATACTCTAGAGGGTGATTTACCATCTCCCTCCTCTATAATATAATTAAAATTACTTCGATCAAAATCTTCTATCAACAGCTTATACGACATATACTAATTATTTATGTATATGTTGACGAAAAACTCTATTTTTAGTTGTTGAATAGATGATCCTCAGTAATTATTTGAAATTTATAACCACGTGTCTTGCACCACTTCTCTGCTGCAGCCCATTTTGCTTGATTCTTGATGTATGTCATGTTCTCATGAAGGATGGTGCTGTGTTTCTTGTTGCCATGAGATTTTGGCTTCTCCGTTTGTCGCTTGGGTTTGATCTCTATCAAGTACTTCACCAACCGGTCACCTTCCAGTATCTTCACCGTGTTATCCACGATGTACCTGCTATATCTGTTGGTTACAGGTGATGTGTAAGGTATAACAACTGATTCACTTGTCCACTCGATAACGTTGGAGTTACCATCACACCATCTGAAGAACTTCAACTCCCAGCTGGATCTATACACTGGTTTTTTACTTCCTTTGTACTTGTCCGTTGTTGGTGTATACACACCTTGCTTGTATGGAGAATAGCTTCGCTTTCTTCTCATCTGTAAATCAACCCACGAAAAATTGTGGAGGGTCTGCATCTCCAAAGCCCGGGCTAGATCCTTCAAACATACGAGCTTCTAGAGCTTGCTTCTCTTGCTGGCCTTCAGATAACAATTCAGCATAATTAGGAGTACCTCCACCAAATAAATTAGTGCCTTGATATTTACCACGTATGCGTGCTATAGTTATCTTGGTTAGTGCTAATGAGTATTGATACACCCACAACTCTCTCATCACATCCTTGATCGGTTTCTCAATCCATGCTCCTACCAGACCCCAAAATTGAGCGCGGTTGCGGCTAGTTGGAGATGGTGTCATGTACATGCGTTGCTCTCGATCGTTGAAGCGCCAATGATATGCTGTGGACAACATCTTGTTGCGTGTACCTAGCCACTCTTTGAGTGCATACCAGCTGACCAAATCAAAGCCATGACTTCCCATGGAATAGCTGAAGTAGGTCTGTTGAGCCATTGTTTGTTCAATTGTGAACAACGTGTTGATACCGCTGGTTGTCCCTTGCTCGAATGAAAATAAATCAACCACCTTACGAGAGCTGTTCATCATGTCATCAAATCCTCTGCTGTGTGTTGTCACCTTCTTCTTGGTGGATGGTGGTGAGTATGCGTTTTGTGTGACAGTCACACGACCAGTTATGCTTGAATTTGCACGCATCTCGACAACGTCATCTACTGTGTGTATTGTGAATATTATCTTGGGTGACTCTGCTGTGTATGTGGTGCCATATTCCGCAGTACTAGCGGTCATTGAATCTGTTATATCATTATATACTGCAGTGATTAAGAACTTGCTAACATGATGGTAATATCCTCCCTTGAATTGAACTGTGAATTCCACCGGGTTGTTGTTGTCCTTATCAACAATCATTTCATGCACTGTTGTCTCAACATTAATCTCATTTATACTGCTCGTTGTGACTGGTTCCAAATCAAACACAACATCCTCATTAGTCACATCACCTTCTAGTTCTGGTGTGTGATTGATCAATGTGGGCATGTATAATCCTTTTGACTCTTCATACAGGCTGCTGTGAAATATAAGATACTCCTCTGTGTAGCCGGCGAACTTGGTGAACATCTCGCACGCTTGAGCTATGTTGTCATACACTTGCATGGTGTGAGCTTCGACATTTATCTGTGGATAACCTAGCGACATAGCTATACGATCACTCAGTGCATCTATATCGTTTATTCGATTGTTGAGATTCGTGCTGTAGTACGAGGATGGATCTGGTGTGATAGGTGTTGTGGACATCATTAATACTTAGTTGATCATGTAAAAAAAAGGAGGCTCCGAAGAGCCTCCTAGATGTTTAAGGGTGTTAGTATTTGATCAAGCGATCAATTCGAACGATCCTTTGAGTGTTCCAGTTGCATCACACTTCACTGTGGTTGTACCACCAGCAGATGTTGCAGACCAGGTCATTCCAACTTCAGTACCAACACTAACTGTACCATACTCAACAAGTGAGGTGGATCCACCAGAGCTAACTACTAGCACTTCTTTGGCGGTCACATTGGAACCATTAACGATCTTGCATACAATCTTGGCTGATCCATACTCACTATCAGTGAATGTGAAGCAAGTTGTTGCAGTTCCAGCTGGACTTGCAGTGAAGTCTAGCTTTTTGGTGTGGGTTGATACATAACCAGCTTTCATGGACACCAAGTCGTTAGTGAATATACCTCCACTAGCGTTTAGTGACAATGAATTAGTTGCACTTGCAGAAGCAGAAGCCTCATCGCCATCAGCACTGATGATCATCTCATCAGAACTTCCGTTGATGCTATTCACTTCGTTCAGGTCGTTGCTGTTCATGTCTACATCTCCATTGACACTCACTGAACCAGCAAGATCAAGGTTGACACCACTAGTACCTATACTAGTTATTTGGGCTTGACTTGAGTCAACGCTCAACGAACCACTAGTTGCAGTCAATCCAGTACCATCCATGCCAGCAACGAGATCAGCAATCGATTCCTGCTTTGTGGAATTATCATCAGCATCTACAAACAAGAACGAGTCAGTAGAGTTGGTGATATCACCAGCAGTTGCTTCGCTCAGATCAAGTGCCAAGGAAACAGTAGAACCTAAGTCCACCTCTCCTCCACCACTCAATCCACTTCCAGCAGTGATTGTGACTGAATCATTGACCATTCTGTCGTTGGCTATCGTACCGGATGCAATGTGCACGCTATCGATAGAACCATCAACATACTGATCACTGTCAACCGAATTGACGGACATGTGAACCAAGTCAATAGAACCATCAGTGATGTGTTCGCTGTCAACAGCGTCATCAGCTAGTTTGTCTCCATTAACTGCGTCAGCTCCAAGAGCTGTTGTGTCAACCGAACCAGCAGCATAATGCGCTGTGTCAATAGAACCATCAACATACTGATCACTGTCTATCGAATTAACAGACATGTGAGCCAAGTCAATAGAACCATCGGCAATATGCTCACTGTCGATTGAATCATCTCCGATCTTGGATCCATCTATTGCATCAGCTCCGATGTATGCCTTGGCGATAGCAGTTCCCTGCCATGTGCCAGTGGTTATTGTACCAGTTGTGATCAATGAACTGTCACCAACATACGCAGTTGCGTCTGATAGATCAAATGCAGGTGTTGCATCTGCACCACCAAGTGACACTTGAACTCCACCAAAACTCATTGTGGAGTTTGACAGTTTATCATTGGCGATAGAACCATTCAACATTGCGTTGGTTATACCACTTGCTTTGACTTGCAGACCATTAGTCTCATTTATCTCTACAGATGAACCATCAACATCAACAGAAAACGCTATAGCATTTTCACTAACAGTGATTGTACTAGCAGCATCTGTACTGAACGTCAATGTTTCATCAACATCAATAGTTGATGTGGTGGTTCCGTCAGATATTTCGAATTGATTTTTATTATCAATATAGCTTTTTACAGCATACTCAGTTACCAGATCTGATTGGCTTGCGCCGTTCAATGTTGCGTCGTTAGACACAGCACCGACATCATATCCTGCTAACTCTAGATTTTTTCCCTGAGGTATACTCAGGCCGCCTTCTACTACGAATTTATTACTCATATTCATAATTATTTATAACAACCAGAGTGACTTTTCTTCGGTTGCGCACCATAATATGAAAAATAAAATACAAAAAACTATGCTCAAGGCGCGATACATTGATCTTGAGTTACAAGAGGTTAAAGAGATTTACCAAGAATGTTCTGTCGAGTGGAAGAGTCATGTAGCTCGGTTATCCGGTGAGCATGGAGTCAACTCTAAGGATGAAGACGTTAAACTAAATAAGTGTGTAAAACCCACAGTTTCTCCTAAAAAGAAGCAACCAGGTGTCATAATGAACATGTACAGAGACATCGCCAAGGTGGTGCATCCAGATGTATGTGATACAGTTGATCAAGATTCAGACAGACTCATGAGACAAGCATCCAAAGCCAAGGAGTGTGGTGACATGATAACTCTGATGAACATATGTGATGATCTAGGCATCAAAACTCCGAGCTTGAGAGACACTCATTTAAAATACATACAATCAGATATAGACAGAAAAGAAGTTGAGATGAAGCAGATGAAGCGATCTGATGCGTGGATCTGGTATCACTCTGACGAGGTGATGAGATTGAAGATAGATGATATGATTATAAAATCATTAACCAAGTAGAAACTTATATATGGATATATCATAAGAACTATCATCAGTAACAGCATCCAAAGTCACTGTGGTGTTATCCACTGTCGCTGAGATTGTCAGTACATCACTGTCTCCTAGTACACCATATTGTGTCATGTATACTTGATCTCCATCAACCAACAACAACACTTCAGCTGAGAATGGAGTTGTACCTCCTGTAGCACTCACAATATATTTAGCTGATTTGAAGTCATCCGAACTGAACTGATCCAGCACAACATCACCTGTTTGAGAAGCTAACGCACTAGTTGTTATCTTGGATGTTCCAAGGAAGTTGATAGACTCAGTCTCCACACCTCCAGTATCACTGGAGGTGGGAACAGCTCTCCAGTCCACATTACCACTACCCACCTTCTCATATCTCTTGAAACTGTTGCTTGTATCCAAGTAGTATGTACCAATTGCTGCAATGTAACCATCACCAGATGTAGGGTCTCCGGATGACTTAACGACTACCTGTCTTAATGGTAATTCATCTTGTATGAAATCTTCAAAAGCACCCATCTTATACACCCTCCTCTATAGTTATGACAGACGTGCCGGATACATTGTTGTTCACCGCGACTCTGTCTAAGTAGAATATAGAGTCACCTCCATAATCTACAGTGGTTGGATCTGTTGAATCCACTATTGTAAATTTGCTTGTTATATCCACACCAGTGCTAATATCTGCAGCCAGTGTCGCTCCATCCGATATGGTGCTATCAAATGTAATTGAACCCCGGAAGGTCTCACTGACTGTTAATTCAGTTGGATCACCGATGCTAGTTCCAAGCGCTCTAGTTCTAGACAGAGCTGATACTGTCAGGCTTCTTTCAACAAATCCACCCAATGTATATGTACCACCAGAGCTCAACGTAGATTGTGCACTGTTTGCCAAGTTAACACCAGATATAGATGACCAATTGAATACACCTTTGAGATCTGAATCTGATATTTGTATGTTGCGTTTCCATGTCTTGTTACTATTTGAACTGCTCCAAGAACCTAGCAGTGTGCCAGCTGATCCAGCTGCTGCCATTGTGAAGCTTTCTAGTTCTTGATTTGATGTGACTGTGACCTGATAGGTTTGAGTAGATGTATTCTCATCTCCACCAGAGCGCAATCTACTGTAAGGTACTGATGAGGATATCACAGGTAATACATCTGCTATCTTAACCACACCAGATGTGTATGTGGTAGATTTATTATTCTCTTGTCTGTTGACAGTCACTTTAAAATTGTTACTGTTTATATTGTATGCACCAGTGTTGTTGCACGTGACTGTTTTTGACTGCGAATAAACACTAGCGTCAGGTATCGATATTTCATTCCGAGGATCGCTGTATGTGTACGTAGGACTAGCACCAGCGTTAGATATTGTCAAGTTGACATCAGCAGTTTCAACATCTTTCAATGCGGTTTGACCGGATGGGTATGATACAGCGAAATTGCTGTATGTTGGTCCTGCATTGTTAACCTTGAGAGTGTTCACACTGTTGATATAATTTCCATAATTGCCACTTCCACCACGTGCTCTTATTCGAATCGGTTGATCTTGAGCAGATGTCACTGATGTATCTATAGTTATTGTTGTTGATGCAGATAATGCATTTGGATTTACACTCTTTGTCTGCGAAGCGCTAGCATAACTACCACCACTTTGCAGCTGCACTTGTGATATGTTGTTTGTATCAAATGTAACGGTCATTGAAATGCTGTCGTTATCTTTCAACTCTGTCTGAGTACCCGGGTAAGAACCAAACGTCACATCTGTAATCTCTGGACCCTGACGCACCGGGATGGTGGCTATTGATGTATGCTCATCACCTTCAGTGCCAAAGCTATTCTTAGCAGATATCTTAATTGGTACATCAGTTGTGGTTGATAACGTTGTATCGACTGACTCCGTTAGGGTAACACTACTTGTACCATCACCGTTGTCTGTAACTGTGACTGCATGATCAGTCACACTTCTAGTCGATGTGTCGTTACCTCCATCCAGCGATATAGATGAAACGTCCACACTGTCAAATGTTATTGTGATCTCTACATCATCTCCATCTAAGAACATCGTTTGTTGTGATCCACCGTAAGTTGGTAAGCTACTAAAACTCACACTTGTAACAGCTGGTCCTTGACCTAATAGAGTAACAGTCGTTGATTGTGAGCCACCATTTCCAGTGGCGGTGATGGTTTCAGCTCCTTCTAGATCTACATTAACAGTAGCTGTGAAACGTCTTGTATCGCCTATACGACTGATATCAGAATTGACAACCTGTACATCATTGATATACACATCACCCATCCATTCATCTGTAGGTCCATCCCACTCTATTGTTACGTCTAGATCCGAGTCATCATCAACTGTGACACCTGTCACGATTAAGTCTGATGGTACTGTATCTGGTTGATATACTTTTTGTATCAACCCGTTGTTGTTCGAGATGTTGGTGATGAATATTGGAGACACAGCTTCAGATTGTGTTGTGCTCAGATCAATAGTATTACCATTAGATATGGTCAGCTTATTACCAGATAAGGTTAATGATTGATTGTCTAGCTCTTCAGCTAAGTATGCTAGATCAATTGTATTTCCATTCGAAATTGTGAGATCAGTACCAGAAAGACTCAATGATTGATTCATTGGTGACAAATCGACTGTGTTGCCATTTGTGATACTCAAGTCTGTACCATCCAGAGCGAGATCCTGTTGCATCGATGACAAACTGACAGCATTTCCGTTTGATATTGTTAATGTAGTACCGTCTAACGATAATGATTGATCGTCTAGTTCTTCTGCTAGAAATCCTAAATCAACTGCATTACCATCTGATATCACAAGCTCAGTACCAGATAATGATAGCTGTTGCTTGTAATCACTCAAACTCAAACTATTACCTCGAGCGATCTCCAGTAGGTCATTCTGTAAGGTTATTGTCTGTATATCAATCTCTGAAACCGCGTTCTTCAAATCGATGGTGTTACCATCAGATAGAGTCAGCTCAGAGCCTACTAAATTTAAAGTTTGTGATGGTATTGTTACGTTCTCTCCAGATAAGACTGAACCACCAGGTATGGTGATCGCTCGAACCGGTGGTGTTAAGCCAAGGGGTTCGAATATTCTTGTGACTGAAGATCCAGATAGAACCAGATCACCGACAACTTCAAATTGCTTTGTAACTTGCGTCATATGCTAATACTTAAGTTTAGCACCTGACCTTTTTACAATCGAACACTAACCGGGATCTGGTAGTGCAGTGTCACCTCCGACTGCATCAGGAGAAGCTCCAGTGTCACCGGCTGCTACTGGCGGTTCTCCGAAAGCTGGAGGAGTGTCACCTGGTAACA
>ENA-UOXV01003680-UOXV01003680.1-marine-metagenome-genome-assembly--contig:-NODE-3680-length-18331-cov-7.790928_pt1 | contig 18331 bp, 18 predicted proteins | sample MGYA00238165_ERZ766961 | MGnify/ENA primary metagenome ERZ766961 (study PRJEB28924, sample SAMN03173240) | marine metagenome | biome: Marine; feature: Water; material: Subsurface seawater | place: North...
AAAAATTCACCGCAAAATGAATCAACCCCTTTTAATCCACGTTCGGTCTATGGTATTTCTAAATTAGCAGCGTTTCATTTAGCACGTAATTACCGTGAACATCATAAACTGTTTGTTGCTGCGGGTATCTTATATAACCATGAATCACCTCGGCGTGGACATCAATTTGTAACTAGAAAAATTAGTGCTACTGTAGCTAAAATCCATTTTGGACTTGCTGATAGATTAGAGCTTGGTAATATTGAGGCGCTTAGAGATTGGGGCTATGCTCCTGATTATGTTCCCGCAATGCACGCAATGCTGCAACAAGACAAGCCAGAAGATTTTGTAGTTTCAACAGGGTTGTTGCATACAGTTGAAGATTTTTTGGTAGAGGCCTTCTCAGTTATTGGGTTGAAATATGAACCCTACACCCACATTAATCCAGACCATTTTCGACCTGGTGAAACCATCAGCTTGTGTGGTGACTCAAGTAAAGCGCAAAAATTGCTAAATTGGAAACCAACGATGTCATTCAAGCAGCTGGTCAAAGAAATGGTGCTTGCGGATATTGACCGTCTTAAAGAAACTCAGTAATGAGAATTTTATTCACTTCACCAATTATGGAGCATCCTGCATCTGGAGGACCTCAGCTTAGAATAGAAAATTCAATAAAGGCTTTATCAAAAATATCTGAACTTGATATTATTAATAGAGATCCCTTCGCTACAAATGTTACAAATGAGTTTTTTCAAAAATATGCTGCTGAATATCACGTTATAAAAAGTCCCAAGGTTAATGGTCTTTTAACTCAAAGCATTTCATTGGTAGAGAAAATATTAAATCGTATTTTTTATTTAAGAACAATGCAATATGCAAACTATATCATTCGTCATGTTGATCACCGGCAAATTGATATTTTGTGGTTTGGTTACGGTAATATTTCCTATGCTCTGATTAAACGCATTAAATCTTTAAGGCCAGAATTGAATGTCATATGTGATACTGATAGTGTTTGGTCTAGGTTTGTCTTGCGCGAATTGCCGTATACAAAAGGATTAAGAAAATTCAGAATACGGATGTCGGGTCGAAAAAAAGAGGTCGAAGAAAAAGCTTTGGTTAAATTGTGTGATGTTACTACAGCAGTTTCGGAGATTGACGCACAGTTTTACCGTGAGATAGCAGATGATGAAAGTCGAATTCATTTGTTTTCAAATGTAATTGATATTGAAAGCTATCAGTCGCCACCTCCACCGCCAGTAGTGTTTAAGAAACCATCTATTTATTTGGCAGGTAGTTTCGGGCATTATAATAGCCCGATGGAGACTGCTGCACGCTGGATGTTGCAAGAGGTTTTTCCTCTTGTGCTTAAAAAATATCCAAATGTGCACTTTTATATTGTTGGTCGCAACTCTGAATTAGGCTTCGGTCATATGAACGGAACAAACATAACAGTTACAGGGCGGCTAGAGTCAGTTTTACCTTATCTGTGCAATACCGACGTTGCATTGGTTCCACTAAAATTTGAATCTGGTACACGATTTAAAATTCTTGAGGCAGGTGCTTGCAAGATACCATTGGTTTCAACCACATTGGGTGCTGAAGGAATCCCACTGGTAGATGGCGAGCATATTTTAATCGCTGATGAGGCTGAAGATTTCGCAGATGCTATAGTCAGCTTATTAGAAGATAAAGGGCTCGCCAATAAGTTGGCTAAAAACTGCCAAGATTTAGTTAAAGAGAAATACAGTGTTGAAACATTGTTGCTTGAAGCTAAGAGAATATTAGAGTATCTAGAGCTTATTAAAGGGTTAAGAGGTTAATGCCGTGATTAAAAAAATGATATTAAAAATTAAAGAGCACATATATTCCCCACTTTTATATGAAAGTGAAATGCAAAAGTTAATGCTTGGAAAGATTTTATCAAATCAAGTTAAATCTGCGAATGTAAAAGGTATCCAAGATATTGAGTTTAGGGTGTTTTCACAATTTGGAGATGATGGAATAATACAATGGCTTATTCACCATCTAGAGATTCCTAATAAAACCTTTATTGAGTTTGGTGTCGAAGATTATAGCGAGTCAAACACCAGATTTTTGATGATGAATGATAATTGGTCTGGGTTCGTGATGGATGGTAGTAATGAAAATATTAATAAACTTAAGGCTCAATATTACTATTGGCGACATGATCTAAACGCTGAAGCTGTTTTCATTACACGAGATAATATTAACGCGCTAATTGCTGCGCAAAATTTTTCTGAAGATGTTGGATTATTACATATTGATTTAGACGGAAATGATTGGTATGTCTGGAAGGAAATCAATAAAATTAAACCTGTTGTTGTCATAATAGAATATAACAGTCTATTTGGTATAGATAGGCCAATTTCGGTTATTTATGATAATGCTTTTATAAGGGAAAATGCTCACTACTCGCGATTACTGTGGGGCACATCTCTCTTAAGCCTTTATAATCTGGCTATAGATAAAGGCTATTCGTTTATAGGTTGCAATAGCGCTGGAAACAATGCATATTTTGTGAGAAATGACAAAATGAATGAGAAAGTTAAAGCTGTTTCTGTTGCCGATGGTTTCGTTTTGTCTAAGTACAGAGAATCCCGTGATAGTTCTGGGTTACTCACGTATTTATCAAAAAAAGATGCAAAAAAACTTTTAGAAGGGATTATGGTTTTTAACACCAACACAAATTGTGAGGAGCCTTTTTGATTAGCAAGCTAAATATAATTTTAGGACATGAAAATGATTGATAATGTAAGTCATGATGACCGTATTCTAGCAACTATATTGCGAAGCACATACAATGAGCCCGGCATAAAGTTTTTTACGCCAGATGAATATTCCCAGCAACTTGCTTATATGAATCGTCCCCAAGGCTATGTAATTCAACCCCATGTGCATAACTCCGTCCCACGCCAGGTTCTATTTACCAAAGAAGTGTTGTTTATTAAATCAGGCAAAGTGAGGGTAGACTTTTATGATGACCAGCAATCGTATCTCGAAAGCCGTATTTTACAGGCCGGCGATGTTATTTTATTGGCTTTTGGAGGCCATGGTTTTGAGATGTTAGAAACCAGTGAAATCATTGAAGTAAAGCAGGGCCCATTTGCAGGGGGTAAAGATAAAACACGTTTTAAGGCTATCTCAAACGAACAACTGTTGTTAAAGTGATATGTTTATTACATAGTAAATTACATGAAAACTACCTCATCTGTTTTTAATGCCTATAGTCGCTATTATGACCTCCTTTATCGGGACAAAGATTATCTTGGTGAGGCTGATTATATACAGACCTTACTTACTCGTATGGGTATTGCCCATGGTAATCTGCTCGAACTTGGTTCTGGTACGGGTAAACATGGCTGCTTGTTAGCAAATCGGGGTTACCGTGTTCATGGTATTGAGAGAAGCCCTGAAATGGTTGCACAAGCTACATCTCTTAACGGGTTCACTTGTGAGCAGGGTGATATTTGTACGACTCAATTGGATAGAACTTTTGATGCGGTCTTATCATTATTTCATGTGATTAGCTACCAAATCACAAATGCTAACTTGAATGCTGCTTTTACTAGAGCTAATGAGCATTTAAGTTCAGGAGGGCTATTTATTTTTGATTTTTGGTATAGCCCTGCAGTTTTTTCGCAACGGCCTTCGGTAAGAATAAAAAGAATGAGCGATAATCAGATCGAAATCAATCGTATTGCAGAGCCAGTGACTTACTCTAATGAAAATCGGGTTGATGTTAATTACACTATTTTTGCTCGTGATTTAGTTGACGGTAGTGTAGAAACAATCAATGAAACACATCCTATGCGCCACTTTAGTTTGCCGGAAATTGAGCTATTGTCAGCAATAAATGGTTTTGATCTTATTGGTGCCGAAGAATTTTTAACTAGCAAGTCTGTGAGTGAAGATACTTGGAGTGTTTGCGTCATATTAAAAAAAAATGATGCCACATAAAGTGATTAGTAAAAATTTATTGTTGGAGAATGGACAAGAATGCGTTGTTAAATATTTTGGTGATAAAAATCCGGATAAAATTTTTTTTGTTATTCGTCAAGAAGGCATGGGTAGGGGTCTTTTTTCTCTTCTATCTGGAATTATTTGTTATTTAGATTTTGCAGACCGCTGTGGCTTTATCCCGGTAGTTGATTTAGATAACTTTAAAACAGAATATAACGAACAGGAATATATTGGCGGGACAAAAAATGCTTTCGAGTATTATTTTTTACCAGTTACCAATGTAAAACTTGATGAAGTCTATTCAAGCAAGTGTGTTGTATTATCATCTAATGATTATCCTAAAGGATACGACTTCACGATTAAAAATATTTATGGACTTTTTAAAACCTTTGAAAAATATATCAAAATAAGGCCAGAAATAGAGCGACTGGCAAAGATACCAACAAGCCCTTCTGGTGATAAAGTTTTGGGGGTCCATTTTAGAGGTCAAGAAATGAGGACTACCGCGGGACATTGGTTCCCCCCTTCAAATAAGCAGATGTTTAAAGCTATTGACATCATGCTGCAACGAGGAAGTTTTAATAGTATTTTTGTCTGCACGGAAGATAAGCAATTATTAAATATTTTGGATAGAAAATATCCCGGAATGGTTGTATCTAACAATCATTACAGAACCCAGAGCGTTAATGCTTACAAAATAAATCCACGTAAAAATCACAAATATTTATTAGGCCGTGAGATTTTAATCGACATGCTTTGTTTGGCAAAATGCGATGCATTAATATCATGCTCATCTAACGTTGCTTGGATGTCACGCTTTATAAATAACAATCATTATTCCGCTACCATTTTTATTAATAATGGTCCAAATTCTAGCTTTTGGCCTTTGGCAAAAGTATTATGGGCTATTAAGAATATTCTTCCTGAGAAATTGGGTGGATTTAAATTAAACGACAAAACTATTGTTCTAACAAAGAGACCTTCATGAGTGACTTTATTCCTGTTAATGAGCCGTTGCTCGATGGCAATGAGAGGCAGTATTTACTAGAGTGCATTGAAAGTGGTTGGATTTCTTCTGAAGGGCCGTTTATTAAGCAGTTCGAAGAAAAATTCGCTGCTAGCTTAGGTCGAAAGCATGGAATAGCTGTTTCTAATGGAACAGCGGCTATCGACGCTGCAGTGGACGCTCTTGGTATCGGGCCTGGCGATGAGGTTATTATGCCAACGTTTACGATCATCTCGTGTATTACTCAAATTGTTCGATGTGGAGCCATTCCTGTATTGGTGGATAGTGATTCTGTTACATGGAATATGGACGTGACTCAAATAGAAAATAAAATCACTGATCGCACTAAGGCAATTATGGTAGTCCACATCTACGGGCTTCCAGTGAATATGGACCCCGTCCTTGATATTGCTAAACGTCATAACTTAATAATTATTGAGGACGCTGCTGAGATGCATGGTCAAACTTACCATGGTAAGCCTTGCGGTAGCTTTGGGAACATAAGCACTTTTAGTTTTTATTCTAACAAGCACCTGACTACAGGTGAAGGCGGAATGATTGTGACTGATGATGATAGCCTGGCGGAAACCTGCCGCAGCTTACGCAATTTATGTTTTCAGCCACAAAAACGTTTTGTTCATGAGCGACTGGGATGGAACCTCCGCATGACTAATATGCAGGCTGCGTTGGGCTTGGCACAGTTAGAGAGATTGGATGAGTTTATTAGCAAGAAGCGAATAATGGGGAGACGGTACGCAGAATTACTTGGAAACTTGCCAAGTTTACAACAACCATTATCTCATACTGAATATGCTGAAAATATTTATTGGGTTTATGGGGTGATACTAGATGAATCCACTGGTTTAAATGGGGAAAAGGTAATTAAGCTCCTATCAAATAAAGGGGTTGGTTCTAGACCATTTTTTTACCCAATGCACCAACAACCTGTATTACGACGCATGGGTCTATTTGAAGGTGAGCATTATCCGGTGGCAGAGAGAATTAGTCGGCAAGGGCTTTATTTGCCAAGTGGTATGGCTCTTAAGGAAGAACAAATAGCGCAAACATCGCAAACAATCCATGATGTGTTAAAATAAAATTATTTTAAAGCATTTAAAATGAAGCCTATAAAGGTAGGGGTGTGGTTTGATCAAAAGCTATTAAGTGGCGGAGGTTATCAGCAATCCATTAGCTCAGCTACTTTAATTAGCAGAGTAACTAAAGAATTAGTTTCGCCTATATATTTTACCCCCTTCAATGAGAATATTTTACCATTGGAAGCCCAGGGTCTTAATGTTCATTTAATAAAATTACCTTTTTTGATTACTGTGCTGCTTAAGTTGCAGCTACTGTTTTCTCGTTTAGGATATTTTAGGCCATTAAAAAAATTATTTTTTTCGAATATATTTGAGAATAAACTTCTGAAATATGATATTGATCTAGTTTATTTTTTATCGCCTTCGCCTCTGGCGCTCTGTTTAAATAAATTAAATTATGTGACTACAGTTTGGGATCTGGCTCACAGAGATGATGTTGAGTTTCCGGAGATTCGTTGTGATGGTATTTTTGAAGGAAGGGAGAAGATTTGCCACAGAACATTGCCTAAAGCAACAGCAATTATTGCTGATTCAGTATTAGGAAAAAATAATCTAATAAAGCGATATGGCATTGATTCTGGAAGAATTTATGTTATTCCATTTTCTCCGGGGCACGTTTCCAATTTTGAAAAATTCAAGGATACCTCATTTGATGTTGCAAATTACTATCAATTGAGCACTCCATATATTTTCTATCCAGCTCAGTTCTGGGCACACAAAAATCATGTTTATATTTTAGAGGGAATTGAAGCGCTCGAACGTATTTATGGCATCAAAATTGGTGCAATTTTTTCAGGGGTTGATAAAGGGAATATGCCCTTTATACAAAAAAGAGCTAATGAGTTAAATTTGTTAGAAAGAATCATATTTACCGGATTTGTGCCTGACGAAAGACTGTACCATTTATATAAACAGTCTCTGGCATTGGTGATGCCGACTTATTTTGGACCCACAAACATTCCTCCACTGGAGGCTTTTAGTCTCGATGTACCAGTTCTTTATTCAGACAAAGCTGGACTTAAAGAGCAGGTTGGGAATGCAGCACTATTGATGGATTTACATCAACCAGCTTCAATGGCTGAGTCCATACATAAGCTTCTTCAAAATCCAAAGATTGCTGACAGGCTTAAGAAAAATGGAAGAAAATTACTTTCCGAGTATGATAAAGACAGACTAAGCACGTTAGAGCCTATATTCGTGGATTTTCAGAGGCGTCTTTCCTGCTGGCAGTGATGTTAAGTAATTTGTACCTTAAAGCTTTACTGTTAAAACTATTTAATATTAACCAGAAAGATTTTTTATGAAACGCGTTAGTGTCGTTATATCTGTGTTAAATGGCGCCTCATGCATTGAGCATTGCCTACGTTCGATTATAGATTCAGATTATACAATGATTGAAATTATCGTTATTGATGGTGGATCAACTGATGGTACATTGGATATTATAGATAAATATATGCACCAAATTTATTATTTTATTTCAGAGGTTGATAGAGGGATATATGATGCTTGGAATAAAGCGATAAGTGTTTCCAGGGGTGATTGGATAACATTTATCGGATCAGATGATCAATGGAGAAAACCTGAAAGCTTAACCAGTCTAATGAAGATAGCAAGCTACCCTAATGTAAATTATGTTTCAGGGAAAGCACATCTTGCGGATAATAAAAAACAATCCATTGGCCAAAAGTTTGACTATTCTTCCTTGATGCAAGGAATGAAATTCATGCATGTTGGTTCATTACACCATAAAAGTCTTTTTAAAAACTATGGGGGTTTTGACGCTAATTATCGAATCGCTGGAGATTACGATTTCTTTGTAAGAAATGGAAAGTATATTAGGTCAGCATTTCATCCCGATGAAATTATTTTAATGGGATCGTTTGGTATAAGTAGTATGAGATACCATAAAGCACTGCTGGAAAGCTTTAACTCGCTAAAGTCTTCGGCTGATTTTGGCCTAATAAAGGCAATAATTTTTATCCTAATATCATATGCAGCGTTAGGCCGTAGAAAGTTAATGCGGGATTTATTCGCTAATGGCTAAAAAAAACTTGTACATTGTGGCATACAATATTCGTCGAGGTGGGGGCGTCATTTTATTGCTGGATTTACTTTGTGCTTTAAAAGAATTTCAAGCTATTAAAGTTTGTATTGTAATTAATAACGACCTACATATTCCTTTTAATTTACCTAAAAATATACAATTTAAAGTAGTAAGAACCGGTATTTTAACTCGATTTGTTACCGAATTCTGGTTAATGTTAAAAATAAAACCAGGAGATGATTTGATTTTCTTTGGGAATCTCCCCCCGCTATTTAGGCTAAGCGGAAGAGTGTTTGTTTATTTGCAGAATCGTTTTCTGGTTGATGTTTTTCCATTAACGGAAAACAAAACTTCATATAAAATAAGAACATTTTTGTTAAAGCTTTGGTTTGTAAATAGAGTTTCCAACGTTGATTTTTTCTTCGTTCAGACACCTTCTATGAAGAAATTATTATCTAGTTTAAAAGTCACAGCACCTATTTTAGAGTTTCCTTTTTTTGGGGGAAGCAAGAAATTACTCACCACAACTTCTACCCCAACTATAAATCCCAATAAAAAAAAATTGCATACTGGTTTTCATTTTATTTATGTTGCGTCTGGTGAGGAGCATAAAAATCATTTAAATTTATTGCTTGCTTGGAATGTTCTTGCCACAGAAGGAATTTACCCAACATTGCACCTAACCTTAAATGAAAAGTATGATTCTGACTTATTATCAATGGTAAACTATGACAAGGATTTAAGTAGTCTTTTCATTGTGAACCATTCAGAATATTCGCATGACAGTATTATTAAGTTGTATAAAAAGTCAGATGCTTTGATCTACCCATCATTTTGTGAGTCACTCGGCTTGCCATTGGTTGAAGCAAGTGAGTTAGGGGTTCCAGTTATTGCTTCTGAGCTTGATTATGTGCGAGATTTAATTGATCCAGAAATTACATTTAACCCACAATCCGCATTATCTATAGCCAAGGCGGTCAAAAGATTTATGAGCATAAATGACCGAAAATCAATAATAAAGACAGCAGATGAATTTCTTAGGTATGTTATTAATTTTGATACAAGGGTCTAAAATCATAAAATGAGGACTTCAAAATATATCATTTTCGGAATCAGTAATATATTTTTATTACTGCTAATGTTGCCTGGAATTGGATCTCAAATAGGCCGGAACACATTGAGCTACGGACTGGGACTATCATCACTTTTGCTTTTAATTTACGGCATTTATCATTATAAATTAAAGCCGTTAAGCCTCTTGCGAGTCGGATCAATCAAGGCAATAATTTTAATTCCTTTTCTTATTTTAATTCACGCAATACTTGTGTTTTATTTTCAGGGTGACATTGTTGAGCCGATTAAGTTGGCTCTATCAATATTATTGTTATTGTTGATGCTAATTGCATCTCTTTCATTATTTTATCTTATAGATAGGGCAGGTCAGCGGGAATTTAATTTCACATTAACATATATTTACTATGCCTTAATTCTAATTGCCGTTGCCGCTTTTTTTGGTTTGTTAGATTTTGGAAGAACTGGAAAAGCGGTAGGCTTTGCTTCGGAGACTAGCCAGTTTGTTTTGGTTTTTTCCCCCTTTATATTTTGGAAATTATGTAGGACTTCCAATCCAATCTCCAGATGTTGGATAATAATTTCGTTATTCTATTCATCACTATTATTTCAAAGCATGCTCCTGTCCTGTATTGCAATTATTGCATCTTTTATTACCCTAAAAATCAACAAACTGCCTGTTGTTTTTTTTGCTATGTTTATTGTATTTCATCTGCATGGAATGAGCATTTCCTATTTTGAGAGCTCAGGCATAAAATCTCCCTTTTTAAGTAAGGATGAAGATGCGGCAAGCAAATATTATAGAGATAGACTTCCTCTATTGAATTCAGGGCATGGTTTTGATGTTTCGTCCCATAATTTAATTGATATCCCGAGAGGTTTTTTACATGCTTTAGTTAAAAACTCATACAACACTACCCTTTTAGCTCCTATATCTGGGTGGGAGAGAGCTATTTTAAATGTCAAGGATAGCTGGGGTCTTGGTTTCGGATTTAATCAATTCGGAACTAAGGGGCGCTGGGGAGAAGCTAGCTTACAAAGTTACAAAGTTACTAAACAATCAGGACCTGGCTTTGTCATTTGTCTTCGAAGTGGCTCACTATTGGGAGCAAAGATGGTTGGAGAGTTCGGTTTTATTGGTATTTTTTTCATTTTAATTTACCTGAAATTTTCTTTAACTAGGCTCCTAGAATTCAGACGATACTGCATGTGTTTATCTCAGGATTCCAGCTCAAAGAATATTTTTTATATTGCTTGTGTGCTTTGTTTTAGTTTTAGTTTATTCTTAAGATCCCCTGGGTACTTTAGCCCTGAAAGCTTTTTATTTATGGTAAGTGCTTTTGGCCTTATAATGAATGGTAAATCAGTTTCAACTAGCCCAGCCTACCAATGAAAATTCTTATCATCTCACAATATTTTTGGCCTGAACAATTTCAAATTAATACAATCGTGCTTGGCTTAAAAAAACGAGGTCATGATGTTGAGGTGTTGACTGGATTACCAAATTATCCAACGGGCATTTTTTTTGAAAGTTATAATTTTTTTTCTTGCCTGAGAGAAGAGCTTTGGGATGAAATCACAATACATCGGATACCAATAATTCCAAGAGGTGGAGGGAGTACATTTAGATTAATCATAAATTATTTATCCTTTATTTTATCAGGACTATTTTTTGCCCCATTTATACTTCGAAATAAAAATTATGATGTAATCTTTGTGTATGGAGTTTCCCCTATATTTCAATCAATCCCGGCATCATTTCTGGGTTTTTTAAAAGGAGCTCCTGTTGTTCTTTGGGTTCAAGACTTATGGCCTGAAAGTCCCCAAGCGACAAGGCACATTAATTCCAAACTATTGCTAAATATTATTCGCCTAGCAGCTAATTTCACATACCGGCAAGTTAATATGCTTCTTGTTCAGTCAAAAGCTTTTATACCTATATTGAAGAAAAGTGTTCCTGACATTCCAATTATTTATCATCCAAATACGGTTGAGCCCTTTTTTTATTCCAATAACTCATATAGGTTGCCAGCAATTCAATCCCTAGAAAATGATTTTAATGTTGTATTTGCTGGCAATATTGGTGAAACGCAAGCAATTGAAGTGATTGTTGCAAGTGCAATTAGGTTGAAGCCATACTCTGGTATAAAAATAATTATGTTTGGCGGTGGCAGCAGGCTTAACTGGGTCAAACAACAGGTTAAAAAAAATGAATTAAGTAATCTAATTATTGAGGGGCATTATTCAGTTGAGTTCATGCCAAAAATTTTGAGAAAAGCCTCGGCTTTGCTTTTAACTTTAAATAGCAATCCGGCCTCAAGGTTGACTATACCAAATAAGTTGCAGGCCTACTTGGCAGTAGGAAAACCAATAATCGCATGTTTGGATGGAGAGGCAAGTCGAATTATTAAGGCTTCAGGCGCCGGGTTTACTGTTCGCGCTGAAGACAGCAAGGGTTTGTTTGAAGCGATTTTAAAAATGAGAGAATTGTCAGATTTTGATAGGATGAGAATGGGTCGTAACGGCTCAAAATATTTTAAAAGTAATTACGAAACTCATAAACTCATCGATGATTTGGTGATGCATTTATCTTGCGTAGTTAAAAAGGATTTACCTTGAAAGTATTAATACTTGGTGCTAGTGGCATGCTAGGCAATGCGATGATGAGAATTTTTGGTGAAGATGAAGATATTGATGTTTTCGGTACAACCAGATCCAATACTTTTCGCCATTCCTCACAGTTACCCCCCGAAAAAATTATTTCAGGGTTAGACGTTAATAATATTGATACTTTAATTGGAGTAATGAGATGTATAAAGCCTGATGTTGTTATTAATTGTGTAGGCTTAATAAAGCAGTTAAAAGAATCAAACAATCCTATGCATGCACTTCCCATAAATAGTATTTTTCCACACAGACTGGAAATGTTGGTAAGCACGCAAGGCTCGAGACTTGTTCATATAAGTACCGATTGTGTCTTTTCTGGCCTCAAAGGAAATTACAAAGAAGATGATGTTTCTGATGCTATTGATTTATACGGAAAATCAAAATATTTGGGTGAGGTTGCATGCAAGAATTCTGTTACATTGCGCACATCTATAATAGGTCACGAGCTTAATACATGTAATGGTCTGGTTGACTGGTTTTTAAGACAACAAGGAACCTGTTTAGGTTATGAAAATGCTATTTTTTCTGGCTTACCAACAGTTGTCCTGGCAAAAATTATTAAGAATATTGTCATCCCAAAAAAATTAACTGGCCTTTATCATATAGGCTCTGAACCAATATCCAAGTTTAATTTATTAAAAATAATCGCGGAGATTTATAAGCGAGACATAAAAATAGTACCTGATCGAAAATTAAGAATTAATAGATCTCTTTGTTTTGAAAAATTTAGTTCTGAAACTGGTTATCAGGCCTCACCATGGATAGATTTAATAAGGGTTATGTATGAATATCAAAAATGAGATTGACCAGAGATTTAGGGATAAAATTTTGCTTCTGACAGGAGGTACAGGCTCTTTTGGAAATGCAGTACTAAGAGAGTTTCTGAGTACCAGTATTCGTGAAATAAGAATTTTTAGTCGAGATGAAAAAAAACAAGAAGACATGAGAGTTTCATTTAATAACAAAAAACTAAAGTTTTTTGTAGGCGATGTGCGTGATTATGATTCTATTTATCAAGCGATGAGCGGCGTTGATTATGTTTTTCATGCGGCAGCCTTAAAACAAGTGCCATCCTGCGAGTTTTATCCTTTAGAGGCTGTGAAAACCAATATAATTGGTTCAGAAAATGTAATGGCGGCAGCTATTTCTCAAAAAGTGGCTAAAGTAGTAATGCTAAGTACGGATAAAGCAGTATTCCCAATTAACGCTATGGGAATGACCAAGGGTCTTATGGAGAGGCTTATGATTGCAAAATCGCGAACACAGTCAAAAAATGGAACTATCTTATGTGCCACAAGATACGGAAATGTTTTAGGGTCAAGAGGCTCGGTTGTTCCATTATTTATATCGCAAATCAAATCGGGAAAGTCATTAACGCTCACCGATCCTTATATGACAAGATTTTTAATGTCACTAGATGACTCTGTTTCACTCGTATTACATGCTTTTTTGAACGGTATTAATGGTGATATTTTTGTTCAAAAATCATCAGCTTCGACTATGGATGTTATGGCTAGAGCATTAAAAGAATTATTTAAAGCAGATAATCCAATTCAAGTCATTGGTACTCGTCATGGAGAGAAACTATATGAAACCTTGGTTTCCCGGGAGGAAATGGCTAGAGCTGATGATTCGGATGATTATTATAGGATTCCTGCAGATAATAGAGACTTAAATTACGAAGAATTTTTTACTCAAGGAAAGCAAGAAATTTCTAACAAAAACGATTACACTTCAAGCAATACAAAAATTTTAGATCTGATAGAGGTAAAAAAACTTTTATTAGATTTAGAATTTATTAGGAGTGAGTTGCGCTTGCGGGATAAAGAATGACCCCCGTGAGCTATAAACAATCTCAACTTATTAAAGGTTCTGGAGAATCGTGCGGCATGATGTTTGACATAAAAATTAACTATAATTACTTTAATAATCTTTTTAAATATTTGTTTGTGGATAATTACCCTGAAGTAAATAAATACAAGCGGGCCATTCTCACTCGCGATTATGGGTGTTAAATATGGTCAAGATAATGACAATTGTTGGTACAAGGCCTGAGCTTATTAAGATGAGCAGGGTTATAGCGGAGTTTGATATTCACACTGACCACTTATTTGTTCATTCAGGTCAAAATAATGATTATGAGCTTAATCAAATATTTTTTGATGACTTGGGCATCCGTAAGCCAGATTATTTTCTTGACGTGACGGGGGGCAATACAGCTAAAACGATTGCAAGAATTATTGAGAAATCAGATGAGGTCATGGAGAAAGAGAGACCTGATGCTGTGATGCTATACGGTGATACCAATACTGGTTTGGCGGTTATTGCCGCAAAACGCCGTAAAATCCCAGTTTTCCATATGGAAGCGGGTAATAGAAGCTTTGATCAGCAAGTCCCAGAAGAATTAAATCGTAAAATCATAGATCATTTAAGTGATATTAATTTTGTTTTGAGTGAGCATGCCCGCCAATATCTTATTCTTGAGGGTATTCGGCCCGAAAAAATCATTAAAACAGGATCTCATATGCGCGAGGTTTTGGATTTTTATATGGATAAAATTCTGTTATCTAATGTTTTGGGTCGAATGAATCTAAATGCTAATCAGTTTTTTATTGTAAGTGTGCATCGTGCAGAAAATGTAGATAACCAACAAAATCTTATCGACATGATTGAAGGTTTGAATGCTCTTGCCGAAAAATACAATTATCCTCTCATTATCTCTACTCATCCCAGGACTAGAAATAGATTAGATGCATTGCAGGATTATAAATTACATCCAAATATTAAATTCTTCAAACCATTTGGTTTTCTTGATTATATTAAATTACAAATGGAGGCGCTCTGTGTTATTTCCGATAGTGGGACTATTACTGAAGAAGCGTCTTTATTGAACTTGCCGGCTATTACTATTCGCAAAGTGCATGAGCGCCCAGAGGGAATGGATGTGGGAACATTGATTATGAGCGGCCTAAAGAAAGATAATGTACTTGAAGCGGTAAAGGTTATTATCGCACAACATGATAAATCAAATCGAGTAGTCAGCGAAATTTCTGATTACGTCAGCAGCGCTTCAGTTTCAAAGCAAGTTTTAAGGGGCGTAATAAGCAACATTGAGTATATTAATCGAACTGTCTGGGCCAAGTAATGACTTATTTTTTTTATTTTTCCAATTTATCCATTCAAAGCATGAGATGAACTTATAGGAATTAGGTGATATGAAGCGCTTATTTGATATCTTTTTTGTATTAATTTTATCCTGTGTAGTTGTGGTGCCTTGTTTTCTAATTTGGCTGGCTGTTTCTTTGACATCCAAAGGCCCTGGTTTGTATTGGTCGGATCGAGTTGGCCGTCACGGCCGACTTTATAGCATGCCTAAATTTCGTACCATGCATATTGGAACACCCTCTGTTGCCTCGAATCTACTAGATGAACCTAGATCTCATCTAACTCCGATCGGCGAACTTTTACGCAAGACAAGTCTTGATGAATTGCCTCAACTTTGGAGTATTTTAAAGAACGATATGAGTTTTGTTGGACCTAGACCAGCACTCTTTAATCAGCATGACCTTATCAAGCTCAGAAAAGAGTTTGGGGTCACTCGTCTAACTCCTGGTTTAACTGGCTGGGCACAGGTAAATGGTCGTGACGAGCTGGATATTTCAAGTAAAGTAGCATTAGATTTTGAGTATATGGAGCACCAGTCCCTATGTTTTGATATAAGGATTATATGTTTAACATTAAGGATGGTGTTAAGCCGTGCTAATATCTCCCACTAAGATTTTTCTGCGTAAGTGTGCATCCACTTGTATGCTTTGATAATTTTTATAACACCAATTAATGGATCCTAACTTAAAGATAAATGAAAAAAACTTTACTTACTTCTCGGAGCGCACTGTCACTTGCTTATGACATCTTGGCAGTTATAGTTGCTTGGTATGGTTCCTTCCTGCTCCGATTTAATTTTGACCTTCCTTTAGAGCAACAACTTCTAATGCTTCAAACCTTATGGCTAGTCCTTCCGCTGCAAGCAATTACTTTCATTTCATTTGGGCTTTATCGGGGAACCTGGAGATTTACAAGTGTGCTAGAACTCAAGCGCATGCTTCTCATGATTGCAACTTCGTTTGTTATTTGCACGACCTTACTCTTCATGTCCGGTAATTTGTTAGAGGTTCCGCGCTCCGTATTGATTCTCGATCCGATTTTGTTGTTATTCCTGATGGGAGGCGTTCGTTTTATTTACCGTATGATCATGGAGAACAAGCTTTACGGCTCCTTCATCAAAACAGGTAAGCCCGTTATTATCGTTGGCTTAGGTCCTGAGACAGTGACGTTGGTTAAAGATCTTGATCACAGTGCTATGTGGTGGGTGGCTGCGCTGATCGATGAGGATGAAGGCATGCACGGCCGAGAGGTCATGGGTGTAAAAGTTTATGGCAGTATAGCATCCATAGGCGAGGTAGCTGCTAAGTTGAGCGTGCATCATGTGATCATTGCTATGACATCTGCACGCTATAGGGAGCGAAGAAATGCGTTGGAGTGGGCGAAGAAGTCGGGTCTGGAAGTGTTAACAGTGCCATCGATTGAAGATCTTATGAGTGGTCGTTTGAATGTCTCACAGATACGCCGGGTGGAAGTCGAAGATTTATTGGGTCGCGATGTAGTTAATTTAGATAACTCAGGATTAAAGGATCTCATTGCGGACCACCCAGTACTGGTGACTGGTGCAGGTGGCTCGATTGGTTCAGAACTGTGCCGCCAGATTCTTAAATTTAAACCTAGCGCATTAATCTGTTTAGACCTCTCGGAGTTAGGACTTTATAAGCTAGGTCAAGACTTAGACGGTATAGTTGTAAAAAAAGTTCTTGTAGTTGGTGATGTTAAAAATGCTGCACGATTAGATGAGTTGCTCGCTAAACATAAACCTAAAGTAGTGTTTCATGCGGCGGCTTATAAGCATGTGCCCTTAATGGAAAAAGATAATGTTTATGAGGCCCTCAGCAATAATGTGCTTGGTACTTTTACCCTAGCAAAGGCTTGTATACGAGCCAATGTTAAAAAGTTTATTTTAATATCGACAGACAAAGCTGTGAACCCAACAAATGTGATGGGTGCTACTAAAAATTTAGCTGAGATGGTTTGCAATGGTCTACAAAAGGATAAGGGGACACGGTTTATTGCGGTACGGTTTGGTAATGTGCTAGGAAGTAGCGGGAGCGTCATACCAAAATTTCGTAAACAGATTGAGATGGGTGGCCCAATTACTGTGACCCATCCTGAAATTATGCGTTACTTTATGTCGATTCCAGAAGCTGCACAGCTTGTCATGCAGGCTGGACTTATGGGCTCTGGCGGCGAAATCTTCGTGCTAGATATGGGTGAACCCGTGAGCATAGTTCATCTTGCAAAAGACATGATTAAACTCTCAGGCTTTAGTGAGAATGAAATTATGATTGAGTTTTCTGGACTACGTCCTGGAGAAAAGCTGTATGAGGAGCTTTTAGCTGATGGCGAAAAAACTCTCCCAACTCCTCATGAAAAGCTTCGTATTGCCTGCGCGATTAAGGTAGATGAGAGGTGGGTGAAGTCTCTTGTTAAATGGATAACCACTTCGCCTATGCAGAATGAGCGATTGGTAAAAGAAGAGCTAAAGAAATGGGTAAAAGATTATCAAATCGATATTAATGCAGGCTAATACCCGGTTTTATATTTATATAACCAATAATTCGTGAAGTGCATTAATTGATTTGAACATATTAATAGTTTTCCAGTCTTGGTCTTTTCCATAACCATATGTAGCTTTTATAAAAGAAATATTGCGGCCGTTAGCACTAAGACCATCACCTACGGTATCACCCACAAAATATGCATCTTTAAAATCACTATCCTTTTTTATGATGGCTTGAATCATCTGGCTCTTATTTCGCATTACTGCCTCACTGTCCGTACATTCCACAAAGAGAAAAAACTTGTCCCAGTTAAAGTGTTCGAGAATTTTTATGGTGGGGCTCAATCGTTTGTTGGTGGCTATCGCCATTTTGTCCCCTTGTTGATGAAGTTGGGCGAGTGTTTCATTTGCGGATGGGTAGGGCTCCGTGAAATTGAGCACGCCTTCGTCATGCATTTGAATAAAAGCAATGACGAACTCATCGACTAAAGGGTGGTCTGGGCCTCCAAGGATTTCCGCTACGGTTTGACGCAGAGGAGGACCGATGAGTACATTTTTAGCGACATCCAGTCGATGAGGGGCTAATTTTTTGGTGATGCTTTCGAAACATTGGGTGATGGCGGCCTCCGAATGGACGAGCGTCCCGTCAAAGTCAAAGATCCAAGCCTTGCTCATTTACAGATCAACCCATGCGTTGGCCTCAATACTCTTCTGTATCCCTTCAAGCGTTTTGGCATTCCATACGGCGTCTTGTTCATCTAACTTCGGCGTTATGCGCCTTAAAATTACCTCATTAACGTGCTGGATTTCCC
>ENA-UOXV01003682-UOXV01003682.1-marine-metagenome-genome-assembly--contig:-NODE-3682-length-18322-cov-5.636448_pt1 | contig 18322 bp, 10 predicted proteins | sample MGYA00238165_ERZ766961 | MGnify/ENA primary metagenome ERZ766961 (study PRJEB28924, sample SAMN03173240) | marine metagenome | biome: Marine; feature: Water; material: Subsurface seawater | place: North...
GTCAAGCTACGGCATGTATGGCGGTTCGTCAAGCTACGGCATGTATGGCGGTTCGACAAGCACCAGCGATTATGGGTATGGTGGTGGCTATCGCCGCAGACATGAAGAGAGCGGTGGACAGGATGGGCGTGAGTCGGTCTTGATGCGGGGCGTGGGCAGCGAAAGGGTTCAGCCGCGTGGTTCGCACTCGCCCAGTGCCAGCGCGCACCCTGGCGGCGCAACTCTCAATCTAAAACGCGGGGAGCACGGAGAGCTGCTGCTTCCCGAGGCAAGCGATGCCCCTGACGCGTCTCAACCAATCTTTGTTTGCGAGTAATGGGGCACGCGCCTCATGCTTTCCCGCGGGCGTGAAGCGCTTGACGCCGGAAAGCACTCCCAATAGTCTGCGGGCGTCACTTGCCACAAGCGGGCACTCTTGTCTAGCGCTCTTTGGCCTGCCCGCCCTGCTCCAGCCGCGGATCACAGCGTCCGTGCTGCCAAGGGCGGCGCGCCCTTGGCCAAGGCATTCCCCGCCCCCCACACTCGAGTGCTGATGGCAGCGCGGCGTGTAGGGCGCGCAGGTGCGGCAAGGCCGCGACGGACGGCGCCAGCTGGAGGTGATGCTGATGCCTGAAGGGGACACCATGCGGCTCGTGCACCGCCGCCCTCCCGTGCCTCTCCGCGCGCCCGCGCGCGACGGCCCATCAGAGCAGGCTGCCCGGCCGTCGGTCGCGCGCCATGCCAAGGCCGCGCGTCCAATCAAGGGCGGAGTCGTCAGGGCGCACAGTGCGAAGAGAGACCGGCCGTGGCGCGGCTCGGACCACCCGCGCGGCGGTTGGGCAGCGGAGGAGGATGCGCCGCGCTACGTGCACGTCGGACGGCGGCATCTGCTGCAGGAAGACTCTGGGGACTCCGGGGACTCCGGGGACTCCGGGGACAGTGGCAACTCGACCAGCTGCGGCAACTCGACCAACTCGTCCAATTGCACTGCCATCGCGTTTGTTGCGGATGACATCGACTTTTCGGGCTGGCTCTCCTGGGTTACCTTCAAAACGAAACTTACCATCGCGCCAGGCACGGAATGGTATAATTATGAAGCGATACCTTGCTTCCATACGCCTGATTTCCCAAATGGTAATTATCCCTATGACGACCCGTCACAATGGGGGTGCAAGGACGAGCCCGGCACCGATGAATACGATTGGAATTGCTATTGCGACGATTATAGCGGCACCACTTTCCCGTGGACGATCGGGACATTGCAGGAACACCAGTCTCTCGAGGAACAGTTTACCTCGCTTTTCCAAGACCAGATAAAGGAGTTGCCCGCATGCAAGTGTGGGTCCACATCATGCTCCGGAGACAAAGACGAAAATCTCTGCGACGAAGCGATCGACGGAAACCTGTGGAGTGTAGTTCTGCAGTCGACGTCCGCCAATGTGCTTGAGTTCTCTTACGCACTCAATGGGCCATCATGGCTCACACCGCTACTTGCAGATCAGCTCGAGGACAATCTCCCATCGATCCTCTCCACCTCCTTCCTTGCTGAATTCAAATATCGGCCTTCATGGCAGGTCAACCGTCCTGACTGCGCCGAAACTGCTGCGGGTGTACCTTGCTGCGATACCACACCGTGGGAGGATGATGTCTATTATTTGGATTACTTTGCACTGACCATGTCACCAGAGTACTATTGTGATGAAATGGATTATTACACGGAATCGGAATCAGTTGGATCGGAGGCGGATTTCGACAAATGCTGTCTTGAACCCAGTGAAGACGTGCCAATTGCAGTGCAATCAACCGGTTTCGGTGTCGGCGGTGCGATATGCGGAAATGGCATTCGCGAACAGCTGATCCAGGTCTCGGACGACGGTGTCGAGACCATAACTGAGTACGAGACGTGCGATCTTGGCGCGGGTAACGGCCCGCTTGGGTCTTGCACGGAGTTGTGCGACTGCAATTCGGGTTTCGAAATTGACGAGGATGAACTCGCGGTATACGTCGCAAGGAATGGCTCGCGCTATGAAGGCATGAATTCCACTTGCGAGTGCACGGCAAATATCACGTTCACTGCACTGACGGTTGAGTCGTCGCAAATCTCCGGTGCAACCAATACTCTCAGGGTCACACTTGAGCTCTCCTCTTCCGTCTCGGGGATCGATACGACTCAGGATGTCGACGAAAACAAGTATGGCTGGAAGGTGAATGCAGAGGGCAGGGAGCTGACGTCGAATGTGAAGGCAATCGTCACAATCTCAGGACTCACCGGGACGCTTACGTCGTCCACAGGCTCTCTGCCGGTGTTTTGCGAAGAAGTCGGCAGAGATGCGTGTAACGTTGGGACACTCGACTCTGCCAACGGCGGGTGGATTTACGATATGGGGACATGGGACCAAACCACTGGCACCCTTCAATTCTATATTCTCTCAGAGCACATGATGCCCCCAGCGAACGCACCCAATGCTGATGAACCGAACATTTTGGTGGTGTCATTCAATGTGACCAATCGCGACATAGCACAGACTGCTGTGCACCCGACTGTCGGAATTTGCGTCAAAGAACGCGTGAACACTGACGAACTTGAAATCCCTGTGCTCTCGTCGTCCGCACAACTGATAGAGGCGGGCATCGCGCAGACCGTCTCGGTCAAAAAGGCAAACTCGAGCACCGGCGAGACAAGGGAGGTGATTTCGATCCAGATCGACGAGAACGACCTCATGCCCGGCGCGACCATCAAGGTGCAGGCGTTCGAGACAGTTCTCAACCGTGGAGGGCTCACGGAGACGATGCTTGAAGGGATGCCATTGGGCGCCAACTTTGCCGGCACCTTTCAATCGCTGATGAAGATTGAGGCTACGGGCGCCGGACTGCGAAGCGCTGTAAACCTTTCGATGGCCGTCGATGATGGCGTGCTGCGTAGGCAGGGAGGTTGCTTTGTGACAGAAGACAAACGCCTGGAGATCTGCCTTTCGGGATACGTCACCATGTTTCGCTACAACAATGCAACAGCGGAGTGGGAGCCCAAATCGGAGCTTGGCCACGGCACGCGCGGGCTGACAGACGTAACGCATGCTACGCAAAACTTTTCATTTTGGGCCGTGCTCGCGACTGCACCATGCTGCGACTACGAGGGCACAGGCAAGTCATGTGGCGACCAAGTCTGTCTTGATCCTGAAGACCGTGTGGGTGCGGCAAGCACGACACGCCAGGACGCCAAGTCGGGTGCCGGCACGCTCTCAAAGATGCCAGCCATGACGGAAACCCACCGCCCGGAGATCCAGAACGCCGATCAAATGGCCGCGTACCTCGCCCCGCCCGCAAGCGCTGCGCCCGATGTTTACATGCGTCGTGATTGGCAACAATTCCTCCAAGAGGACCTCGGTTGGGCGTGGCCCCCCGCGCGATTCGGGCATAGCGTTCAGGAGGTGTCAACAACGCGCGTGCTGGTCTACGGTGGCGTCGGCTGCGGCAAATACGACAACGTCACGAACTTGTGCATCGAGCTGAAGATTCTCGACGACCTGTGGGAGATGGATACTGTGCAGGGCCGGATGCGCAACAACCCCTTTCGAGAGCTCGACCTGTCACCGCGACTTCCAGGCCTGGTCGGTATGACTGCAGTGCCGCTTGGAGCAGCGTCACATCAAATATACGTGCTTGGCGGGTCGTCGTCGTCCTTTGTACTTGATCTGATGCTCGGCCTCCCGCTCAACCCGTCCGCTGACAACTTTGAGTTCCGCAACCTCGAGTTCCGCGCCAGAAAGGCGTTGCAGGCCAAGGTGACGTCCGAGGCTGCGATTTCAGGACACTCCGAAGTGTCAAACGCCACGCTCGCGATTCTCTTTGGCGGTTTCTCGCGTAACTTACTCACCTCCGCCGTTTATTTTTACGATCTTCAGGCCGCCTCACCAGAAATCGCGCTTAGTCGCTCAAAGGCGCTCGCGTCAGGACCTGTGGCACGCTCGTTCACTGGCGTTGCGAAGCCAGACGACTCGTCCTTGATGATGTTCGGCGGTGTCAACTCCGAGGTTGGAATCTCCGACTTGTGGATGCTCGACCTCAACACCCAGGCGTGGTCCGAGGTGCATGCCACCAGTTCATCGGCAGGCCCGAGGGCCAACTCCTTCCCCGCATTCGAATCGTTTGATCTCGATGGCAACACAGTCCTCGTTGTCTCGGGAGGTATCGGCGGCGGCTTCGCGGACGGCCTCACCTTTATCCGCAGACTTCCAGTCGACTTCCAGCACCCTCCCGACGCACCGAACGGTCCGCAAAGAATTTCATCCGCGGTCTATGGGGGCGACGGTTGGGGTATGACTGTTCTGCCCACACGTGTCGGCGCCCTGACTAACGAAATTTATATCTGGTCCGTGCCCTCCTTCTGCACGCTCGCCTCAGTTCTGCTGGCATGCACCTCTGATTTGACACGAAACCTTATCCTACCCTCCTTGCTGCCGCAGGATTTCGGAGCGCCTGAATTACCCTGGCATGGCCGGTGTGTGGACGCATCTGCGCTCCATCGCGCCTACAGGTTGCTGCGACATGACAGAGCAACAGTATGTCTTAGATGCCCAGAAACAAGTGCGAACGTGCCCTGCCATTGGTCCCGGGGTCGTTGGCAGTCCGACCGCTCGCCTCAAGCGTGGCCGCGGGTGTTTCCCGGAGCCTTCGGCATTTGGCGCCATGGTGAGCGGCAGATTTTCTGCCGGCAAAGAGGCCGTTCTCAAGTACGGTGGTGTACTTTCTACCGGGGGGGCTGCCGATAAGCTCTGGTATTTTGACACCACACAGATTGTGGAAGGGACCGTATACTCATTTCGTTTCGAGAATGTCCGTTTGCAAGACTGGAATCAGACCGCGTTCCGGGAGATTCTCTTCATGAATCACGAGGACGGTGGCTTCGAGTGCGACTCTGCACTTACGCTTTACCTCCTTTCGACAAGCCTGGAAAGCCCAAATCCGGAGACCATGGCGCCGCGAATTCGCGTTCAGGTGTCGATGGATTCCGGCTTCGTCGAGTACTCCGAACGAAAACAGATCGAGTACGAGCCCGGCAATTGGATTCGCTGGCCGTGCCTTCCAACTCACGTCGAGGACAGCGATGGTGTTCCTGTTGCCCAGATCTGGCGTGACCATTGGGCACAAAACGCGCCGCGTCTCCTTAATGGTTCTGAGCCCTCACATGCACCAGCGCCTTTGCCCGCACTACCGCACGTGAACGCCGCTGTGCGCCACCTCAGCGCGGGCGCCGCTCTCCCTGCTGCGGTAATGGACTAAAGCATCTGACTTCTGCGACTGCTGCAGGGACAGCAATGGCGAATGCAACGCTGGCGGATGATCAGACTGGGGTGACACGCAAGCCAGCTCTCACATTTGATGGGGATGTGGTGGAATTCGACAGCAACACACCGGCGCACGTGGAAGAGGAGTACTGGATGCACACATTTGCGTACAATGACCTAGAGACGTGCCGCAGTGGCGACGGTGACTTCTGCATGCGTGGCCACTGCCAGGGAAGTACGGCAGCGAACGCGGGGCAGGCAGCTGTGAACGAGCGCGGAGAAGCTGTGTACTGCTACCGCCCCTCGTTCGAGTGCCCCACAGACTACCAATGCGCACACCCGGGAATGCAACACGGCCATTCGATGCATTCCCTGCAGCTCGGTGGGCAAGTACCAACACTCCTCATGGTTGGTGCAGAAAACTCCACCAACGTTAGGGCTACGCGCGCTACCCTCACATCCGATATCTTTGGTGGTTTCTTTACGCCTACAAGCGTTGTCTTTGCGCGCCTGCGCTACGGCAACTCGAGTGGTGGCACTTGCGACTATACCCCGTCAGCCGAGACGTGTCCAATGCCGCGGCGCGACGCAGCGGTGGCAGTGTTGGACAATAAGGGATCAAGCAATGGCTATCTTCTCATGTTCGGCGGTTTGACAGGCTCTGGAACCTCTTACCCTTCCCCGCTGATGTCGTACTTGCGGCGCTCGCGGCAGCAGTCCGTCACGGCTCTGAACGACCTCTGGTATCTCGATCTGTCGGGGCTCTCGCAGGATTGCCTGATGAAAGGCGTCTGCGGCACTGTTCTTCCCTGGAAACTCATTGAGGTCCCCGGCACTCGTCCGACACCGCGCTGGGGTGCTGGCATGTCGCTCGACTCGTTTGCCACGCTGTTTGTCACAGGTGGTGCGACCTACTCCTCCACCAAAGGGTACTCAGAGCTGGACGAACTTTTCACCTTCCGCCTTCGGGATGCTTTCTACAAGAAGTGCTCTGCGACTGGGGAGGGGCTGCGCTCGGCGATCGCGGGCGTGCCGTCAAAGTTTCTCATCCAATGCCAAGACGCGTTTGGAAAGCCTGCTGCGGCCGCCAACTTCCGCATCGAGATTGCGGGTCCCGTTTCGATGTCGCCAAAAGCGCAGCAGCTCTCTCAGGGATTCTACCAGGTCAGTTACACCGCGATCCGCGCAGGGTCGGGCGCCAGCGGCTACACCATCTCAATTTACGTCGGACGTGGCGCCAAGGATTACCAAGACCTGATCGCAGGGTTGGACCCGACACCTTTTGATAATATCCATCAGGCCTACACATCGACTGAGAACGCGGTGCCCTTCGATCTGTCTGTCGCACCTGGCGCAACCTCTCCCCAGGGATCCGTGGCAGTCGGCACACCTCTCACGCTTATTACGGCCGGTACGATCGGATCATTTGTCATTACGGCTCGCGATGCTTTCGAGAATCGCCGCCCCGGAGGCGACAACATCAACGTGATCATTGTGCGCTGGGATGTCAAGAACCATGAAATCGCAGATGTGAATGCTGCTCCCGAGACAGGCACAGTCTCTGACAACTCGGACGGTTCATACGGCACCGTGTATTCGATTACACGGGCTGGAATCTACCAGATGCAGATCCAATTTGGTGCAGAGCTCGGCGCAGGCTCGCCATTCCTTGTAGACGTCAAGACATCTGCAGCAGACCTTGCCAAAACGTACGTTTTCGGGGACCTGCTCAAGGTGCAGGCCGGTCGTGCCTCGACTTGCTACGTGCAGACGCGCGACAAGTACGGCAACAACATCCGCGTGGAGCCGGATCCATCGGACCCTGATGGGCCGGATGAGATCGACTTCGAGCTTTGCACCGAGGTCGGCGATCACACTGCGGACACGCAACTCACACTCAATGCACCATGTAAGGGAGGAGTCAAGGAGCTTTCCATTGGCATCACAACGAGTTACGGAGTCGGCACGGACGGCAAGTCACTCACCGCGAGTGGTGAACCCAATTACGGTGCTGCTTCCACCGTTTTCTCTGTCTTGCCTCGCTGTCGCACCTGCCTTCGCCGCGCACCCCTCCCCATGCACGCTTCCCTCTCCTCTCCAATGTGCCAACTTGCTGATGTATTCCATGAATTGACATTGTGCGCTACGCGTGTGGCCGCGGCAGGCTTGTACAAGATCGACTTTTTCCCCTTCATTGCTCGGGAAGCGTACTTTCCGCGCGTCAAGCATAACAGGGTGTATGCATCCTGCTACTTCGCAAGCTCAGAGGACCCCGGGCCTGACCTCGTCAACGAGTGCCTCGCGGATGTGGCGATTGCCAGCTCCGCGCGGCGTGCGCTCCGCGAGCCGGTGCTCACCGTCCGCGAGAGCAATATCGCCCACGAGGCACTCGCGCGTGTCGAGGCCAAGGCCGCGGCCGCGGAGTATGAGATGCTCTCTGGGCGGCGCGGTGCTGAAACAGGGATTCGGCGGGTCACCAAGTACCTAACCGACGCGGATCTCACGATGAACATCACGACGCTATTCGTGCCCCCAGACAACTCAGTGCAGCAATCGCTCATCTTCGCGGTTCCCATCCTGTGCATCATCATCGCGGCTTCTGTCGAAATCCTCATGTATTGCCACAGGTTCATCGCGTGGCGCAAGCGACTGGCGCGGGAGAAGGCAGACGACGAAGCATGGAGTGCGCACTTGTCTGGCTCCGATGGAGACGAGAAAGCCAGGGGCGGCGCGGGCGGCACGCCTGCGATACCGGAGAATAGCGGGTCTATCGAGAACCAGGGCGCGCAAGGGCGCCGCGAGTCCGAATCGATTGATGGTCTCGTGCAAGAGCTGAATTTGGAGGCGCAGGAGGATGTCGCAGAGGATCAGGGACACGCGCCGCCGTCTTTACCTGAAACACCGGAACCAACGAAACTTCCAGGCCAGGCACTTGATACTTCCATCGGAGAGGGCAACAGCCCCCGCGAATAGTGCAGCAAGTTCCAGGAAACATGCTTCATCAAATCATTTTGCGATCCGAGCGCTTTACACTCATATCATTATTAAATACCCTTCCTTGGCGTAGAAACCCTTTTACATGCGCGCTTTCGAAAGCCTCAAGGGGACGACAGGACGGCGGGCGCGCCCACTGCAAATTGGGGATGGATCGACTGCATGCAGATCAATCTGCATGCAGCCTTTGCCGCAGAAAGCCCCACTGGAGGCCCGATGGAGACACAAAAGAGCATCGCCCCACAAATAAGTACTGTCCGCAAGGGTGTCAGGAGACTATGTAATTTCATTGAGAGTCGGGTTCAGGAGGATCTCAAAGGGCTCAAAGGGGTTCGCTGCCTTCCATCAGACGCGCCCACATCTGATCGTGCTCTGCCGGCGCGCCCGGCCTGGCGCCCGCCCGCCCACTACGACGGGCGCGCACCACGCGTGGAGTCAGCACCCTCTTGGCTGACTTTGTCGCGGAGCGCATGAGCCGCGACAGGCTCCACGCGCCGCGCGTAGCAGAGCCGCCGCTCGCACTGTCTCCCCTCATCTCTGGCAGAGGCGTCCCTGCCAACCGGCCAAATCAGTTACGGTACATCAGAAACAAAAAGAACGGCAGCCAGCCCACCGTTGAGGCACTGGCCTGTCTTTCAGGAATGTCCCGCCAGACGCAAGGGCCTTTCAAGTCATCATGGCCTTGAGGGCGCACATGCCCGCAAGCACGCGGAGAGCATCGGGCTGGGCCGGCACCAAATCCGGGAGGCGCGGCGCCCGCGTCGCCGAGGCTGTCCTCAGGGCAGATCCCGTCGCGCAGCTCATGCTGCTCCTCCGAGGACGGCGCTCGGCCGGCTGCGCTCCTGCCAATGGCGACCCTGTCGAACGACACCGCCTTGCTTGCTGCCAGCCGCCGCGCCGATCCGTGCGCACTCTGCTTGCGCAGTGTCGAGGAGGGTGCAATGGCTGGCGAGCTCCCCGCCGCCACACCGGGCGTCTTGGGAGACGCCGGGGCCGGCGAGAAGTGCTGAAGATCTGGGACCCCTCGGATCACCTGCTTTGCTTTTGGGGGGCTCGATGGCGCCCCGCCCACCGGCACACCCTGCCCATCCTGCCTGCCAACCGACAAAGTCTCCTGCACCGCGCCCCCTGGTGCCGGCGTCTTTCCCGAACCGCGCTGCAGTCGCGGTTCTGCCACTCCCGAGGCGGGCCCCCGACCGCCGGCCACCCGGTGTTGCTCTGGCGGGCCAGCGCCTCGAGCGCCGCCATGATGGACCTCAGCGCCCCTGTCAGGCGCCGCGCTGCCTGCAGCTCGGGGCTCGTCCGCGCCCCCGCCCTTCTTCAAGAGACAACGCTCCGCTGAGCGAGGCGGGGGCGGCGCGGGGCCCTCGCGCCGGGACTTGCGCGGCGAGGCTGCCGACGGCGGAGGCGCCACCGAGACCCTCAAAACCTGGTGAGATTCTAGCTTGTTCGCTCCCCGGGTGATGCCCCCCAACTCGATCTTAGGGCCCGAATGCGGAGCAGCCGGAGCGCTCTCCACTGCCTCCGCGCCGCCCGATACGTGACGGTCGTTGACCTTGTGAGCTTTTCCTCCGTCTGCGCCCGAGTCCCTCCCCTTCAACTGCCGGAAGCCTATGGGCCGCAACATTCCCTGCCCAAATGGCGACTGTACCTCTTCATTTGGCCCCGCCTCCGCGTCCAATCTGCCCCGAATATCTTCTCCTGTTCTACCCTGCGCTTGCGCCCTGTTCGACGTGCAAGCAGGCCTCATCTCTACAACCTTGAGGTCGCGTGGCGACTCCTTATGAGCCGATGTCCTCAACAATCCATCCTGCCCCCCTGCCTCGGCTGTCTTGCTGCTTGGCTTTTCGCTTCCCACAGGTATCTCACTGACAGATCGCATGTTCTTGTCCACTTCTTCTCTTTCATCGCGCCCTGCCCTTGCGCCTGCGCCTGCCCCTTCCCTTTCTGGCTTCTCCGGCGTGGTGGCGGGGGTCTTGGCTTTGCGAGTCGCGAGCACACGGTCTCGCACCAAAGCCGCCAATGTCGGCGAAAGTGCCTCTGAGAAAGTTTCTGGGCGGGAGTCTTCCTGGACTCCACGCAGTGTAGCCGCCCCTGCCTCCATCGCACCGTTTGCACCGCCGCCCTCGACTTGGACCGAGGAGCGTGGCGCTGACATCGGGCCAAGCGTTGGCCCGATGTCTGGGGCAAGAAGTTTGCCCTTGACAACAAAGCCCGGGCTTTGATGCTTCGAGGACTCGGCACTCGGACGGTCCCTCGCTGCATTCGCGAGGCCCTCGCTGCTCGCATGTGACTTGCCCCTCGCACCTCCCACTCCGAGTTCACTCTCAGGCGCCCTTGCGTTGCTGCCATCCGACAACGCAACGGCTTGAGTCCTTACCTCAGCAACCCCATCACTCGTTGGCGCCTTGCTCGTAGATACTACTCCGTTGCCGATCCCGGCTGAATCCTGCGGACGAGGAATCTTGTTCTTACTCATCAGTCCCCTTTCCTTGCTTCTTGGCAACGACTCACTGGCAGCAGGAGCGGATGCCCTCTCCTCCGCCGTCTTGTCACTCTCCATGCTTCTTGGGAATGGTGCCGTCCTCGGTAATGTCTCAGAAGCAGCAGGAGCAGCAGACTTCTGCTGGTCCGCCTCCCGCGAGATAGACGGTATTCCTGCTTGTTCCGACTTGGCCGAATCTTTCGCAGTTGGCAACCCCTCGCCTTCCATTGTTACCACAGCACTTGAAGCCTGTCTACCCTTTGGGCTCTCCGACTTCGCAGCGTCCTGGGCAGAGCTACCCGTAGCACTAGCAGAGGCGCGAGCTGCGTTCGCCGTCCATGGTGCCTCGGGGAAAGGCGGGCGCGCCGCCGAGGTGGGGAGGACCGAATCACGCGGCGCCTCCTTCCCACCCTGCGCCTCCAGCTGCGGCGGAGGTGCAGCAGATGGAGAGTTTCCCTGAGCCGCTGAAAGAGCACTCTCTGAGTGCTCACGTGAAGTCTCTGCTGGACCGGCACGCACTCTGGCCGACGCTGCCGTGGGGCGAAGGCGCGCGCGCTGTTCAGCCATCGATTCTGACAGGCTCGCCGCACCCTCCTTGCCCGCTGCGCCCGCGAGACGACCACCCCCATCGCGGGATGCTTCTGACGCGGATGCAGGTGCAGCACGAAGCTTGTGACGAAAGTCTTGCGGAGAAGTCTCGGGCTGCTGCGTGCCGAGGGGCTGGTTTTCCCGCGGAGAGAGCGCCCCGGTGGGTCTGAGGCGCGCCCGAAACACCTCTGACTCCTGCTCCTCCTTTGCGGGGCGCTCTTTGAAGCTTCCTGGCGTTGTCTTGAGCCGCGCCTTGAGCCCAGCGATCTCTTGCTCTGCCCGCACTGCCTCCGCCCGTGCTGCACTAGCCGGCTGCTCGGGCGCTGGCTCGGGGGCCTTGAGGCGGCCGCGCACCTCGGCCATCTCCGCTTGCGCCGCCCGAACAGCCTCCAGCCCTCCCGCCGTAGGCTCTTCCTCGCTTGTCTTGTCTTTGTGCGCCCGAATCCGGTCCTCGATGCTCGCCGAGGCCGAGGCTGCTGGGGCCGGCGCCGTTGTCGCAGCGGCTCCCGACATCCCGAGGTTGACGCGGACTGCTGCCCAGCCGCGCGAGAGTAGCGACTGATTCTTCGAGGTAAGCGGCCCTGCCGCCGCACTTCGCACCCACTCGCTGTACGGCAACACATTGAATCGTGGCCTGTCGACTGCGCCTGCCTGTGTCGCACCCACTTCGATGATACCACTGCGCGCTGATGGCGCTCGCCTTTCTGCGACCTCTGTAGATGCCTGTGCGTAGAGCAGGTCGATCAAGGCCGCGTGCTTGCGCCAGACCATCGCACGATTTAGCGACCCATCTGCGCGCACCAGGCCCGATTCTGGATCCAGGTTCTGGTGCAGCACTGCCAGCCGAGCGATCTGGCAGTCCCCGCGCCCCGCAGCAGCCAGAGAGGCATTGGCCTTCATCACAGCGCGCCGCAGACCTGCTCGGAACTTTGGGCAGTTCCGGGCAGTCACAATGGTCGTTGCGGGGCTTCCAGCCTTTTTTGCTAGCCGCAGCGCCGTACTCGAAAGAGTCAGGTTTCCGAGGTCCCCTGCTAGACCCAGCGCGCACATAGCCACCACGAACGGGCGCGAAGAGTCGCAGACTACCACCATCCGCGCCATTGCAGGAATCATCTCTAGGAAGACTTGCTCGATATACGTTGCGCGGACCGTGCCGCCGCCAGCTGCCGCCGGCAGCGCAAGGAGGTCCTCCTCCGCGCCCGCCCGCGCCGGCGCCCACGCCGCGGGCACGCCGCCCACGGAGGTGCTCTGGGCGATGACCTGCCCCGCCATTCCAACCGAGGCCCTGCCGCACAGCGCTCAAGTTGCATCAGAAAATCCAGTACGGGGTGTCGAAGCCGCATGAGCCTTGCGGGCGAATCAACCACACACATTCACAGCCGCTTTTCCGATTCTGCTGCGCCTGCTGAACCCCAAGAGTCTGTCGGGCCGAGCCAGCTAACTGCACCGCACTCGATCGTGCGCATGGATACAGAGAGGTCTTTGGCAGGAAATGTTTGCATGTCCAGGCACTGGGCCAGGAAAAACGCAAAACTTGGGCGCGCAGAGCGCCGCAGAGGGGAGCTCACCAGCGTTTGCCGGGCTGGGGACGGTGAGCGGGGCGCCCGGCTTATTCACGGCACTGCAAGTGAATTTGGACTGTTCACGATCCGTGCAAGCGGAGAGGGCAGTAATGTGCCCACCACGAGGGGAGCTCTCGCGAAACTCACCCCACCCCCTCCCGAGAGCTACGCCGTTCAAAGAGCCTCGATCTTGTCAACTTTCTGTTGACATGACCGGTACACTGACCGGTGGGATATGCTGAGAGAGGAGGTCGCGGCGACTGAGCGTGTTGCGCGGGCAGGGGGGGCGCCACAGAGGCGCCTTCTTTACACGTAGCTAGCTGAGTCAACCTGCGTGTGCGGCTCTGACTGTCCGGAGGAGAAGGTGGATTAGGCTCTCTGCGCTGGCTGGCCGGGGAGAGATTTGCAATGGCCGACCCGCTCGCCGCCACGCAGGCACGCTCCGATTGCGCTCCCCGCAGACCGGAGACCCTTGGCCCCTCTAAATCCTCCGCATGAATCGGGCTATTTCAGCATGTTGTGGTATAGTCTGATGCGGCGGACTGTTCGCCCGCACGAGCAGGCTGCTGAGGTGTGGGAGCTCGGCGGATGGACGGAAGAGGACCCTACGCACCACGAGCCAGCCGCCCGCAAGGTCGCGACTCCGCAGATGGGTCGCGCCAATTCTGGAGGCACTACAAACGCCCGCAGTAGTCAGGGGACTCCACGTCTTGGGACCGGTCGAGCCTCGCACGCCTCACGAGGGTCCGCTATTCTGCGTCACGAGAGGATAGGCCTACCGCCTGGCATCGCAGGGAGCAGGGACGTGCGGGCATACCACGAGCAGGGGGGGCAGGGATGGGAAAGGCCAACGCTGGCGGGTGGCAGCATGCGGGTGAAGCTTCCTGTGGCGCTCATGCTGGAGGAGTCCCCGCCACGGAACGCGCAGAGTTCGGTGCTAGAGGAGCAGGGGCTGATGACGATCCAGGCCGCACCGCTGAACGATGCAGAGCCGCCAGTGGGTTCGCCGAGACTACGGCGCGGTAGCCTCGGCGCAAGTAGCTGGCGCGCGTCGCAGGAGGACGCAGCGGGTAGTGGAACGCACGAAGACAGTACGGCTTCCGCTGCAGCGCCCACAGCCTTGGGAGGAGTTGATGCGGTGCTGGTGGTTGCTGGAAGAGATGGGCAGGAGTCACTCACCCTGTCTCTCTCGCTGGTCCAGCAGCACCGCGGGCGTGTTTCCTCCCGCGTGCCCGCGCCGCAGCCCCCGCAGGCACGCGCCGCGACTGTTTCGATCCCGCCGCTTCCGCTGCCAGCGGGGCCTGCCGGAAGCGTGCAGCTTCCCTTGTCCCACAGGACGGGGCGTGCCGCCTCCCCGGCCCCGCACAATTCACCGGGGTCTGGTCTGCGGCGTGCGCACGGCATGGCGAGAGGTGCGAGGAGCTGGCGGCAGGAGGCCGTGTCAGCGACGCCGTTGGGCATGGCGGTGGTTGGCACCGGCGTCGAGACTGTGGCGCAGACGAGATTCTTCAGGGAGGTAAGAACGGGTGCGGCAGCTGAGGGGCGAGTGGTGCCCATTGATATGATACTGGGGGAGGAGTCGCCGTCGCCGCCGCCGTCGCTAGTGCGGCAAGGAGGACCGTTGCGCGCAAACGAGGCAAAAAGCATGCGCCGCCACGCCAGTTTGGACGGAGGCGGCGGGAGCGCTGGCGTGGAGTGGCGTCGGGAGGTGGTTCGGCGGGGGCGTCTGCAGCGTGGTCTGGGCACCGGGGTGGTGGACACGGCGCCGAGGTGGGGGAGAAGGGGGTCTCCCGGGTCGCCGCCTTCATACGTAGATGGCCAGGAGACGCCGCGCAGCGCGCTGTGGGGGCGCGGGGCGCGGTGGCGCGAAACGGGGACAGCGGCTTCAGCGGCGGTGTTGAAGGCAGGCGAGGCAATTGCACGCCGTTTCGAGGCAGTCGAAAGCCCTTGGAGGCAGTCGACGGGCGTGAGCCAAGACGGCGAGGAGCTTGCGGGCGAGCAGGCACCCAGCGGGCCAGTGCCTCCAGGGGGGTCGCGGTCGCTGGACGCGGTGCCTCCAGCAAGCGACAGCTGCGCCGTTGCAGAGTTGGCCGCAGGCGCCGCACTTGGGGCTTCTCACGCAGGGGGGTCGCCTGAGGAAGCTTCTCCCGGCGCACGCACGCGGAGGCGCACGCGTGCACAGGGCGTTGCGGCCCATCATGGCTGGGCGAACGAGGCGACGGACACGATGACTGAGGGTGCATCGCGAGACGCGTGGGTTGTCCTCACGACTAGTCTCGTCGGGAAAGAGAGGGGGCGAGAAAACCCTGAGCACCTTTCTGCCCGGTCAAGGAGTGCGGACCCTGCGGACAACCGTCTTTTGACGCCAGAAACGCCCGGGCCGCCGTCGCCAGAGTATGTGATTCGGCCAGCGGCGAGGACGCTCCGCGGTCGGGTGCTGGCGCCCGGTCGTGGTGCAGGGCGGCTGGTGGGCCGGCGGGGCACGATGGGTGGCGACAAGCAGTCGGTTGGAGGCGAGGTAGACCAGGTGGCAGAGGGCACGCTGCGGGTGGAAGGCAGCTCGCCTCCGCGGGGGTGGCTGGAGCAGCCGCAAGGGCAGCAAGACAAGGATCACAAGGCGGCCCGTGGCGTCGAGGGGCAGCTGGCGCCCTTTGACGGCGGCATGGCAGAGCGCGCAGCGGTGGAGAGGAGGGAAGAATACTGCGAGTCCGCCCAGGCGGGGGGGGGGGGGGGCTGTCGGGGGCGCTGAATGAGCCAGGACGCCTCACTGTTCTCATCTCTCGACAGCAAGCGGGGGCCTCGCCGAGGGCAAAACAGGTAACGGCTCCAAGGGCGACTGGCGAGGCTCAACTCGGCGAGGTGCTGCGGACCGTCCCGCTCCCGGTGCCGCCTAACCCCCCGCGCGCGCGCGAGCGGACGGGTGCGGGCGCGGGCGCGGGCACAGACGCAGACGCGGCGGGAGAGTTGCAAGCGGAAGAGTCTCTGGTCAGGCTCGGGCGGGAGCGCGCGATGCTTGCTCCCGAGGGGTCGCTCGAGAGCGTGCCGCCAAACAGCCTAGCATCCATGTCCCGCGACTCTCTTCCCTCGAGTTCCACGGACGGCACGCGCACCGCTGCTCAGGAGCCTGCAGCTGTCGTCAAGCCGCTCGCTGGGGGCTTGAAGCGGCACGGGGGCTCGGCGGAGGAGGAAGCAGCGTGGGTGGTGGGCGTTGAGGGTGAGTACGGCGGTGAGGCGGAGCAGGCGCCGGGGGCCCACGCGAGCCACGTCGACGCTGGCCACGTGGTGCATGTGGTGGTTGATGTCCGGCACCCATCGCCCGCGGCTACCCGCACGGCCGCCCTCGGCGCGCCTGCGTCCCAAGAGGCACCCTGCAGGCCTGGGGGACAGATTCATGGCAGCAAGGTAGGTGCGGACGCTGTGGCAGATGCGTGCGACGTGAGACGCCCGCGGCGGCCGTCGTTTGGCGATTTGGGACAGGGCGAGGCAGCATCGCTCGGCCCCCCGGCGTCGCCATCGCGGGCGACTCGTGGTCCTCTGAGCGCGAGGGCGCGTGCTCAAGCGGCGTTGCCGCCGCGCACGCTCGCCATCGGGCTCCAAGAAATCGGAGGTCCGCGGATCCCCGCGCCGACCCCAGCGCCTCAGCCGCCGTCCGCGGTGGGCCCGCCGCAGCCACAACCGTCGCAGACTCGTGCCGCAGCGCCGCAGCTGTCCCTGGTGGTCTCCGGCGGCCATCCCGGCTCGGCCTCCGATGGCTTGAAGCTGATCTCCTCCGGTCGCTCCCGCGGCGCGGCGGGCGCGACAGAGCCGGAGGTAGGACCAGACTGGCTGGTGCTGCCGCATGTGACGCTGACATTTGACCGCGCGAGCGCGAGCCTCCGTGTGGAGCGCTCCAGCCCCGGTGTGGGTGCGCCGCTGCTCCTCGCCCTCGTCCCATGGCAGTGTGTTGAAGAGTGTGCCGCCCGCTCGCGCCCGCCCGCGCTCCGCCCCGACCTCGCCGACTCCCTCCCCCGCCCCCGCCTCGGTGGGCTGATTCCGATTCGCCGCAGGCTCTGCGCCCCGGGGGTCGGTCTCGCGGTCGGGGTTCGGGCTCTTGGCACGCGAGGGGGGGGCGACGCCGGTGCCGGCGCAGAGGACGAGCGCCCCAGCGCGGGGCTGGCGAGCCAGGACGCCCTTGCTTGTCACTGGGCACACAGCCCACGCCGCGCGGCGCGCGGCCTGCGAGGCTCCGCGCTGCGCGGCGCGGCGGCCCCGGCGACCCCGGCTGGGTCGGGGGTCAGTGCGGGAGCAGCGCGGCTGGCGCTGGCGCTGAGCGGGGTGGTGCCTCTCGAGACGCTCGCCCGCCTGGCAAGAGTGAGGCGAGAGCTGCTCGACGCGGGACGCGCGGCGAGCGGGCAGCGCCGGACGGTGCCCGACGCGCGAGTGCTGTTTGGACCGGGAGGGGAGAAGGAGGGGCAGCTGCCGCGGGAAGCTTCGCGGGAGCTGGCGGGGCTGGTGCTGCGGTGCACGTGCGGGCTAGACGCGGAACCGGGCGGCGACGAGGGGCGGGGGCCGCTGCGGGCAGCGCACGCGGAGGTGCTCGAGGTGGTGCACGCGGGGCGCGGGGCGTCGCAGAGGCGGGCCGCGGCGCCTGCGGGGCCCTCGCCGCGCGACGCTCTCCCCGCGACGCGGTGGCTGCCGCGCACAGGCAGCGGGGGAGGTGGCAGGGCGCGCGGCGGGGGAGACCAAGTGCCTGCAGTGGCGCAGCAAGAGACAGACGCGGCCGCGAGGACAGCAAGCTTGCAAGCTCCAGCGCCGCCGCGTACGGCGGTCCACGCCACGCACAGGGGGGCAGCGGAGGGTGGGCGGGGACGGGTGGAAGCGGCTTGGGCGGAGGTTGTCGGGGGCAGCGTGCCGCGGGCGCTGCTGGAGGAGGTGGCCGGCCGCCGGCAGGCAGACGAGGCGTTTCCGCGCCTCGACGCCAGGGGCCTCGCCCACCCGCCCTCGCCGCGCCGTGCTCCGCCCACCGCGCCGCGCCGCGCTGTCGCTCATCCGCCAGCACGCCAGCGCCTAGGGCCCGTCGGCGCGGCGGTCCCAGGGGGTGCGGGGGCAGAGTTGGGGGGTTGGGAGGAGCATGTGCGCAAGGCTCTGCGGGGTTGAGATGTAAATAGACACGTGTTGTTTGTTGACAAATGAACCCGAAAGACTAGAGATGGTGTGAGCTCGCGTAGTGCGATGAAAGGTGAGAAAGATAAATACGTTTATTTAATGACGATGAGCTGGAAAAACGGGAATGATGGTGCTAGGAAGGCGAGCTCGGAGAACGTGCGGGAGAAAGATACGTTTCATGACAAACAGTCGCAGATCGCAGAGCGAAAAACTGGTGGCGAGTAGGGGGCGGGAGACCGCAGCAAAGAAGCCGCATAACAAAAAGGTCCCAGGCCCACACCACT